>Ga0070730_10002613_pt1 | contig 16330 bp, 11 predicted proteins | sample Coa_R1_3_FD_66447 | JGI IMG/M metagenome (GOLD analysis project Ga0070730, IMG submission 66447) | Surface soil microbial communities from Centralia Pennsylvania, which are recovering from an underground coalmine fire - Coalmine... | ecosystem: Environmental > Terrestrial > Soil > Unclassified ...
GGATGGTGCACGATCCTGCCCAGCGCGGCATCCTGGTCGATGTACAGGCCGAACCCGTAGGACATCGGCAAGCCGCCCGCCAGGAACCCAGGCCACACGCTGGTGAAGACCTGGGGTAGCTGCATCTGCCGGCGGCTGGCTGCGGCCAGCGGGTGGGGGACACCGTCGCCGCCGGGCGGGAACGCGGCCAGAAACCCCGCCACCCACCGGGCCATGTCGCGCACGCTGCTGAACACCCCGCCCATCGGGGCGAACGCGCCGCACGGGGCCATCGGCAGCTCCGCCCAGCCCTCCGGCGCGTGGCCGTAGCCCAGAGCCAGGTTGCCGGCCGCGAATTCGGTGGCCTCGTAGCCGGTGCGGGTCAGCCCGAGCGGATTCAGCAGCCGCTGCCGGACGAACTCGGGGTAGGCCAGGCCCGACACTGCCGTGATGATCCGGCCCAGGATCGCGTACCCGAGGCTGGCATAGTCGAACTTGGTACCAGGCGCCCAGGCGAAGCTGACCCCACCGGAAAGCATTACGGAGAGATCTTCCAGCGGTAGACCCTGCTGCCGGTCCGCCCACGGATCGTCCACGGGGAAACCGGCGGTCATGGTAAGCAGATGCCGCACCGTGACCCGGCCCGAGTCCGGGGTGACCGGCGTCCAGCCGCGCATCTCGGGCACGTACTCCCCGGCCGGATCGTCCAGGGCGAGCAGGCCCTCATCACGCAGCAGCATGATGGCCGCGGCGGTAAAGCTCTTGGTCATCGAGGAGATGCGGAACACGGTGTCCGCGTCTGGCGCCGGCCCCCCGAGGAACCGCTGGCCGAACCGGCCGCAGTGCACGAGTTCCCCGTCACGAACCACGCCGAACACCAGTCCGGGCTGGCCACCTGGCTGCCAGTATTCCGCTGCGATGTCATCCAGCTCCGCGAAATCCACCATGTTCCCATTTCTCTAATAAGAGCGGTCAGACGAAAATGAGAAGGCATAGCGAAGTTAGCGGGCGGTGCGTTCCGCCGCATCTCCCAGATTGGCGGCGATTAGCGCTCGGTGCCGGTCAGCGTTCGGTCAGCGCCCCGGTGCCGCGGCTGACCGCGACGGCGGCTGGCCCGGCCGGGGTCAGAGGTGGCCGAAGGCGAGGTTGCCCGGGGTGTGCGGGTCGGGGCTGGTGAAGAACTGGCGGATCGCCTGGGTGAGTTCCGTGACGTCCAGGACGCCGTTGTGGTCCAGGTCGAGCTGGCGGAAGGCCTGGCTGGCCTGCTGTGTGCTGGCCCCGTAGGCGGCGGTGAGCCTGGTGTACTCGCCGGGGTCCAGCACTCCGTTGCCGTCCACGTCGGCCGCCTGCAGGAGGGCGGACGCGGTGGCGCTGATGGCGGCGTCGAAGCCGGGCTGGTCGGCGATGTTGCGGCCGACGGAGGCGGCGAACTCGGCGGGGGTGATCTTCTGATCGCCGTTGGCGTCCATGTGTGCCAGCAGAGCGCTGAACAGGCCGCGCTGTGCGTCCGTGACGTTCTTCCTGGCGCGGGAGCCGGGGGGGTGCCCGAAGGCGTTGCATACCCGCTGTGCCTGCTGCTCGTAGTCCTGCTGCTGCCAGGTGCCGTTGTGGTCGATGTCCAGGACGGCGAAGCGGCGGTCGAGCTGGGCGTTCTGGGCCGTGGCGGGCCCGGGAGCCGGCTCGCCTGCGGTGGCCAGCCTGCTGGCCAGCAGTCCGGCGGCCACGGTGACCAGGAGGACGGCGGCGACGGCGATGACCGACGGGACGGCCCGGATGTCCGGTGCCCACCGCGCCCCGGAGCCGTGCAGGGCGTGCAGCAGCAGCTTCACGCCGATGAAGGCGCAGATGACGGCCAGGCCCTGGTTCAGGTAGACCATGCGGTCGAGCATCCTGGTCAGCAGCACGTAGAGCTGGCGCAGCCCCATCAGCGCGAACACGTTACAGGCCACGACCAGGGTGGCGCTGGTAGTGATGCCAAGCACGGCCGGGATCGAGTCGAAGGCGAACAGCAGGTCGGCCACCCCGATCGCCACGGCCAGCACCAGCAGGGTTGCGGCGCCACCGGACGCCGTGCGAGGGCGCAGCCAGAACAGCAACCGGGGAAGCTGGTCCTCGGGCTGTCTGTTCCTTCCGCTGAACAGCCCGGCCGCCGTCCAGACCAGGAACGCGCCGAGCGGGTAGAACATCCAGTCATACCGGGTGACCGCCGTCACCCCGGCCACGATGAGCACCGAACGGAACACGAGCGCGGCCGCGATGCCCGCCATCAGGACGCGACGCTGACGGTCCGGCGCCACCGCGAGCCGCTTCATGATCACGTAAAAGATGAACAGGTTGTCCAGGCTCAGGCTGTACTCGGTGAGGTAGCCGGCGTAGAACTGGCCCGCGGCCGTCCAGTTGTCCGCGATCCCGGTACCCAGCCCGAACAGCACGGCCAGCGTTATGTACACCCCCGCCCACGATGCCGCCGCGCGCATGGTGAGCATCCTGGCCCTGGCCCGGCGGGCGGTCACCACCTCCGCCGCGACCACGCTCACCAGCGCCGCCGCCGCGGCTATCTGCACCCAGGCGAAGACGGTCATCTCACCACCCTTCTGGCCTCCTGTACGTTATCTTCCCTGCTAGTGACGGTTCGTAACGACAGACCCGTAACACCGTAACCGCTGCAAGATTCTGGCAGCCTGACCGGGTGCGGTTCAGGCCGGTCTGGCAGGTCGCGGTGGACGCCGATTTCCGTAACCAAATTCGCCCACTGGAATCGTAACGAAACAAATCGATCCGGGTTTCGGCCGCCTTGATAGGGAATGGGACGTGGGGTTCGTCCGCCATGAGCGGGCCGCGGCGAGTTCGGGTGGCGGTCGATCCCGCCCGGCTGGCGGTCGATCCCGCCCGGCTGGCGGTCGATCCCGCCCGGGTCGCCTGGTTGGCGGTCGATCCCGCCCGGCTGGCGGTCGATCTCGCCGGGGTCGCCTGGGTGGCGGTCGATCCCGCCCGGCTGGCGGTCGATCCCGCCCGGGGTCGCCTGGGTGGCGGTCGATCCCGCCCGGCTGGCGGTCGATCCCGCCCGGGGTCGCCTGGGTGGCGGTCGATCCGGGTTTCGTCCGCCATCTGAGGGTGTCGATCCGGGTTTCGACCGCCTTGGTAGGGAATGGGATTACATTCCTTCTTACGCAGCGGGCGAACGCGTCAGCCAAAACTCTTTCGTGATCATGAATGGCCGGGCGTCGTGCGAACCGAGATTAGGCTGAGGTCATGATCGGGTCGTACCGCTCTGCGGTCCGGAGCCGGTGGCGGCCGGGCGCCGGGTTCCTCGTCCGCCTCGGGCGCCGCACGGTTGTGGAGTCGCTGTACCTGCTCACCGCGCCGCTGACCGCCGGGGCCGGCCTGCTGCTGGTGTTCGGTGGCCTGTGCGCCGCGGTGGCGAGTTTGCCGCTGCCGGGCCGGCCGTCAGCCGGTGCGGTCGTGCTGGCCCCGGCGCGGTGGTACGCCCGCCTGGAGTGGTGGCGGATCACCGGCGTGCGCTCCGTGGCCCGGGATCCTGGCCAGCGCCCGGCACCGAAGGAGACGGCCGGCCCCGGGCCCTGGCTCGGCGTGCCGCACGCGCTGGTGGTGCTCCCGGTCGCCCTGGTCACCTCGGTGCTGACCGCGCTGTGGTGGTTCGCCGGCGTCGGGGGCGGCACGGCCCTCCTGCGCGACCCGTACCCGTCCGGCGGGCCGCTGCGGCCGATGACCCTGAGCGTGGGCAGCGCCCAGTCCCACATCGACGTGAGCCTGGGGCTGACGTCCCCGGACGCCCGGCTCGCCTTCGGCACCGCGGTCGGCCTGCTGTTGCTGGCCACCCTGCCGTTGATGACCCGGGCCTGTTTCGCCGTCCAGGCCGGGCTGGGGCAGGCCCTGCTGACCGACACGTCCGCGTTGTACCGCAGGCTCAGCGGACTGGAGCAGGAGCGGGACACGGCCCGCGCGCAGACCGTCGCCGCGGTGACGGCCGAGGCGGCCGCGCTGCGCCGGCTCGAACGCGACATCCACGACGGGCCACAGCAGCGGCTGGTCCGCCTGGCCATGGAGCTGGGCCGCGCCCAGCACCATTTCGGCACCAGGCCGGAGGCCGTCCGGGAGGCGCTCGCCGACGCGATCGCCCAGACCCAGGAGGCGCTGGAAGAACTGCGGGCCCTGTCACGTGGCATCGCCCCGCCGATCCTGGCCGACCGCGGCTTGGGCGACGCGCTCACCGCCCTGGCCGCGCGCTCCACCATCCCCGTCGAACTGGATGCCACCCCGCTGCCCAGCCGGCTGGACGCGGCCGTCGAGACGGCCGCGTACTTCGTGATCGCCGAGGCCCTGACCAACGTGGCCAAGCACAGCCACGCCAGCCGGTGCACGATCGGGCTTCGGCACGGCGCGGGAACCCTGCGGGTCTGGGTGACCGACGACGGGGTGGGCGGCGCGGCGCTGGACAAGGGACACGGGCTGCGCGGGCTGGACGGCCGGCTGCACGCGGCCGGCGGCCGGCTGCGGGTCACCAGTCCCTCCGGCGGCCCGACCACGATCACCGCAGAACTGCCGTGCCGCTGACCGTGGAGGGGGCAACGCCGGCCCGCCGCCGGCTGCGGGTCGTCGTGGCCGACGACGCGGTCCTGCTGCGCGAGGGCCTGGTCCGCCTGCTGGCCGAGGACGGTCACCAGGTGGTAGCCGTGGTCGGTGACGGTCCCGCCCTGGTCGAAGCCGTGCTTGAACATCGCCCGGACGTGTCGGTCGTCGACGTGCGGATGCCGCCCACCTACACCGACGAGGGCCTGCGCGCGGCGATCACCGTCCGCTCGAAGCTGCCCGGCGCCCCCATGCTGGTGCTCAGCCAGTACGTGGAGGCGTCCTACGCCGGCGACCTGCTCGCCGACGGCTCCGGCGCGGTCGGCTACCTGCTGAAGGACCGGGTCGCCAGGGTCGGGGAGTTCCTGGACGCCCTGGACCGGGTCGCCCGCGGCGCGGCGGTGCTCGACCCCCAGGTCATTGCCCAGTTGCTGGCCGGTCAGCGCCGGGACGACGCGCTGGCGGCGCTGACCGCCCGCGAACGGGAACTCCTGGCGCTGATGGCCGAGGGCCATTCCAACACGGCCATCGCCCGGCGGCTGGTACTGTCCGCCAGCTCGGTCGAAAAACACATCGGCAACGTCTTCGCCAAGCTCGGTCTCCCACCCGACGAGACCCAGCACCGCCGCGTGCTAGCCGTCCTCGCCTACCTCAGAGCCTGACTTTCACGGTTAGCCCCACCTGGAGGGGTGGGGCCTGCCACACCTCCAAGTGTCCGGCTCGCTCCGGTGACCGGGCGGTCCCGCTGCCGAACGATGGTGGGCATGACAACACCATCACGAATGCGGACCCGCACGCGGCACGGCACCTCCCTCCTGATGACGGCGGCCCTGCTGTCCACGGCTGTAACCGGCCTCGCCTTGACTTCGGGCCAGTCAGGAGATGCGGCCACCAGGCCGGCCCACGCCAGTCCCGGCCGCGGGAGTCCCGCCCAGGCCCGCCTGGTGGACCGGGTGCCCACGCCCGTCCTGCACTGGACGGCGTGCCGGAAGACCGACCAGTGCGCCACCGCCGAACTCCCGCTGGACTACAGCCATCCCGACGGCGCGAAGATCAGGGTGGCGCTGCTCCGGGTCAGGGCGAAAGACCGCGCTCACCGCCTGGGCACCATCTTCGTCAACCCCGGCGGACCCGGCGACTCGGCCAGGGACTGGGCCGCCCGGCTGGCGCCAGCCCTGCCCAAGGCCATTGCCGGCCGGTTCGACATCGTCGGGGCCGACCCGCGCGGAGCCGGCGGCAGCACGCAGATCCGCTGCTTCGCCACGAAGGCGGAGCAGACGCGTGCGGAGGCCCCGTTCACCGCCACCCCGTTTCCCGGCACGCAGGCCCAGCAGCGATCCTGGATCGCCGCCGCCAGGGCAGTCGGCCGGGCCTGCTCCATTACGGCGCGATCGATCGCCCCGGCGATGTCCACCACGGAGGACGCCCGCGACCTGGACGTCCTGCGGCGCGCCGTTGGCGACCGCAAGCTGACCTACTTCGGTGAGTCCTATGGTTCCTACCTCGGGCTGGTCTACGCGAACATGTTCCCCGGCCGGGTCCGGGCGATAGCGATCGACGGCATCGTGGACCCGCAGGCGATTGCGGGCACACGAGCCACCGCCCACGTGCCGATGTTCGACCGGATGGGCTCCGCCGCCGCCAGTTACCGCGCGCTGCACAAACTGCTGGAACTCTGCCAGCAGGCCGGCCGGCCCCGGTGCTCCTTCGCCGGCGCGGACACCGCGGCCCGGTACGGCCAGCTGGCCGAACGGCTCCAAGCCCACCCGCTGCACCTCGCCGCCCGGGGATTCAAGCCGGTCACCGTCGCGTACCCCAACCTGATCGCCTACACCGAACAGTGGCTGCATATCCCCAGCGGATACCGGGGCCTGTTCGCCGACCTGACCGGCCTGGCCCGGCTCACCTCGCCCGGCGGGGGAGGCCCCGGCCGGGCCGCCCTGGTGCGGGCCTTCCTCCGCCGCCACCCCGTGGTAAAGCCCCCAGCGGGCTATGACAACCAGTTCGAAGCCCAGTCCGGGGTGTTCTGCACTGACGGCCCGCACGCCGCGAGCGCCGCCTCGTGGCCCGCAGCCGCCGCTGCCGCCGACCGCCATGCCAGCTATTTCGGGGCGTTCTATGCCTGGCTCACTGTCCAGTGCGCGCGGAACACCTGGACCGCGCAGGACCCGAACGTCTACCGGGGCCCGTTCGACCGCCACACCGCCGCGCCCGTCCTGGTGGTCGGCGGCTGGTGGGATCCGGCCACCAGCTACGGCAACGCCGTGAAGGTGGCGCGGATGCTGCCCAACAGCCGCCTGGTCTCCAGCGACAACTGGGGCCACGAGTCCGCGGGGACATCCGCGTGCGCCGACAACGCGATATTCGGCTACCTGATCCATCCACAGGCCCCGGCGCCAAAGGTCACCCACTGCGTCGGCCGCGTCCAGCCCTTCCCCCCGGCACCGTCCACCCACTGAACGAGCTGCCCGGCGCCCGCGAACCGGGCGCCGGGCAGCCTCGTGGCCTCCGGGCTGCTCGCCGCACGATGGATCAGTGGAAAGACCACTGCTTCATTACGGTTCACTGGCTGCCATCCGAGGGCGCCGGCGTGACAGGGTGGCGGCCAGGACCGCGCACCGGCAGGAGGACAGGCTGATGGAAGGGCGCGATGTCGTGTCACCGGAGACCCTGGCTGCCCAGGCGCTGGGCGAGCCGGACCCGGCGTCGGGTGGCCTGGTCCCGGTGATCAACTTGTCAACGAACTACGAGCAGCAGCCAGACGGCAGCTATACACAGGGCCGCGTCTACACCCGCGCCGACAACCCGACCTCCGAGCACGCCGAGCGGCTGCTGGCGGCGCTGGAGGGCGGCGGGTGCGCGTGCGCGCTGTTCGGCTCGGGGATGGCGGCGGCGAGCGCGGTGTTCCAGGCGCTGCTGCCCGGCGATCATGTGCTGGTCTCCCGGGTCCTGTACTGGGGGGTGCGGAAGTGGCTGGCCGAGTTCGCGCTCACCTGGGGCCTGGATGTGGAGTTCACCGACACCACCGACCTCGCCGCGGTAGCGGCGGCGATCAGGCCCGGCCGTACCCGGCTGCTGTGGGCCGAGACACCGGCGAACCCGATGTGGGAGATCACCGACCTGGCGGCCGTCTGCGACCTCGCGCATCAGGCCGGGGTCCGGGTGGCCGTGGACAACACCGTGGCCACCCCGGTGCTGACCCGGCCGTTCGAGCACGGTGCGGACCTGGTGGTGCACTCGGTCAGCAAGTACCTCAACGGGCACGGTGACGTGCTGGCCGGTGCGGTGCTGTCCGCCCGGCGGGACCCCTTCTGGGAGCGGATCCGGTCCTGGCGCCGCAACGCCGGGGCGATGTGCGGCCCGTTCGAGGCCTGGCTGCTGCAACGCGGCATGCGGACCCTGTACCTGCGCGTGCGGCGTGCCTCGCAGACCGCCATGATGATCGCCACGCATTTTGACCAGCACCCGGCCCTGACCGCCGTCTTGTACCCCGGGCTGCCCGGTCATCCGGGACATGCCATCGCCGCCAGGCAGATGGACGGTGGGTTCGGCGGGATGCTGTCCATCCGGCTGTCCGGCGGAGCCAGCCACGCCCGGGCGGTGCTGGGCGAGGTGCGGGTGTTCAAACGGGCCACCTCGCTGGGCGGGGTGGAAAGCCTGATCGAGCACCGGCGCGACAGTGAGGGACCATCCTCGCCGGTCCCGGACGATCTCCTGCGCCTGTCCGCTGGCATCGAGGATCCCGCAGACCTGATCGCCGACCTCGAATCGGCGCTCAGCGCGGCGGCCAAGGAGGCCGGCCGGTGACCGCCCTGACCGCCCGGGTGACCGCCGCGCTGGAACGCAGCGTCCTGCCCTCGGTCATCGCCCGCGGTGGCGCCGTGCGGGTGGCCAGCGCCGAAGCCGGCCTGGCCACCCTGGAGGTGACCGGATCGCCGGGTGCGGTCTTCCCGCTGGCCTCCCGGATCGAGGCGGTGATCCGCGCCGCCGTGCCGGAAATCACCGGCGTGCGGCTCATCACGCCCGGTGCCGCGCCGCTCCTGTCCTCGCCGGGCGCCGGCGATAACCTCGCCAGGGCCGCTCAGCAGGTTCTCGACACCGGCATCAACCCGGCGATCGCCGCTCACCACGGCCACGTGACCGTCACGGGCGCGGCGGAGGGATGGGTTCAGATCCGGTTCGAAGGCGGATGCCAGGGATGCAGTCTGGCCGAGGTGACCCTCCGGCAGGGCATCGAGCCGCTGTTGCGGGAACACCTGCCCGGCATGACCGGCCTGATCGACCTCACCGACCACGAAGCGGGCACCGAGCCGTACTTCTCACCGGAGAAGCGGTGACACCACCCGGGCCAGGCAGGGGGTGCGGAAGTGGCGACGTGCGAATCCACCATGATTGCGAAGGCTGTTTCGTACTCCCACACTGAAGAGTCTTCGTGATCATGGAATCGTCCTCCGCAGCCGGCCAGCGGGTGCTGCTGCTGGTGCCTGCCCGCAGTTACCGGGCGGCCGGCTTCCTGCGGGCCGCCGCCCGCATGGGCCTGGACGTCGTCATCGGCAGCGACGGCGCGCTGCCGCTGGGCAGCCGCCCGGTCATCCCGGTCAGCCCGGCTGACCCCGGCGGCAGCGCCGGCCGGATCCTGGCCCGGGCCGGGCCGGTCAGCGCCGTGATCGCCGTGGACAGCCCGATGCTCGTTCTGGCGGCCATTGTGGCGGAGCGGATGGGCCTGCCGCACAACCCGCCCGATGCCGTGGCGAACACTACCGACAAGACCCGGCAGCGGCAGCGGTGGGCCGCCGCCGGGATTGACCAGCCCGCGTTCCGCATCGTGCCTGCCACGGCCGGTGAGGGCTGGATCCGCGAAGCTGCCCAGGCGACCGGGTTCCCGTGTGTGGTCAAGGCGGTCTCACTCAGCGCCAGCCAGGGCATTCTGCGGGCCGGCGGCCCGGCCGCCGCCATCAGCGCGGCCCGCCGGGTCCGGCGCATTCTGGCTGCCAGCCAGCGCCCCGCCACTGAGCCGCTGCTGATCGAGGAATACGTGCCCGGCCCGGAGCTGAGCATCGACGGCCTGCTGACCGGTGGCGAGCTGACACCCACCGTCATCTTCGGTAAGCCCGCCACCCAGAGCGGCCCCACCTTCGAGGAAACCCTGCTTGTCACCCCGGCCGTGCTACCCGGGCCAATCCTTGCCGCCGCCGTCCGCACCGCCGGGCAGGCCGCTCGCGCGCTCGGGCTGATCAGCGGCCCCATCCACGCCGAGTGCCGGATCGGCGACCGCGGCGGCCAGGCCAGACCCGTCATGCTCGAACTGGCCGCCCGCTGCATCGGCGGCCTGTGCTCACGGGCATTGCGCTTCCCGGGTGGCGAGAGCCTGGAAGAGCTGGTGCTGGCCAACGCGCTCGGCTGCCCCGTTCCGGCGGCCGGCCACCAGCCAGCCCGGCCATCCGGCGTGTTCATGCTCCCCGTGCCACACGAGGGCGTGCTGCGCGCGGTGGAGGGCCGGGACCAGGCCGCCGCCGTACCCGGGATCACCGGCCTGACCATCACCATCCCGCTCGGCCAGCGCGTTGCCCCCCTCCCCGAAGGCGACCGGTACCTGGGCTTCATCTTCGCCGAGGCCGCCACCTCGCACGACGTTCAGCGGGCACTCAACGCCGCCTCCGCCCGGCTACGCGTGATCATCGAGTGACCAGTCCCGGCACCTTGAGCTACTGAGACGGTACACGAACCGCTCTGACCTGCTGTTTGACCACTGTCAGGCAGCAGATCGCATCCACAGCGCCCACCAGACTGTGACTGAGGAAGATCGGCTGCAAGAGCTGGCTTCAGCCTGTCCAGAGCCCCGGCGGCGCCTATTGTCTACGCGCTTCACCTGTGACGACGAGGCCTCTATGGTTGCCAAGTACGACATCGGCATTCCAGCCAGGATCATTGCCGAGGAGTGCCAGATCGGGCTGACCCAGTCTGAAGCGCCTGATCAGAGAGCATGGTGCCAGGCGCCGGGACCAGCTATCCACAGACCGCGATTTGGTCCGCCAAGACTGTCGCCGCGCTCGTTAGGATCACTGGCCATGGCGGTTCATACGCTCAGCGGAACGCGACCACCTTCGCCAGAGCACAAGGGCGCTGAAGCACTCGATGAGCTATTGCGTGAGGGGGTGACCTGGGGTGACAGTGCCGAGTGGTTGCCAGTGTTGCCTGCATCATCGGTTGATCTGTGGTTCACCAGTCCGCCCTATGCCGATGCCCGGGCCTACAGTCGCATCCATCCGGATCACTACGTAGAGTGGTTTCTGCCCTACGGTGAGCAAATGCTTGCTGCTACCAAGGACACCGGCTGGCTTGTGTTGAACATCAAGAACCGAGTAGCCAGCACTGGCCCGCTCCGCGGCCAGCGACACCCATACGTCTACCAACTGGTCATCGCACTCCAGCAGCAGGGTTGGCGCTGGGTAGAGACCTACATCTGGGCCAAGCCGAATGCAGTACCAGGACGGTACGGCCCCCGGACAAAGGACAGCTTCGAGTACGTCTACGCCTTCGCCAAAGGCGCAGCGCCATGCTTCGACCTTGACGCCGTGCGCGTGCCGTACAAGACCACGCCTGAGGAGATTGAGCGGCGCAAGCTCGACAGGCTGGGCAGGCGGAATACTGACGCTGGCTTTGGACGTGATCGGACGACGACCTACCTGCACGGCGGCGCCGATCCGGGTAACGTCGTGTCGGTACCGCAGACATACAACCAGCACAAAGGTGCAGGTGGGCATACGGCAGCCATGCCGGAGGGAGTAGCTGAGTTCTTCATCAAGAGCTGCTGTCCCGCTGACGGCGTGGTGATTGACCCATTCGCGGGATCAGGTACGACTATGGCAGTCGCCCGCCGTTTGGGCAGACGAGCTGGTGGAGTGGAGATTCACCAGAGCTACGTAGAGGCTGCACGCAAACGGCTGTCCTCTGAATCCCAAGAGCCTGATGACGCTCCCGTGCTCTTCCGGCTCGCCTAAAGTTCTCTGGTATGCCGTCACCTGAGGACACCGTTGAGCTGATCGCGGCTGCTACCACCTGGGATGAACGGGTGGCCCGCCTCAGGCAGGTACCACAGAGGCACGGCACTGACGAGCACATGGCTATATATGCTCAGGTAGCCAAGCAACTGTATGTGCCGCATCTGGGTCCGGACTTCGCGTACGTACACTCCGCGGAGTTCTATGGTCTGGCCCACTTCCATGCCGCTTACGAGAAGGTGGCAATAGCTACCTCAAACTTCACCGAAGTATCGGTCAGGAATCTGGCGGCCTGTATTCAAGCTGAGCCCACCACACTGCTGCCGCTCCGCGTAATCACCGGACTGACCAGGAATGAGTTCGCCGCGTCAACCGCCTTGGTAGCAGAACCGCTTGGGCTGAAGCCGCTATCGCAGGGCAAGGTTGATTCCATGGAGCGCTCAGGCAGTCATACCACCATTGACCAGGCTGAGGTAGCCGCCGAGACGATTGACAAGATCATGCGCGGTGGGCTGTTTGGCGAACCGCCGGGCAACCTCAAGTCGAAACAAGACAAGCCCGACACGCTCAAAGGCTGGGCGACTGTCCAGGCGTATGCCGCTGGCCGGGTGCCCTACGACGTGTTCTTGCACCAGCGTCACTATGGCGGGGCTTTCCGCCAGGTGCTCGACGCAACCTCTGAACTGCGCGGCAACCTGATCGAAGATGCCGTAGAGGCGCTATTCACAGCCAACGGCATCCCGTTCATCCGCACCGGTTCACATAATCAGTCGGAGATTGTTGATCGTTTTGAAGTCACCGTACAGCCTGCCCCGGACTTCGTGGTGTACAGCCAGCCACAGACACTCAGAGCCATGCTGGAGTGCAAGGGTGCGAACGACGGCGGTACGGCAAGAGACAAGGCGCTCCGCTTCGAGCGGCTGCATGCTGAATCAGTGCGGCTTGGCGGAATACCGCTGGTGGCAGTGCTCGGAGGTTTGGGCTGGACTCGCGTCAATGACACACTGGGCCCAGTCATACGAGACTGCGATGGGCGAGTGTTCTCTGTGGCTAACCTGGCCGACATGTTGACAGTGTCGCCGTTTCCACAATTGATGGGGTTAAGTCACGTCGACGTTGACGACTTATATGATCATTCCGGCTAATGTGGTTTGAAGCACAAAATCACGTTACGCTGGCGTACCCTGAACCTGACCGCAACCACCCCGAGGAGGCGGTGAGACCAGATGGACGACGACATTACTGTCGGCGCACGTCTGCGTATCCTGCGCCGGTGGCGAGGGATGACCCTCACTGAGCTGGCCGGACTGGCTGGGGTGTCGTTCTCCTACCTCTCTATGGTGGAGCGCGGGCAGCGGATGCTGGATCGTCGCTCCTATATCAGCGCTGTAGCTGCTGCGCTCAAGGTCTCGGAGACCGACCTGGTGGGCGGGCCGCATCTCAGTGCCGATCGCCAGCAGGCTGATCCGCACATGGCCATACCGGCACTCCGTGAAGCCTTCCAAACCAACAAGCTCGATGTTCCGGCCGTGGAGCGTGCCCGGCCACTGGACGAGCTGGTCGGCGCGGTCACCGAGCAGATCGAACCGTTGCGGGCCGACTCCGACTATGCCCGTGCCGGTGCTCTGCTGCCAGACGTGCTCGATGAGCTGCACTGGCATACCGCCCGACGTGGCGACGAACTGTCACAACGGCTCGCCCTAGAGACGTTGATCGAAGCCTGTATCACGGCCGGGCTAATGGCCAAAGACCTTGGCTACATCGACCTGGCCCATGTGGCCGTACTGCGAGCCGAGGAAGCGGCCACCCTGCTTGATGATCCCGTGCAGCAGGGCAAGGTCAACTGCCTGCGTATCTGGACGTTCCCGCGTGAGCGTTCCTGGGATCGACGGCTGCTCACTGCCGAACGAGCTGCCGATGCCCTGGAGCCGTACGCCCGTGATCCGCTTGGGCTCCACGTGCTCGGCATCCTGACTTTGCACGCCGCGCTGGGCGCGGCCGTGGTGCAGCGACCGCACGTCATTAGCCACTGGCTTGATGCCGCTGACCAGCTCGCCACTCGGGTACCCGACGACCTTAGAGGCAATTGGCAGTCGTTCTGTAAGACCAACGTCGGACTCTGGCGCGTGGCTATTGGTGTGGAGCGCGGTGAGAGCGGCGGCACTGTGCTTGACCTGGCCAACACGATTGATCAAAGCAAGCTCACCTGGCGGACGCGCAAGGCCAGCTACCTTGCAGACGTCGGTCGAGGACTGGCCAGAGAGCCGAAGACCAGGGCTGAGGCGGTGCGCTGGTTGCGCCAGGCCGAGGAAGCCGCACCGCAGCACATTCGCAACCACCCGGCCACCAGAGACACGGTTGCTTACCTGCTCGGCAGGGCGACAGCGGCAGCCGGTGGCCGTGAACTTCGGGGTATGGCTGCCCGCATGGGCGTACTGCACTGATTTACTTCTACGAACACGCTTCGTGCTTAGGTGTTTGCACAGTGGTGCAATTCTGGGGTTGACCACCGCATAGCTTCCTGGGCTCATGGAGACCGACCCAGCGAAGCTGACCTACCTGGAGCAACTACGCGATGCCCTGACGACCAAGGGCTTTGCCGTCCAGCTCGTCAGCATCAATACCAAGCCCTACCTCAAGGTAGCCAACGCGGAGACGCCGAAGCTTAATGAGCGGGTGCACTGCGAACAGGCTGAAGACGGTTCGTGGTGTTTCTGGTGGCCGTGGCGGCAGCCGATCGGCTCGGTTGACGACTTGGAGCGCGTGACCGGCAAGGTCGCCTCGGTGCTGCGCTCGGTTGGGGGTGAGTCGTGACTACCGACGCTCCCATGAGCAGCAGGGCCGACGTTGTCAGTGGAGCGGCTAATCCCCTGCATCGATTGCTCCTACAAAGCCTGTCTCCGGCGTCGACCCTGCACCAATCCTGCTCAGTATGGGTGTGACGATCCGATGGCGGTAATGGCAACCGTGGACGAACAACGCGAAGCCCGATTGTCCGTGCTCAGTGACGATGAGGGCCGGGCGATTGCTGAGGACATACGGCGGCAGCGGCCGGGCTGGCTCGTCATCTTCGGATGTTACAGCCGACAGTTCGTCGCATTCCCGCTCTTTGCGGTTAGTCGGCGGACGATTCTGACTGCACGCTATCCTGATGCGCTCATTGACCGAATGGTGCGAGCGGAGCAAGAACGGCGGATTAGGCGAGAGCAGATTGAATAGTAGGAGGAATCCGCGTGACCGACGGGCTAGAGGAAGATAGAAGCCAGGCCTCCAACCGAGGAAGAGAAAGTTTACATGCGGCAGGTAGTGGCCGATTTGGTGGCTGGGACCGGGCTTGTAGCCCGCGAGCGGCCGTATGAGCTGATCATCTTTAACCCACACAATCGTGGACGCCGCGCTTGCAGCCGGTCTCTCGCATCGGGCAAGCGTTACAGACAAGACCGGTCACACGGCCACCCGGTGGCCCTGAGCCCTGTCATGACGCCCGGGGGTGAAAATTTCACTTAGAAACATTTTCGGCCGGCCCCGCGGCCTCCCGCTCACCACCTGCGCAAACCCGCGATTACACGCAGGACGGCGCTGTTTTCCCCGCTTGCTATCGGCTGCCTGGTGGGTGAGATTTCGTCAAATATACCCAACAAACATTCGAAACATTTTCGGAGGCTGGGGAAGGGCAGGTCATGAGAAGAAGACTGAGCGCACTGCTTTCCGTCGGCGTGGTCACGCTGACGGTGGCCGGGTTCCTTACGGCAGCCATTTCGGTGGCGCCGCAGGCGAAGGCCGCCTCGCTGACTCAGGTGACGAACTTCGGCAATAACCCGTCGAACCTGCTGATGTACATTTACGTGCCGAACAATGTCCAGCCCAATCCGCCGATTCTGCTGGCATTGCATCAGTGCACCGGCTCGGGGCCCGGGTTCTTCTCGGGCACCGCGTTCGCGTCACTGGCGGACCAGTACGGGTTCATCGTGATCTACCCGTCGGTGACCAGGAGCGGAAGCTGCTGGGACGTTTCTTCCAGCCAGGCGCTGGCCAGGAACGGCGGTAGTGACCCGGTGGGACTGATGTCGATGATCACGTACACCGAACAGCATTACGGCGGCAACCCGAACCAGGTGTACGTCACCGGCGCGTCGTCCGGCGCCATGATGACCAACGTCATGCTCGGCGACTACCCGGACGTGTTCAAGGCCGGTGCGGCGTTCATGGGTGTGCCGTTCGGCTGCTTCTACACCGGCACCGTCGACGGCTGGAACAGCGCGTGCGCCGATGGCCAGATCAGCAATACCGCGCAGGCCTGGGGCGACATGGTCCGCAACGCCGACCCCGGCTACAACGGCCCGCGGCCGCGGGTGCAGCTTTGGCATGGCACCGCCGACCAGACGCTCAACTACGAGAACCTGAGCCAGGAGATCCTGCAGTGGACGAACGTGCTGGGGGTGAGCTCGACACCGTCCAGCACCATCACGCCGGTATCGGGATGGACGCAAACCCAGTACGACAACGGCTCGGGCACCCCCGAGGTCGAGGCGTTCAGCATCGCCGGCGCCGGCCACGTGCTGCCCGAATCGGGAGCGGGGATGGAGAACTACGCCATCGACTTCTTCGGCCTGAACAACACCTCTCACGGCAACACGGTGACGGTGGCCGGCCCCGGCAACCAGACGTCCACCGTGGGGACCGCCGCGTCGCTGCAGATCCACGCGACCGACTCCGCCCCCGGCCAGACCCTGACCTACGCCGCCACCGGCCTGCCCGCG
>Ga0070730_10002614_pt1 | contig 16328 bp, 14 predicted proteins | sample Coa_R1_3_FD_66447 | JGI IMG/M metagenome (GOLD analysis project Ga0070730, IMG submission 66447) | Surface soil microbial communities from Centralia Pennsylvania, which are recovering from an underground coalmine fire - Coalmine... | ecosystem: Environmental > Terrestrial > Soil > Unclassified ...
GATCCGTCTCCGCAGCACTACATCGTGCGCGGACCGGAGAAACGCCTCATGGTCTTCTCCGGGCGCTCGCATCCGGCGCTGGCCGAGGCGATGGCCCAGAAGCTCGGCGTCGAGCTCGGCGACGTGGAGCTCGGCACGTTCCCGAACGACGAGACGTACTGCCGCTACCTCGAGTCGATCCGCGGCGCCGACGTCTTCATCGTCCAGACGGGCTCGCCGCCGGTGGACAAGAACCTGATGGAGCTCGTCCTGATGATCCAGGCCGCGAAGCTCGCGTCGGCCAAGCGGATCACGGCCGTGATCCCGTGGTTCCCGTATTCGCGCCAGGACCGGAAGGCGAAGCCGCGCGAGCCGATCTCGGCGCGCCTCGTCGCCGACATGCTCCAGCTCGCGGGGGTCGACCGTGTGCTGACGATGGATCTCCATGCCGGCCAGATCCAGGGCTTCTTCACGATCCCGGTCGACCACATGACGGCGCTGCAGCTCTTCGCGACGCACTTCCGCGATCTCGGGCTGACCGGCGAGGGCGTCGTCGCTGTCGCGCCGGACGCCGGCCGCGCGAAGCACGCGGTGCGCTTTGCGGAGATGATCGAGGCGAGCTTCGCGATCATGCACAAGATGCGGGTCACCGCCGACCACGTCGAGATGACGGAGGTCACCGGCAAGGTGCGGGACAAGATCGCGATCGTCGGCGACGACGTCTCGACGACCGGCAGCACGCTGATCGCCGGCGCACGGGCGCTGAAGGATCACGGCGCGACGGAGGTCAACGTCTTCGTCACCCACGCGCTGTTCTCGGGGGAGGCACTCGATCGGCTCGGCGCATCGGAGATCGACCGGATCGTCGTCACCGACTCCGTACCCATCGATCCGCGGAACCGCCCCGACAACATGACCGTCCTCAGCGTCTGCGGGCTGCTCGCCGAGGCGATCATGAACGTCTTCGCCGACGACTCCGTCTCGGCGATCTTCGGCGGCGAGAACCAGCTCTTCTAGTTTCAACGGATCACGATACTCCCCGAACGGCCTGGCGGCGGCTGGACGTCCTGGCGTGGCGGGAGAGGGCTCGCGCATCGAGACTGTGATCATGCGGGGTCGAGTCGCCCAGTCCTGGCCCGCGGCGTTTCTCCTACTCGCGGTCGTGGTCGCGCTCCTCTACGCCGGGAGTGCCTCCGGCGACCCGGGTGCGGGTCCCGTCGTTGCCGGCTTCCCCGCGGCGGGCACGCTGACGATCAGGGCCGTCCGGGTGCGCATGCGACCCGATCCGCACGCACGGACGATCCGCATCATGCGGCAGTTCCGGCCCGACTTTCGCCAGCAGGAGGTCTTCGCCGTGGCGAGTCGGATCGGCTCCGATGGGCAGAGCTGGTATCGGATTTCGGTGCCCGGGCGGCCGAACGGCAGGATGGGCTGGGTTCCGTTCTGGTCGGTCGATCTCCGGCCGACCGTTGCGAAGGTCGCCGTCCACCGACGCTCGCGCAGGATCGACCTCTTCTGGCACGGCAAGCGCGTCTGGCACGCGATCGTCGCAGTCGGCGCGCCCGGAATGGAGACTCCGCTCGGGCTCTACTACGCGGCCGCGCGCTTCGTTCCGCACGACGATCCGTATCTCTCGGTGTTCGCGGTCGAGACGAGCGGCTACTCGAAGCTCACCGATTGGCCGGGTGGCGGAGTCTTCGGCATACACGGCACCCCGGAACCCTGGCTGCTCGGCAAGGCGGTCTCTCACGGGTGCGTCCGCGTCTCGGCGCGAACGGCGCTCATGCTTCGCCGGTACGTGCCGCTCGGCACGCCGATCGTGATCACGGACACCTGATCAGCGGGCCGCTTCCGCGAGGCGCCGGTTCACGAGCAGCTCGGCCGCCTCGGCAGGCGTGATACGTGCTGCGTCGGCGTCCGCGAAAAGCGTCCGAAGCGTGTCGCCGATCCCCGCGAGCCGCTCCTCGAGCTGCGCCTCGCTCCAGCCCTCGTCCTCGAGACCGATCAGCTGGATGATGCCGCCCGCGTTGACGACGTAGTCGGGCGCGAAGAGGATGCCGCGCTCGTGCAGGCGTTGTGCGTCCTCCGGCCGGGCAAGCTGGTTGTTGGCGCAACCGGCGATCGCTCTGCAGGCGAGGCGCGGGACCGACTCGTCGTCGAGTGTGCCTCCGACGGCGCAGGGCGAGTAGACGTCGACCTCCGCCTCGAGAACCAGCTCGGGCGCCACGGTTTCGCAGCCGGTCGCCGCGGCCCGCTCCTCGTCGACGTCGCTGACCAGGACGCGGGCGCCCGCCTCGGCGAGCTCGCGCGCCAGGATCGATCCGACCGAGCCCGCACCCTGAACGAGAACGCTGCGGCCCGCGAGGTCGGGCGAACCGAAGAGGTGCTCGACGGTCGCGCGGATCGCGTACAGCCCGCCGCGCGCCGTGCCGCGACCGCTGTTGCCGCCCCGCTGCGTGGTTCCGTAGACCCAGGGGCACGTCTGGGCAACCACGTCGAGATCCTCGGGCGAGATGTTCATGTCTCCCGCCGTCCGGTAGCTGCCGCCGAGCGAGGCGACGAGCTCGCCGTAGCGGCGCAGCAGCCGCTTGCGCGGTTCGCCGGTCGGCAGCTCCGGCACCGCGAGCACGGCCTTTCCACCGCCGCGCGGCATCCCCGCGGCGGCCATCTTCGACGTCATCGCAGCGGAGAGACGCATCGCGTCGGCGAGCCCGTCGGCGGGAGCGGCGTAGACGCGCATGCGTGTGCCACCGCCGGCCGGGCCACGTGCGGTGGAATGGAGGCACACGAACATCCAGGCGCCGCTCTCGGGATCGAAGCGAACGACCGCGTGCTCGCCGTCCCAGTCCGCGAGGAGCCCTTCGAAGTCCACGGCAAGGACGGTACCGAAGCGCCACTCGGCTACACTCCCCCGCCGGAATGGCCGGAGAACGCACCAAACTCGTCGTCACCAATCGCGACAGGCTCGGCACGGCCGAGTCGCGCCGCCTGCGCAAGGAGGGGTTCGTTCCGGGCGTCCTCTACGGCAGCGGCGAGCCGGTCGCGATCTGCATCGCCGAGCGGGAGCTCCGCCGCGCGCTCACCGGCGCCGCGGGCCTGCACTCGATCCTCGACGTCGAGATCGACGGCAAGGGATCGACGCACGCGTCGATCCTCAAGGAGTACCAGGTCGATCCGGTGCGCGGCGGAGTCACGCACGTCGACCTGCAGGAGGTCCGGCTCGACCGCGCCATCCGCGCCTCGGTCGCGGTCCAGCTGCACGGCGGCGACGACGCACCCGGCGTGCGCGAGGGCGGCGTGCTCTCGCAGCCCTTGCGCGAGGTGACGGTCGAAGCGCTGCCGCTCGAGGTACCGGAGCACATCGAGCTCGACGTCTCGGGCATGGAGATCGGCGGCACGCTCCGCATCTCGGATCTCAGCGCCCCCGACGCCGTCACCCTTCTCGACGACCCGGAGATGGTCGTCGCCACGGTCACCGCTCCGACGCGCGTCGTCGAGCCCGAACCCACCGAGGAGGAGCTCGCCGCGATGGAGGCGGAGGGCGAGGGCGCCGAGGGCGAGGAGGCGGCCGAGGGCGAGCCTGCCGAAGGTGCGGGCGCGTCGGAGGCAGAGGCCTCCGGCGACGAAGCCAGCGGCGAGGCCTGAGCCATGCGGCTCTGGCCGCGCCGGCAGGGCTCCTCGCTCGATCTTCTCGTCGTGGGGCTGGGCAATCCCGGCCGCGAATACGAGCGGAACCGGCACAACGTGGGCGCGATGGTCGTGGACGAGCTCGCACGCCGTCACGGCGGTTCCTGGCGCGGGAAGTTCTCCGGGCGAGTCGCGGAGATCCGCCTCGAGGGCCACAAGCTCGCGCTCCTGAAGCCCGAGACGTACATGAACGAGTCCGGCCGCTCGGTCGGCGCGGCGGCGTCGTTCTTCAAGGTCTCGCCGGACGCCATCCTCGTCGTTCACGACGAGAGCGACCTCGAGCTCGGGCGGCTGCAGCTCAGGCTCGGCGGAGGGCTGGCGGGGCACAACGGCTTGCGCTCGATCGCCGGGCGCCTCAAGACCCAGGAGTTCCTGCGGCTCCGCGTCGGCGTCGGCCGGCCGGAGCGTGGAGACCCGCGCCCGCTCGCGGACTGGGTGCTCTCGAACTTCGAGGCACACGACGACGCTGACGCACTGGTCAGGCACGCGGCGGACGCCGTCGAGACGCTCGACGCAGAAGGCGTCGAGCGCGCGCAGATTCACGTCAACCGGCGCTAGTGGTTGCTCGGGTGAGTCCAGTGCCGTTTGGCCGTGCGAAAAGCGAGCAGGCCGAGGACGCCGGCATGCGACGCTTTGCGGCCGGACAAAGGGTGCTGCTACTTGCCCGAGTGACCACTAGGTTCGAGCGTGCCGAGCCCGTGCTCGAGCAGACGGTAGGCGCGATCGAGGTCCTGCCGGAGACGCCGCACCGCGGCAGGGCCGCTCCGCCCGGCGAGTGCATGCGCGCGGGCGTTGCGGAAGAACTGCCAGTGCACGCTCATGAGGAGATTCGCGGCGATCTGGGCGTCGGCGGGGTGGAGGCCGAGCTCCTCGCGGATCGTCTCGGCGAGATGGTCGGTGAACTCGCCCATGACCGCCGTCTCTTTCGCCTGCAGGGCGGGGGACTCGGCGATCGCCCGCGCAAAGTGCGCGAACTGGGGGCTCGCCAGCCGCCCGCATTCGTTCACGTGCAGCCGGTGCAGAGCCTCGACCAGCGACTGGCCGGTCTCGCGGCCGCGGATCGCCTCGGAGAGCGCCTCGAGCCGCTTCGGCACCTCGTCGAAGAAAATGTCTTCCTTGGTCGGGAAGTAGTTGAAGACGGTCTTCTCGGAGACGCCCGCCTCATGCGCGATCTCGCCGACAGTAACGTGGTCGAAGCCGCCCTTCACGAAGAGACCCATGGCGGCGGCTGCGATCGCCTCGCGCGTCTGGAGCTTCTTCGTCTCCCGCAGGCCCATTTAACAGGATTGTAGCATTGTTTACAGTTGCAGTAAACTTACTGCGTCTGTAATATTACGTGGGTTCGCTACCGGAAGGGGAAGAGGATGCTGACTCGTCTCGCTCATGTGGTCGCCCGGAATCGCTGGAAGGTCATCGGCCTCTGGATCGTGCTGACGCTCTTCGGGGGCTTCGCCGCCGGGCAGGTCTCGAAGCGCTGGTACCAGAGCTTTTCGATCCCGGGGAAGTCGGCCTACGAGGCGAATCAGCGGACGCTGAAAGCGTTCGGCACCGGCGTCCGGCCGCCCGACGTCGTCGTCTTCCACACCTCGGGGGACGCGACCAAGAACTCGGCCATCGAGGCGGCGATGAAGCGCGCCGCGGCGGTGCTGCCCGGCTCGCGGACGAGCTCGTACTTCTCGACGCACAACCTCATGTACGTCTCGAAGGACCGGCACACGACCTTCGAGGAGATCTACCCGGCCGGGCCCTCCAAGTTCAACTCGACGAGCAAGGCCGCCGACGTGCGCGCGGCAGCTGCGCGCGGGTTGCCGGCGGGGATCGACGTCCAGGTCACGGGGCACGACCCGCTCGAAGAGGCGAGCACGCACGGCGGCGGTGGTGGCAACGTCCTCGTCGAGGCCGTGATCGGAGGTCTCGGCGCGGTCGTGATTCTTCTCTTCGTCTTCGGCACGCTGCCGGCCATCCTCGTGCCGATCGCCGTCGCCGCGGCTGCGATCCTCAACACCTTCACGCTGGTGTGGGCGCTGACCTACATCACGAACGTCTCGATCATCGTCCAGTTCCTGATCGCGCTCGTCGGCCTCGGCGTGGCGATCGACTACGCGCTGCTCATGATCTTCCGCTTCCGCGACGAGCTGCGCGAAGGCGAGGACGTCGAGACCGCGCTCGTCGAGACCATGACGCATGCCGGCCGCTCGGTGATCGTGTCCGGATCGACCGTTGCCGTCGGCCTCCTGTCGATGATCATCCTCCCGCTGCCGTTCATCCGTTCGATCGGAATCGGCGGGATGCTGATCCCGGCCGTCTCGGTGATCGCGGCGATCACGCTGATGCCGGCGATCCTCGCGGTGCTCGGCGAGCGGATCAACAGCGTGCGCCTGCTGCCGAAACGCTTCGTCGACCGCGGCCATCCGGAGGACGGCGCCTGGGGCCGCTGGGCGCGCTTCGTGCTGCGGAAGCCGTGGCCGATCGCGATCGTCGGCGCGGCGATCGTGACCGTCCTCGTCGTCCTCGGCGTGCAGCTGAACCCGAACGAGTCGCAGTTGAAGAACTTCCCGGGCACTGGAACGGCGATCGCCGGCCGCACGATGCTCGCGAACGCCGGGATTTCGCCCGGCGTGATGAAGCCGTTCGTGACGCTCGTCGAGGATGGCGGCAGCGGCCGGCAGATCGCGGCGAAGGAGCGTGTCGTGTCCGGCATCGTCGGTGCCGCCGTTCCGCCCGGGCCCGGTTGGCACCGCGGCCCGGACACGCTCGTCGAGGCATTTCCCGCGATCGACGGGGCGGCGCCGGGGATTCAGGGCGTCATCAACCGGGTCAACGACTCGCTGCGAGGCACGACCGCGACCCTCGGCGGAGTGCCGGCGGTCGACCGAGCCTTCGTGCACGCGGTCTACGGGAACTTCCCGTACGTGCTCGTGTTCGTGCTCGTGCTGACGTTCGTCCTGCTGACTCGGGCGTTCCGGTCGATCGTGCTGCCGATCAAGGCTGCGCTCCTGAACCTCGTCTCGCTCGGCGCTGCGTTCGGGATCGTCGTCTTCGTCTTCCAGGAGGGCCACGGCTCGTCGCTCTGGAACATCACGGCGACGCAGGCGATCACGGCCTGGATCCCGCTGATGATCTTCGCGTTCCTGTTCGGCCTCTCGATGGACTACGAGGTCTTCATGCTCACGCGGATGCGTGAGGCGTACGACGAGACGGGCTCGACCGATCACGCGATCGAGCTCGGCCTGGCGCGGACCGGGAAGCTCGTCACGAGCGCGGCGCTGATCCTGATGTTCGCGTTCCTCGTGCTCTCGTCGAGCCCGGGCTTCGAGATCAAAGAGTTCGCGATCGGGCTTGCGGCGGGGATCATCTTCGACGCGACCGTGATCCGCGCACTGCTCGTGCCGGCGCTGATGCGGCTGCTCGGGGATGCGAACTGGTGGCTGCCGCACTGGACACGGCGGGCGCTGTTCATCCGCCCCGAGCGGCGGCGAGAGCGAGAGCCGGCCTTGGAAGCCTAGGCCGCGGCGAAACGCTTGGCGGCGCGGGCGCGAGCCCGCTCCGCCTCGACCTCGCGGTCGCGCGGCGCCGCGGTCGTCACGAGCGCGTCGAGCAGTCGCTGCGTCGCCGACGCGACCTCGTCGACGGCGTGCCCGAAGGCGTGCTCGTTCGCCTTCGAGGGCTTCGTGAAGCCGCTCACCTTGCGTACGTACTGCTCGGCGGCGAGACGCACCTCTTCCGTGGTCGCGACAGGCTCGAAGTTGTAGAGCGTCTTGATGTTCCGGCACATGGCCCCATGAATACCATGACCCCTGCGGGACGGGAGTTCCGTCCCTCGTCATGGACCGTCCGGTACTTCACGCTTTCGTCCAGGAGCTCGTCGCGCACGAGCGTCTCGCCGAGCTCGCGGACGCTCTGCCGACGCGCGTTCGCGTGTCGGAGCCCGCGCTGCCTCTGCTCGTCGCCTCCCTGCACGAGAGGCTCGAGCGCGGTCTGGTCGTGCTCCTGCCGGAGGACGCCGACGCGCGGGACGCGGCGGAAAGCGCTGGGTGGTTTCTGGGCGACGACGTGGTCGGGCTGCTGCCGAGTCGAGGCGTCACCTGGGAGTCGGGGCTCACGCCTCCGCCGCACCTCGTCGGCGAGCGGGCTCGGGCGCGCCATGTCCTCGCGCGTGGCGGCCTCGTGTGCGCGTCCGCGCGCGCTCTCGCGGAAGGGCTGCCGCCGGTGGAGGCTCGACCCGAGCCGATCGAGTTGCGCACCGGGCTCGAGCTCGGTGTCGAGGGCCTTGCGGAGGCGCTCGCTCTCGCAGGCTACGAGCGGGTCGAGCGGGTCGACGACCGCGGCCGGTTCGCGGTGCGCGGCGGCATCGTCGACGTCTTCCCGACGACCGGCCGTGAGCCGCTGCGCATCGAGTTCTTCGGCGACGAGGTCGAGTCCGTGCGTGCGTTCTCGCCCTTCACGCAGCGCGCGCTGCATCCCGTCGCCGAGGCGGCGCTCTATCCAGCTGCCGAGCGAAGTCTCGACCTCGTCGACACGCGGCTGGCGGACGACGAGGACGGGGAGGACGGGGAGAGATCGGTCGAGGTTCCCGACGATCTCGTCCCGGCGCTCGACGGTCCACCCGATCTCGTCTTTCAGCCTGACGACGTCCGTCGCGTCTGGGAGGAGGACGGCGTCCTCGACCCGCCGTCGCTGGCGGGCTCGACCGAGCTCGACCCGTTCCCGCAAGCCCAGCCGCTCGCGTTCGAGGCGCAGCGGCCGGCGATCGCGGCACGCGGGCTCGCCGAGGCCGAGAGCGAGCTCGCGGCGCTGATCCGCTCGGGCCAGCGCGTGGTCGTCGCGTTCCCGCATCGCGGTGAGGCGCTGCGAACGCAGAACCTCCTCCGCCGCGTGGAGGCGCGGCTGCTCGAGCCGGGGGAGGCGCTGCCGGAGGAGCCCGAGCTGCTCTTCGCGGTCGCGCCGGCCCGCCGCGGTTTCGTCTGGCGCGATCTCGGTCTCGTCCTCCTGCCGGACCACCAGGTCTTCCGCCGCCGCGTCCCGCGCGAGCGCCGCCTCGGCGGCCGCGCGCTGCAGTCGTTCGCCGACCTCCGCACCGGCGACTACGTCGTGCACGAAGACCACGGCGTCGGCAAGCTGCTCGGCTTCGAGACGAAGGCCGTCGCCGGCGTCACGCGGGACTACCTCCTGCTCGCCTTCCGCGGGGAGGACCGGCTCTACGTCCCGCACGAGCAGCTCGGCAAGGTCTCGCGCTACGTCGGCGCCGACGCATCCGCGCCCGCGCTCTCGAAGCTCGGCGGCAAGGCGTGGCAGACGCTCAAGTCGCGCGCGCGCGAGTCGGTGCACGAGCTCGCCGGCGACCTGATCCAGCTCTACGCGCAGCGGCAGACGCAGGAAGGAGTTGCCTACGACCTCTCGAGCGAGTGGCTGCCGCAGCTCGAGGCGAGCTTCCCCTACCGCGAGACTCCGGACCAGGAAGCCGCGATCGAGGCCGTGAAGGAGGACCTCGAGACGCCGCGGCCGATGGACAGGCTCGTCTGCGGCGACGTGGGCTTCGGGAAGACCGAGGTCGCGGTGCGGGCTGCGTTCGCCGTCGCCGTGAACGGCAGGCAGGTGCTGCTGCTCGCCCCGACGACGATCCTCGCCGAGCAGCACTACAACACGTTCCGCGACCGCTTCCGCGACTTCCCGGTTCAGGTCGAGATGGTCTCCCGCTTCGTCGGGCCGAAGGAGACGAAGCGGATCCTCGGCGAGTTCACCGCCGGCAAGGTCGACGTCCTGATCGGGACGCACCGCGTGCTCAGTCGCGACGTCATCCCGAAGGAGCTCGGGCTCGTGATCCTCGACGAGGAACAGCGCTTCGGCGTCGCGCAGAAGGAGCTGCTCAAGTCGCTGCGGCTCGAGGTCGACGTGCTGACGCTGAGCGCGACGCCGATTCCGCGCACGCTCCACCTCTCGCTCGCGGGCATGCGCGACATCTCGATCATCGAGACGCCCCCCGAGGGGCGCCGCCCGATCCGGACGACCGTCGGCGAGTACGACGAGGAGCTCGTGAAGCTGGCGCTCGAACGCGAGGCCGGTCGCGAGGGGCAGGCGTTCTTCCTCCACAACCGGGTCGAGACGATCGAGGAGCGCGCCGCGCAGCTGGAGCAGCTCTGTCCGGGGCTGCGCTTTCTCGTCGCGCACGGGCAGATGCGCGAGAAGGAGCTCGAGGAGCGGATGCACGCGTTCCTGCGCGGGGATGCCGACGTGCTCGTCTCGACGACGATCATCGAGTCGGGGATCGACATCCCGCAGGCGAACACCCTCATCGTCGAGCGGGCCGACATGCTCGGCCTCTCGCAGCTCTACCAGATCCGCGGACGGGTTGGCCGCTCGGACGCCACCTCGTTCGCGTACCTGTTCTATCCGGACACTCGTGAGCTGACGCCCGAGGCCCGCGCGCGGCTCTCGACGCTGGCCGACCACACGGAGCTCGGCGCGGGCTTCGCGATCGCGATGCGCGACCTCGAGATCCGCGGCGCGGGGGAGCTGCTCGGCGCCGAGCAGTCCGGCCACGTCGCGGCGGTCGGCTTCGAGCTCTACGTCGAGCTCCTGAACGAGGCGGTTGCCGAGCTGCAGGGCCAGAAGCGCGTCGCGGCACGCCCGGTGCGGGTCGACGCGCGCGTCGACGCGTACGTCCCCGCGGCGTACGTCGACTCCGAAGCGCTGCGGATCGACGTCCATCGCCGGCTCGCGCTGGCCGAGACCGAAGACGAGCTGCGCGAGCTGCAGGCGGCGCTCGAAGATCGCTACGGGCCGCTGCCAGAGCCCGTCGAGAACCTCTTCCGGATCCAGGAGGCGAAGATCAAGGTCGCGCTCCTGGGCGCGGACTATCTCGTCTTCCAGAGCGGCAAGGCGACGGTCGGCCGGCTCGTCCTCGGCTCGGGCGAGCTGCGCGAGCTCCGCGACCGTGCGAAAACGGCCGTGTACGTCTCAGCCAAGCAGGAAGTGAGCCGCCGCGCACAAGAGGGAATCAAGGAAGCGGTCGGGCTGGTCGATGCTATCTTGGACGCGCGCCGGGCGGCCTGATCCGCTTTTCGTCGCACCAGCGCTCCCGCGGACATCGACCTCACTGGATGGAAATGAAGACTCGCGCGCCCTTCTCGAGGCTGCAATCGCCGTCAGCAAGGCCGTCGGCAAGCGGCCGCAAACCCGCCCACCGTCGGTGGACATGGGCCTTGACTCTCTCGGTTCTCGCCGTGCTCGTCGCCGGTTGCGGCGGCGGTGGGGGTTCCGTCTCTGCCGACGCGATTGCGAAGGTCGGCCCGACGGAGATCACGAAGTCGACGCTCAACTCGCTGATGAACGTCGCCTTCGCGCGCTACAAGGCGCAGAAGCAGCCCGTGCCGAAGGTGGGCACTGCGGCGTACAGCCAGCTTCGTGACCAGGCCGTCACGTTCCTCGTGCAGGAGGAGGAGCTTCAGCAGGAGGCCGACAAGCTCGGCGTGTCGGTGTCGCAGAAGGACCTCGCCAAGCGGCTCGCGCTGATCACGACGACGTACTACCACGGGAGCAAGGCGAAGCTCGACGCCGCGCTGAAGAAGGACGACATCACGATCGCCGAGCTCGAGCAGTACAACCTCCGGCCGACGCTGCTCAGCGAGAAGCTCAACGCGAAGGTGACGAAGAACGTCACCGTGTCGACGTCTGCCGCGCAGAAGTACTACACCCAGAACAAGGCGTCGTTCACGCAGCCCGAGACGCGCAACGTGCGGCACATCCTGGTCAACAGCAAGAGCCTCGCGTTGCAGATCGAGGCGAAGCTGAAGGCCGGCCAGAGTTTCGCGAAGCTGGCCAAGAAGTACTCGAAGGACACGGGCTCGGCGCAGCAGGGCGGCAAGCTCTGCGTCGCGCACGGCGGTCAGAGCGGGTCGTGCATCCAGACGGTGCCGCCGTTCGACAAGGCCGCGTTCTCGCTGAAGACGAACCAGATCTCGGCGCCGGTCAAGAGCCAGTACGGCTGGCACATCATCCAGGCTCTCGGCCCGGTGAAGCCGGCGCACACCCAGTCCTTCAAGGAAGTCGAGTCGCAGATCAAGTCGAACCTGGCGCAGCAGCAGAAGGGGACCGCCTGGTCGAACTGGCTTGCCAAGGTGAAGAAGGACTTCGCCGGTAAGGTCACGTACCAGGCGGGCTACGCGCCTGCGACCACGACGACGCCGACCATTCCGACGACGCCGACGACGACCGGCTAGCTTGGAGGGCGGGCTGGCTTCGGCCCTCCTCGCGCTGCAGCAGCTGGCGGAGCGCCTCCGTCGCGAATGCCCCTGGGACCGGGAGCAGACGGCGACGACGATCGTGCCGTACACGGTCGAAGAGGCGTACGAGGTCGCCGACGCAGCGCTCGCCGGCGACGACGCGAAGCTCCTCGACGAGCTCGGCGATCTTCTCTTCCAGGTCTACTTCCTCGCGCTCCTGCTGCAGGAGCGGGGCGGGGGAAGTCTCGAGCAGGTGGCGCGGGGCGTGCACGAGAAGCTCGTGCGTCGCCACCCGCATGTCTTCGGCGACGTCGAGGCGCGCACAGCGGATCGCGTGCGGTCGAACTGGGAGCGCATCAAGCGCGAGCAGGAGGGCCGCGAGGGCATCTTCCACGACGTCGCGGAGGGGCTCCCGGGTCTCAGTTACGCACGAAAGATCCAGCAGCGGGCCAGGGCCGTCGGCTTCGAGTACCCGGATCTCGCGGGCGCGCTGGCCGATCTCGGCGACGAGCTGCGCGAGCTCGAGGAGGAGCCCTCCGGCGACGAGCTCGGCGACGTCCTCTTCGCGGCGGTCAACGTCGCGCGCAAGCTCGACGTCGATCCCGAGCTCGAGGTGCGGCAGGCGGCCAGGCGTTTCCGTCGCCGGGTCGAGGTGGCGGAGCAGCTTGCGAGCGAGACGGGCGAGAATTGGAGCGAGCTGCCGCTCGACCGGCAGGACGCGTACTTCGACAAGGCCAAGGAGAAGACCGAGTGAGCGCGATCACCGACGTCCATGCCCGCCGGGTGCTGGACTCCCGGGGCAATCCGACCGTCGAGGTCGAGGTGCTGGCAGGCGAGCCGGGGAGGGCGATCGTGCCGTCCGGAGCTTCGACCGGCGTCCACGAGGCCGTCGAGCTTCGAGACGGCGGGGATGCGTGGGGCGGGAAGGGCGTGTCCACCGCAGTGGCGAACGTCAACGGAGAGATCGCGGCGGCCGTGACCGGGATGGAAGCGGCCGATCAGGAGGCGCTCGATCGGCGGCTGATCGAGCTCGACGGCACGCCGAACAAGGGTCGGCTTGGCGCGAACGCGATCCTCGGCGTCTCGCTCGCGAGCGCGAAGGCGGCGGCTGCCGAAGCCGGCGTCTCGCTCTTCCGCCACCTCGGCCGAGAGGGCGCGACGACGCTGCCCGTGCCGATGATGAACGTGATCAACGGTGGGGCGCACGCCGACAACTCGATCGACCTGCAGGAGTTCATGGTCGTCCCTGCCGGCGCCGACTCGTTCGCGGACGCGCTCCAGATCGGCGCGGAGGTCTACCACGCGCTGAAGAAGCTGCTCACCGAGCGAGGGCTCTCGACGCTCGTCGGGGACGAGGGCGGCTTCGCGCCGGACCTCTCCTCGAGCGAGACGGCAATCGACCTGATCCTCGAGGCGGCGGAGCGTGCGGGGCACCGCGAACGAGTCGCGGTCGCGCTCGACCCGGCCACGAGCGAGGTCTTCTCCGAGGGCGTCTACCGGTTCGAGGGCCGCACGAAGACGAGCGCCGAGATGCCGGAGTTCTGGGCCGGGATCGTGGACCGCTACCCCGTCGTCTCGATCGAGGACGGCGCTGCGGAGGACGATTGGGAGTCGTGGCGGGTGCAGACGCAGGAGCTCGGCGATCGCGTGCAGCTCGTCGGCGACGACCTCTTCGTCACGAACACGGCCCGGCTGCACGAGGGCATCGAGCGTGGCGTCGCGAACTCGATCCTGGTCAAGGTGAACCAGATCGGGACGCTCACGGAGACGATCGAGGCGGTGCGCCTCGCGCACGACAACGGCTACACCGCGGTCATGTCCCACCGCTCGGGCGAGACCGAGGACGCGACCATCGCCGACCTCGCGGTCGCGCTCGGCACGGGCCAGATCAAGACGGGCGCGCCGGCGCGAAGCGATCGCGTCGCGAAGTACAACCAGCTCCTGCGGATCGAAGAAGAGCTTGGCGACAGTGCGGTGTATCCCGGCTGGAACGCGTTCCCTCGTACGACCCGGTAGCTAGATTGGAAGCGCCGTGGCCGGCGAGCGCAGCACCAAGATCGTGGCGACGCTCGGACCGTCGTCCGACTCACGGGAGCGCCTTCGGGCGCTGATCGAGGCGGGGGTCGACGCCGTTCGCTTCAACCTGTCCCACGGCACCCACGCCGAGCATTCCGAGCGGGCCTGGCTCGTGCGCGAGATCGCAGCCGACGTCGGGCGCCCCATTGCGCTCATCGGCGACCTGCAAGGGCCGAAGCTCCGGATCGGGGAGCTGGCGGAACCTGTCGTCCTCCACACCGGAGACCAGATCAAGGTCTGCGCCGAGGAGGCGGCAACGGACGGAGAGCTTCCGATCGCGCCGGCGGTGATCGGCGACGTCCTCGAGCCCGGCCACGAGGTGCTGATCGACGACGGTCTCGTTCGGCTCCGCGTCGAAGAGGTCGAGGGCGGCCGCGCCCGCTGCGCGGTGGTCGTCGGCGGCCTCGTGAGCTCGCACAAGGGGGTCAACCTCCCAGGTGTCCCGGTGCCGATCCCCTCGCTCACGCGGAAAGACCTGGCCGATCTCGATTGGGCGATTTCGACCGGCGTCGACTTCGTCGCGCTCTCCTTCATCCGCTCGCCCGCCGACGTGCGCGACCTGAGGGCCCTCCTCGAGCAGGCCGGCTCGCACGCGCACGTGATCGCGAAGATCGAGAAGTCGGAGGCGGTCGACGTCCTCGACGACGTGCTCGAGGAAACCGACGCGGTGATGGTCGCGCGGGGCGATCTCGGTGTCGAGATCGGGCCGGCGCTCGTGCCGCTCGTCCAGAAGCGGATCATTCACAAGGCCCTCGAGCGCGGGAAGCCGGTGATCACGGCGACGCAGATGCTCGAGACGATGTTGCATTCGCCAGAGCCGACGCGGGCCGAGGCGAGCGACGTCGCGAACGCGATTCTCGACGGAACCTCCGCCGTGATGCTCTCCGGCGAGACGGCCGTGGGCGAGTATCCGGTCGAGGCGGTCGCGTACATGGACCGGATCGCCCGCGCGGTCGAGCCGAGCCTCGACTACCGGCACGAGCTTCCCGAGGCGCACGAGAATCCGACGATCGGGCAGGCGATGTCGAACGCTGCGTGCGATCTCGCCGAGGCGCTTCAGGCAAAGGCGATCCTCGTTCCGACGTTCACCGGGCGGACGGCGAACGCGGTCGCACGGCTGCGGCCGCGGCGTCCCGTGGTCGCGCTGACGCACGTCGACTGGGCGATGCGGCAGCTGGCGCTGGAGTGGGGGGTCACGCCGGTGATGATTTCCGAGACAGGCGACGTCGAAGACCTCTGGCGTCTCGCCCTCGAGGCGGCGCGGGAAGCCGGAATCGTCGAGATCGGCGACAGGGTCGTGATCACGGCCGGAACCGCCGTGAACATCCCCGGCACGACCAACGTCATCAAGGTCGGGGTCGTCACGTAGCCGCAGGACCTCCGCTCCGCCTGCAGAACTCGGGGCGGGATGGCTGTGAAGAAGAAGCGTCGCCGGCGCATCGGCGGGCCCCTCGCGCGCCGCTGGTTTGCCGTCGGAGCTCTGCTCCTCGTCGGGCTCCTCTACTACCGGCCGCTGCACGACTTCATTGACGCGCGCTCGCAGCGCGCGGTCCGGGTCGCGGCGGTCCGGCAGCTGGAAAGGGAGCACAAGGCTCTCGAGCGGCGACTCCGCCGGGCTTCGTCGCCGACGGTGCTCATGCAGGAAGCACGCGCGCTCGGGTACATCCGTCCCGGCGAGCACCTCTTCATTGTCAAGGACATCCCGCAGTGGCGTCGCGGGCAGCATGGAACTCGGCATGCTGCCTCGCGTGGTCACTGACGCCGATCGCGCGGTCGTCGCGCGCCAGCTCGGAAGGGAGCCGCGGACGCTCCGTCGCGTCGCGGTCCGCTGTCCGTTCGGCGCTCCTGCCGTGACCGAGCAGAGCCCGTACAGCGCCGACGGCGATCCGTTCCCGACGACGTACTACCTCACGTGCCGCCATCTCGTCACGGCCGTGTCGCGGCTCGAAGCAGCCGGCGGAGTGGAGCGCTGGAGCGCTCATGCGCGGGCCGACGCGACGCTCGCTGCGAGCCTCGCCGCCGCCGACGAGGAGCAGCGGCGCGTGCGCAGGGAGCTCGCCGGCGGCGAGACCGGCGCCGACGGCGGCGCCTCGCTCGGGTACGGCGTCGGCGGCTCGCGCCGGGGCGGCAGCCTCAAGTGCCTCCACGCGCACGCCGCCTTCGCACTTGCGCGCCCCGGCTACGAGCTCGGCGAGCGGATCCTCGCCGAGCTCGAGCCTCGCTGGCCCGGGCGGTGCTGCTCCGAATGAGTCGGGTTTCGATTGCCCGTCACGAGTGGGACGAGGGCAGCCGTCGCCTCGAAGCCGCCCGTGACGATGCGCGCCGCTATGGCCAGCTGCTCGACCTGCTCAGGCTCGTTCTCGC
>Ga0070730_10002615_pt1 | contig 16325 bp, 11 predicted proteins | sample Coa_R1_3_FD_66447 | JGI IMG/M metagenome (GOLD analysis project Ga0070730, IMG submission 66447) | Surface soil microbial communities from Centralia Pennsylvania, which are recovering from an underground coalmine fire - Coalmine... | ecosystem: Environmental > Terrestrial > Soil > Unclassified ...
ACCAGCTCCGCCACCCACGGCGGCGAACTAATCCGCGGATTGGGCCAGGCTTCGCAGTAGACGCGCGGCAGTGGTTTTCGTTTCTTCGCTTTGCGCCGTATCTCCGCGAATTCCCGTTGCATGTTTCGCACGAGCTCTTCCGCCGGTTGCATCCGGCCCGTGATCCCTCCCAGAAGCCGGATATCCGCATACACATCCGTAAGCGACCGGGGATTCATGGCCAGAAAACTAAATTGTTGCTGAAGCAATTTCGCGACGGTCTCCTGCTTGTACGGCACCGACCCAATCACCAAAGCCGGCCGCAGCGCCACAATATCCGCCACCGAGTCCATGTGCCAGCAGTCCCCAACCTGCGGCAACCCCGCCACTGGCGCCACGTCGCTACACCACTTCGTAACGCCGGCCAGCAATCGCCGCGCTCCAATGGCGCACAAAATCGATGTGGCGCTAGGCGCCAGCGACACAATCCGCATCGAAAGTTGGTGATTTCGCGTCACCACCGAAGCTTAACAGACGATCACGCCGCCCGCAGCGGACGCCTGTCGCAGCCTCCGGACTTCGCGCGCCTTTGTGATCTGCTCCTGCGGTTCAGCGCTTTTGATCCCACCAATCCGTTCCCCGTGTGTCGTTGCGCAACTCATCCACATTCACCCAGTAATACGTTCCGAACGCCTTCTTCTCCGGCCAAATCTCATCCAGGGTATCCGCGTCGTAGAGCGTGCCGGCCTTCATCACCATGGCAATGTTCAGCGTGTTGTGAATGTCGTCCAACGGATTGGCATTCAGCACCATGAGGTCCGCGATCTTTCCTGGCTCGAGCGAGCCCAAATCCTTGTCTGCGCCGAGGAAATGGGCCCCGTGCACGCTGGCCACTTCCAACGCGCCCATGGGGCCCAGCGCTGAAGCCAGCATCCACACCTCCCAGTGCGAGCCGATGCCGTGAGCCTGTCCATGCGAGCCGATTGCCCCGTACCCGCCGTTGGCGATGATGTCCGAGACGCCCTGCGCCTGCACACCGAAATGGTAATCGGTTACCGGGCGCAGCATTCGCCGCCGCATCTGCGGAATCAACTGCCGCCAGGGTATCCACTGTTGCTCTTTCGGATTCTTCCAGACGTCGCTCATCTGGAAGAAGTATTCTTCGTTCCACGGGGCCGTTCCTCCCACCATCAAGGTCGGCGAGTAGGTGGTGTGCGACATCCCGAAAAGTTTGGCCACGTCCTGGTATAACGGCGCGTACGGCGTCGGGTGCTCGAAACCGGCCTGCCCATCCATCAGCATCGAGACCTTGTGCAGCAAGTCTGAGGAGCCTTCGCCGGTGACGCGCAGGCCTTTCTTGCGCGCGATTTCGGTGATCCATTGGCGTTGCTCGCGATTCGGCTGCAGGTATTGTTTCAGAGCGGTGGCGCCAAAGGATTGCAGCCGGTTGATTTCGTGCTCGGTCACTTCATAACTGCTCAAGTCGTTGCGGTGCGGTCCATCGCCGTGATAGAGCGGATCGCCGGTTGAAAACGTGCGTGGGCCGATGGCGCGCCCGGCCTCGATCATCTCCGCGATGGTGAAGACTTCCTGCGACCAGGCCGCGGGGTCGAGCGTGGTGGTGACCCCATACGCCAGATACACCGCCGAGTCGAACCCCCGTGAAGGAGTGACGCCGGCCGACTCCGTATGATGATGCGCGTGCATGTCCACAAAGCCGGGAATGATGGTCTTGCCTTTGGCGTCTACCACGCGTTCTATTCCAGTCGTGCTGCACTGGCCCACGCACGTGACGCGTCCGTTCTTCGCCACAATTGTTCCGTTTTCCACTACCTTCCGGTTCTGCAGCGTAATGATCCGCGCATGGGTCAACGCGATGCTGCCATGCGCGATGGCCCGCGGCACGCTCAGATGTATTTCTGTGGTGTCGCTCTTTCCGGAGTCGGTGTGATACACAAAATATTTGTTGGCCGCTCCGTACTCCAGCGTATGCGCGTCGCGCCACCGGGGAAACAGCCCGCCATCCAGGCTGACGTCCTTGATCGGGAGCATAGCGGCCTTGCGGTCCAGGCGGATAGCTTCCTGGCCGGTGGCAATCAGGGGCAGGGGCGCAAGATGAATGTTGTCGCCTTCCTCGTATGCCACCTGGCTGAGGTCTGGAGAAATCGCCGCCTGGCTGGCCCACGGAAAGAGCGCGTGTACACGGCGATCGCTTCCGTCCGCCCGCACGGAAATCAATTCGGTTACCGGCTTGCCTTGTCCGGCTGGTGTTTTTTCTTCGCGATGGGCGGTGAAATAAATTCGTCCGTCTTTTCCGAAGCGCGGCGTTGGTCCGGGTTGCTCCTCGGCTTCCACCCGTACGATAGCCTTGGCTTCGCCGCCGCTCGTTGGCTGCACCATGATGTCGTACCACTCGTTGCGCGACCACTGCCGCCCCCGCAATGTCGCTCCCGATCCGCGGGAATATGTCAGCAGCGTTCCATCCGCGCTGAACCCAGGATTCAGGTATTCGCCAGGCGTGCTGGTGAGTTGCCGAGGAGCCCCGCCGCTTGCCGCCACCGTCCACAACTGTCCGTGCGTGTCGTCGTCAAAGCTGGCGAACACCAGGGCCTGACCGTCCGGCGACCAGACCGGCGAAAATTCGTTCGCCGTGAACGATTCTGGCGTCAGCCTGCGCGGCTTTCCGTTGGGCAACTCCATCAGCCACAGCTTCCCGACCGCTTGGAATACCAGCGCTTTCCCGTCCGGCGATGCGCTTTGCCAGCGCAGGAACTTGGCCTCCAGCGCGTCGTCCTTTATTGGCAGCGGAGACCAGGCCATCTCCGAAATCTTGCGATGAACGTGGGCGGTGAAGGGAATCGTCTCCACCTTTCCCGTATCGACCAGCAGCCGCCGGATTTTTCCTCCTTGCGAAATGAAAATGGATTTGCCGTCGGCCGACCATACATAGCCCGGAACCACCGGCATTTGCCGCGAGATTTCTTCCGCCTCATCCAGTTCGATGGGGTCCATCAGTAGGCGCTCTTCGCCGCTTTCCAGGTTGCGCAGCCAGAGTGCCGTGCGCGGACCGAATACGTGTCCCTTGTAAGATTCCGTGCCGTCCGGAATGCGCCGCGCAAACGCCACGAATTTTCCGTCCGGCGAAATTTGCGGAGCTACTGCGCCGCCGCTGGTCGAGCGGTCCTGTTGTTCGGCCAGACCTCCGGTTATTTTCTCTTCCCGGCGGGTCTGCAGATTCATGCGCCGGATCTGATAGCAACCGGTCATCGGGTCGGTATGGCCGAAGGGTAGTGGAGAGCAGAGCAGGACGCCGTAATACAAATACTTTCCGTCGTTCGAAAGGGAATGCCATCCGGCGGCCTTGTCCTTGTTGACCAGTTCCAAGCCGCTTCCGCCATCCCGGTGATACATCACCAGCGCCCAGTTGAAGCCCGCCTGGTCCGGGCTGAGATCCTGCTGCTGCACCACGAGGTATTTGCCGTCCGGAGTCCATACCGGGCTCAACACGCGCTTCGCTTTATCGGTAAATACCGGGCGCGGATTCTTTCCATCGGCGTCCATCAGCCACAAATTGTTTTGGCCTTTGCGGTCGCTCACCATGGCGATGGTTTTTCCATCCGGGGAAAAGCGCGGCATCATATTCAGCGCCACGCCTGAATCCTGGGTCAGGCATTCCGCCCTTCCGCCGATCGACGCCACCCGGTAAATATGTCCCAGCAGATCAAAGACGATCCATTTGCTGTCCGGCGAGACATCCAGGTTCATCCAGGTTCCTTCGCTGGTGTCGAAATCGATGTCCCGGGTTTGCCCGCGAGCTTGCGTGGTGTCCCATTCCTTAGGTTTTTCCTGCGCAACAAGTGATGAACACGCTGCCAGCAGCGCCGCCAGCACCAATGCCGCGAATCCCGCGATACTCGTTATCGAACCCTTCATCGCAACTCTCCTCCATGCGGGGATCAGCATCGCGCCCAAGCTCGCGGTATCGCGGTGAACCTGCCTACCGCTCCCACGCATTTCCGCCGCGCTTGTAACACGTCGCCAAAACAAACGCAACCCAAGTGCAACATATGTTTCTGGCAGGTCCTCGCCGCCCGGCGGCGTCGACATTTCCCAGTCCGCTTACCGGCACGGACAAAAGATCTGGCAGCCCAAAGTGGACGGTCATTTTCTGATTCCCTTGTCGAGCTCGAGTTTTTAGTCAAGTCCGGGCATTGACTTCGCCGCATGCCTGTGTTGCACTCTCGCGCGAAATCTTTGCGAGGTGATTCGAATGTTTCGCAAGATATTGCTCAACGGGTTTGCTCTCCTGTCCCCCGCGGCGCTGCTCTTGTTGCAGAGTCCCGCCTCGCCGCAATCGCCGGATTCCCAAGTCGTGCGCTATAAAGTCACCATCGACAACGTAAAATATGTTTTTGGCGCTGCACCGCCGGTCGCGCATCTGAAACCTGGCACCATCCTGGAAGCCAATTCGCTCGATTGTTTTGGCAACGCGCTGCAAAAGCCCGGTGACTCTTTCTCGCTAGTAAAGGGGGACAATCCGTTGACTGGGCCTTTCTTTATCGAAGGCGCGGAGCCCGGCGATACGCTGGTGGTGCACATTCTCGATCTGCAAGTGGACAGCAATCAGGGGGTTGGCACATTTTCTCCTGGTTTCGGTGCGGCCAATTCCACGCATTACACTCCGGTTCTGGAAACCAGGCCGCTGCCGGAAAAGATGTGGTTCTATCCCATCGATCGGGAGAAGAATACGGCCACCTTTCAGGCTCTCGATTCGAATTTCAAAGTGAGCTTTCCGCTGCACCCTTTTCTCGGCTGCATCGGTGTGTGCCCGGCCAGCGGTGAGGCGCGCAGCTCCATCGTGCCTGCGGAGTTCGGGGGAAACATGGATGCGCCGGAAGTTTCTGCGGGGAACACGCTGTACCTGCCGGTGAACGTCCCCGGCGCGCTGCTGTATTTCGGCGATGGCCACGCTGCCATGGGCGACGGGGAAGTGGCCGGGAGCGCCGTGGAAGTGCCTATACGCGAGCGTTTGAAAATCGACGTGATCAAAGGCAAGCGCATCGAGTGGCCGCGCTTTGAAAATGAAAACGAAATCATGGCCGCCGGGATTTACCGCCCAGTGGATGATGCCGCGCGCATCGCGGTGACCGAGCTGGTGCATTGGATCCACGCGGATTACCGCTTGTCCGAGCTGGACGCCTACGAATTGTTCTCCAAAGTGGGCAAGCTCCATCTCACCGAAATGGTGGACCCCAATTACGTAGTAATTGCCGCCATCGATAAGAAATATCTGCCGCCAAAAAAGTAGGCTTCAGGGAAGGCGATCCACGGATGAGCTCGGTGGACGCTAAACATTGTTTCGGCGTGCGCCTCGTTGCACACCTTTGGGCGCCTTGCCATACTGGGCGCAATGTTCAGCGACGCTGTGCTCGACCATTTTCAGAACCCGCGCAACGCCGGCGAACTGGCCGGGGCCGACGCGAAAATCGAAGTGAGCAATCCGGTGTGCGGCGACGTGTTGCAATTGGCCGTGCGCCTGGAAGGCGAGCGCATCGTGGAAGCGCGTTTCCTTTGCCGGGGCTGCACCACTTCCATTGCTTGCGCTTCGCTGCTGACCGAGCAGCTGCTGCAGCGGGCACTGGGCGAGGCGCGTTCGCTTACGGCGCAAACGCTCTCGGAGTTGCTGGGCGGACTTCCGGCCGCCACCTTTCACGGCGCGGAACTGGCCGCCGATGCGGCGCAAACTATGTTGCGAAACATCGCCGCAAAATACCGTTAGCTACTCGGCTGGGCCGGTGGCGCGATGCAGTGTTTCCGGATCGTTTAAATTCAGAACGCAGCCCTCTTCGTCGGTGGGTGCTTCCAACAAATCGCCGGCGTGGGCCCAGACCACGGCGCGGGCGCCTTTTTGCTGGGGGGCGTGAAGTAATTCGTCATACAGCGATGCGGCGAAAATCACCGGGTGGCCGCGGCGTCCTTGGTAAACCGGCAAAACTATGGGCGCACGCGATTCGTAAAACTGTTCGATGAGGTAGTTCACCAGGGTTTTGCTGATCAGCGGATGATCGATCAAGCAGAGCAACAAGCCGTCCGTCCGCTGCGCCGCTATTTGTTCGGAGTTCGGCGGGCCCGCATCCGTGGGCAAGCTCCGAATCGCGGCTTGGATGGAACTAAGCTGACCGTGCTCCCAATCCTCGTTGATTACGATTTCATCCGCGGCGAGCGCGATGTTTTTCGCGATGGGCTCGGCGTGGGCGCCGAGGACTACGCGGCGCACGCCGATGCGTGGGTGCAGGGTGACTTCCAGCAGATGTTCCAGGAACGGGCGCCCCTGGTAGGCGAGCAGCGCCTTCGGGGAGCCCATGCGGCTGGAAGAGCCGCCGGAGAGGATCACGGCCGCGAGCATGTCTTTCTCTTTCTCGCCTCCTCTATCGATTCTTCGCCGTCCCTCCGGGACTGTGATCGTTCAAAGAGAAACCAACGATTGTTTTCACGTACTCAGCACTATGCGTGCTGGGCTAATATTTTCGCCTGCCTTCCAGGCCTCTTGTCCGCAGCGAGATGGGGAAAGCATATCGGGCAATTAGAAAGATTCAATCTGCGCTTACGACTTGAGGCGATTCTGTAGTTAGTTTCTTGTGGGCGGAGGGCGCGTTGCGGCGGACGGCGATTAGCTCGGCCACTATGCTGATGGCAATTTCTTCCGGAGAGAGGGCGCCGATTTCCAGGCCCATGGGGGCGAAGACACGCTCAAACTCTTCCGGGCGGTAGCCTTCCTTTTCGAGCGCTTTGTACACGGAAAGGACTTTGCGCTTACTGCCGATCATGCCGACGTAGCGGGCTTCCGTGCGGACGGCCCAAGCGAGCACGCGCATATCTTCTTTGTGGCCGCGCGTGACGATGACGAGATAGGTGGAAGCGTTGGGCCGAATTTTGTCGAAGGCCTGCTCATAGCTGGTGAAGACATCTTGCGCCATGGGGAAGCGCTGGAGATTGGCGAATGCTTCGCGGTCGTCGACTACACCGATGGCAAAGCCCGCCGAGTTGGCGGCTTTGGCCATGGCTATGGAGACGTGGCCCCCGCCGAAAACGTAGACAATGGGCTGCGGGAGAATGGGCTCGACGAAAATTTCCACGGTGCCCCCGCAGATCAAGCCGTTGTCATAGGTAGCTTCATTGTTGAGATGGAAGACCATTTTGCGAGGCGCCTCTTTTTGCATGACGTCTTTAGCGGCGGCCCAGACATCGGCCTCGACACAGCCGCCGCCGATGGTGCCGAGCAGAGAGCCGTCTTCGCGGACCAGCATGCGGGAACTCTCGTAGCTGGGAATGGAGCCATTGGTGTGGACGATGGTGGCCAGCGCGCCACGCTGACCGGCCCGGCGCATCTTCACGATTTCTTCAAAGAGATCCATAGAGTTGGTCCGCAAATTTACGCTACGCTGCGCGGGCTCGAGTGTCAATGTTGTGCGGGCAGTGGTGTGGTGCGCAGCTTAAAATCCCACGGAGCGCCGTTTCGAGAATGCGTTTCTGGGTTAATTGCGGTTGTGCGCCAGGACGGCTGCGGCGAATTCTTCGGCCGTTTTGGGTAGCGGCTCCTTTCCTGGGGGTAGGGAGGTTGCGGCGGACGGTGCTGCCTCTTGCTGCCGGTGGGCAACATGGCCTTCCGCTTGGGCGTCTGCACTGTTGCAGCCGTCGCCTTCTGCGTCGTCGTCATAGGTGTCTTCCGCGTCGTCGTAATAGCCGTGTTTCTTGTCGTAGTCGATGGCGGGGAGGGTGCGGAGCAGGAGGTTGGAGATGTAGGCGAGGACGGAGGCGCGGCGTGGGGAGATGCGGCCTCCGGCGAGGAGATGGTAGAGGGTGCCGAGGGAGTTGTTGACGCCCTGGGCCCTTTGAAAGGAGAAGGCGCGGGCGGTAAGAGCGGGCGCGAGATCTTCGGAGTCGCTGGGCTCGGAAGCGGCGTGGCGGGCGCAGAAGGAGCTAATGGAGTCGACCGCGGGGATGCAGCATTGGCGGCCGGTGGCGGTGCGGTACTGGCAGCGCTCCGGAGTGGAGGCTGGGCTTACGGAGTTGTGTGACATTTTACGATCCTTTTGGCAGGGAGGGGGGATACCCACCCCGGGTGATTTGGAAAAAGAGGCGGCAAAGCATTGAAAACAAAGAAAACCAGGGCCGAAAAAAGGGGTAAGAGAGTTCAAGAGGCGGCAAGCGACAGGGATTAAAGGAGATAGAGGAAATTGAGGAGGTAAAGGACTGGCGGAGAGGAGTGTGGTTGCGGCGGGACGGGGTGGAAAGGCTAGGATAGCGCGAATTCACGAACCATGATACGAAGAATTAGCGAATTTGTCAAGACCTAAGTTGGGTATTTGTATTTAACGATTGGGCACAGAAAAGCTATGGCTGGGCGGGACTCCGAGTGGAGCTGTCTTCGGGTGCGGGAGGCGGCTCAGTCTTTTGGCGGTTTTCGCCGGGCTTTCCTGGCCGGGGCGATGAGGGGCGCGGTGAGTTTCTCGTAGAGGGCGAAGAGGTGCTCGACGCGCTGGCGGTCGTTCTGAAAGGGTTGGGGGCGGTAGCAGAGGTCGACGGCGCGGTCGAGCTCGGCGTGCGCTTTGACGAGGGCGGGTGGCATCGCAAGCGGGTCATATAGGTCGGCCAGTGTTGCATTGGGGAATTCCGTGCGGGCGTCCAGCACGCCTCGTGCTGCGGCTTCCACTAGCGTGCGTTGTTTTGCACTTGGCCCCTCCGGCCACGGAAAGTTGTTGTACACAAGACTATTTGAATATCGGTAGTCGGACTTCAGGCGGCCGCAAACCTGTTTGACCCAGGCCATGTGCATAGCCGAGGTGAGTATACCGAAGTGGTAGGGTGCTGCGTCGGGAACAAATTGAACTGTATTGCTGCAAATCACGGCCCGCGATACGAAGGCTATGGGAATATAAGGCCGATTCTCAGACGAGACCTCAGGCACAGCCAGATAGTCCGAGTTGGGTTGGGCGATTTGCCGGAAGAGCGTGGGGAACTTCGCGTAGCGGCGAGTGGATTCCGCTTTACTAAGCGCGCGGAACTTGCGAACTCGCTCTATTCGGTCCATAACGCTGGGTAGCTTGCGCAGCTCGTTTGCGTCAGCGCCTACAAGCCAAAGGCAGTAGCGACGTTCTCCGTTGATGAAATCGTAGCCGCCCATGTACGGACGAATTAAGTCTTTGGCTCCCGGCTCGGCTTCGAGAAGTTGAGCCCGTTCTTCTGACGACATCAGAAAATGTCCGCCGTCGGTTGGCTTGTTACCCCAGAACATCTTGGGGATGCTACTTAGTAGCGGCTCGGTCCTATTTGTGACTACGAGGTTCGGGCCTTCAATCAAGTAAGGGTTGATGTTTTTGACGATATTGACCGTAACTTTCTCTCCGCCGGCCTCGTAGTCGTAAATTCGCTTGTTGGTTGTGTCTAAAGGTGAAAATCCAATGATGACAACATGAACATGAGCCTTACCGCGGGCTTCGCTTTCCCAAGTGAAGGTGCGATGCGCAAACGATATTTTCATTCCATAGCGGCCGAAGAGTTCGTTCCAGAGGATACCTGCTTGTTCGCCTTGCGTGATGGAGTTAGTCGAGACCAGGCCAATGACGGTGTGCGTGCCTTGTGTGTATTCGGCTGCTTTTACATACCAGTTGCAGACATAGTCGAGCACGCCGCGCGCGTTGATGTTTGAGAGCACAAAATGCTGGTCCGATTTCTGGTTCGCTGTCTGAAAGCTTTGGCCCACAAAGGGCGGATTACCGAGGATGTAGCTGCATTCCTTCGGAGGGAGGATCTTTTTCCAATCGAGGCGGAGCGCGTTGCCGCAGACGATGGTAGGAGATTTTTTGAGCGGAAGGCGGACGAAGTATTGGCCGAAGGCTTCCGAGAGGCGAAGGTTCATTTGGTGGTCCATGAGCCACATGGCGACTTCGGCGATGCGCACGGGCCACTCGCCGATTTCTATGCCGTAGAAGGCGTCCACGTCGACCAGCGACAATTCCTGAATGTTGAGTTTGGGCTGGTCGGCCCGGTGAATTAGCTTGAGGAGTTGGATTTCCAATAAGCGCAATTCCCGGTAGGTAATGACCAGAAAGTTTCCGCAGCCGCAAGCGGGGTCCAGGAAGCGTAGGGAAGCAAGCTTTTCGTGGAAGCGCTTCAATTCCGCCTTGCTGCTCTTGACACGCTCGAATTCCGCATGAAGGTCGTCAAGGAAAAGCGAGCGGATGACTTTGAGGATGTCTGTTTCGCTGGTGTAATGGCCGCCGATTTGGCGGCGTTCCCTGGGTTCCATGACGGCCTGGAAGAGCGAGCCGAAAATGGCGGGGGAGATGCGCGACCAGTCAAAGGCCGTGCAGGATAGAAGGACATTGCGCATGTCGCGGTTGAAATCGGCGAAGCCGAGATTTTCGGCGAAGAGTTCGCCATTGACGTAGGGGAAGGAGGCTAGGGTCTCGTCCAGATTTTTCTGGCGCTTTTCGGGCGGGGTGTTCAGCACGGCGAAGAGATGCGCCAGGTGGGGGCCGAGGTCGGAGCCGTCGGCGGCGGTGCGGTTCAGGAGGTAGAGCCGAAAGGATTCGCGGTCAAAAATGCCGGTGTCTTCCGCGAAGAGGCAAAAGAGGATGCGGACGAGAAAGCGTTCGAGTGGGTGGCCGGAGTAGCCACCGGCCTCGAGGGCGTCGTGGAGGCGGCCCATGATTTCGACGGCTTCGATGTTGATGGGGTCCTGGGCCTCGAATTTGTGCTGTTTGTAACCGGGAATGAAGGCGAAGTCCTGGATGTGAGTGTGAAATTCCGCCAGGGGAAATTCCCTTGATTCGACGAGGCGATCGAAGAGCGGAAGGCTACGCTGGTCGTCGGGTTCGAGGTCGTGGAGGGCGATGCGGGCGAAGTCGGAAACGATGACGTAGCGGGGAATTTCGCTGAGGCGTCCGTCGCGGGCGAGGTCCTGGATATACCGGAAGGCCTGGGATTCGGCCTTGCCGAGATCCTTGCCGAAGCTCTTGTGCTCGACGAGCACGATGCCGGGCCAGAACAGGTCGATGTAGCCGAAATCGCCGGAGAGCTTCTTAACCGGCTCCTCGAAGCTGGCGACGGCACGACGGCGAATACCGAACACGTTGAAGAAGTCGTTCCAGAAAGTTTGCTTTTCCGCGCGCTCGCTTTTTACGCCGCTCCAGTCTTTGGAGAAGGCGATGGCGCGATGGCGGATTTCATTCCAGGAAAGCGGCATGGGTGGATGATAGCAAAGGGATAGCGAAAGCCGATTGCGGATTTCTATAATGGAATGGGAAGGTAAAAAGCGAAAAGCGGATCCCTCGAAAACTCGGGATGACAGTGGCTTTCGTGGGGGGATCTATTTTTACCACGGGTTTGAAAGTGTGTCGGATCCCGCCCGGCACCGAATGAACATGTTCTCGGATGAGCAATGGACTTCGTTCGTCAACGCTCACGAGGCGACTTGAAACTCATAAAGCGGCGCCGGTCAGATCTCAAGCAAATCTTTGCCGACAATCACCGAACCGCGGAAATGAGTGCGCGCCGCATCCATCCACATCTGATCGGTGACCTGTGGATCGTCCGCTGGCACCAGATGAGAGAGGACCAGAGTCTTGACACCGGCTTCCTGCGCCACGCGGCCGGCATCTTCGGCTGAGGTTTGGTGAGCGATGATGCTGGCCTTGAGGGCTGTAGCGTTTGGCACGCGGGCCACGAGACGATCGACTGCCGGCACGTAAAGGACGGCGTGCACAAGGACGTCTGCACCCGTCGCCAGTTTCACCAGGTTATCGGACCGCGTCGTGTCGCCGGAAATGACGATCGAACGGTCGGCGCCGTCGAAGCGATAGGCAAGCGCCGGAACGACGGGCGGATGATGCACGAGCGTCGCCGTCACCCTCACGTTTTCATCGCGCATGACCGGACCACCGTCGCGCAGCTCATGGACATGAACGAGGGGTACTAGTGGCACTCTGCCTTCATTCGCAATTCGGGTGTCGATGTCGTAGGCGTTCATTTCGAAGAACAGCTTGGTCATCTTGGCGAGCGGCGGTGGTCCCCAGGTATCGACGCGCGTGCTGAGCCCGGAGGCCCAAGCCAGCCAAATCAGATTCCCATAGTCCGCATTGTGGTCGGAATGCTGGTGGGTCAGGAAGATGTGACGTAGGGTGGGCAGGGGCACGTCAGCGAAGACGAGCTGTCGCGCGACGCCGTTGCCGCAGTCGATCACATATGCTCTGTTGTTGCTGATGATGACTTGCGCGGATGCTGAACTGGCCTTCCGTGGTCTCGGTCCGCCACCTGTCCCGAGAAGGATCAGTCTGGTCTTTGCAGTAGGGGCCTCGCTTCTGCGCGGGAGCAGTGCTCCTCCCGTCAGCGTGATGGCACCTGCGAGAAACGAGCGTCGACTGAGATCTCGCATGTGAGGCTCCTTAGCGTCGAATTCTACGTCGGGACAGGATTCCGCGCCAGGTCTGAACCGATGAACTTCCGAATCGGTACTCGGAACGTAACGCCTCGGGCACATTGGAATCCTCATCACGGTCCCCCAATCGAAGGTTGGGTAGACAGGTGGGATCCCAGCTCGAAAAGCGAAAAGCGAAAAGCGAAAAGCGGATCCCTCGAAAACTCGGGATGACCGTCGCTTTCGTTGGGGGGGGCCAGCGGTTACGGATTTAGTGTATTGTCGCCATTACGGAGAATGGCGTATCCGGGCTGATTGGGACTAGTGCGGCGTCGGGCCTTTGATCGGAGCCACTGCTGGCTGTGCGCCGCCCTGCGCGTGATTCCGTGCGAGGTTTACTTGGGCTCCGGACTGGATTAGCTGGGTTTCGCCGGGACCCTGGAAAAAGATGAATCCCGGGCGATCGCTCCAAGCCTGAGGTCCTCCCAGCTTAATCCCGTGCTGCAAGGTGACGTCGTGGATCCTGGTGACCAGGGTTTCATACTCCCTGTCGCCCTGCCGGTGCCCGGAAAAATTGGCCAGGTCGGTGCTGGCGGCGAAGATGACATCGATCCCGGGAACGGATGCAATCTTCTCGGCATTTGCAACGCCGATCGGGGTCTCTATCATAATGACGACCAGCATGTTGTCATTGGCGGTCTGACGGTAGTCGTTTCCCCACAACGCGCCGTACTGGCCGTTGCCCTGGCTGCGCCGTCCCTCAGGCGGATACCTGGACCACTTCACCGCTGCCTGAGCCTTCTCCACGGTATCGACCGTGGGAACGATAATCCCCACGGCGCCGATGTCCGTCGCTTTCTGGATATCGCTCTCCGTCGCATCCGGGACGCGAATAAAGGGCATCGCCGAAGCTCCCCTGCAGGCCCAAATCATTCTGGCCACATCCTCATAGGTCAGGGGGCTGTGCTGCATCTCGATCCACAGGAAATCGTAACCGGCGTTGGCCATTGCGCAATAGATATTGGGGTCGGGAGAGAAAACGGTGGCGCCGACAATCTGCTTGCCTTCCGCGAGTTTCTTCTTGGCCGTGTTGTAGAGTTGCGCTGGCGCCTTTTGAGCTGGCACTTGGGCCTTTCCAGCCGTTATCCAGCACAACGCAATACAAACCACGATGGATAAGACCACTTGCTTTGCACGCATCAGACCTCTCCTTGCACAGAAGCACCTTTCAGGCGCCGCAAAAACTCTTACGGATTGCAAAATCAGGCGTGCGCCCCGGTGCCAGGTGGCTCGCCATTTTTACACGAATGCCTCGCCAACGGTGTCCGGTATTGACAGACGCGCCAGGTCGCCGGCTTTCCCTAATGTCGCGCGGATCGATTTCCGTGGTTGCAACGATTTTGCCGGGAGTTCGAACCTGTACCCGTGGCCATGTCACTGTCGCGACACGGCAGTTAGCGTGCGGATTGTTTGTGGGGGTATTCCCCGCTACTCTGAACGTGGCCGGTCCACTACGAGGAGAGATTCATGAGAACATGGCAGCTCGTTTCCACCGCACTCTTGGGCATCCTGCTGGTGTCAGGAGCCCCGGCGATGTGCCAGGGCAACAGTCAGGGCCATGGCCACGGCAAGGGACACGACAAGCATAATGATGACGACAGCCGGGATGGCCACGACGGGTACCGTTACGATTACCACCAGGAAGCTATCCGCGGTTGGTATGCTGAAAGTGAAGGCCATCTTCCCCCGGGACTGGCCAAGAAAGATCGGCTACCTCCCGGACTCGAAAGGCAGTTGGTTCGAAACGGAACGCTGCCTCCAGGCCTGCAAAAACGTTTGTATCCCGTCCCCGTCGAGTTGGAGCGCCGTTTGCCTCCGCCACCGCCGGATTGCGCGCACTTGTTGATCAGTGGCCACATCGTGCTCTTGAACCGCAAAACGAATCTGATCGTTGACGTTTTCGCGTTCTAACCGCGACCGGGCGCTCTTCGATTTGTTCCCCTGACGAAAGCATAAGGGCGAAAAGCAGCTCCCTCGAAAACTCGGGATGACAAGCAAAGCTCGGATGACAACGGTAGGGGTTTTGTTTTGCCGCGGACCTGAATTCAGGTCCAGCGCAGGGTGGTGATGGAATCGGCAGTCAGGGATATTTTTGCGGTTTGTCCATTGCAGGCGATGGTCAGGTCCTTGGCCTCGCCTGGGTTCGTCAGCAACAGGACCAGGGAGCCGTCGGGATTTTTTGCCGCGGCGTGATAGACGCGGGAAGCGGCGGCGCTGTTGGGAGTCGCGGTCACCGTTGATGGGGAAGTTGGCTGGCCGATTAGCGCGCCGTTGACCGCGGGGGCGTCGCCGTTGGAGTCATAGGAGGCGACGACTACAGCGCCGCGACGGAAGGCGCGAGCGTGTTGCACCAGGGCCCAATACAATCCGGATTGCGTGATTTCTTTGGTCTGCGAATGGATTTGCACCAGTCCCCCGCAATCGAAGGGACCGATGTTGGGCCGGCCGCGCTCGTCGAGCGCGAGATTCCACATGGTGATGCTCTGCGGACCGTTGTTGAGAATGCCGCTGAAGGTAGCGCCCCATTTGCTCCAGTTGGTTAGATAGTCAGGGAATTTGTAATCGTCGCCGCCTTCGGTCCAGTGCATTTCCACGCCGGGAAATTTCTGTTTTACATTGCCCATCATTTCCGGAGTTCCCACGTAGCCGTGCCATGCCACGGTGTTGACGTATTGCTTGAAGCGGGGCCTGGAGAGTTGATCGAGGGCGCGGCCGAACAGATTGTAATTGTGGTCGAGAGTCCAGATTTTGGTGCCGGTGGATTGGAGCAGCAGGCCGAGGGTTACGACCAGGCGCTCCTCGTCTTCTTCAGGCCAGGGGCAGGCGGGCATGCGGCCGCCCTGGTCGGCGTCGATTTCGTTTTGGGTGGTCAGCGCGCGGACTGGGACGCTGGCCGCGGCGTAGGCCTCGACGAATTTCTGCAAGTAATGCGCGTACGTGGGGATATTTTCCGGGCGAATGTTTCCGCCTAACATGGAGTTGCTGTACTTCATCCATCCGGGAGGGCTCCAGGGCGAGCCGAAGAGAAAGAGATCGGGATTGGCTGCGAGGGCGGCGCGGAGGGTGGGCAAAATATAATCGCGATCGTGGTCGATGCTGAAGCGTTTCAGGTCGGGATCGGCGGCGCCGTCGTCGTAGCTGTAAGCGGCGGTGCTGTAATCGCTGGCGCCAATGGGAATGCGGCCCATGCTGAGGGCATGTTGATCCTGGGCGAACATGGTGTGCAGGAGGTTGGCGCGATCGCTGTCGCTGAGGCGCGATAGGGTGAAGCAGGAAGCGTCGGTGAAGGCGGCGCCGAAACCGAGGATGGTCTGGGCTGGCTTTGTGGGGTCGACGGTGATGTCGGGAGCGGGAACATTTTTCGCAGGCTTGGTCCAGACGACCTCCGGGCCCGTAGCGAGGCGTTTGCCACTCTTGTCGGTGACTTCTGTCTGCGCGGGTTTGGTGGAAGGGTGGGCATCCTTCGGTTTGACTCCGGCATTTACCGCGATTCCCAAACCGGAAGCGGCTGCCGCGCCTATTCCCAGACTCGCATACTTCAAAACTTCTCGCCGTGTGGTCACGCTTGGCTCCTGGTTATCGATGAATCGGTCAGGCGACTCAAGAAAGCGGTGGGCTACGCCGGAAAGGATACTGCAAAAGCGTTGTTGAGCGGTTGAAACCTTGGGGGGCGGCGTTGTTGGTATGGACCTTGGCAAGCTGGGGCGCAGCTTGCTGCGCCCCTACGGGGTTTTCTAGCCGGGGTACGAGGTGACGCGCGGGTCGTTTGCGGCGCGGCGGTGGGACCAGGCTTCGTCGATTAAACGATGCAGATCGTACTGGGGATGCCACGCGAGAACGAATTTGGCTTTGGTATTGTCGAGCCAAG
>Ga0070730_10002617_pt1 | contig 16318 bp, 14 predicted proteins | sample Coa_R1_3_FD_66447 | JGI IMG/M metagenome (GOLD analysis project Ga0070730, IMG submission 66447) | Surface soil microbial communities from Centralia Pennsylvania, which are recovering from an underground coalmine fire - Coalmine... | ecosystem: Environmental > Terrestrial > Soil > Unclassified ...
GCGCTCGGCGGCGTGCTGATCGACTGGCGCCGCTCGCACGCCCTGGTCTGTCCGGAGTGGCCGCGCTGGGCCGAGAAAAAGGGACTCAGACTCGACGAACGCGGGGCGCTGCTGTATCCGAACGAAACGGGTCCGTACGAGCCGCGGGTCCGCGGCAAGCCGGAAGAGGACGATGACGAAGACCAGGCGGATGAGCCCCCGCCGGAGCCAGAGGTGCCGCGGATCAACCTGATGCTGGTGCCCGCCGAAGACCTCGAGCAGGCCGAGTTGTTCTAGGTGCTGTTGGAACTGCACAGCCTGTTTGCGCGAACGATCGTGCTGTACTACGCGCTGGTTGGCCTGTGGGGCGTGTTTCTGGCGATTCGGAAAGCGGATTTGCCGCCGGCGTACCGCGGCGCGCTCATCATTGGCGTCGGCATGGGTCTGCTTCAGGCAGCGGTCGGTCTCACGTTGCTGCTGACCGTCGGGCATCCGCGCGACGATCTGCACTACCTGTACGGCGCCTCCGTCATCCTGACGCTCCCTCTCGTGGCCTCCTACCTCAGCGACAAGAAGTTCTCGCGGGTCCTGGCCTTCGGCCTGGCGAACCTCTTCATGGCCGGCCTGGCCATCCGCGCAATTACTACCGGGTCGTGAGAATTCGGGCACCCGCCTCGCTGCGCTCGCTTCGTCGCTGGCCAGCGTTGAGAAGGGATCTCAGAGATCCGTGCACCGGCCACCCAGATGCCGCTGCCGGGTCTGCAAGGAGCGAGCGCAGCGATGCGGACAGGCTGGATCAGCTCAGAGGTCGCGAATCCTGGGCAGGACTTCGGTGCCGAAGAGCTCGATGGCTTTGAGCGTCTTATCGCGGCCGACGGGTTGAAAGATCAGGTCCAGGATCCCGCAGCCGAGCGCGTCGCGGATGGTGCAGATCTGCTTCAGGACGGTCTCGGGACTGCCGACTAGCAGTTGACCCAGCTCGACGCGCTCGTCGAAGGCGTGGATCTGCAGCCGGCCGCGCTGGTTCTCGACGTCGCGGCCGTAATAGCCCAGATTGGCCGCGGCATCGTCCAGCGCTCGGTTCGCGGTACTCAGACCGCCCCGCCGTTCGCCAGCCCCGGCCGCGAGCAGATCGTCGATCGCCTGCGCGTCGGTGTCCGCCACGTGGATAGACAGTCGGTACAGCACGTCGTCGGGCGTCGGCTCCCAGCCACACGCCGACGCCTGCGAGCGGTAGTACGCCGCGGCACGCGCAGCCAGCGGCAGCGTGGTGAAGGCGAACCCCAGGCTCACGTGATGGCGCGCCGCGAATTCGCCTGACTCAGGACTCGATCCGGACATATAGATGGGCGGGTGCGGCTGCTGGATCGGCCGCGGCCAGATCGAGACGACGCGATACTCGTAATAGCGGCCCTGCCAGCCAAAGGGTTGTGGTTCCGTCCAGGCTTTGATGATCAGCGCGAGCGCCTCTTCGAAGCGCTCGCGCGACTCGGCCGGGTTGGTGGCGTACGTGACGTACTCGTTGGACGTGCCGCGCAGCATGCCCGCGACGACCCGCCCGCCGGTCAGCGCATCCAGCATCGCGAATTCTTCGGCCACGCGCAGCGGATTCAGGATCGGGATGTTGGCGCCCAGCAGCGCGATTCGGGCGCGTTTGACGCGCTGCGTGAGCGCGCCGGCCATCACCATCGGGTTTGGCGTCAGCGACATCGGCGCGAAGTGGTGCTCGGCCAGGGTCACCCAGTCGAAGCCTAGCTGGTCCGCCAGCTCGAACTGCTCGAGGCTGGCGTCCATCGAGCGTTGTGCGACCTCAGCGGAGAACGCGGCTGAGGGAACGGGCCACATCCCGCGTGGCGCTGGCCCCAGGTACGGCACCGAGGTAAAGATTGCTGCCTTCAATCGGAGATCCTCCCGCCCGCATCGCTGCGCTCGCCAGCGCCCGGGCTCCGCGAGCCACGCGCGGTAGCTGCGCCACCGCCGAGTGCGCTAATGTATCACAATACCGATCAGCGACCAGCGCAGCAGCGCCACGGGCGAACTCAGGATGTACCAAGGAGCGGGCCTAGCTCGGACGGCAAATGCGCGGAAGGCCCGCGTGTTGGGCTCACATCTTGGCACGGCCCGCCCCACGTACGACCCCGCCCCGCCGGCCCGTCGGCCGAACCGCATCACCCCGCCCCAACTTTTCCAAACCGTAACTTGTGCTTGTAGGGAGACCTCGTCATGGCCAGGATCGTGCTCGGCATCGGAACTTCACATACCCCGCTTCTGTCGCTGCCGCCCGAGATGTGGCCAACCTACGCCAAAGGTGACGAACGCAATCCCGAACTGGCGTATCCGCCCAATGGCAACGTCATGGCTTTTGGACAGGCGGTCGAGACGCTGAAGGCGGCGGGCAAGACCCGCTACGTCGGTCCCGAGCCGTTCGTCGGCCAGGCCGCCCGCTTCAAGGCCGCCCTGGACACGCTGAGTGCCACCCTCCAGGCCGCCGACCCCGACATCACCGTCATCATCAGCGACGACCAGGACGAGTGGTTCTACGAACACAACATGCCGCGCTTCGCGGTCTACTGGGGCGACAGCGTACCGCTGATCCCGCGGTCGCTCCCGCCCGGCGCCACCGAGATGGCCAGCATGATCGCCCGCGGCTACGGCGACGTAGCGGTGAACGTGCCCGTGGCTAGCCGCTTTGGCCGCTACCTGGTCGAGTACCTTTCGGACCACGACTTCGACGTCGCTCACCTGACCCACGTCCAGCAGCCGTACGGCGGCCGCGTCGCCCGCCGCTATCCGACCCCCGACGGCGAACTGAACAGCGTTCGCGAGACGGCCCAGCACGACCAGGGCCTGCCGCACGGTTTCGCGTTCATCGTCAAGCGGTTATTCGACAACCAGCCGCGCCCCATCCTGCCGGTGTTCCAGAACACCTGCTATCCGCCGAACCAGCCCAGCTCGCGGCGCTCTTACCAGTTCGGCCGAGCCATCGGGGCGGCGATCAGCGCCTGGGACGAGCCGGCGCGGGTAGCGATTGTGGCATCTGGCGGCCTCAGCCACTTCGTGGTCGACGAAGAGCAGGATCTGCGGATCCTCAGGGCGCTCGAGCACAAGGACGCGCAGACGCTCCAATCGCTGCCCAGGGAGCGGCTGTTCTCAGCGACCTCGGAGTCGTTGAACTGGGTCGCCGTCGGCGGCGCGATGGAAACCGAGCCGCTGAAGATGGAACTGGTGGATTACGTGCCCGTCTATCGCACCCCAGCCAACACCGGCGGCGGCTGGGCATTCGCCCGCTGGCAGTAAGGACCCCATCATGCTCAAACCCGAACAGAATCAAGCGCTTATGGAAGTCGGCCCCGGCACGCTCATGGGCGACCTGCTGCGGTGGTACTGGACGCCCTTCGCGGCGGTCGGCGAGATGGACAAGCAGCCCACCAAAGCCGTGCGCCTGCTGGGCGAGGACCTGGTCCTCTACAAAGATGGCAGCGGCAATTACGGTCTCGTCGACCGCCACTGCCCGCATCGCCGGGCGGACCTGTCGTACGGCTGGGTCGAGGAATGTGGCCTGCGCTGCAACTACCACGGCTGGAAGTTCGATCACACCGGGCAGTGTGTCGATCAGCCGTTCGAGGAGATCGCTCACCCGGACGCCCACTTCAAAGACCGCATCACCATCAAGTCGTACCCGGTCGAGGCCAGGGCCGGCCTGCTGTGGGCCTATATGGGGCCGCTGCCGGCACCCGAGCTGCCGGTCTGGGAACCGTTCACCTGGGGCAACGGCTTCGTTCAGATCGTGATGAGTGAGATCCCGTGCAACTGGTTCCAGTGCCAGGAGAACTCGATCGATCCGGTCCACTTCGAGTGGCTGCACGACAACTGGGGCCAGCGGCTGCGGGGCCAGACGAACGGCAAAAAGCCGCCGACCCACCTGCGCATCGCCTTCGACGAGTTCGAACACGGCTTCACGTACCGCCGCATTCGCGAGGGCCAGTCGGAGCAGGACGAGTTGTGGACCGTCGGCCGCGTGTGCCTGTGGCCGAACTGCCTGTATACCGGCAACCACTTCGAGTGGCGCATCCCGATCGACGACGACCGCACGCTGAGCGTGGGCTGGTTCTTCGATCGCGTACCCGAGGAGATGGAGCCGTTCCGACAGGAGCACATCCCGTACTGGTACGGGCCGATCAAAGATGAGCAGACCGGCCGCTGGCTCGAATCGCACGTCATGAATCAGGACTTCGTCGCGTGGGTCGGCCAGGGCGGTGTGGCGGACCGCACCCAGGAGCACCTGGGCGAAAGTGACCGCGGCATCATCCTCATGCGCCGGCGCATGCTGGAGGAGGCCGAGAAGGTCAGGCAGGGCGGCGAGCCCAAGTCGGTCATTCGCGATCCGAAGGTGGCGCGCTTTGTCCAACTGCCCATCGTCGGACGCGATTTTTTCCTGGCCGGCTACTCGCTGCGCGACGTCGCCAACGGCACGGCGGGCAATTTCCGGTATCCACGCCAGTTCATCTTTCAGGCCGGTCAGCCGGCCGAGGTCACCCAGGCGTATCGCGACGCCATGGGGATGGACCGCGTCGAGGAGTTCGCTTCGCAGTCAGCCGCACGATGACAGCCACCGCGACGGCCTTCGCCGAGGCCTTTGTCGACTTTGACGGCTTTCGGATCCGCTACCTGGAAGCGGGTGCGGGCTCGCCGCTGGTCTGGCTGCACGGCGGCGGCGGGCTGCACCTGTCGCGGGCCCACGAGTTGCTCGCCGAACGCTACCGCGTCATTGCCCTCGAAGTGCCTGGCTTTGGCAACTCGGTGGCCAACGAGCGCTCGCCTTCGTATCCGGTGCTCGGTGCCACGATGGCCGGGGCGGTGAAGACCCTCGGACTGGGACGCTTCAACCTGTGGGGCACGTCGTTCGGGAGCATCGTGGCGTTGTGGTGGGCCATCGGCGATGCGGCAGCCATCGACGCGCTGGTGCTGGAAGCGCCGGCCGCGATCGTGCCCGAGGGCGCCGTCCGACCATCCGGCACACCCGAGGAGATGCGACGGCGGCTCTTTGCGCATCCCGAACGCCAGCCGATCAGGCCTGCTGAGGACCCGGCGGTGGTTGCCCGGATGCGCGCCCTGATGGGCCGGCTGCCCCGCCCAAGCCGCGCGGAGACCGAGGCGCAGCTTGCCGAGCTGCAGGTCCCGACGCTCGTCGTCTTCGGCACCGAGGACGCCGTGGTCCCGGCCGAGATGGGCCGCGTCTACCGCGAGAAGATGCCGAATTGCCACTACGTGCTCGTCTACGACGCTGGCCACGAGGTCGGCGCCGAACGGCCGGAAGCCTTTGTCAGCCTGGTCAGCGACTTTCTCGCGCGCCGCGAGGCGTTCATCGTCAACGCGAACAACTCGCTGCTGCACCCGTGAGCTCGTGAATCGGAACGGTAGCGCGCGCGCCTCCGAGGACGTCGCGGCCCAGATCCTGGAAACGTTCTACGCGGAGGGCTTGCGCCCTGGCGAATGGTTGGGCACCGAGGCGGCGATGGCCGAGCGCTTCAACGTCAGCCGGGTCACGATCCGCGACGCGGTGAGCGGACTGGCGGCGCGCGGCTTGATCGACGTGCGAGTGGGCGCGCGGGGCGGGCTGCGGATTGCCACGAGCGACCCTGAGCGGCTGATCGACGCCTTCTCCATTCAGCTCCGCCTGATGGGCTTGACGCGCGACGAGCTGTTCGAAGCAATGCTGGCGATCGAGCCGGTGACCGCGTCGCTGGCCGCCGAACGGGCGAGTGACGCGCAGCTCTGCGGCCTGCGGGAGCTCGTCGCGCAATCGTGCGAAGTGTTGGACGATTCGGTTCGATTCGCCACGCTCGCCGTCGGCTTTCACCAGGCGCTCGCCGAGATGTCGAACAACCGCGCGTTGCGTGCCTCCCTCGCCGCGTTGCGTTCGACCCAGCTAGTCGTGATGGGCCCACCGACAACGCGCCCCATCGCCGAGCGCGTCGCCCGCATTCACCGGAGCATCCTGGAAGCGATCGAGTCTCGCAACGCCTCCCTGGCACGCGAGCGCATGCTCGACCACCTGGCCGCCGTCAGCAACGCCGAGCGCCCGCACTCCGCCGCCCAGCTAGTCGCCTCCGTCTAAATAAAGACGACCTTGCGTGTCGCTGACTTGTCCGGGTCGGGGGAGCGCTGCGCGCCCCCCGCTTAAGAACCGAGCTGAGGGGTACGCCAACGCTCAGTTACCGCCTCTACGCTCAGAGGGTTGCACCGGTTGTGAGGCTCACACGAAGGCTGGCCGGTGTCGTCAGGCGCACGCAGCTGGCCCATGGCGTCCGCGAACACGTCAGCTCGGTTCTTAAGCGGGGGGTCGCCGCGGGAAGGAGCGCGCAGTGAGCTTGCGAACGGAGCAGCGACTGGCGGCGGGGGGTGCGCAGCGCTCCCCCGACCCGGACGAGTCAGCGGCGACACCTTTATTGGATATCGTCCTGGCGGCCGGAGCCCTCCAGAAGCACCTGGCGGCGGTAGAGCGAGAACGGCTTCTGGATCGGGGAGTCGTCGAAGGAGAACAGGACGCCGGGGCCATCAGTGCTGGCGACGGTGTGCTCGCGCCAGGCCCAGGTCGGGGCGCAGAAGGTGTCGCCTCTGGTCCAGTCAAGGCGCTTGCCGCCGATGATGCTGGTGCCCTGGCCATCCAGGACGTAGTAGATGCGACTGGCCGTGTCGCGGACGGCGCGGGTGTGTTCGCCCGGGTGGATCAGCTGCGCATGTGAGTCGATCGTCGGCAGGGTAGGCCCGCCCGTCAGGGGATTGACGTAGTCGAGCATGACGCCTTCTTCCTCGGCGCTGGCGTCACCCGCGCGATCCATCAGCGCCAACGTCTCGCGGACGTCGTCGTACCGATAGTTCAGGATCGGCGAATAGTTACCTGAGAAGCGGTCGTTGTGCGGCCGGAAGCCGCGGTTGTAGCGGCCCTGCGAATCGTCGAGCTCGCGAGTCAGCGGCTGCACCTCGTTGCCATTGCCCTGACTGAATTCCTCGTAGAACATCGCGTTCAGCGCGAGCACGAAGGGCATGTCCAGACCGTCGAGCCACATCATCGGCTCGTTGGTCTCGTTGCCGTGATCGTGCCAGGCCCAGTTGGGAGTGGTCACGAAGTCGCCGGGCCGCATCAGCGTCTTTTCGCCCGAGACGGTGGTGTACGCGCCGTTGCCCTCGACGATCACCCGCAGCGCGGACGGGACGTGCCGGTGGGTGGGCGCGGTCTCGCCCGGCATCATCAGCTGGATGCCGCTGAAGAGGGTCTGCGTGGCGCCCGGGCTGCCGCCGAGGCCAGGATTCAAGTACATCAGGACCCGCCGCTCGGCTTCTTCGGCGGAGATGCGCCGGCCAGCTTCGAGGATCAGCGGTCGCACGTTTGACCACTTCCAGATGTGCGGCACGATCTCGGTCTTCGGCTCGGCGGTGAACGCGTCACTGAGCACCAACCAGAGCGGCTTCAGCCACAACTGGCGCAGCTGATCCAGGTCCAGCCCCGCGGTATTCTTGCTGCCCGGCCCCGCGCGCTTGGCTCGGCTCGGCGTCTCGATGGCCATTGCACGTGTCCCTCCGTGTGGCCAGATCGTAGCGCAATGCCTTGCGTGCCCGAACAGGGGACCAAAGGGGACCCGAAGGGAAGCAGGTGGCAGCGGACAGGCAGCGTCCGCGGGGTACCGAGTTGCAAAACGTTTGCCGCGGGCCACTCAGCGGACCCTTCTCATACCCTAGGTAGGTGGCCGAGCGACGCCGAGGCTATCTGTTCTTCGGCCTGGCGGGGGTCAGCTTGCTGATGTTCTCGATCGACAGCACGGTCGTGGCCGTCGCGCTGCCCAACATGATGGCCGACCTGAACACGTCGCTGGTCTGGTTGGGTTGGACCCTCACGGGCTATGCCCTGGCGCAGACGGCAGTGATGCCACTGGCGGGCAAGCTCAGCGAGTCATTCGGTCGGATGCGGGTTTTCCTGGTCTGCATGTTCCTGTTCACGCTGGGCTCGCTGCTGTGCGGTCTGGCGCCAAACATCTACGTCCTGATCGGCTGCCGCGTGCTCCAGGCCCTCGGCGGCGGGGGCTTCCTGCCGTCGGCGGCCGGCATCGTCGCGCGCGAGTTCCCCAACAATCGCGACCGCATGATCGGACTCTTCAGCAGCATCTTTCCGCTGGGCGGGATCATCGGTCCGAACCTGGGCGGGTTCATCGTCGAGCACTGGTCGTGGCGCGAGGTCTTTCTGATCAACGTCCCGATCGGCATCGTCGTTTTTGTCGTCCTGCTGAGCCAGATGGGCCCATCCGAACCGACCGCCGACCGCCACATCGACCTGCCGGGCGCAGTGTTGTTCGCAGGCGCGATCACCTCGTTGCTCGCGGCCCTGAGCTTGCTTGGCAACGACCCGAGCTTTATCCGGTCGCCCGCCTTCTGGGCCATGCTCGTCGCGGCGGGCGCCCTGATGGCGGTCTTCGCCTGGCAGGAGTTGCGGGCGCCCGAGCCGATCCTCGACCTGCGGCTGGTCTTCCGCGGGCCGTTTCTGGCGGTCAACGCGTACAACTTCGTCTTCGGCGCGACGGTCTTCGGCTTCTTTACCTTCGTGCCCTATTACGTCGTGACGCAGTACGGCATGTCGACGGTCGAAAGCGGCGCCATTCTGACCCCGCGGTCGCTCGCCATGACCGCGACGTCGACGATTGCCAGTCTGTACCTGATCCGCCTCGGATATCGGTGGCCGATGCTGGCCGGCATGGCGTGCATCGTGGTGGCGATGGCGTCGCTGAGCCAGGGGTGGTCGGAAGTGTGGCTCGGCGGCGTTCAGATCGGGACGTTTCCGCTGGTGGCGACCGAAATCGCGCTCGGGGGGATCGGCATGGGCCTCGCCGCGCCCTCCTCGAGCAACGCCCTGCTCGACCTGCTGCCCGAGCGCGCCGCCGTGGTCACGGGCATTCGCGGCATGTTCCGATCGACCGGTGGGATCATCGGCACGGCGTTCATCGTCCTGGCGCTGGAGTTGTCACCGGACAAGGCCGCCGGGATGCGGACGATCTACGCGGTACTGGCGGTGCTGCTGCTCACGACGATCCCACTCACGTTCGCGATTCCTGATACCGCCCGCGCCAGACGGCGGTCGAAAGCGGCTTCCACGGTGGAACGTAAAGTTCTCGTCTAGAACGGTCAGTTCGCGCCGGTTACTCTGCTAAGGTACGAACAGACCACCAACGCATGGATCCACCTCCGCCGCCTAAAGGCGTCGGTCCGTCGGCTCCCCGGCCAGGCCCGGCAGATCGGCGCGTAGTCGAACAAGTCCGACACACCCGGCCAGGCAACGCCGTGGTGCGCGTGACGCGACCGAAGTTCACGGGCTTCACGCGCCACGGTGCGGGTCGCCTCGAGGCCAGCCTGACCCTCGAGGAGCCGCGCGGACCATGGGGCAAGTTGTGGCGCCTCCTGGTCGGTCGGCCGATCCACAGCGAGCTCGAGATCAACGAGCGGCTCACCAAGAAGAAGGCCCTGGCGGTCTTTTCGTCAGACGCGCTGTCGTCGGTGGCGTACGCCCCGCAGGCGACGCTGGTCGTCCTGCTCGCGGCGGGCGCCGGGGCACTGTACTCGTCGCTGTGGATTTCGATCGCGGTCGTGCTGCTCCTGGCGGCGGTCGTCTTCAGCTACCGGCAGACGATCTACGCCTATCCGTCGGGCGGTGGGAGTTACATCGTCGCCCACGAGAACCTCGGCGAGATCCCCGGCCTGGTGGCCGCCGCGGCGTTGTCGGTCGGCTACATCCTGACCGTCTCGGTGTCGATTGCCTCGGCGGTCGACCAGCTCGTCTCGGCCGTTCCGACACTCCTGTCCCTGAAAGTCGGCCTCGGCATCGGGGCCGTGGGACTCGTCACGCTGGCCAATCTGCGCGGCATTCGCGAATCGGGCAGCATTTTCGCGGCGCCGACCTACGTGTTCCTGGCGGCCATGTTCGCGATGGTCGGCGGCGGGATGTTTCTGTACTTCACCGGGCAGCTCGTCGTGCCGCCGCCGCCGGACCTGCCGCCGCCGACCGAAACGCTCGGTCTGTTCCTGCTGCTGCGCGCGTTCGCCGTCGGGTCGGCCGTCATGACCGGCACCGAGGCGATCTCGAACGGCATCCCGGCATTCAAACCGCCGGAGTCACGCAACGCGGCGCACACGATCGTCACGATGGCCACCATCCTGGCGATCATGTTTCTGGGGTTGTCGTATCTGATCGTCGTCGGGCACATCATTCCGCGCCCCGACGAGACGGTCATCTCCCTGCTGTCCCACGCCGTCTTCGGCGAAGGCCCTCTGTACTACCTGGTGCAGGCCTCGGCCGTCCTGATCCTCGTGCTGGCGGCGAACACGGCCTACGCAGATTTCCCGCGCCTGGCGTCGCTGCTGGCCCGCGACGACTATGCCCCCAAGCAGCTCGCCTTCCGTGGGGAGCGTCTGGCGTTCACGAACGGGATCCTCACCCTCGGAGTCATGAGCGCCCTGCTCATCATCCTCTTCGCCGGGTCCACCGAAGCCCTGCTGCCGTTGTACGCGGTGGCGGTCTTTACCGCCTTCACGCTGTCACAGGCTGGCATGGTGCAGCACTGGCGCCGCCTGAGAGGCCGCCGCTGGCTGCCGAAGTCGGTCGTCAACGGCATCGGCGCCTCGGCGACGGGCCTGGTCACGGTGATCGCGGCCGGGACGGATTTCATGGATCTATCGCTGCCGATCGTGCCCGGCCTGCCGATCGGGTGGGGCTCGTGGCTGGTGCTGGTTATCGTGCCACTCTTCATCTGGCTGTTGCTGAGCATCAAGTCGCACTACCGCGAGGTGGAGCGCGATACCGCCCTGCCGGCGGCGCCGACGCCGACCGGCGAGAAACCGCTGCGGAATGTGGTCGTGGTCCCGATCGCGCGTTTGAATCGGCCGGCCATCCAGGCGCTGCGGTACGCCCAGGCGCTGTCAGACGACGTCACGGCGGTGCACGTGGCGACCGATCCTGAGAAGGCCCACGAGATGGAAGAGGCCTGGGCCAAGTGGGGGCGCGGGATTCCGCTGACGATCGTCGAATCGCCGTACCGGAGCCTGACGCGGCCGCTCCTGCAGTACCTGTCCGAGCTGAAACGCCACGAACACGCCGAGACGGTGACGGTCGTGCTGCCCGAGTACGTGCCCGACAGCATCTGGCAGCACCTGCTCCACGGCCAGGCCGCACAGTTCCTGAAGCTGTCGCTGCTGTTCACGCCCGGGTTCGTGGTGACCAGCGTGCCGGTCCACCCTGAGACCGAAGCCGAGCTCGCCGCCGCGGCCGCCGCCAACGGGCCCCTAAAGCCGGGGCGCTGAACGGGATGGGCCGGCGCGGGTGAACTCCGCTCCGCCGAGCCGGATCTGCAGGCGCGGGTGAGCTCCGCTCCGCTGAGCCGGATCTGCAGGCGCGGGTGAACTCCGCTCCGCTGAAAAAATTCAGGGGGCGCGTAAACTCCTTGCGCTGGAGGAGGGATGTCAGGGGCTCGATGGGGCTGCGTCTGTCGCGCCGCGCGCTGATCGCCGGTCTGGGCCCGGTCCTGGGCACGGTGGCGCTCTCAGGCGCAGCCTCGGGCGGTCTGGCGGCGCAGCAACCGCCGCAGGCGCAGCCGGCGCCGCCGAGCGCGCCGTATGACCCGTCGAAAGTGATCGGCGCGCGGGCGACAAGCCTCGGCGCGCGATCGCCGTTCGAGCAGCCGGCTCGGCTCGCCGCCGGGTTACAGAATTCGTCGGCGCGCACGCCCATCGATGCGCTCCGCGGCATCATCACGCCATCCGATCTGCACTACATCGTCAACCACGACACCACGCCGACGATCGACCCCAGGCGGTACACGCTGACCATCCATGGTCTGGTCGATCGTCCGACCGTTTTTACGCTGGACGATCTGCAGCGCTTTCCGTCGATGAGCCGGATGCTGTTTCTCGAGTGCGGCGCGAACAGCGGCTGGGGGAAGCAGGCCGACCGCGCGACGGCCCAGGCGATCCACGGCCTGACCAGTTGCAGCAACTGGGAAGGGGTGCCGGTGGCGACGTTGCTCAAGGAGGCCGGCGTCCAGCCGGGCGCCGCTTGGGGCCTGGCGGTCGGCTGGGGGAACGAGTCGGTGGCGCGCAGCATCCCACTCGACAAGCTCATGGACGACGCGTTCGTCGCGTATGGGCAGAACGGCGAGGCCTTGCGACCTGAACAGGGGTATCCCGCCCGGCTGCTGCTGCCCGGGTTCCTCGGCAACACCAATATCAAATGGCTGCGGCGGCTCGAACTCGGCCCGAGGCCCTGGGACACGAAGTTCGAAACCACGAGCTATACCACGCCGATGCCCGACGGCACCGTGCGCCAGTACCTCTTCGTCCTGGAGGTCAAGTCGCTCATCACGTGGCCGACGGCCGCCATCGGCGCGATGCCCGCGCTGGGTCCATGGGAGATTCGCGGGCTGGCCTGGAGCGGCCGCGGCAAGATCACCAGGGTCGAGGTCAGCACCGACGCCGGGACAAGCTGGGGCGACGCGACGCTGGACGAACCAGTCCTGCCACAATCGCACACCCGGTTCCACTTCCCGTGGACCTGGGACGGGCAGGACGCCGTGCTGACCAGCCGCGCCACCGACGACACGGGCGGGATTCAGCCATCGCGAGAAGAGCTGGTGGCAGTCCGTGGAACCGACTCGCGGTACTTCAACAACAGCCGCCAGAACTGGAAGGTGGCTGCCGGCAGCGGCGTCGTCACGAACCACTACCTTGCCTAGTTTTGGGCCTGGGTGTGCCACGGGCCTGATTTCAGGGGCCGCGCTGGCCATCGTGGCCTGCACGTCTGCGCCGTCGGCGCCCACGAGCGCTCCGGGGCCGAGCTCGCCGTCCGCCACCGGCGCGACCACTCCAACCACCGGGGTCGCGAAGCCGGCCATTGTCGCCACCCCCACTCAGCAGGTCGCGTTGTCCCTGGGGACGGCAATCGCGATCGCCAAACCAGCGCCGAACCCAAATGCCACCCCGGCGGCGAGCCCAGCGGCGAGTCCGGCCGCCAGTCCGGTCGGTGTCGCTTCGCCACTGCCGCGTTCGCTCCCGACTCCGGCCGGCGCGCCCAGCCCAGCGGTCGCGGGCATCCTGGGGCTGGGTCGGCCCGCGACGTCGCAGGACACGATCGCGTTTGCCATCCCCGCGGACGGCAAGGGACTCCCCGCTGGCAGCGGTACGGCCACCGAGGGCGCGCCGCTGTATGCCGCCAGGTGCGCCATCTGCCACGGCGTGCAGGGGCAGGGCACGCCCAACGGGCCGCAGCTCGTCGCACCGGTGCCGTGGCAGGTCGGCGGGCCGATCACGATGGGCAACTTCGCCCCGTATGCCCCGCCGATCTTCGGGTTCATCTGGGGCTCGCAGCCCTACGACCAGCCGCAGACCCTCTCGCCCAGCGAAGCGTACGCCCTGACCGCCTGGATTCTGGCGCAGCACAAGATCATCGGCGACACCGACCGCATGGACGCGCAGACCCTGCCGCAGGTCAAAATGCCAAACCGTGCCGCCTTCAAGCCCGGCGATCCGCGGCCCGACGTCCCCTGAGGCTACCCAGCAGTACCCGCGCTAGCCGGGCTTCGCCGCGCCGACCGCGCATGAGCGCGTCGGCCACGACGGGCCGGATGCCGTAGGCGGCGATCTGGGCTGACAGGCTCGGGCCGTCGATGCGGTCGATCAACCACACGTCCAGGATGTCGCGGTAGATTTCCGCGACGCCGGCGGCGCTCGGTTCGTGGCCGAGCTCGACCAGCATCCTGGCAGCCGGTCCCTTGATCGTGGTTCCGCCGATGAGCGGGCTGATGCCGGCGGTGACTGTGCCGCGGGAGCGCGCGGTCTGGATCGCCTCGCAAATGCCTGGGACCTGCAGGATTGGCCCGACGCTGACAAAGGGATTGCTGGGGCAGAACACGATCAGATCGGCGTCCGCGATGGCTTCCAGGACGCCAGGCGCTGGCAAGGCCGCGTCGATGCCTCTGACCTCGACGCCGCGAATGGCGACGTCGGTGCGGCGATGCACGAAGTACTCCTGGAAGTGCACCCAGCTGGCGTCTTCCTGGAGCTGGACCCAGGTCTCGACTGGCTGATCGGTCATCGGCAGCACGCGGACGCCGTGGATGCCCAGTCGCGCGGCCAGCTCGGCGGTGACTCGGCTGGGCGGCCACCCTTGATCGAGCAGTTCTGTCCGGCGCAAGTGCGTCGCCAGGTCGATGTCGCCGAGACGGAACCACGTCTCGCCGCCCAGGCGCTCGAGGGCGTCCATGCACTGGAAGGTGTCGCCGCGCGGTCCCCAGCCACGCTTCTCGTCGACCACTCCCGAGAGCGCGTACAGCACGGTGTCCACGTCCGGCGACACGCGCAACCCGTGCAGCGTCACGTCGTCGCCAGTATTCACGACAACCGTCAACTCCGCCCCCGGCGCCGCCGCCCGCAACCCGCGCGCAAACCGCGACCCGCCGACGCCCCCCGCGAGCGCCAGGATACGGTCGACGGTCATAGCTCGCCCCGCGCAGCGCCCCGGCTGCCCGCATCGCTGCGCTCGCTACGTAGCGAGAGGTTGTTTCTCATTCCCTTGTTCCCTTGAACCGCAAGGAAGCGAGCGCAGCGATGCGGGCAACCGAAAGCTTCGCGGGGCTGACATTCGTTCCGGGAACTCTTGGCCATCGCAAGGAAGCGAGCGAAGCGATGCGGGCAGCAGCACATTCTTCAGCCTACTAAAAGTGCGTTGCGTAGACTGAAGGCGAAATGGTTCGGCGTGAGGCGGTCTGGGCGGTCATCGTGGCGCGCGTGGGCAATGGCGCCAAGAGCCGGCTGGCGGGCGCGCTCAGTGCGTCTCAGCGGCGGGAGCTGGCACTGGCGATGCTGGCGGATGTCGTCGCGGTGTGCGTCCAGGCGGGTGATGGCGTGCTCGACGGCACGCTGGCCGTCGTGGACTCGCCGGCGGCGCGGCTGGCGGTGGAGCGCGGCGGCGCGATTGCCGTCCTCGATCCTGGCACGGGCGATATGAACGCCGCGGTGGTCGCGGGCGTGCGCGCCGCGCGTGAGCGGGGCGCAACGACGGCAATGGTCGTCCCGGGCGACGTCCCGCTGATCGCCGTGTCCGACTTTGAACGGTTGCTCGACGCGGCCGGCCCGGCCAGCCGCGCGGTTATCGTCGGCGCCAGCCACGACGGCGAGGGCACGAACGCGCTCCTACTCCGCCCACCCGAGGTGATCTTCCCCGGTTTTGGTCCGCCGAGTCTGGAGCGGCACCTCCAGGCGGGCCGGCGCGCCGGGGCTTTCACCCGGGCCTGCACCGACCTCGGCCTGTCGCTGGACGTCGATACGCCGGCCGACCTGGCGATCTTGCGATCGAGCCGGCCCGGGCGCCATACCGCCGCCGCGCTCGCCGACGTCGTCACCAGTCCGTAGTGCGCAACCTGGCACAATGCGCGCGAGATGCAGCAGACGCCACCGCGCGAGGACCAGGTGCGCGCCGTGGCGTTGCGGCTCTTCAACGAGAAGGGCTACCACGCCACCTCGATGCGCGACATCGCCGCCGAGGTCGGCATCAATAAGGGCAGCCTGTACAGCTATATTCGCTCCAAGGAAGACTTGCTCATTCCCGTCTTCGAGCGGGCCATGGGCGTGCTCCTCGCCCAGATCGAGGAGATCACCGCCGATCGCACGTTGACGCCGACTGCCCGGCTCAGGCACGCCATTCGGGCGCACGTCTCGGCCGTCGCCGACAACCTGGACGTGCTGACGGTCTACCTCAGCGAATGGCGCCAGCTGGCCGCCGAATCGCTGAGCAAAGAACGCGCCCAGCGCGAGCGCTACGGCGCCCTGTTCATTGGCATCCTGCAGGACGGGGTTGCCGCCGGCGAGTTCCGGGCAATGGACACGCGCATCGTGATGCTCGGGATGATCGGCATGTGCAACTATCTGTTCCGCTGGTATCGACCCGACGGACGCCTCGCACCCCACCAGATCGCCGACGAGCTGACCGAAATGGTGATGCACGGCGTCCGCGCCTGAGCCTTCACCTTCAACTGGCCAGCGCGGGTTCGGCCTGCTGTCGGGCGCCGGCTTGCGTGCCGCGCGCCTCCATGAGCTTGAGCGCCTGCTCACGGTGGAAATCGGCGTCGCCATAGAGCGGCTCGAGATGCTTCGCGCGCTTCACGTACAGGTGCAGGTCGTACTCCCAGGTGAAGCCAATGCCGCCGTGCACCTGGATCGAGGAGCCGCATACTTTGCGGCTGGCGTCGCTGACGTACGCTTTGGCCGCTGAGGCCGCCAGGGCGGCGTCGGGCGATCCGGCGTCGAG
>Ga0070730_10002618_pt1 | contig 16315 bp, 15 predicted proteins | sample Coa_R1_3_FD_66447 | JGI IMG/M metagenome (GOLD analysis project Ga0070730, IMG submission 66447) | Surface soil microbial communities from Centralia Pennsylvania, which are recovering from an underground coalmine fire - Coalmine... | ecosystem: Environmental > Terrestrial > Soil > Unclassified ...
ATCTTCAACGCCGAGATCGACCGTGCCCTGCACGAGGCGTCGTCGCACAACGGCCTCGACGGCGCGCACCACCCGTACATCAACCGGACGCTCTCGAAGAGGGAGCTCGGCGACTTCATCTCGTCGCTCGTCGAGTCGCACGGCGCCCACGCGGTCGCTCACGTCCTGGACACGATCAAGGACCTCGGCTTCCGCTACGGCACGCGTGCCGGCGTCACGATCTCGAAGAACGACATCGTGATCCCGCCGAACAAGGAGCAGATCCTGGCCGGCTACGAGGAGCGGGTCTCACGCGTCGAGGACGCGTACGACCAGGGCCTCATCACCGAGTCCGAGCGGCACGAGCAGATCACGTCGATCTGGACGGAGGCCACCGACGACGTCGCGAACGCGATGGTCGACAACCTCAACGAGCTGAACCCGATCTACATGATGGCCAACTCCGGCGCCCGCGGCTCGTTCGCGCAGCTCCGCCAGCTGGCCGGCATGCGCGGCCTGATGGCGAATCCGAAGGGCGAGATCATCGAGCGGCCGATCAAGGCGAACTTCATGGAAGGCCTGTCGGTGCTCGAGTACTTCATCTCGACCCACGGGGCTCGCAAGGGTCTCGCCGACACGGCGCTGCGCACCGCCGACTCGGGGTACCTGACGCGGCGTCTGGTCGACGTCTCGCAGGACGTGATCATCCGCGAAGAGAACTGCAAGACGAAGGAGTTCGTCGAGCTTCCCCTCTTCCTGCCGGACGGCCTGAACAAGTCCGTCGCCGGCCGGATCGCCGCGGAGGACGTGCACAAGCCGCTCGCGTCGGGCAAGCCGGGCAAGACGGTCGTCGCCACGAAGGGCGAGGAGATCACGATGGCGCGGCTCCGCGAGATCGTGGAGGAGCTCGGGGACGAGGTCGCCGACGGCTTCACGATCCCGGTTCGGTCGGTGCTGAAGTGCAAGGCCGAGACCGGCGTGTGCCGCCAGTGCTACGGCACGTTCCTCGCCACGGGCGAGCTGTCCGAGATCGGCGACGCGGTCGGGATCATCGCCGCGCAGTCGATCGGCGAGCCCGGCACGCAGCTCACGATGCGGACGTTCCACACCGGCGGTATCGCCGGCGCGGACATCACGCACGGCCTGCCGCGCGTCGTCGAGATCTTCGAGGCGCGGAACCCGAAGGGCGCCGCGGCGCTCGCCGAGGTGGCCGGCACGGTCGCGCTCGAGGAGACCGAGCGTCAGCTCCGCATCACGATCGTCCCGGACAGCGGCAACGAGGACGACGAGTTCTCGATCCTCGTCCCGCGCCGCACACGGCTCACCGTCGTGCACGGCGAGCACGTCGAGGCCGGCGATCCGCTGCACGAGGGCTCGCTCAATCCCGGCGACCTCCTGCGCCTGAAGGGGTACACGGAGACCGAGCTGTACCTCGTCGGCGAGGTGCAGAAGGTCTACAAGTCGCAGGGCGTCGAGATCCACGACAAGCACATCGAGCTCATCGTCCGGCAGATGCTGAAGAAGGTCCGCGTCGAGAACAACGGCGAGACCGAGCTCCTGCCCGGCCAGCTCGTGGACAAGCTCGTGCTCGAGCGGGAGAACGCGCGCGTCAAGAAGGAGAAGAAGGAGCAGGCAACGTCCGAGCCGCTGATCCTCGGGATCACGAAGGCGTCGCTCGCGACGGAGTCCTTCCTCTCGGCCGCGTCCTTCCAGGAGACGACGAAGGTGCTGACCGACGCCGCGATCGAGGGCAAGGTCGACCGGCTGCTCGGGCTGAAGGAGAACGTCATCATCGGGAAGCTGATCCCGGCGGCGACGGGCCTGAAGCGGTACCGGACGATCGAGATCGGCCCCTCGGACAAGGTGCCGGCGAGCGCGCTCGCCCGGCCGCAGACCGAGGAACAGCTGCTCGCAGCGCTCGAGGAGATCGGCACCGACGGCTCCGACGCCCTCGCCGGGCTCGGGCTCGACTTCGGCGCCGAGACGGGCATCTCGGACGACGGCGGTCCACCGTCGGATCTCGAGGCTGAAGAGGTCCCGGAGAATCCGAGCCCGCTCGACGACTGACGAAGCGGCGTAAGCGAACTGCAAGGAGGGCGGCGAAATGCCGCCCTCTTTGGTACACAGGCCAGGTCGTGGGGAGGAAGCTCGGTCTCGTCGTCGTGGTCGCCGTCCTGGTCTGCCTGCTCGGGGCCGGCCGCGCGGCATCCGATCCGGTCTTCGCGGGCCAGTGCGGCATCGCGCACCAACAGACCGTGTGGGGCGAGTACGGCTGGCCGTCGCTCCTCCCTGTTCTCGCCCGACCCGGGACGCTGCTGGCGGTCACGCAGCAGAAGGGGAGCGACTATGCCGCCAGCGCGCGGGCCCGGGGAGCTGCGACGTTCAACTTCGACCTACAGCTCAAGGACGAGGTCGGGACGGCGACGGCTCCGGCGGATCCTTCGACGATCGCCGCGTGGGCGACGAAGCGCTACCAGACCGCGGTCACTGCGACCGGTGGCTGCAGGACCCCGCTGATCGTCGTGAACGAGCTCTTCGGCGCCACGATCCCAACTCCGTGGACCGCGCCGACCGCCCAGTACCGCGCGAACGTTCTCGCGTTCCTCCAGGAGCTCGCCGCACAGGGAGCGCATCCCGTGCTTCTCGTCAACAAGGCGCCCTATCTCGGGAGCGGCGACGCGGTGGCGTGGTGGCTCTCGGTCGCGAAGGTCGCGGACGTGGTGCGAGAGGTCTACCTGCCGGCCACGAACATCTGGCCGCTCGGGCCGACGCTCGGCAATCGGCTCCTGCGACAGAGCTTCCGCGCGGCGATGAGTCCGTTCACCGCGATCGGGATCCCGTCGAGCCGGCTCGGGCTCATGCTCAGCTTCCTCAGCGAAAAGGGCATCGGCGGCCGCAACGGCCTGCAACCCGCGTCCGCCTGGTTCCAGGTCGTGAAGTGGGACGCGCTCTCGGCCAAGGAGGTCGCGAAGGAGCTGGGGCTCGGCTCGGTCTTCTCGTGGGGCTGGCAGGAGTGGAACAAGAAGGAGCTCGATCCCGACAAGCCGGATGCCGCATGCGTCTGGCTGTGGGCACGCAAGCAATCGCTCTGCAACGCGCCGCGGAGGCTCGGCAAGGGATTCGACGCGGATCTGACCGCCGGTCAGATCATCCTGGGTCCCGGGACGGTCTGCCGCGCTCCGGGGTTCGGCTCGATCGGCGCTCGAACGGTCGGGAACCTCCAGAGCCTGACGGGAGACCGCAACGCGGCGCTCAGCGCGTTGTTCGAGCGGCTCGTGGAGGTGAAGGAGCGCCCGGTCTCGCGCCGCGCGATGCTCGCGGCGGAGCGCGAGGTCGTCGCCGATTCCTTCCACGGCCGGCGTAGCGCATACATCGCGGCCCTGCGCGCCGCGCATGCCACGGTCGGCCTCGCCCGCGCCGTCATCGCCGACGAGCTCAGGCGCGCGCGGCTCGAGCAGCAGCGCTATGCGCCGGCGCCGACATCGGCCGAGGTGTCCGCGTTCTACGCCGCCTACCCGGACCTGCTCGTCCGCCAGGCTCGAGTGTCGCCCGCCGCGCCGTGGCTCTCGGCGGGGAAGACGGGGTGGGCGCTCGCCGAGGCCGCGCCGCAGCGACTGTTCACGCTCGCGCCGGGCCGAAAGGCCCGGGTCGCCACGCTGCTGGGCACGTTCGCGGTGCGCCCGCTCGGCCAGGCGCAGCCGCTCGGCTCCCTACCGCTCTCGACGGTGCGCCCGGCGATCGTCGCGGCGCTCCGTGGCTTCGAGCGGGCCCAGTCCTTCGAGCGCTGGACGATCGCGCGGCAGAACGTCGTCCTCAACAGCACGATCTGCCTCCACGACCAGCTCCCGCAGCCGTCTGCGATCGACCTCACGCAGTACCTGCCCTTCCTCCGGATCGAGTAGGGATCCGCGAGCGCAGCGCTAGCCTTGCTCCGTGCTCGAGAAGCTCTGGGGCAACATCCCGGTGAGTCCGGAGACGCAGGGTTCCAACCTGCTCGGCGCGGTCGGCAGGCGCTGGCTGCACGTCGTCGCCCGCTACGCGCCGCTGCCGCCGGCCACGCGCGTGTCGCTCCACCGGCGGCGCGGCGTCAACGTCGGCAAGCGCGTCTTCATCGGCACGGAGGTGTTCATCGACGACGCCGTCCCGTCGTCCGTGACCCTCGAGGACGACGTGACCGTGATCGCCCAGACGACGATCCTCGGTCATACGTACTACCCCCGCCATTTTCACGAGCTGCTCGGCGACGAGGCGACACGAGCCGACCTGCGGACGACGATCGGTCGCGGCGCCTATCTCGGCCTGCGGAGCACGATCCTCGCGGGTGTCACGGTGGGGGAGTTCGCGATCGTCGGCGCCGGGAGTGTCGTCACCGCAAACGTCGCGCCGTACACGATGGTCGCGGGAGTACCGGCGCGTGTCGTACGCGAGTTCGGCCCCGAGGACGTCGGTGCCTGAGGCCCGCTAGTACGAGCCGCCCGACGAGTAGAGCGAGTAGTTGGGCTTCGAGTTCGGGTCGCTGAAGGACATGATCCACGGGAAGTTCGGAAAGGTCAGGTTCAGCGACTGGCCCGGGATGATGAGGCTCGGCGAGACGAGCGGCCCCTGCGTCGACCCCTGGCCGCCGCCGAGGTTGATCTCGGTGGCGCTGTACAGGCCGCCCTGGAAACTGAGGTTGGTCGAGGAGAGCAGGCCCTGGGACTCGATGATGAGGACCGACTTCGTCGTGTCCCAGTAGTCGGGGGAGCCCACGGTGTTCGCGTTGGCGAAATCGCAGGAGCTGCCCGAGACGTGGACGCAGAGGACCGTGTTGTTCGCGGCGAACGTCGTTCCCGCGACGAAGAAGCTCGCGACGCCTGTGTAGGTCACGGGGGTGCCGTTGCTGATGTCGAGGTTGCCGGAGAAGTAGAGGTCGCCGTAGAGCGCCACCGTGTGGGCCGAGGCGTTGTACGTGATCGAGCCGACCGTGGCGCCGCTCACGCCGTCGCTGACCGTGCACGTGTAGCCGGTCGAGCCGGCCCCCGACGCGGGCGTCAGGTAGAACGTGGCGCTGGAGAGCGACACCCCGTTCGTGCAGGAGACCGTCGACGCGGCCTGCTGGGCGGCGATCCCCGCCCAGTCGACGCTCGGGAGCGTTTGGACCGCGGGCGCGGGCGCGGTGGTATTCCCGGAGCTATCGTAGATGGAGGTCGTCCCCGTGTTGATCGGGCACGGAGTGATGTACGCCCCGTTGTTGCTCTTCACGCAGCCGCCGCCGACCTGGACGCTGGTCACGCGCGTGGTCTTGCCGATGTCCGCGCCGCCCTTCTGGAGCCTGATGTTGCCTTGCACCATGAGCGTGACCTTCGCGCCTTCGATCGACGCCGCCGAGGTCAGACAGAGGTTTCCCGCGACGTAGATCGGCGCATTGGCGTTGACCGTCTGTCCCAGCTGGAGGTCGCACGGCTGTCCCGTCGCGCCCGAGTAGAGCTCCGTCCAGTAGCTGGGGGGCGGCACATACTGAGGCAGCTGCTCGATGTAGATCTTGTCGGTCACGGTCCGTGTCAGCTGCGCCCCCCCGGTGGGGTTCGGCACCCTGCCCGTCCCCTGGAGGACGAGGACTCCCTTGACGTACGCGGAGCCGGTGGCCGTCCAGCTCGACGGGCCCCAGCTCATGCACGTCGAGGTCGACGTGCAGGCGGCCGTCGAGGTCGGCGACTGCTGCGAGCTCGGGATTCCCGCGCCCGTGAACCAGGTGGGGTCGTAGAGCGTCGTGTTGTTGGTCTTGTTCCCCGAGGAGTCGTAGAAGTGCGCGTACAGCTGCGCCTCCGCCTGGCTGAGACCGGCCTCGGCGAGCGAGTACGCGGACTGGCCCGACTGCTTCAGCGAGGCGTCGCGCGAGCTCGAGCTCGTGAACGCGAGCGTGGCCGTCACCAGAATCGTGAGCACGAGCATCACGCCGAGCGCCATGATCAGCGCGATCCCGCTCTCGTCGCTCAGCCGTCCCGGCACCCCGAGGGCCGGCCTGCGCACGGGCCGGCGTGTGGCGGGCGACCGCTGCAGCACGCTCATCCCTTCTACTGTCGGCGGGTCCGGTCGCGGGGTGTGCCCCCACAAAGGGGGATTCGCGAACGAGGGACGAGGCGGGCCTCAGCTCCCGGGGAAGGCGGTGAAGTCCGACTGCTCTCGCACCGGGCTGGTGAGGATCGAGCTGCGGACGACGAGCGTGACGCGCTTGACCGGATAGGGGTTTCCCGATCCGCAGCTCGTGGGCGAGACATACGTGCCGCTCACGCAGCTGTACTCGATGTACGTGTCGAGGCGATAGGACTTCCCGTCCGGTCCCGTCTTCGTCTGCGTCGGCAGACACGTCGACTCGGTGGTCGACGAGCAGCCCGTCACCGCGGTCGCGGCGCTGTACGCGGTGTCGCCGGTGTAGGTCGTGTCCTCCGTGCAGCTGGCTCCACAGCCGGTGTTCAGCGCGATGGCGCTGTACTGGAGAGCCCGGAAGCGCTCCATCTGCGAGTCGGCGACCAGGGTGGCGCTCGAGACGCGGGTCGCGCGGTTGAGCGCAACGTAGCCGGAGCTGTATGCCGCGACGAGAGCCAGGATCCCGACCGTGAGGACGATCATCGCGATCAGCAGCTCGACGAGCGTCATGCCCTCCTCGCCCCGCACGCGCGGACTCCGGGGGAGAGCCCTCACGACCGCGCTCCGTTCCGCAGCGCGATGTCGTCGACGACGTCGTACGTGGCGATCGTCGAGGTCGGCCCGTTCAGGTTCACCGGCATTGCGACGTGCAGCATCGGCAGGCTCGACGCCGGTCTCAGCACGCCGCTGCACGCGGCGGTGGTGCTCGGTAGGCAGAAGGGCGTCGACGTCGTCAGATAGTCGACCCACTTGACCTGGCCCGACGAGGTGCAGGTCGGCTGCGAGGCGGTGGACGTCATGCGGTAGAGCGCCCAGTCGCTCGTGTTGAGCGTGCTCGCCGCCGTGCACCAGGTGACGTACAGGGTCTGCCCGCCGCTGGTCGCGCAGCTCGAGGGGACGGTCTCGGTGATCCCCGCGCCGGCGGTGCCGGCAGCCAGGGCACTCCCGCTCGTGTTGATGACCGCGACGGCGCTCGCGCAGTGCAGCTCGCGCGTGAGGAAGGTCAGTCCGGTGCGGGCCTGCTCCTGCGCCTGGAACCGGTTGTTCGCGTCAACCTCGCTGTTGGTCGCGGAGACGAGCACCGACGCGAGAGAGGCCATGACGATGAGCAGGATCACCATCGAGACGAGCAGCTCGATGAGTGTGAAGCCGTCCTCCGCGGTGGCGCGCGCGCGGGCACGGCGCGAGAGGCGCGCTCTCGTGGGGGAATGCATGGGACGCCTATCGGCGGCGGAGCTCGCGCGCTTGAGCACCGGCCGGGGGTTCCTAGCGGTCACTCCGGCAAGTAGCAGCACCCTTTGGCCGGCTGCAAAGCGTGACATGCCGGCGTCCTCGGTCGGCCACATACCTTCAAGTTACGCGGCCCCCCTGCGTCCTTGGCCTGCTCGCTTTTCGCACGGCCAAAGGGCACCGGACGTACCGGAGCAACCACTAGTCGGCCGTTGCGAGTCCTGCCTTGACTGCGTGCTTCGCCGAGTAGAGGGACTCGTCGCCGCGCTCGAACAGAGTCGTGGGGCTGTCGTTCGGCTGGATGTCGGCGACGCCGGCCGAGACACGCACGCGACCGGCGCGCGCGATCGGCTGCGCCGAGACGGCGCCCTGGATCCTGCTGACGAGCTGGCGTGCCTGCCCCATCTCGGCCTCCGGCACGATCACGGCGAACTCGTCGCCGCCGATGCGGCACGGAATGTCGGCGGAGCGCACGACCTCCCGAATGCGGTCCGCGATCTCGGCGAGAACCGCGTCGCCGGCGAGGTGGCCGATCCGGTCGTTGATCTCCTTGAAGCCGTCGACGTCGACGATCACGAGCGATAGCTGCCGCTGGTAGCGCTGGGCGCGGTCGATCTCGCGCCCGAGCGTCTCGTAGAAGTAGCGACGGTTGTGGAGGCCGGTCAGGGAGTCGAGGTCGGCGAGCCGGCGCGCCTCGCGGAACCGGCGTGCGTTCTCGATCGCCGGCGCGCACCGCTCGGCCAGCTCCTCGAGCCGGCGCACGTCCTCGCCGTCGAACTGCACGGACCCGTCGCGCGAGAAGACGCCGAGCCAGCCGATCCTGCCATCCGATCCGACGAGTGGGACACCGAGCGCCTCGTGCACGGCGCCCGCCGCCTGCTCCTCCCCGTACATGTACGAGAGCTCGATCGCTCGCGCAGCGCGCTGCTCGGGTGGCCCGGTGAAGATCCGGACTGCTTCGTCCTCGCTGTCGTCGGTGTCGAGGCCGATCGAGCCCAGCAGGCGCTCGTCGCCGTCTCCGTGTGGCTCCAGCTCGATGACCGCCGCGTCTACCCTCGGGAGTCCGGACGCCGCCTGGAGCGCCGAGCCGATCGCGTCGTCGAGGTCGATCGTCGTGGCGATCTGCCCGAAGAACCTGCTGCGCTGCGCCTCCTCCTCGGCCTTCCTGACGGCGCTGCTCAGCTCCTGCGCGAGCTCGTCCAGCCGCGCCTCGAGCGTCTGGACCGTGGCCGCGGTCTGAGCCTCGACGTCGCGGGACGTGTTTCGCCGCAGCCGGCGGAGCAACTCCAGCACGACGAGAGCGCAAGCGCCGAGCGCCACACCAAGCGATATCGGTAGCCAGTGCATCCCAGAACCAAGCCGCAAATTCCGTGATTTCGGTGCGCGTACTCTAGGTTCGGGCCATCAGGTGAGCTACTAGCCGAACAGCCGGGTTTCTGGACTATTGGCGGGGTTCGCGCCTGTTCGCTACCATGCCGCGGGCCGGTTGGCAGGGATGTCGTATCCCCGCCGACCGTCTCTTCACGAAAGGACATCAGTTGCCGACCGTCAATCAACTCGTGCGCAAGGGCAGGAAGGCCGCGAAGGCGAAGACCAAGACGCCTGCGCTGGCCGGCGCGCCGCAGAGGCGCGGTGTGTGCACGCGTGTCATGACGCAGACGCCGAGAAAGCCGAATTCGGCGCTGCGCAAGGTCGCGCGCGTCCGGTTGACGAACGGGGCCGAGGTGGGCGCCTACATCCCGGGCGAGGGTCACAACCTCCAGGAGCACTCCGTCGTGCTCGTCCGCGGCGGCTCGACGAAGGACCTGCCGGGCTACCGCTACAAGATCATCCGGGCCGCGCTCGACACGGGCGGCGTCTCGGATCGCAAGCAGGGCCGTTCCAAGTACGGCGCGAAGCGGGGCTCGTAATGCCTCGTCGTGCCGACGTCCAGGCCCGCGAGCCCGCGCCCGATGCCGTCTATGACTCGGCGCTCGTGACGCAGGTGATCAACAAGGTGATGCTCGACGGCAAGAAGTCGATCGCCGAGCAGATCGTCTACGGCGCGCTCGAGGCCGTCGGGACGAAGACCGGCCGCCCGCCGGTCGAGGTGCTCGAGCAGGCCGTGAAGACGGTCACGCCGGTACTGGAAGTGCGCAGCCGCCGCGTCGGTGGCGCGAACTACCAGGTGCCGGTCGAGGTGCCGCAGCGGCGCGCGCGCACCCTCGCGGTGCGCTGGCTCGTCGCGTACGCCCGCGAGCGGCGCGAGAAGGGCATGCCGGACAAGCTCGCCAACGAGATTCTCGACGCGCTGAACCAGCAGGGCGGCGCATTCAAGCGCAAGGACGACGTCTACCGGATGGCGCAGGCCAACAAGGCCTTCGCGCACTACCGCTGGTAGACCGCAGAGAGGGAGATTTTGAGCACGAAGGAGCAGACAGCAGTGGGACTCGAGCGCGTCCGCAACATCGGGATCATGGCCCACATCGACGCGGGCAAGACGACGACGACCGAGCGGATCCTCTACTACACCGGTCGCACCCACAAGATGGGCGAGGTGCACGAGGGCGCTGCGACGATGGACTGGATGGCCCAGGAGCAGGAGCGGGGCATCACGATCACGTCGGCTGCCACGACGGCGTTCTGGCGGGACTATCGGATCAACATCATCGATACGCCCGGCCACGTGGACTTTACGGTCGAGGTGGAGCGCAGCCTGCGCGTCCTCGACGGTGCGGTGGCGGTCTTCGACTCCGTCGCGGGCGTGCAGCCGCAGTCCGAGACGGTCTGGCGGCAGGCGGACAAGTACAAGGTTCCGCGCATCGCGTTCATCAACAAGATGGACCGCACCGGCGCGAACTACTTCGCCGCCGTGCAGTCGATGCGCGACCGGCTCGGAGCCAACCCGGTGCCGCTGCAGATCCCGATCGGCTCGGAGGAAAACTTCACCGGCGTCGTCGACCTCGTCGAGATGCAGGCCGTGATCTACAAGGACGACCTCGGCCAGGAGTTCGACGTCTCCGACATCCCGGCCGAGCTCGTCGAGCAGGCGCAGGAGTATCACCACCAGCTGATCGACGCGATCTCGCACTTCGACGACGAGGTGCTTGCCGCGTACATCGAGGAGGAGTCCTCGGTGGCCGCGGAGATGATCCGCCGCGCCGTCCGCGCGGGGACGCTCGCCGACGAGATCACGCCGGTGCTGCTCGGCTCCGCGTTCAAGAACAAGGGCGTCCAGCTCTTGCTCGACGCCGTCGTGGACTACCTGCCGAGCCCGCTCGACGTCCCGCCGGTGCACGGCACCGACCCGAAGGACGGGAGGGACCTCGAGCGCCCGGCGGACCCGAAGGCGCCGTTCTCGGCGCTCGCGTTCAAGGTCATGTCCGATCCGTATGTCGGCAAGCTCACGTACTTCCGGGTCTACTCGGGCACGCTCAAGGCGGGCGACCGTGTCCTCAACACGATCACGGGTCGAACCGAGCGCGTCGGCCGCATCCTTCAGATGCACGCGAACCACCGCGAGGAGCGCGAGGAGATCATGGCCGGCGAGATCGCGGCCGGCGTCGGCCTGAAGGCGACGACGACCGGCGACACGCTCGCCGCCGACGGCGAGCCGATCGTGCTCGAGTCGATGACCTTCCCGGATCCGGTCATCTCGGTTGCGGTCGAGCCGAAGTCGAAGGCCGACCAGGACAAGCTCTCGTCCGGCCTCACGCGGCTGGCGGAGGAGGATCCGACCTTCCGCGTCGAGACGGACGAGGAGACGGGGCAGACGCTCATCTCCGGGATGGGCGAGCTGCACCTCGAGATCATCGTCGACCGCCTCAAGCGGGAGTTCAACGTCGACGCGAACGTCGGCCGGCCCCAGGTCGCGTATCGCGAGACGGTGTCGAAGCCCGTCGAGCGCATCCAGGGCAAGTTCGTCCGGCAGACCGGCGGCTCGGGCCAGTACGGCGACGCCGTCATCAACCTCTCGCCGCAGGAGCCGGGCGCGGGCTACGAGTTCGTCGACAAGATCGTCGGCGGCAAGATCCCGAAGGAGTACATCCCGGCAGTCGATGCGGGAATCCAGGAGGCGATGGGCTCGGGAATCCTCGCGGGCTACCCCGTCGTGGACGTCAAGATCGAGCTCGTCGAGGGGTCGTACCACGACGTCGACTCGAGCGAGCGGGCATTCAAGATCGCCGGCTCCATGGCCTTCAAGGAGGCGATGAAGCGCGCGAAGCCGATCCTGCTCGAGCCGACGATGGCGGTCGAGGTGACCACGCCCGAGGAGTACCTCGGCGACGTGATGGGGAACCTCAACAGCCGCCGCGGGCGTATCGAGTCGATGAACCCGCTCGGCAACGCTCAGGTCGTGAAGGCGAGCGTGCCGCTGTCGGAGATGTTTGGCTACGCAACCGACCTGCGTTCGATGACGCAGGGCCGGGCGGATTTCACCATGCAGTTCGATCGCTACGAGGAAGTGCCTCAGTCCATCGCGAGCGAGATCGTCGACTCGCAAGGCTGACCGAGCGAGAAAGGGAACAGGGAGAGCCACCAATGGCAAAGCAGAAGTTCGAGCGGACTAAGCCGCACGTCAACGTCGGAACCATCGGACACATCGACCATGGCAAGACGACCCTGACCGCTGCCATCACGAAGGTGCTGGCGGAGAAGGGCGGAAACACGGTCGCGCGCGACTTCGCGTCGATCGACGCCGCTCCCGAGGAGCGCCAGCGCGGCATCACGATCAACACCGCGCACGTCGAGTACGAGACGGACAACCGGCACTACGCGCACGTCGACTGCCCGGGGCACGCCGACTACATCAAGAACATGATCACGGGCGCCGCCCAGATGGACGGCGCGATCCTCGTCGTCTCGGCCGCCGACGGCCCGATGCCGCAGACGCGCGAGCACATCCTGCTCGCCCGCCAGGTCGAGGTGCCGGCGATCGTCGTCGCGCTCAACAAGGCGGACATGGTCGACGACCCTGAGCTCATCGAGCTCGTCGAGATGGAGGTGCGCGAGCTCCTCTCCCGCTACGAGTTCCCCGGCGACGACATCCCGATCGTCCAGGTCTCGGCGCTGAAGGCGCTCGAGGGCGACGCGGAGTGGACGCCGAAGATCCTCGAGCTCATGGAGGCCGTGGACAGCTACATCCCCGAGCCGACGCGCGACGTGGACAAGCCGTTCCTCATGCCGATCGAGGACGTCTTCACGATCACGGGCCGCGGCACCGTCGTCACGGGCCGCATCGAGCAGGGCAAGTGCGAGGTCGGCAACGAGGTCGAGATCGTCGGGATCCATCCGCAGACCGAAAAGACCGTCGTCACGGGTCTCGAGATGTTCCAGAAGACCCTCGACTACGCGCAGGCCGGCGACAACGCGGGTGCGCTCCTCCGCGGCATCAAGCGTGAGGACGTCGAGCGCGGCCAGGTGCTCGCCAAGCCGGGCTCGATCACCCCGCACACGCACTTCAAGGCGGAGGTCTACGTCCTCTCGAAGGACGAGGGTGGCCGCCACACGCCGTTCTTCAACGGCTACCGGCCGCAGTTCTACTTCCGGACGACGGACGTGACGGGCTCGATCAAGCTCCCGGACGGTCAGGAGATGGTCATGCCGGGCGACAACACGAACATGGAGATCGAGATGATCCAGCCGATCGCCATGGATCAGGGCCTCCGTTTCGCCATCCGCGAGGGTGGGCGGACGGTCGGCGCGGGCGTCGTCACCGAGATCATCAAGTAGGAAGGTCGAGGAGGCGCCGGTGCCACAGCAGAAGATCCGTATCCGTCTGAAGGGCTACGACCACCAGCAGGTGGACAAGTCCGCGCGCGACATCGTGGACACGGCCCAGCGCACCGGCGCCACCATCACCGGCCCTGTGCCCCTGCCCACCGAGAAGAACGTGTACTGCGTGATCCGGTCGCCGTTCAAGGACAAGGACTCGCGGGAGCACTTCGAGGTGCGCACGCACAAGCGCCTCATCGACATCCACTCGCCGACCCCGAAGACGGTCGACTCGCTCATGCGGCTCGACCTCCCGGCAGGCGTCGACATCGAGATCAAGCTCTAATGCCACTCACCTTCTTCGCATCTCGCACTCTCGGAACGGCTGCAAACCGTCGCATCGCGGCGTCCTCGGTCGCATTCGTAGCCTCCGGCTACGAATGCTCCCTGCGTCCTTGCGCTGCTCGGTTTTCGCCGTCCGAGAGCACGATCTGCTCAGGCGGTGAGGGGTGAAAGGCCTCGTCGGCAAGAAGCTCGGCATGACGCAGCTCTTCGACGAGGAGACCGGCTCGGTGACGGCTGTCACGGTGATCGAGGCCGGCCCCTGTCCCGTCGTCGCCGTCCGCACGCCCGACGCCGACGGCTACGAGGCCGTCCAGCTCGGGTGGGAGCCGGTCGCCGAGCGCAAGATCTCGAAGGCCGAGCTCGGGCACCTGGCGAAATTCGGAGTCGAGGGCGCGTACCGGCATCTCGTCGAGTTTCGCGGCCACTTCGCCGAGGCCGTCCAGGGCGAGAGCGTCACGGTCGAGATCTTCCAGCCCGGCGACAAGGTGAAGGTCGCGGGCACCGGCATCGGCAAGGGCTTCCAGGGGACGATCAAGCGGCACAACTTCGCCCGCGGCCCGGTCACCCACGGCTCGCACAACATCCGCAAGCCGGGCTCGATCGGCGCCTCGGCGACGCCGTCGCGCGTCTTCAAGGGCGTGCGAATGGCGGGCCGGATGGGCGGCAAGCGCGCCACGCAGGTCGGCCTGACCGTGCATTCCGTCGACGTCGAGCGGAACCTCCTGCTCGTCAAGGGCGCGGTGCCCGGGCCGAAGAACGGCCTGGTCGAGATTCGCGAGGACGTGAGGTAGATGGCGGCTCCGAAGGCACCGGTGCTCGGCGGCGCGAAGAAGGAGGTCTCGCTCGACGAGGCCGTCTTCGGCGCCGAGATCAAGCCGCATCTCGTGCACGAGGCTGTCCGCGCCGAGCTGAACGCACGCCGTCAGGGGACACGAGCCGCGAAGAGCCGTGGCCTCGTCGCCGGCGGCCGCTCGAAGCCGTGGCGCCAGAAGGGCACGGGTCGCGCCCGCCAGGGCACGATCCGCGCGCCGCAGTTCACGGGCGGTGGTGTCGCGTTCCCGCCGACGCCGCGCGACTTCTCGTTGAAGGTCAACAAGAAGGCCGCCCGGGCCGCCCTGCGCGCGGCGCTGAGCGATCACGCCTCCGCGGGCACGCTCGGCCTCGTTGCCGGGGACTCTTTCGAGAAGCCTTCGACGAAGCAGGCCGTCGAGTTGCTGCAGGGCTGGGGCCGGACGGCGCCGACGGTGGTCGTCGCGGGTGAGGACGAGGAGATGCTCATCAAGTCGTTCCGCAACCTCCCGAAGGTGCTCGTCACCGTGCCCGCCGAGCTCGAGGTCGCACACGTCGTGTGGGCGCGCTCGCTCGTCGTGAGCGAGGCGGCGCTGCCGCTGGTGCAGGGGAGGGCGTCGTGAGTCTCCACCCGGCGCAGGTCTTGATCGCTCCGGTCGTGAGCGAGAAGAGCTATCACCAGATCACCGAGAACCGCTACACGTTCAAGGTGCACAAGGACGCGCACAAGACGCAGGTTCGCCAGGCCGTGCAGGAGATGTTCGACGTCACGGTCGTCGGCGTGAACCTCGTCAAGATGCCGGCGAAGCCGAAGAGGCGCGGCATGATCAAGGGCACGCGCCCCGGCTGGAAGAAGGCCATCGTCGAGCTGAAGGCGGGCGACAAGATCGACATCTTCGAAGGAGCGCAGCTCTAATGCCGATTCGCCGTTACAAGCCGACGAGCGCCGGCCGCCGCTTCATGTCCGTCTCGACGTTCGAGGAGGTCACGCGCTCGGAGCCGGAGAAGAGCCTGCTCGCGCCCCTGTCGAAGACGGGCGGCCGCAACGTGAACGGCCGGATCACGACGCGCCACCAGGGCGGCGGTCACAAGCGTCGCTATCGCATCATCGACTTCAAGCGCCGCAAGGACGGAATCCCCGCGAAGGTCGCCGCCATCGAGTACGACCCGAACCGGTCGGCGCGCATCGCGCTGCTCCACTACGCCGACGGCGCGAAGGCCTACATCCTCGCGCCCGCGCAGCTGCGCGTCGGCGCGACGGTCGAGTCCGGTCCCGCTGCCGACATCCGGGTCGGCAACGCGCTGCCGCTCGAGAACATCCCGACGGGCACGCTCGTCCACGCGGTCGAGCTCAAGCCGGGTCAGGGCGCCAAGATGGCACGCTCGGCCGGCTCGGGAATCCAGCTCGTCGCGAAGGACGCGGGCTTCGCCGTGCTGCGCCTCCCCTCCGGGGAGATGCGTCGCGTGCTGCTCACGTGCCGCGCGACGATCGGTCAGGTCGGGAACGTCGACCACCAGAACATCACGGGCGGCAAGGCGGGCCGCAGCCGCTGGCGCGGGAAGCGTCCGACGGTGCGTGGCTCCGCGATGAACCCCGTCGACCACCCGCACGGCGGCGGGGAGGGTAAGTCGAAGGGCGGACGCCACCCGGTGACGCCGTGGGGCGTGCCGACGCTCGGCAAGCGCACCCGGCGCAAGCACAAGGAATCGGACAAGCTGATCGTCCGCGGCCGCCGCCGCGGCAAGGAGGGTCGCCGCTAGTGAGCAGGTCGTCGAAGAAGGGGCCCTTCGTGCAGGACCGGCTGATGAGCCGGATCGAGGCGATGAACGAGTCGGGCCAGAAGAACATGATCCGCACCTGGTCGCGCGCCTCGACGATCTTCCCGGAGATGGTCGGGCACACGATCGCCGTCCACGACGGCCGCAAGCACGTGCCCGTCTTCATCTCCGAGCAGATGGTCGGCCACAAGCTCGGTGAGTTCGCGCCGACGCGGACGTTCCGCGGCCACGCCGGCGACCGCACGGCGAAGGTGAAGCGCTGATGGCAGTCGCCGAGCGGGAGACGGTGCGCGCGCAGGCGCGGTGGGTGCACTCGAGCGCGCGGAAGGCGCGGCTCGTCACCGACCTCATTCGCGGCCGTTCGGTGCCGGAG
>Ga0070730_10002619_pt1 | contig 16314 bp, 17 predicted proteins | sample Coa_R1_3_FD_66447 | JGI IMG/M metagenome (GOLD analysis project Ga0070730, IMG submission 66447) | Surface soil microbial communities from Centralia Pennsylvania, which are recovering from an underground coalmine fire - Coalmine... | ecosystem: Environmental > Terrestrial > Soil > Unclassified ...
ACCACGCGCACGATGCCCCAACCCTGCAATTCGCGCAGGCTGGTGCTGACGTTGGAGCGTGCCACGGCCAACGTGGCGGAAATTTCGTCCGCCGGAACCGGCTTCGGCGAAAGAAACAGCAGTGCGTGCACTTGGGCCACGGTGCGGTTAATGCCCCACCGCGTTCCCATCTCTCCCCAATGAAGGATGAATTTTTGCGCGACGGGTGTCAGAAAGCCTTGTTCCGCTTTATTTTGCTCGCTCATGCTGCCTCATTTCTTGCGGCACGTGGAAAAACACCAACTGGTACGGCGTGCCTGCGGTTATTTTTCCAGCGGGCAACCAAATCACTCGCAGCTGCCGCCCAGTTCGTAAATTGAAAGCGGAAGCCATCTTCCAGCAGACGCCGGGGAACGACCCGGCGGCTTTTTAAAACCAGTTCGGATTCTGTCCGCAGAAGAAACGTCGCGAGTTCCAATATCGGCAACGGTGCCGACATTCCGAATCGCGCTCCCCACGCCTTTCGTAGTATTTGCATGAATTCCGAGTTCGGGATTGGTCCGGGCGAAGCTATATTCACGGCGCCAGTAATTTTTTCGTGCAACACGATGTGGTCAATCGCGCGGACAAAATCGGTGTCTAGAACCCAGGAAACATACTGTCTGCCATCGCCGATCGATCCTCCGAGTCCAAATCGAACGAGGCGGAGCAATACGTCGAAGACACCGCCGCGGTCTGGACTCATGACCATTGCACTGCGAAGCGCGACCTTTCGAGTATCTTGTGTATCACAAGCCCAGAACGCCTCCTCCCACCGTTTTGCAACCTCAATGCTGAAGTTCCACGAACGTGAAGGGTTCGATTCTGCGCCGCCAATTTCTCCCGAGCCCTCAGTCATGTCCCTCACGAACTCGTGGCGGTAAATTGTCGCCGTGCTGGCATTGAGCCAAATGCGGGGAGCCTTTTCCAATCGGGTGATCGCTTCGCCGAGTATTTGCGTGGAGCGGACCCTCGATTCCATGATTTCCCACCGGTGAACCGCAGTATAGCGGCAGTCAACGCTTCTCCCCGATAAGTTAAGAAGAACGTCCGCCCCGTCCAATTCCTTTACCCAGTCGCCAAAATGCAGGCCATCCCACCAGACAGCATTTGACGAAGTCGTACCGCGCTGACGGGACAGAACTCGCACAAGGTGCCCGTGGGAGGAAAAATGCAGGCCTAAAAGCCTGCCAATGTGGCCGCTGCCGCCTGCCAGGACAATCCGTAATGGCGTTTGCAGCGTCCGAGATTCGTTGACCGAGGAATGAGCTTGCGTCATTGCGGCACCATCCGTATTTTCTGTTACGACAGAAATAACAGACATTACTGTAATTTGTCAAGCGCGATTTTTCGGGCTTTACAGTCTGCGTCCAATCCTGCAGCCTAACCTTAGGAACCATGGTAGAATTTGTTCTGTAATGGTAGAAAGGCAATTGAATATGAGCCTTAACATCAAAGATCAGGAAGCTCACCTCCTTGCTCAGTCTTTGGCGAAGGAGACCGGCGAAACGATGACTAAGGCCGTCAAGATCGCCCTGAAGGAGCGCCTCGAGCGAGTTCGGGACCGCAGGAAAAGGAAGAAGAATCTCGCGAAGGAGTTGCTGGACATTGGAGAATCTTTCTCCAAACGCATGAAGGGACCGCCGATTGATCACGCCGAATTCCTATATGACGAGCACGGCTTGCCGAAATGATTCTGGATTCTTCGGCCGTACTGGCGATTCTTTTTCGCGAATCCGACGCCAGCCACTACGCGGATGCGATCGAAGCGGCTGAAGTTCGCCGCATCTCGGCGCCAACCTATGTGGAACTTTCGATCGTTGTGGAATCACAGATCGGGCCATCTGGGCTTCAGGATCTCGAACACTTTATTCGGCAAGCGAGCATCCTAATCGAACCCTTTACACCGGAGCAGGCGTATTTAGCACAGCGTGGCTGGTCAAAGTACGGCCGCGGACAACATCCGGCTAAGCTGAATTTTGGCGATTGTTTTTCATATGCCCTGGCGAAATCGCTGAACGAGCCGCTCTTGTTCAAGGGCGGCGACTTTTCTAAAACGGACATTGAGCCGGCGATTCTGCCCTGACGAGTATGTCGCACTAGCCGGCGGCGACTTCCTGCAGGGCCGGCGTCAATTCCGGCACTTCAATGCGGATGAGCGTGCCTTCGCCGGGGCGGCTTTGCATGTCGAGGTGAAAATCGGCGCCGTACAAAACGCGGAGCCGCTCGCGCACGTTGCTCAGGCCGATTCCTTCCACGTAAACGTGCGGCATTTTTTCCTCGGAGATGCCGACGCCGTTGTCTTCAATTTCGATTTGCAACCGGCCGTTCACTTGCACGGCGCGAAGCTGTATCTTCCCTCCCCCAAGCTTTGGCGCGAGGCCGTGTTTGAGGGAATTTTCCACGATCGGTTGCAGCAACATGCTGGGGATAAACGCTTCGAGCGCCGCGTCATCGATCTGCTTCACGATGTCGAGATTGTCTTTGCCGAACCGCGCGACTTCGATATCCAGATAATCGTCGATGAATTGCAATTCTTCGCGGAGCGGCACAAAGGTCTCATGCCGTCGCAAAAGCCGCCGAAGAATGTTGCTCAGTTTCAGCACGACGCCGCGCGCCGTGTCCGGGTCCATGCGAATCAACGACGAAACGGTATTGAGCGTGTTGAACAGAAAATGCGGATTGATCTGGCTGGAGAGCGCGTCCATACGCGCCTTCAGCAGCAACTGCTGGTGCCGCTGCAGATTCATCTCGACGCGCGTGTTGTTCCAGATTTTCAGCGGCGCCGCGACGGACATCAATGTCGCGATGACGGCCAGCGCCAGCCACCAATTCCAATGCTGGTCGATCGCAAAGAGCCACTTCGGCTTGGTGGCGATTCCAAGCGACACGCGGCCAAGCTCGAGCACAACGCACGTCAAGAGCGGCAGCATTTCCCAGGAAATCTCGGCGCGCCGCATCAACCGCACCACGGCCTTGGGAATATTCAAGAAGGTGAATGGACCAAAGTTCCACAACTCTTCTTTGTTGGGAATCGCTTGCCGGATCAATCCGCCGAGCAGGCCCGCCGCCGATGCGGCCGGCATGGCCAGCCACTCGTGGGCAGCCAGGGCGGGAATCGTGACAATTGCGCCGCCAATCGGCCCCACGACGCGGCCACCGAGTAAACCCATCAGAAAGGCGCCTTCGATCGAAAGGTCGGCAAAACGATAGGCGGGACCAACGAGACGCAATGCCACGCCGAGAATCAGCGGCGGCGTCATGAAGAGCATCAGCTTCAGTTTTTGATCCGGGTCGCGTTCTTCGGTAAAGAGCACGCGCCGAAACGTGTTCCACCGTGCGAGCAGCGCGGCAAACGACGACGCCACGCCGACCTTGAGCAACAAAGTGAAGAGAAAATCGCGGGTTGAGAAGATCGATTCCATCGCCGTCTGCAAACACTCTTCGCTTACGCTAGCCAATCCGGCGCGCGAAGTAAAGGCAGGCGTTGCGTGGCGGTGCGGGCGAGCCTGATATACTAGGCAATTCCCATGACCGGAAAAACGCACGCCGAAAAGAAGAACGCAAGGAAGCGCAGGGTGAAGCATGTCGCCCACGCCGAACTTCCCTCCCGCTGGGGAAAATTTACGATTCACGGCTTCACCGGCAATGGGCCGCAGGAAGAAGCCGTGGCGCTCGTCCGCGGCAATTTACGGGGAAAAACGGCGCCGCTGGTGCGCGTGCATTCGCAATGCCTCACCGGCGACGTGCTCAATTCCCTTCGCTGCGACTGCCGCGCGCAACTGGAGCTTTCTCTCGAAAAAATCGGCCGGGCGCCATCCGGCGTTTTGCTGTACTTGCCGCAAGAAGGCCGCGGCATCGGCTTGATGAACAAATTGCGCGCGTACCAGCTGCAGGATCAAGGCTTGGACACCGTCGAGGCCAACGAAGCGCTCGGCTTTGCCTCCGATGCGCGGGAATACCAGTTTCCCGCCGAAATTCTGAAGGCCCTCGGAGCAAAGAAGGTCCGCCTGTTATCGAACAATCCGGAAAAGGTTCGCCAGCTGGAAGAATCCGGCATAAAAGTTGTCGCGCGAGTTCCCTGCCAGCCGCGCGTTTCCAAGATCTCACGCAGGTATCTCGAAACGAAGAAATCGAAGATGGGACATCTGCTCAAAGGCATTTGAGATGGCGGCAATCGTTCCCGTCCTCGAGACGTCGCGCTTACTCCTCAAACCGGCCGAACTCGCCGACGCCGCGCAAATTGAGGAAATCTTTCCGCAGTGGGAAATCGTGAAATTTCTTAACGCCAAGGTTCCCTGGCCCTACCCGCCCGACGGTGCAATGCAATACCTGTCGCAGTTGGCGCTCCCCGCGATGGAACGGGGCGACGAATGGCATTGGACGATTCGCCAGAAGAGCGTGCCGGAGCGAATGATCGGATTCATCAACCTTTGCAAAACAAGCGACGAAAATCGCGGCTTCTGGCTCGATCCAAAATTTCAAAGACGGGGCTACATGACCGAAGCGTGCGACGCCGTCACGGACTTTTGGTTCGAGGAATTGCGTATGCCGATTCTGCGTTCGCACAAAGCAATCGCGAACGAAGGTTCTCGCAAAATTTCCGAGCGCCAGGGAATGCGCGTCGCGTGGGCCGGCGATCGAACTTACGTGGGTGGAACGTTTCCGTCGGAAATGTGGGAAATCACCGCTGAAGAATGGCGCGCCCGAAAGCGCTGCAAGTCTTAACTAACCGCCGCCGACAAATTGCACAATTTCGTACCGATCGCCCGCCGCAATACGAGTTGTTGCCCATTCCGCGCGCGGCAAAATCCTCAGATTTCGTTCGATGGCCACGCGCCCATTTTCGAGCCCAAGCGAAATCAGCAAGTCCGCAACGGTTTCCGCGGCTTTCATCGCGCGCTGCTCGCCGTTCACCACAATCGTCAACGCCGCACCCTCTGCCAGTTCGCTCATACCGACGGCACCTTCGGCGGCCGCGCCTTTAACTGCAGCCGCAACCGCCCGCCCACCGGGCCCCAATTCGCATCCACAATCAACAACGGATCCGCGACGGTAAATTTCGGCATATCGAATTCCAGCGTCGTCGTGCCATCTCCATCCGTCAATCCGCCTACTTCCACAGGCTCCGCCGTTCCTTCCATCCGCGCCACGACTTTTGCCTTGGCAATCGGATTTCCCATCTCATCGGTAACGCGCAGCCGCAACGACGCGTGCCGACTCTTCAGCCAATCAGTCGGATTCTGAATGCGAAGTTTTAATTTGGGTCCGGAATCCGCAACGGGCGCGGGCGCAACCGCAGGAGCCGCTTGCGACGCCGGTTTTTGCGCGGCAACCGGCAGCTTCAATGCTCCCGTCTTGAGATCTTCCATCACGGCGCGATGCTGTTCATCCAGCCGCTGCTTCAGCGCTATTTCCTTTGCATGATCGAGCGGCAACCAGTCTCGATATTCCATCTTGCGCTTGTGGATCAAGCGCCCCTGGTTGTAAACCGTCGTCTCGATTGTGGCGTGCGCGGCGCCGCGGTCTTCTGTTTGCACGTGGTAGTGCGTGTCGCCAACCGTCAAATTTGTGTTGTGTCCAAAAACCATTTTCGGGTTCCAGAGCGGTACGCTCAAAAACTATTTCTTCTCTGCATTTGACCGACCGCGCCCTGAATCGTTATTATACCGCTTCGCCCATGAACGATTCTCATCTTCACGCTTACGGTCCGCTAGTCATACACCTGCTGGTTGCCGCGTTTCTTGCCGGCACGATCGCCACGTTGTCGAAAGTCGTGGGCTGGCGGCGGCCAAGCAAAGCCAAGCAGCAGGCGTACGAATGCGGCATGGTGCCGACGGGCGACGCGCGCGAACCTTTTTCCGTGAAATTTTACCTGGTCGCGATGATTTTCATTCTGTTCGATGTGGAAGCGATTTTTCTTTACCCCTGGGCGCTGGTATTTCGCGATCTTGGCTTGTACGGCTTCATGGAAATGATGATATACATTGCGATTCTGCTGGTCGGTTACTTCTATCTCTGGAAAAAGGGCGCGCTGGACTGGCACAAATAGGCCGAAGCGCGTAAGCGAAAACGAGTGTCAGAGAACGCAAATCAAAATGCTAATGCTGTGGTCGAGCATCTCCGTGCCTGGAATGCAAAAGCCGTCGAGGAAGTGATCGAATTCCACGGCGAAACGACAATTGTGGTGCCGCACGGCTTGTTGCGCGCCGCCGCCGAGGAATGTCGCAACGCACTGCAGTTTGACCTGCTTTCCGACGCCACTTGCGTCGATCGCTTTCCCGTCGAGCCGCGATTCGAATTGAACTATCACCTCACTTCCATTCCCAAAAAGGCAAAAATCCGCCTGCGTACACGCGTTCCCGGCGATCATCCTTACGTCGATTCGCTCGTCCCCGTCTGGCTCGGTGCCGGATGGCTTGAGCGCGAAATTTTCGATTTGATGGGCGTTCAATTTAACGGCCACCCGGACCTCCGCCGCATCCTGATGCCGGACGATTGGGTCGGCCATCCCCTTCGCCGCGACTACCCGGTGCAGGGCTTCCGCGATATTCCGGCAACGCATCTGCCAGGATTGAAGAAGTAGGGACATGACCACCACTGTCGAAACCGCATCCGGCGCAGCCAAAACGATGGTCCTCAATATGGGTCCGCAGCACCCGTCGACGCACGGCGTGCTTCGCGTACTGCTTGAGCTCGACGGCGAAACCGTCGTCAAAGCGGTTCCCGATCTCGGCTATCTGCATACCGGCATCGAGAAATCCTGCGAAGACAAAACCTATTCGCAGGCCATTACGCTGACCGACCGGATGGACTACCTCAATCCGCTCGGCAACAACCTCGTCTATTGCCTCGCCGTCGAAAAACTTCTCGGCCTCGAAATTCCCAAGCGCGCGCAATACATCCGCGTGATGATGGCCGAATTGCAGCGCATCTCTTCGCACCTCGTCTGGCTCGGCACGCACGCCATCGACCTCGGTGCGATGACCGTCTTCCTCTATTGCTTCCGCGAGCGCGAAGAAATTCTCAAAATCTTCGAACGCTTCGCCGGACAGCGCATGATGACTAGTTACATTCGCATCGGCGGCGTCGCCCTTGAACCGCCTTCCGGCTGGCGCGAAATGGTCGGGCGCTTTCTGAAGATGATGCCGAGCCGCATCGACGATTACGAAACGCTGCTTACCGAAAACCGCATCTGGATGGCCCGCACGAAGAACGTCGGCGTCATTCAAGCCAAAGACGCGGTGGCCTACAGCATGACCGGCCCAACGCTCCGCGCCGCCGGCCTTGCCTACGACAATCGCAAGGCGTTTCCCTACTCCAGCTACGAAGAGTTCGATTTCAACGTGCCCATTCGCACCGATTCCGATTGCTTCGCGCGATACATGCTTCGCGTCGCGGAAATGCGCGAAAGCCTGAAAATCATCGCGCAAGCGATGGACAAGATCGCGGACCATGGCGAGATCAAAGCGGAAGCCGCGGGCATCATTCCGCCGCAGCGCGAAAAGATGAAGACGGAGATGGAAGCGCTCATCTACCACTTCAAAATTTTTACGGAAGGCTTTTCTCCCGCACCGGGCGAAGCCTACGTCACCATCGAATCGCCCCGCGGCGAGCTCGGCTGCTTCATCGCCAGCGACGGTTCGCCGAAGCCGCTGCGCTGCCATTTCCGTTCACCCTCGTACATCAATTTGCAGGCGCTGCCGAAAATCGTCGAAGGCCAGATTATTGCCGACGTCGTCGCCTGCATCGGCACCATCGACATCGTACTTGGCGAGGTGGATCGCTAACGCCCATGGAAATGTCTCCTCAGCTCACGGCGAAATTCGAAAAGCTGCAAAACGCATATCCGGTGAAGCGCAGCGCGCTCATCCCGATGATGATGTACGCGCAGGACGAGTTCGGCTTCGTCAGCGACGAGATGATCGCGGAAATCGCAGGGCGCCTCGAACTTCACACCGTGCAAGTCGAAGAAACGCTCGCCTACTATTCCATGCTTCGCCGCAAACCGATGGGCAAGCACCACGTGCAGGTTTGCACCAACGTCGCCTGCATGCTTCGCGGCGGCTACGACATTCTGGAGCGCGCCAAAAAGCGCCTCGAAATCGGACACAAAGAGACCACGGAAGATGGCATGTTCTCGCTCGAAGAGGTCGAATGTATCGGCGCTTGCACCGGCGCACCCGCCATGCAAGTGAATTACGACTTCTACGAAAATCTCACCATCTTGAAATTCGATCGCATTCTCGAAGACCTCGACAAAGGCAAAAAGCCCGCCCCCGAGCCGGTGATTAGCGGCGCGCTGCACGATCGCGATGCCCTTGAAACGCCGCTCATCAGCTCTCGCTGGGGCATCAAGGATTCCCGCAAGATCGACGTCTATCTGAAACACGGCGGCTACCGTGCGCTCGAAAAAGCGCTCAAGCAGATGACGCCGGAAACCATCATCGACGAAGTAAAAAAGTCCAGCCTTCGCGGACGCGGCGGCGCGGGCTTCCCCACCGGCATGAAGTGGTCGTTCGTGCCAAAAGATTCGCCGAAAGCGAAATACGTCATCTGCAACGCGGATGAATCCGAGCCGGGCACGTGCAAGGATCGGCCGCTGATGGAAATGGACCCGCACCAATTGATCGAAGGCATGGTCATTGCGGGCCGCGCCATCGGCGCCAATCGCGGCTTCATTTATATTCGCGGCGAATATCGCTACGTTCTCGACCTCGTGGAAGAAGCCATCGGCGAGGCGTATCAACGCGGCTACCTCGGCAAAAACATTCTCGATTCCGGTTTCGATTACGATCTTTTGATTCACACCGGCGCCGGCGCCTACGAATGTGGCGAAGAATCCGCTCTGATGGAATCGCTTGAAGGCAAGCGCGGCTATCCGCGCATCAAGCCGCCCTTCCCTGCCGTCGTCGGGCTCTACGGCTGCCCCACCATCATCAACAACGTGGAAACGCTCAGCGCCGTGCCGAGCATCATCAACGAAGGCGGCGAAGCTTACGCCAATCGCGGCACGCCGAGAAACGGCGGCACGCGCCTGCTCTGCGTTGCCGGCCACATCAATAAGCCCGGCATCTACGAAATTCCGCTCGGCATGAACATGAAAAAGTTCATCTACGAAATGGCCGGCGGCATTCCCAACGGCAAAAAACTCAAAGCGGTGATTCCCGGCGGCAGTTCGTGCCCGATCCTCACCGCCGACGAAATTGATTTGCCCATGGATTACGACTCCGTCGCCAAAGCCGGCTCGATGCTCGGCTCCGGCGGCATGGTCGTGATGGATGAAGACACCTGCATGGTCGATATGGCGCGCCGGATCATGCATTTTTACGCGCATGAATCCTGCGGCTGGTGCATCCCGTGCCGCGAAGGAACCACCTGGCTCCGCAAAATGCTCGAGCGCTTCCATGCCGGGCTTGGCCGCACCGAAGACATCGACATGGTCGGCGAACTTGCCAAGAACATGCTGGGCCGCACTTTCTGCCCGCTCGGCGATGCCGCCGCATTGCCGACCATCAGCATCGTGCAAAAGTGGCGGAACGAATTCGAAGATCATTTGAACGGGCGTTGCGCGTACAACAAAGCGAGCGACGCGTTGTTACTCGGTGCGCGGTAAGGACCCATGGCTGAACAAAAGCTCGTCAATATAAAAATCAACGACCGCGAACTGCAAGTTCCCGCCGGCCAGCTGATTATTGAAGCCGCAAAGCAGATCTCGACCGAAGTTCCCTCTTTCTGCTACTACCCGGGCCTTTCGTTGCAGGCCGCTTGCCGCATGTGCCTCGTCGAAGTGGAAAAAATGCCCAAGCTGCAGACCGCCTGCACGCTGACGGCGGCCGAAGGCATGGTCATCAAGACCGACACCGCGCAAATCAAGCAGGCGCGCAAAGGCGTGCTCGAATTTTTGCTCACGAATCATCCGCTCGACTGCCCCGTTTGCGACAAGGGCGGCGAATGCGAATTGCAGGACATGGTCTTCCGCTACGGCGCGGACACCAGCCGGTTCGTCGAAGAAAAAATTCACCGGCCGGAAGAAAAGTGGTCCGAGCTGGTTTATTACGACGCGCCGCGCTGCATTCTCTGTTTCCGCTGCGTGCGCGTTTGCGACGAAGGCATGGACGTGAAGGCGCTCGGCGTCGGCATGCGCGGCGCAAACTCCGTCATCATCCCCAATCGCGAAGATCATCTCGAGTGCGAAGAGTGCGGCATGTGCATCGATATTTGCCCGGTCGGCGCGCTCACCAGCGGCACATATCGCTACAAAACGCGCCCGTGGGAAATGGAATATGTTTCCACGATCTGCACCCACTGTTCGAACGGCTGCAAAACCACGCTCAGCGTGCGCAATCACGAGATCTTGCGCGCAAACAACCGCGACCTCTCCGGCATCAACAACGATTTTCTCTGCGTCAAAGGCCGCTTCGGCTACGACTTTACCAAGCATCCCGAACGCATCAAGCATCCGCTCGTCCGCAAAGGCGACAAGCTCCTTCCCGTTTCCTGGGAAGAAGCCGCGCAAGCCGCCGCCACAAAGCTCAAAGCCGTCCGCGACGCGCACGGCGCCGATTCCATCGGCTTCATCGGCTCGAATCGCACTTCGAACGAAGAGAATTATCTTTTCCAGCGTTTGGCTCGAGTCACCATCGGCACGAACAACGTCGATCATCACCGCACCGCCGATTACACCGGCCTGCTCACCGGGCTCGGCGAAAACGCCAAGGATTCCCTGCTCAACATGGAGCAGCTCTACAAATCGAAAGCGGTTCTGCTCATCGGCAACGATCCGACGAATCAAAATCCTTTCGTCGCCTGGCAAATCCGCACCGGCGTTCGCCATCATGGCCTCAAACTTTTCGTCGTCAATTCGCGCGACATCAAGCTCAAGCGCCAGGCCCGGAATTTCGTCAAAGTTGCCGCTGGCCAGGAAGCCGCCGCCATTCGCTTTCTCGCCACCGGCGAAGGCCAAATCGCCGGTGCCGCCGCCGATCAATTGAACGCGCTTGGGTCCGCGCTCGCCGCGGAATCCGACGTCGCCATCGTCTTCGGCGCCGAGCTCACCGGCTCCGCCATCTCCAGCATCATCGCGCTTGGTTCGAAGCTTTCCGGCAAGACGCGTTACATGACCCTCGGCGATTATTCCAATTCGCGCGGCGCCGCCGACATGGGCGTTCTTCCCGATCGCCTTCCCGGTTACGCGCGCCTCGACGATCACAAATCGCGCGAAGCCTTCGAACACAAGTGGGGCGGAAAAATTTCGCAAAAGCCCGGCATGACCGCGCCGCAAATGATCGAAGCCGCGCAAAGCGGCAGCCTCAAAGCGCTTTATGTGATGGGCGCAAATCCGCTCGCGCATTTCGGCACGCTCGGCTTTGGCCGCGGCAAAGCCGAACTCGTCATCGTCCACGAAATGTTCATGACGGAAACCGCGAAGCAAGCCGACATCGTTTTCCCCGCCGCCTCCGCGTACGAAAAAGACGGCACCGTCACCAATACCAGCGGCGAAATTCAGCCGCTGCACAAAGCCGCCGAAGTGATGGGTGCGCGCAGCGACTTCGACCTTCTGCGCATCCTTTCGCACCAACTCGAAAAGCAAGGTCTCGGCAAAGCGTTTCATTACAAGCACGCCGCCGGCGTCTTCGAGGAAATTCGCAAAGCCGTGCCGGGTTACGACGTCGACCTCACCGGCGTACTTTCCGGCGCCGCCGAACCCACGCAAATAGCCGTCAAGCAAAACGGCCACGCCGCGTACGACGTTCCCGTCGGCTTGATCAAGCCCGCGCAGGATTCCCTTTTCACCAGCGGCACGCTCGGCCGCTATTGCCAGGCCATTGAATCCGTTCCGGAGGCGCAGGCGAAATCGTGATCAGCTTCCTTCAGCAAAACGCTTTTTGGATCATCACGATCGTCAAGATCGCGCTGCTCCTCTTCATCGTGCTCACGGTGAACGCTTATCTCACCTGGTTCGAACGCAAACTCGTCGCGCACATTCAATCCCGCTGGGGCCCGCACCGCGTCGGCCCGCACGGCCTCTTGCAACCCGCCGCCGACGGCCTGAAATTTCTCTTCAAGGAAGATCCGACGCCGGACGGCGTGGATCGCTTCGTCTATTATCTCGCGCCGTTTCTCGCGCTCGCGCTTTCGCTCACCGCGCTGGCCGTCATCCCCTTTGGCCCGGATCCAATAAAACTCTTCGGCCAGAAAATTGATCTCTGGATCGCCAATCCCGATATCGGCTTGCTCGTGCTTTTCGCCATCACCGCGCTCAGCGTTTACGGCATCGCGCTCGCCGGCTGGGCTTCCAACTCAAAATATTCGCTCCTCGGCGGCCTGCGCAGCTCCGCGCAAATGATCAGTTACGAACTTTCGCTCACCATGTCCGTTGTCGGCGTTTTGCTGATGGCGAATTCGTTCAGCCTGCAAAAAATCATCGAAGCGCAAGCTCGGCCCGGCGGATGGGGAGTGCTCGGCTGGAACGTCATCGGTCTTGCCAGCGGCAAATTTCCCGTGCCGCAAATCATCGGCTTCATCTGCTTCTTTACTTCCGCCATTGCGGAAACCAACCGTGCGCCTTTCGATCTTCCCGAAGCCGAATCCGAACTCGTGGCCGGCTTCCACACCGAATACGCCAGCTTCAAATTCGCCATGTTCTTCATCGCCGAATACACGGCCATGATCACCGTCTCTTGCCTCGCCACGATTCTATTTTTCGGCGGCTGGCTCTCGCCGTTCCCCGCATCCTCGTTTTTTCAGGTCACACACTACATCCCGAGCATCACGTTGATTCCCTTCGGCCTCTGGGTCATCTACGACGGCGTCAAATACGAAACCATCTTCGGAAAGCTCATTCTTCCCGGCGTCGGCTTCGCCATGTTCGCCATCGGCGCCGGCCTCATCGCCTTGCCCGGCGTCAACGAATTCATTCAGCCCATTTTCTGGTTCACCGCAAAAATCTTCGTTTTTCTTTTCTTTTACGTTTGGGCACGCGGCACGCTTCCTCGTCTGCGCTATGACCAGCTCATGAACGTCGGTTGGAAGCTCTTGCTTCCGGTTTCCATCGCCAACCTCATCGTCACGGCCGGTCTGCTTCTTGTGCGAGGCGCAAAGTGAACCCCGCCCTCCTCATTTTCTGGGTCCTTGCCGGACTCGCCGTCCTCGGCGCCCTTAGTCTCGTGTGGCAACGCCATCCGATTCACAGCGCCCTTTCGCTTATCGTCGTCATGGTTTGCCTCGCCGGACTTTATCTCCTCATGGGCGCCGAATTTGTCGCCATGGTCCAGATCATCGTCTACGGCGGCGCGATCATGGTCCTCTTCCTCTTCGTCATCATGCTTTTGAACGCCGGCGAAGAAGAGCACACGGACTTTTCGAAACTCGCCAAATTCGCCGGCCTTCCGCTCGCGCTTGCGCTGACCGCGTCGCTCGCCGCGCTTGCCTATAAACAAGACGCCAGCGTGCCCACGCCCACGCAAGCGTTCATTCCGGGCGCCACCAGGCAAATCTCTTCGATGCTCTTCAAGGAATTCGTCTATCCGTTCGAACTCACTTCGTTCTTGATCCTCGTCGCGATCATGGGCGCGCTCGTCCTCGCCCAGCGGGAGAAGAAATAGCATGGTCCCGACGCACTACTACCTGATCCTCAGCGCCATCCTGTTCGGACTCGGCGCCGTCGCCTTCGTTTTCAAGCGCAACATCATCACCATTTTCATGTCCATCGAGCTCATGCTCAACGCCGTCAATCTCGCCTTCGTCGCCTTCAGCCAGGCGTTCGGCAAAGTGGAAGGCCAGGTTTTTGTGTTGTTCGTCATCGTCGTCGCCGCCGCGGAAGCCGCCGTCGGCCTCGGCATCATCATTTTGATCCAGCGCAATCGCCAGTCGCTCAACATTGAGAAAGTGAACCTGCTCAAACTCTAATGTCTACGCCGATACTCGACATCCTTTGGATCATTCCCCTGCTGCCCCTCCTCGGCGCGGCCACCAACGGCCTTTTCGGCAAAAAATGGCCGAACAAGATCGTCAACACCGTCGCGCTTTCCGCCACCGGCCTCTCTTTTGCCGCCGCACTCGAAGCCGTCCGCGAATTTTTCGAACAGGGCCAAAAGCTCGTCCACAAGGAATTTTTCGATTGGATCGTCGCCGGCTCCTTCCGCGCGGGCTTCGATCTTCAGATGGACCAGCTCACCGTCATCATGGTTCTCGTCGTCACCGGCGTCGGCTTTTTGATTCACATCTACTCCACCGGCTACATGTCGCACGAAGGCGGCTACTACCGCTTCTTCTCCTACCTCAATCTCTTCATGTTCTTCATGCTCATCCTCGTCCTCGCCGCCAATTACGTGCTCCTTTTCGTCGGATGGGAAGGCGTCGGCCTCGCCAGCTATTTGCTCATCGGCTTCTATTTCTTGAAGAAGTCCGCCTCCGACGCCGGCAAAAAGGCTTTCATCGTCAATCGCATCGGCGACTTCGGCTTCATGCTCGGCATGTTTTTGCTTTTCAAAACGTTCGGCACGCTGGACTTCACGGAACTTTTCGCCAAAGCCGCGCCGTGGTCGCATGAATCCTGGGGCGTATTCGGCACCTTCACCGTCGCCTGCCTTTTGCTCTTCACCGGCGCATGCGGCAAATCCGCGCAGCTTCCTCTTTACGTCTGGCTGCCCGACGCGATGGAAGGCCCCACGCCCGTCAGCGCTTTGATCCACGCCGCCACCATGGTCACCGCCGGCGTTTACGTCGTCGCCCGCTCGCACATTCTTTTCACGCACTCGGAGACGGCCTTAATCGTCGTCGGCACCGTCGGCTGCGCCACCGCCTTTTTCGCCGCCACGATCGGCCTCGTGCAGACCGACATCAAAAAAGTTCTCGCCTATTCCACCGTCTCGCAACTCGGTTACATGTTTCTCGGCTGCGGCGTTGGCGCCTTCAGCGCGGGCATCTTCCACTTGATGACCCACGCTTTCTTCAAAGCGCTTCTCTTCCTTGCCGCGGGCAGCGTCATTCACGCCATGGGCGGCGAACAGAACATGCTTCACATGGGCGGCCTCAGCAAGAAAATCAAAGTCACTTACTGGACGATGCTCATCGCCACGCTCGCCATCGCCGGCTTCCCGCCGCTCGCCGGCTTCTTTTCGAAGGACGCGATTCTCGGCGAGGCGTTCCAGCGCGAAGGCGGCTGGCATTCTCTCTATGTCGTCGGCTTGCTCACCGCGCTTCTCACTTCGTTCTACATGTTCCGCCTCATCTTTCTCACCTTCCACGGCAAGCAGCGCTACGACGAGCATCACGTCCACGTGCACGAATCGCCGTGGAGCATGCTCGGCCCGCTCGTGATTCTCGCCCTCCTTAGCATCATCGGCGGCTGGCTCGCCGCGCCTTCTTTCTGGGGCGGCGAAGACCACTTCACCGCGTTTCTCGCGCCGGTCTTTGGCGCAGGCCACGCCGAAGGCGAAGCCGCGCTTTCTGAGGCCGCCGCACACAGCCTCGAACTCACTCTCGCCATCGTCGCCGTCGCGGCGGCGGCACTCGGCTGGGCCACCGCCTTCTGGCTCTATCTCCGCCAGCCCGGCAAACCCGCCGAAATTGCCAAGTCTCTCAAGCCCATCTACAACACGCTTTACAACAAGTATTACGTTGACGAAGCCTACGGCGCCGCCATCGTCAAGCCGCTTCTCGCCATCTCCACCAACGTTCTCTGGAAAGTGGTCGACGTTGCCATGATCGACGGCACGGTGAACGGCATCGCCACCGGCGCCACCGCCACTGGCCACGTCACGCGCCGCACGCAATCCGGCAACACGCGCAGTTACGCCGTCTGGGTCGTCGTCGGAGCGCTCACCATATTGATTATCGTCTTCTGGCCCGCCATCCGGGCCCTCGCGGGAGGCGCGCAATGATGCTTCCTGGCCTGCTCACGAGCCTTATCCTTATCCCGACCGTCGGCGCCCTCGCGCTCCTCGTTCTTCGCGGCGACGATCACAAATTCATCAAGGGCCTTGCCCTCGGCGTCTCCCTTTTCGAATTCGGTTTCTCTTTGCTTCTCCTTTTGCATCGGAACATGAATTTCAGCCTCTCCGGCTATCAGCTCGAGGAAAATTTCCGCTGGATCTCCGCCCCGCCCATTCACTATCACCTCGGCGTGGACGGTCTCAGCGTCTTCCTCGTCATCCTCACCACATTCCTCACCGCCATCTCCGTCATCGCGTCGTGGAATAGCATCCACGAGCGCATCAAGGAATTCTTCGTCATGCTGCTGATGCTCGAAGTCGGCATCATCGGCGTCTTCCTCTCGCTCGATCTTTTCCT
>Ga0070730_10002620_pt1 | contig 16310 bp, 15 predicted proteins | sample Coa_R1_3_FD_66447 | JGI IMG/M metagenome (GOLD analysis project Ga0070730, IMG submission 66447) | Surface soil microbial communities from Centralia Pennsylvania, which are recovering from an underground coalmine fire - Coalmine... | ecosystem: Environmental > Terrestrial > Soil > Unclassified ...
CCCGGTGCTGAGGTTCAGGAATACCGAACCTGAGAACGGTCCGGTAGTGCCCGGGTTCACCGGGAAAACCGGGCCGTCCGGATCGGTCACGACGTCGTTCGGCGGCACCGATCCGGCGGCAATCCCGCCAATCATCATGCTTGGATTCTGCATGACCAGATCGGCCAGGAAGGTGAACGCATACTGAACCACCTCGGTTCCCGGCTGACAGGTATGTCTTCATGTTTTCTAGTGCTTCTTTTGTCTCATGCGGCAAATGATGGCTGGACATGCGCTCGCCTTCATGATGCACCTATGCCGCAGTGGCGTGGCGGGTGCTGCGTGGTACACCGCCCGCATCGGCCCAGCGGATCAGGAAACGGGTGGCGGCCTGGGCACCATTGAGGAAGAGCTGCTGCTGCTGGGCAGCGGTCAGATCGAATTGCGTAGCGGTGATGCCGGCGTTGGGGACGAAGATCGTACGCTGGGCGGTGAACTGCTCAATGTGGTAGCGGTCCCATTCGCCGGTCATGGTCTTCAGGCAGCGAAGGCCTTCCTGGAGCGGGCCGTTGACCGGACGGTCGGGGGGCTGCGCTCCGGGTTGTGCCGACAGCTTGATGCCGATCGTGGGCCAGCGCGCCGATTCGCTGTCCGTGCGGTTGAAGGCATCGACCGGGAAGTTCATCAGCATGCCGCCGTCCACCCAGGTCACGGTCCCGCCGCTCCAGGGCAGCACGGAACCGTCATCCATCTTCGTCTTGGCCTGCGCCGTATGGGTCTGGACCGGGACGAAGAAGAACGGGATTGACATCGAGGCGCGGACCGCCGCCACGACCTCCTGAACGCCTGCGGGCAGGCCGTAGTAGTTGTCATAGTCCCAGGGCAGGCGGGCCAGCATGCCGCGGGTGATGTCCGAGACGTGGACGACCGCGCGGTACCGGCATTCGGGTGGCAGGCTCAGGCCCGGATCGTCATCCGGCCCGATTGCCAGGTCGCTCCAGGTGCGGACTCCGCATTCGGCGAGCCGGGCGCCGAGCCAGGTGTTCAGGTAGCCGCCGCTGTAAAGCCCGGAATGGAGCATCAGTTCCCATGCACCGGCGGCCGGCCCCAGTATGCGCTTGACGGCGTGCTGAGCGGAGTTGGTGTGCGTGAACTGGGAGTAGTCGATGTCGTGCAGGTATTCGCTGAGAACCGTCATGTCCTTGCCTGCCTTCTCGACCGCGGCGACCAGCACGGCGACGATCGCGCCAGCGCTGGTGCCAGCCGCGCGGGGGAAACGGTAGCCCGCCTCAGCGAGCACGAGAATCGCTCCGGCCAGCCCGATGCCTCTGACGCCACCGCCCTCGAGCACAAGGTCGGCATTCAGTTCGCGCTGGCCGGTCAGCGGGTTGACCCAGAAGTCCTTTTCCCACAACTTGGCGACCGCCTGCTCGAAGGCGTCCTGGCCGCCGCCGCGGTCATAGGTGGGTGGCCTGGCCGGCCAGGGACCGCCTCTGACGGGTGGGCCTGTTGGGTGCGCAGGCATGACGACCTCCAGTTTGTGTCCTTATATGGACGGAGGCGCCAGGGGATGTTGTGATGCAACCGAGTGGATCCCGCCCGGTATCCACGGTCGCTCACCCTCGTCACCGGATCCTGCATCAGGCAGCGGGCAAGTCCGCTCTGTATGGGTGGCAGCGTTTGCGGCCGGCAACGGGAACGATCCGGCTGCGGAGGCGGTGAGGAGGCGCTATGCGGGATGACCCGTCGGTCGTCGCTCTGGTCGCCCGCGCTGCTGATGGTGACCAGGGAGCGTGGAATGAGCTGGTCGAGCGTTACGCCCCGCTGATCTGGTCGGTGTGCCTCCGGTACAAGTTAGGCCGGCAGGACATCGACGACGTCGGTCAGAGCGTCTGGCTTCTGCTGGTTGAGAACATCGGAAACCTCCGTGATCCCGCGGCGCTGCCCGGCTGGCTGGCGACCACTGCCCAGCGTGAATGCTTTCGTGTGATGCGGGCAGCACACCGTCACGATCACAGGGAACTGCCATCCGGGGATCAGATGTCATCCAGCCCCGGTGCGGCGACGATCGAGGAGGAGATCCTGGCGGCTGAACGCGATGCCGCGCTGCGTGCCGCGTTTGCGGAGCTGCGGCGTCCCTGCCGCGAGCTGTTGTCCATGTTGATGTGTGACCCACCGTGCTCCTACGCCGACATCAGCGCAACGCTGGACATGGCGGTGGGAAGTATCGGCTCCATGCGCGCCCGCTGCCTCAGCGAACTCCGCCGTTCCCGGCATGTTGCCGCGATCGCTGAGAACAGGCCGCAACGGCGCGGGACAGGCAAGGTGAACCGTGATGATTGAGGGCTGGGACGACGACGAACTTCTCACGGCGCTTCGCGATGCGCTCCGCGCCCGGCGGGCAGTCCCACCCGAATTCATCGAAGCCGGTAAGAACGCCTTCGCATGGCACAACATCGACGCCGAGCTGGCGCAGCTCACCTATGACTCAACCCAGGCTCCTGACCCCGTCGCGGTCACCCGCACCGATGCCGCATCTATTCGCGCCCTCACCTTCACCTCTGCCCGGCTGACCATCGAACTCGAGGTAAGGGGCGGTTCGTTGCTTGGTCAATTGGTCCCCGCCCAGGCCGCCACCGTCGAGTTGCATACTCGTGCGGGCCCGGACGCCGTGATCCCCAGCGACGAGATCGGCTGCTTCTCGATTCAGCCCGTCCCGCGCGGCCCATTCCGGCTGCGCTGCCGGGCCGGTGCCGGCATCGACGTCCTCACCGGCTGGATCAAGTTGTGAACCGGTCAGGCCGCACCCAGCGCAACGAGGGACAGCGCTGTCGCCGTATGGATCGGGTCGCCGGACGATCCGCACCGGACGGCATGGACCGATTCCGCAAGAGTGTGGCCAGCCCGCAGGTTCCGGTGCAGATCCAGCATCACGGGCACTACGGCATGGTCGTTCAATGGGGCTATGGCAGCTACGACTCCGGCGGTGCCCAGTGGCAGCAGGCTGCTGACCAGGCCGAGCAGTTCATCGGCCCCGGCTGGTGCCAGAGCCCCGGACTCGCAGCTGGACAGAACCAGCCGGTACGGCGCACGGTGCAACTGCTCGAAGTCGTAGGCCGTCAGCGGCCCATCCGCCATGCGCAGTGACGAGAACAGGGGGCTGTCCGCGCGGAAGATTCCATGGGCGGCGATGTGTGCCAGCCAGGCTCCGTCGAGAGCGTAGAGCACCTTCTCCGCGGTGGCCGCACCGTCGGTCAGTACCGTAACGTCGTCATACAACTGCGTGACCGGGGGGATCTCCGCACCGTTGGTAAGCAGGCCTGGCCCACGGGCCAGCGTGACATGGTGGCGCGCAGGCGGCGGGGTGGCCCGTACTCGCAGCCAGGCACTTGCCGACGGGGTGACGCTGATCACCCGGTCATGGAGTTCGGGGATCAGCGCCCAGGGGATCGCGTGCAGCTTCCCGGGCGGGACGATGATCACAGGACCGTCGCCCAGGTACCGGCACGCAGGGCCGAGCAGGGTGTCCTGGAGCTTCGGCCCGACTGCCTTCAGGATGGCCAGCGCGCTGTCCACCTCGTCCCCGGGCCGGCTGCGGGCCAGGCGGCGAAGGGCAAAGCAGGCGAAGTCAGCCGCATGGGACGCGTCTGCCACCCGGCCAGCGGTGAACTGCCGCACTCTTCCGGTCCCGCAGACCAGCACGTGCAGGATGCCGTCGACGTCGACGATCTCCACCAGCCGGGCCGGGCCAAGCTCATCGAGCAACTCCGGAATCCTGACGGCGCCAGGCCCTTGGTGAGTAAGGCCCTGGGTCCGGAGCGCACACGCACGTACCACGCGCTCAAGCTGTCGCTGTTCCCGCTCAAGCCGTCGCTGTTCCCGCTGGACGGATGCTGTCGAGGCGGCCTGGCGGGCCGTCTCCACGCGCTTTGCCGCCGCGCGCAACGCGGCAAGGCCTGCACCAAGCTCCGCGTTGGCAACCGGCCGCACCGCGGGGACGGCGAGCGCGGTGGCCCGCCAGCGCTCACTCCAGGCCAGCAGAAGCCGCGGCCGATGGGTCTGTGACGCATGGCGCTGCGCCAGCGCGGCCAGTTCGGAGCCATGGGCGGTGGCTTGCGCCCGCAGTTCCGACGCACCCAAGGTGAACTGATGCTCATCGAGCACCTCGAGTCCCTGGCGGCAAGCGCTGAACATGCGGCGCAGATCGCCGTCGATCTCGGCCCGGAGTGCCTCGCTGAGCCAGCCGCAGGCCCGGGACCATGCGGGCCCGCGATGCCTGCTCTGCGCGGCCTTGGTGAAATGACGGCCGGCGTCGCCCGGGCGGCCCAGTTTCAGTGCCACTCGCCCGGCCAGCAGATGCGCGCGCGCCACGTCGCTGGAGCCGACCATCTCCAGCGAGAAGGCCGCCCGGTCCGACTCACGCAGCAACTTAGCCGACGCCAGCCCGGTGGCGTACTTTGCCTGGGCAAGCACGCCCGCCGCGTGGGCTTGCCACCAGGCACTCTGCTGCGACCGGAAGAGCCGGCATGCGGCCTGAGCCCAATCCTGGGCGGCCTGCGGCTGGTTCGCGGCCAGCGCACAGCGGGCGGCTGTCAGCAGCAATACGGCTTTCCATGTTGGTCTGCCGTGGCTCTGCTCGATATCCCGGACAGCGGCGTCCGCCTCGGCCAGCGCATCGGCGGCCAGCCCGGCGGCTAGCAGCACGGTGCACCGGTCGATGCTGAGTGACGGGTTTGGCGCATTCAGCAGCCGGTACCCGCGGGCGGCCTCGTCCAGGCAGGAAAGCGCGGCAAGAAGGTCGCCTGCCACGAAGGCGGTCATGGCGCGGTTATGCACCACATAGATCGACTCGAGGTCCTGGCCGGTCTCGGCGAACAATCGCTCGGCCGCCACGAAGTCAGCGTCCGCCCGGCCCGGGGAGCCCAGGTCCGTATAGACCAGGCCGCGGGCGGTCAGTGCGCGGGCCGTGTAGATGCGGTCATCGGCGCGCCGCAGTATGCCGATCGCGTGCCGCAGGTCGTCCAGGGCCGCGGCGTGCCGGCCGAGGGCCCACAGGGCCATGGCACGGCGGTGCAGCACCCGCCCCGCCAGAACGCCGCTGGACTGCTGCACGGCCTGGTCGAATGCGGCAAATCCGTCTGCCGTATGGCCAGCGTGGACAAGCGCGGCTCCCAGGGTGGCCAGCACATCGGTTTCGCGCGTGATCGATCCGGTCTGGCGGGCCAGGCGCAGCGCGATCCGCAACTCCCGGACGCCTTCCTGGGCATTACCGAGGTCACGGGCCACGATTCCGGCGGCCTGATGAGCCACCGACGCCTCATAACTGTTCGGGTGCCCCGCCAGTACCGCACGAGCCCTGGCTAACGCTTCATGGGGGCGCCCCACGGCCAGCATTGGCAGGCCGTCTATTGCCCCCGGATCAGCTCCGGCCGCCTGCGCTACTTCAGCCACTAGATAATTGTAGATCTCTCGTATTCGCGTGGTCTATCGAGATTCGGGCGAATACAACGGGCCGGTTTCATATTCGCCGGTGCCGCCAGGGCTACTCTTTGTTAGAACTCGCATACATGAAGTAAGCATGCTTGTGCGTGCTCGCATTATTTCCCGGCGAACTGCATCACGCGGGCACGCCGGGTGCTCCGTATGCGCGAGGGAGTCTGTGCGGGCCGGCCTGGGGTGACCGTGGACTCAGCATGAGAACGGGGTGCCACGCACTAACCAAGGAGGGGATCGTGTCCGGACACGAAAAAGTGGTCAGCCGAGACAAGCATTTCAACTGGCCGGAAGTATTTAAGTCACATCCCAGGCTCTTGCGAGAGCAGCACGAAGTCGAGCACATCGTCAGCGAGTTCAAGGCAAATCGGGATATCGACATTGATACCGCCGTCCACGACCACGGCATCGGCTACCTGTACCACCGGAGTGAAATCCTTGTGCAGTTTGAATACCTGGCACCGGTGATGGCGCTCCTGTCCCATGGGACACCGCAGGACGTCATTGGTGAACTGGCTCAGGCCTTCACCTCGAAGCGGCTCCCTTGGCAATCGGTCATCTCGGGTGTGGTCGCTCTCCAGCTAGCTGACTTCAAGCTCAGCGTGCCCGAGGCGCTCGATCGCATCGATGCGGCATTCGGCGAGGGTGTCGCGACACCGAACCATGTCATCACCGTCGCCAACGGCAGCCCGGGAGGGACGGCCGGCATCTGTCCCGCAACCGAGCCGCAAACCACTTACGCGGGAATCGAGCCCTTCCCCTCGGTGTGCCAGAACGGTGGCGCCGGGGTGCGGGTGTATATAGCCGACACCGGCCTGCTCCGGGACGCTGACGCCGAGCACCCATGGCTACGTGGCGTCCAGCGCGCACACGATGCGGATGGGACGCTGCAGGACTGGGAGCTTCTTGGCAAGCCAAACAGTAAAAGTAAAGGCCTGCCGGCAATACCTCCTTACGCCGGGCACGGCACGTTCGTGGCAGGCTTGGTGCGATGCATGGCACCGCAAGCAGAAGTGATCGTCTCGAACGTTTTCAAGGTCGCCGGGAGCGTGCTGGAGAAGGACCTGGTCCCAGATCTTGCGAACGCGCTCAAGCACGGTGCGGATATATTCAATCTGTCAATTGCCGCATCGACCAGGAAAGGTCATCCCCTGATCGCCCTGGAAAAATGGCTGCAGCACCTGAGCAAGCGCAAGGGCGTGGCATGCGTCGTCGCGGCCGGCAACAGCGGATCTGACCAGCCATTCTGGCCAGGGGCCTCCCCCGAAGTAGTTTCGGTTGGCGCGCTTGCCGGTGACTGGCGCAGCCGCGCCGACTTCAGTAATCACGGCGGATGGGTCGATGTCTATGCGCCAGGCCGGGATTTGATCAATGCATATGCCACGGGCATGTACGAATGCTATGCCGCGCCCTACGTGGGGAAGGAGAGGGAGTTTTACGGCATGGCCCGGTGGAGTGGCACCTCCTTCTCCACTCCTATCGTGACAGGGCTCATCGCCGCCCGGATGTCGCGCACCGGAGAGAACGGCCTGCAGGCCGCGGCCGCCCTGCTCGCCGAGGCGCAGAGCCAGGCAATCCCCGGCGTCGGGCCGGTCCTGCTGCCTCCCTCTGGCAACGGCACCATCATGGCGGGCCAGGTGAGCACCAGCACCGGCTAACAATTACTGACCGAGGCCCCGGACCCCCGCGGTGCGGGTTGCGCCGGGTGGGTTCAACGTCTGTTCAGAAACGGCGGGTCGGCGGGGTGCCGGTGGGGTGCGGTGGGGGACTGGGAGCGCTGGCCGCAGATTCGGGCGAGTTCCTGGTAGTTCGCGTGGCCGATCAAGGCGGTCAGCTCGCCGGCGTATGTCTGGTAGAGCGGCCGGGCGGCGGTGTGGGCTTGGGTGTTGCTGCTGCACCACCAGTTCATGTCCGCGCCGCCGGGGCCCCAGGCTGCGCGGCCGAATTCGCCGATGGTCACGACAAGAGTGTTTCCCTCCGCGACCGGCTCCCAGGTGTAGCTGAACCATACGGGAATCTGCCAGCACACGTCAGGTTTTGTTTCCAGTGGCTGCCTGCCTTCCCTGAGCGCAAGGAGGTGCAAGGCGCATCCTGGGCCTGCCGGGAAGTCGTTTCTGTTCAGGAAGATGCAGGCTCCCCCGACGATTTTGGTCCGGCCGTGGCCGTCATCGTCATCGGCGCCGGCTTCGGTGATTCCTTCGGCCTGCCCGGTTTCGCGGAACTGCCACAGTTCGCCGGGCAGCCGTTGCGCACATGATTCCACCCGCTGCCGGTCCTGGCTGCCTGACCAGTGGGCGCCGACTGTGCAGCAGCCTTGGTGCGGTTGGCGGGTTCCCGGGCAGCCGTTGCCGTAGATGCAGTTCCAGTGCGAGGTGAGCCAGGTCAGATCGCAGCGGTAGATCCGCGCGAGGCCGGCCTGATCCGGGATATCCAGCCATTCCCGGGGGAATACCGGGTCCACTTCCGGCATGGCTCCCTCCTTTCCGGCCCCGGTCCCGTCAGGCAGGGCCGGGCACTGCCCCAGGGCTGCCAGACCTCAGGTTCCCCGCGAACCACGGCCGCCAGGCTGCGCAGAGATACCGCTTCTTCGCGCATGATGCCTGCGTGAAGACGCATGCTCCGCTGAATTAGACCCGTTTGTCTGGTTTGGGGTGACGGGGAACAGCAGGACAGGTTGCGGGCCGCCGGGTGTGGGGTTCCGGGATAAGGTGGCGGGCTAGCAGACGCAGAACTCGTTGCCTTCGGGGTCGGCCATCACCATGTGGTGGCCGGGGTATTCCTGGAGGCGGGTCGCGCCGGCGGCGGTCAGCCGGCTGGCGGTTTGCGTGATCCTGGCCCATCGCTCGTCGGCGCTGCCTGTCCCGGCTACCCGGATGTCGATGTGGAGCCGGTTCTTGGCTGTCTTTGGCTCCGGCACCCGCAGCAGGCTCAGCCGGGGGCCGGTCCCGGCCGGATCCTGCAACCATGCACCGTCATCAACGGTGTCGCCGGGGTCGCCGTATTGCTTGAGCCATTCTTCCCTGGTGGCGAACGGGGCGGGCGGAGGCTCGTCCTCATATCCCAGTGCCAGCTTCCAGAATGCCGCCAGCCTGGGCGGGTTCGCGCAGTCGAGAGTCAGGTCAATCCTGGCCGCCATCGGATCCTCCTCGGTGTGATGGCGCAACCGTATTCGGTGAGTACGGCGATCGCGGCACTGCATGCGAAATAACCCAGGCCGCCGGGCCTGGCCGGAGCCTATCTGCCGGGGAGTTTGGCGGTGATGAGCATGCGCAGGCGGAGCAGTTCGCGGTCCCTGGCTTCGAGGACCGGTTCGATGACGTTCATCGCGGCGTGCACGGCGGCGTCCAGGTCGCCGGGAATGCTGTAACGGAGAAAACTTCGCGCCAAGGCGTGGCGGAGCCGTTCGGTGGTGATGTCCAGCAGATCCATCGGGTCTTTGGCCGGCGCGGCTTTCCCGTTCGCGCGGCCGCGGTTTCCCTGGCCGCCGGGTGGGCGGGTATTCCCGCGGCGGGTGGTTCGCCGCGCCGGTCCCGCTCGATGCCCGATCGGCCGGATCGGGATCACGCTGGAGTCGGTGGCCGACGGCGGGCAGAACAGCGGGGTCATCACCCAGGGCCCAGAATGGGCCGAAGGGGCGGCCTTAGGCTTAGCTATGGTCGGCTCCGGGAGCATTGGCGTGACCTTCTACCTGGATTGTCTCCACTGCGCTAATGGTCCCTCTCTATTGCCAGAAAATTGAAGATGTCCAGGTCACACGGCGTGTCATCGATACTCCGCAGCGCCGGCGAAACCAAATCTATCGTACATATTTTCGAGCCGTACCCGGGCCATTCAGCTGCTGTTTAGGCTTTGGCCAATTGGCCGCAATCGGTCAGTACGCGGCCAGCTCGCGCAGAGCGGCGGCCGCCGTTGAAGCCGTCGGGATGACCTGCTGTTCCAGGATGTCGGCGAAGGGCAGCGGCACGCAGGCGGCGGCGATGCGGCGGATTGGCGCGTCGAGCAGCTCGAAGCCCTCGTCGGCGACGATGGACGCGACGGTCGCGCCCCAGCCGCCCTGATACGGGTTCTCCTCGATGACCAGCAGCCGGGAGGTCCGGCCGACCGACTCCAGCACGGTGGCCATGTCCAGGGGGACCAGGCAGCGCAGGTCGATCACCTCGGCCGAGACGCCCTCGCGGGCCATCGCGCCGGCCGCCTCCAGGGCGACCGGCACGGTCGCGGCCAGCGCCACCACGGTGACGTCGCTGCCAGGCCGGACGACTGCCGCGCGGCCCAGTTCGAGCACGTGACCGTCGGGCGCGGCCGGGCCCTTGCTGGCGAACAGGCCCTTATGCTCGAAGAAGACCACCGGGTCGTCGCTGCGGACCGCCGCGGCCATCAGGCCGATCACGTCGCTGGGCGTGGACGGTGCCACGATTTTCAGCCCGGGGACGGCCAGGGTCCAGTTTTCCACCGCCTGGGAGTGCTGCGCGCCGAAGCCGAGCCCGCCGCCGTTGGCGGTGCGCACCACCAGCGGCACGGTGACCTGGCCGCCGGTCATGTAGCGCATCTTGGGTATCTCGTTGGCCAGGTAGTCCCAGCAGCAGGCGAAGAAGTCGGAGAACATGATCTCGGCGACCGGGCGCAGCCCGGTCATCGCCGCGCCCATGGCCATGCCCAGGATCGCCTGCTCCGAGATCGGGGTGTCCCAGATCCGGCCGGTGCCGAACTCACCCAGCAGCCCGGCGGTCGTCTTGAACACGCCACCCGCGGCCCCGATGTCCTCGCCCAGGCAGACCACCCGGGAATCGCGGCGCAGTTCCCTGGCGATCCCCTCGGCCACGGCCTCCCGGTAGGTGATCACGTCCGCCATGCCGAGCCTCCGTCCGCCCACATATCGGTCAGCGCCTGCTCCGGATCCGGATACGGCGCCGCCTTGGCGGCGGCGACCGCCTCGGCGACGATCCGCGCGGCCCGCTCGTCCGCCTCGTCCGCCGTCTCGGCCGGAACGCCGAGTTCGGCGAGCCGGGCCCGCGCCACGACCAGCGGATCCCGTTTCAGCCACGCCTGCACCTCTTCGGCCGGACGGTAGGTCGCCGGGTCGGTGCGGCTGTGCCCGAAGTGCCGGTAGGTCTGCGCCTCCAGGATGGCCGGGCCGCCGCCGCTCCTGGCCCGCTGGGCGGCCTGGGCGACCGCCTCGGCGACGGCCAGCACGTCGTTCCCGTCGATGATCTGGGCCGGGATCGAGTAGGCGGGGGCCCGGTCGGCCGCCGGGTTGGGCACCGCGGTGACCGAGCCGATCGGGGTGTACTCCATGTAGAGGTTGTTCTCGCAGATGAAGAGCACCGGCAGGGCCCAGACGGCGGCGATGTTCAGCGCCTCGTGGAACGCGCCGATGTTCGTGGCCCCGTCGCCGAAGAAGGCCACGGCGACCTGGCCGGAGCCGCGGATCTTGGCCGACCAGGCGGCCCCGGCGGCGATGGGCAGGTGGGCACCGACGATGGCGTAGGAGCCGAGCATCCCGGCCGACGCCTTGGTCAGGTGCATGGAACCGCCCTTGGCGCCGCACAGGCCGCTCGCCTTGCTCATCAGCTCACCCAGGCACTCGGCCGGGGTGGCGCCGCGGGCCATGGCGTGATGGTGGCCGCGGTAGGTGGCGAACACGTAGTCATCGGGGTGCAGCGCGGCGCTCGCGCCGACGGCCACCGCCTCGTGGCCGGCCGCCAGGTGGGTCGTGCCCTTGACCAGGCCCGCGAGGAACAGGTCATGCGCGGCCTGCTCGGTCTGCCTGATCAGCGTCATCTGGTCGTACAGCACGATCAGGCTGCCGGCGTCCAGCGCGGTGGAGTCCAGGCCGGCCGCCATCAGTGCGCACCTCCGCCCGGGGAGGTTTCACCCCGGCCCGCGGCGGTGTTCAGGTGCGACTGGCTCTCCCGCAGGGTGTCCAGCGAGCCGCCGACGGTCCAGTACTTCCGGCCCGCCACCAGCAGTTCCTCGGCCGGGAACTTGGTGATGACCTCGCAGCCGGTCGCCGTCACCACGACCTCTTCCTCGATCCGCGCCGCCGACCAGCCGTCGCTGGCCGGCCAGTAGGTCTCCAGCGCGAACACCATGCCCTCTTCGAGCGGCTCGGGGTGGTCGAGGGAGACGAGCCTGCTGAAGATCGGCTTCTCCCAGATCGACAGCCCGACCCCGTGCCCGTACTGGAGGGCGAAGGCGGCCATCTCGTCGGCGAAGCCGAATTCCGCGGCCCGTGGCCACAGCGACACGATGTCGGCGGTCGTGGCGCCCGGCTTGACCGCGGCGATCGCCATGTCCATGTACTCGCGGCAGCGGGTGTAGGCGTCGCGCTGGGCCCGCGACGCGCTGCCGACCGCGAGCGTGCGGTAGTAGCAGGTGCGGTACCCCATGTGTGAGTGCAGGATGTCGAAGAACGCCGGGTCGCCCGGCCGGAGCAGCCGGTCGCTGAACACGTGCGGATGCGGTGAGCAGCGCTCGCCGGAGATGGCGTTGACCCCCTCCACGTACTCGCTGCCCAGGTCGTAGAGCACCTTGCTGACCAGCCCCACGCACTCGTTCTCCCGCACGCCGGGGCGCAGGAACTCATACAGCTCGGAGTAGGCCGCGTCCACCATGGAGCAGGCCTGGGTGAGCAGCGTGATCTCGTCCCTGGTCTTGGTCCGCCTGGCTTCGAGGAAGATCTGCTGGCCGTCGACGGTCTGGATGCCGGCCGCGTTGAGCGCGGCCAGGACCGGCATCTCCGCGACGTCCACGCCGAGTGGCGCGCCGGCCACGCCGTGCTCATGCAGCTCGGCGGCGACCTTGCTGGCGACGTCCTGGGCGATCCCCGCGTCCGGGTGGAACGCGCCGCGCAGCGTGGACACCCCGGCCCGGGCCCCGGAACGGGCTGCCGCGCCGGTGGCGGCGTGGTCCAGCCATGGGTTGTAGAGCTGATGATGACGGGCCGCCGAGCCGAAGTCCCAGATCACCGGCTCGCCGCCGCGGGGGAGCAGGGCGAACCTGATCAGCTTGTCCATCGCCCAGGTGCCGATGTGGGTGGCGGTCATGTACCGGGTGTTGGCCATGTCGAAGCTGAGCAGGCCACCCAGCTCGGACCGGTCGAGCTGCGCCTTGAGCCGGCCGAGCCGCTCGCGGCGCAGCCTTGCGATGTCGGCCCGCTCCTCCCAGTCCACCGCGTTAGGCCCGAAGGTGTGCACTGCCATCTGCCGCCGCCTCGCTTTCCCCTCACCTGCCGCGTTCGGTCTGCCCAGCCGTGCCCGTCTGCCCCGCCGAGTCTTTCTCTTTGACGGAACCAGGATGGCCACCCAGGTACAGAGCGCCGATCTCCGGATGCCCGAGGATCTCCTGCCCGGTACCCTCCAGGCGTACCCGGCCGTTCTCCAGTACGACGCCGTGCGTGCACAGCCGCAGGCCGGCCCGGGCGTTCTGCTCGACCAGCAGGATCGTCTTGCCGCTGGCGTTCATCATCCGGACGGCGTCGAACACCGCACGGAACACCTTGGGGGACAGCCCCATGGACGGCTCGTCCAGGATGATCATCGAAGGGTCGAGCATCAGGCACCTGGCGAACTCGACCAGCCGCTGCTGGCCACCGGACAGGCTGCCGGCCCGCTGCCTGCCCCACGCGGCGACCTCGGGGAACATCTCCTCGACCTGGGCGCGCCGCTGGGCCAGCAGCGCGGAACTGCGGATCGTGTAGCCGCCGAGGTCGATGTTCTCCCGCACCGTCATGTCCCGGAACAGGCTGTGGTTCTGCGGTACCTGCACCAGGCCGAGGTCGAGCACCTGCCGGGGAGTCTTGCCGGCCAGTTGCTCGCCGCGGAATGTGATGCTGCCCTGCCGGGGGCGCAGCAGCCCGCTGATCGCCGCCATCAGCGTCGACTTACCCGAGCCGTTCGGCCCGACGACACAGGTGATCCCGCCTTCCCCGACGCCGAAGCTGACGCCGCGCAGCACATCGCCGCCGCCGTACCCGACCACCAGCCGGTCGATCACCAGCGCCGGGCTGCCTGGCCCTGGCGCTGGCGCGGCGGCGGCGGTGACGTGCTCGGGCCGGGTGGGCTCGGTCATCACTGGTCACCATGCCCATCCTCGGCCACGCCGAGATAGGCATCGAGCACCAGCGCGTCGCGGCGGATCGCCTCCGGCGGCCCGGAAGCGATGACCGTGCCGTGATCCAGCACGGTCACCTGGCCGCACAGGCCCATGACGAAATCCATGTTGTGCTCGACGATCAGGAACGTCTTTCCCGTGGCGTTCAGGTCCTTGACCCGGGCGGCGATCTGGTTGATCAGCGTCGGGTTCACCCCGCCCGCGGGCTCGTCGAGCAGCACGATCGCCGGGTCGGCCACCAGCACATAGGCGAGTTCCAGCAGCTTGCGCTGCCCGTAGGACAGTGACTGGGCCAGCGCGCCGGCGTGCCCGGCCAGGCCGGTGAAGTCCAGCAACTCCATGGCGTGGCGCCTGGCCGGTGCGCCCATCCGGGCCAGCGGGTTGCGGGAGCGCTCGTGGTGCCGGGCCGCGATCAGCATGTTCTCCAGCACGGTCATGCTCGGGAAGATGCGGGTGAGCTGGAACGTCCGGCCGATGCCCAGGGCGAACACCCGCTCCGGCTTCGCGTTCGTGATGACCTGGCCGCCGAGGTACACCTGGCCGGAATCGGCCCGCTCGTACCCGGTGATGACGTTGAACAGGGTTGTCTTGCCCGAGCCGTTGGGGCCGATCAGGCCGGTGATCGAGCCCTCGGTGACCTCGATGCTCGCCTCGCTCAGGGCGTGCACGCCGCCGAACGCCTTGGACACCGCCTCGGTGCGCAGCAGGGCCGTCATGCCAGCTCCCTGGTGGCTCCGCTTTCCCGGCCGGAAAGACGCCCTGCGGCACTACTGGCCGGCTGGCCGGGTGGCGGCGGGTTAGCCGACCGGGCCCGGCGCTCCCGCCAGCCGGTGATCAGCTCGGCGCCGGTCGGGATGATGCCGCGCGGCAACATCAGGATGACCACGAGGAAAAGTGCTCCGTAAAGTATCAAATACACGTAACCGGACGTGACCTGCTGGGTGAAGTAGAGCTGTGCCGGCTCGAGGATCAGCGCCCCCAGAACCGGGCCGGACACCGTCCCCAGCCCGCCGAGGAACGCCATCAGCGCGACGGCCACGTCGAACAGCGGGTCGAAGCCCGAGGACGGGTCGACAATGCCGATGTAGTACCACCACAGCCCACCGAGCAGCGCCATCGGCACCGCGGAGATCACGAAGGCGGAGAGCTTGACCCGCATCGGCCGCACGCCCAGGCCACGGGCGCGGTCCTCGTCGTCCTTGATTGCGCGCAACTGGAGGCCGAACCTGGACCGGCGGATCAGCCAGGACAGGACGATCATGCACACCGCCACCGCCAGCGCGACATAGTAGAACGGGTTGTTGAACGTGGTTGGGTCGAAGTTGATCGTGGGCGTGAGCAGGCCCGACGTCCCCTGGGTCAGCGACGGCAGGTTGTAGGCCATGAGCTGGAAGATGAAGAAGAACGCGATCGTGATGACCACGAACGTGTGGCGGCGGACCCGCAGGGCAACGATCCCGAGCGGAACCGCGATGATCGCGGCGGCCACCCCGGCCAGCGGCAGCAACCCGAAGACATCCGAGCCGGTCACGTGCCAGTCCTTGGTGGCTACCCCGGTGAAGTAGGCGCCGGTGCCGAAGAAGATGGCGTGCCCGAGCGAGATGTAGCCGGTGTAGCCGGAGAAGATGTTCCAGCTCACCGCGGCCGCGACGAACACCAGGGTGAGCACGCCGTAGTTGGACACCGCCGGGTTGGTGAAAACCAGCGGGAACGCCACCGCGACGGCGAGCAGCGCACCGGCACCCGCCAGCCGCCAGCGGTGTTCGGTGCCTATTTTGCCGGAACCACGCCATATGGCAGTCATTGCGCTCGCACCGCCCGTTTGCCGAGCAGCCCTTCTGGCCGGATCACCAGCACGATGACCAGGGCGGCATAGAACACCGCCGTCGACCAGGTCGGGGCCCAGATGTTCACGATCTCCTCACCGGTGACCATGATCAGCGCGGCGGCCATCGCGCCGCCGATGCTGCCCAGCCCGCCGAGGATGACGATGGCCAGCAGCCGGGAGATCAGGTCGTAGCCGCTGTCGGCGTTGAAGACATTGGTCGCGCCGAACACCATCCCGCCGGCCGCCGTGACCGCGACGCCGATGCCGAAGGTGAGCCCGGACACCCGGTCCACGTTGATCCCGACAAGCCGCGCCGCCGTCCGGTCCTGCATGGTCGCCCGCACGCTGCGGCCGAACTTGGTCCGGTAGAGCATGAAGTAGATCGCGGTCAGCGACACCGCGGCCAGGCCGAACCCGATGAGGTAGATGTCGGCGAGGTAGAAGCCGAAGATGTGCACGCTCGAGGTGATGTACCAGGCCTTCAGCGACACCTGGGTGACGCCGAAGGCCTGGTACAGGCTGCCCTCGATGATGACCGCGACCGCATAACTGACCAGCAGTGACATCGCGGTGCGCTCCCGGCCGCGCAGCCGCCGCATGAACGCCCACTCGATGAACAGGCCGAGCGCGAACATCGAGGGAATGGTGATCAGCAGGCCAACGAGAAGGTCGATGTGCAGGTGCACGGAGAGCGCGTAGCTCAGGTAGGCCGCCAGCACGACCAGGATGCCCTGGGCGATGTTGATGATGTCGAGCACGCCGAAGATCAGCGTAAGGCCCGCCGCCATCAGCGCGTAGACCGCGCCGCCGAGTATCCCGTCCGTGACTGCCTGGGCGTACTGGGTCATGGGTGGCTATCCCGGTCCGCCGTTGCTGCGCGCTTCCATGTCCTCACCTG
>Ga0070730_10002621_pt1 | contig 16307 bp, 11 predicted proteins | sample Coa_R1_3_FD_66447 | JGI IMG/M metagenome (GOLD analysis project Ga0070730, IMG submission 66447) | Surface soil microbial communities from Centralia Pennsylvania, which are recovering from an underground coalmine fire - Coalmine... | ecosystem: Environmental > Terrestrial > Soil > Unclassified ...
CACTTTTCACCTGATCGAACTCATAGCTGATCGTGCCAGAATACATCGCGCGCAGGGCAGAGATCGCTTCAAGCGCATTGCGCGCGCCCTCTGCCGCATGCCCGCCAATCGTGCTGGGTGGCAGGTGTGCCAGGTCCGCATCGGTAATGCCGTGCGTCTCAGGCAAAAGCGCGGGATCGCCAGGAGGTTCGCTACCCAGCGGATCAAGATGTGCTCCCAGATGCCCACGTTCGCGAATGGCATGCGCGAGGGCGGAAGCAGCCACCGCGTGCTCCACCAGGACAGGTTCAGCCTCTTCCTGGGGCGCGACAGGCCCCCTCGAATCGGCGCGCTTGATCTCCCCCCGGGAGCGCGGCAAGGAGGGCAACCCTGTGGCAGACGATTGTATTTGTGTTTCAGGAGACCAGGCAGCAAAGATAGCCCGCGTGGCCTCATCAACCGAAGCGGGATCCTGCTTGTAGCGCTCATATAATTCCAGCACATACCCCGCATTCGGTCCATAAAATGTTTCCAGGTCGTACATGTACATTCCTTTTGTGGCGACACAAAAACCGCTAACACTGATAAAAAGCCTCAACATTGAGGCAGGTTTCTGTGTCCCAGATTAACCATATTGTATTCTATCATCGATTATGGTATCATGGCTTTGCACTATTCTAATGAATTTCGTCATTAGATAGCTCATAGCAGTATGAACGAGCAAACCGACATTTTGGTTACGATAACCTGAGCAATTTGGTTAGAGGCTGAAATTTGTCCCTCTCTAGTGACAACGATCTACCTCAACGAAAATTGCACTCTAACATATACTAAAAACAAGTAAACGCAACGATGGAGCAAGTACGCCGCCAGTTTTTGTCACAGAGAGTCCGGGGTTGGTGTAAGCCGGATACAAGCAGCGAGCAGAAAATCTCTCCAGAGCAGCTAGCCGAAACAGTGGAGTAGGACTGGCCGGACCCTTCCCGTTACCATGAAGGCATGTAATCCTGCAATATAGATTACTGAGCGTAAACTCCCTCTTAGATATGTTAACATATCTGATGAGAGGAAAATTTCGCAGGCGTCGCGCCCTGGAGAAGTATATTGCGGAATACAGAGAACGGAGTGAGCCCCATCGACAGCATGTTGATGGTTGGCTAATAAGGGTGGTACCGCGAGATTCCTCTCGTCCCTACGTAGGGCGAGGGGATTTTTTTTGAGATAGTCCGTCCACAACAGAGGAGCCAGACAATGAAGACAAAGCTCATCTACCATACCAACAGTTTCACGTATGAATGTACGGCAAGAATTGTGGCTATTGAGGGCGATGAAGTAGCTCTGGATGCCACCGTGTTCTATCCGGGCGGCGGTGGCCAGATGGCGGATCGTGGCATGATTTCATGGGACAACCAGCAAGAACAGGCCAGCGTCATCGCCCTCAATAAGCGCGGTGATATTGTCTGGCATACGCTGGATTGTCTACCACCATCTATAGGAACAGAAGTAGTTGGCACCATTGACTGGGATTTCCGCTATCAGATGATGCGCACCCATACCGCACTACATCTACTCTGCGGCATTATCTGGAAAGAGTTCGGCGTCCAGGTCACAGGCGGCCAGATGTACCCTGACCGTGCCCGCATGGACTTTGCGATGGAGAATCTCGATCGCGAGCGCATTGCCTATATCGAGCAAAAAGTCAATGAAGCCATCGAGGCCGATTACCCGCTACGCGTCTACACGTTGCCGCGTGAAAAGGCCTTTGCTATACCCGACCTGGTACGCACCAAGATTAACCTGCTACCACCGGGGATCGAGGAAGTACGCATTGTCGAGATCGTTGGACTCGATCTGCAGGCCGATGGCGGTACGCATGTCAACCATACCAGCGAGGTGGGCGGCATCAGAATTACCAAAACTGAGAATAAGGGCAGGATCAATAAGCGCCTTGAGATCATGCTCATAGATCGCGAATAGTAGAAGAGAACTCATCAAAATTGTTTTTCCGCATGCGCCGGTAGGGATTAATGGATCGTATCCATCGCACTACCTGATAGGTGCCGCATGCAGAGGAGGGCGGAGTGTCAGTGAAATCAAGTGTTTTCCAGCCAGTCGGAGCGGCGGATCGCGTCGACTATCCCGCGCTGGAACATAGCATCCAACAGTGGTGGACCGAGCATGGAGTGCTCCAGCAGTACCTGAGACGCAACGAGCACAGCGACAAACAGTATTCGTTCATAGATGGCCCCATCACTGCCAATAATCCGATGGGCGTTCATCATGCCTGGGGTCGCACCTACAAAGACCTGTATCAGCGCTACAAAACGATGCAGGGCTACAAGCAGCGCTATCAGAACGGCTTCGACTGTCAGGGCTTATGGGTCGAGGTCAATGTCGAGCAGGATCTGTGCTTCACCAACAAGCGCCAGATCGAAGAGTATGGCATCGCGGAATTTGTCCAGCGGTGTAAGGAGCGTGTCTTCAAATACGCCAAAGTGCAGACAGAGCAATCGATCCGCCTGGGCTACTGGATGGATTGGGGCAACGACTACTATACGCTTTCCGATGAGAACAACTATACCATCTGGTCGTTCCTTAAGAAATGCCAGGAACGCGGCCTGATCTATAAGGGGCGCGATGTGATGCCCTGGTGCCCACGCTGCGCCACAGGCATCTCCAATATGGAAATGGAGTCTGAGGGTTATAAAGACACCACCCATCTCAGCCTCTATGTGCGCTTCCCACTGGTGGACCGCCCTGGCGAATACCTGCTGGCCTGGACCACCACGCCCTGGACGTTGGCCGCTAACGTGGCAGCCGCCGTTCATCCCGATCTGCCCTACGTCAAAGTCGAGCAGGACGGCGAATATTACTACCTCGCGGAAGGGTTGCTACCAGTTCTCAAGGCCCTCAAGGGTCGCGACAAAGGCGACTACCGCGTGGTGGAGACGCTCAAAGGCAGTGATATGGTGGGCTGGGGCTATCGTGGCCCATTCGATGAGCTGCCAGCCGAGCAGGGCGTCGTCCATACGGTGGTGCCCTGGAAAGAGGTCAGCGCCACTGAAGGCACCGGCATCGTGCATATCGCCCCTGGCTGTGGTCACGAAGACTTCCAGCTCTCCAAGGAGTTTCACCTGGCCGTGGTGGCGCCTGTGGACGAGTTTGGCGTCTATGTCGAGGGCTACGACTGGCTCACCGGGCAGGCGGCTTCCGAGGTGGGGCAGCAGATCGCGGAAAATCTGACACAAAAGGGCCTGCTCTATCGTCCGCAGAACTATCGCCACCGCTACCCCACCTGCTGGCGCTGTAAGACGGAACTGATCTTCCGCCTGGTGAACGAGTGGTTCATCTCGATGGAGCAGTTGCGCTACGAGATCATGGAGGTCGTGCGCCAGATCGACTGGATCCCCGGCTTCGGCTTTGATCGCGAGATGGACTGGCTGCGCAATATGGACGATTGGATGATCTCCAAGAAGCGCTACTGGGGACTCGCACTGCCCATCTACGACTGCCCCACATGTGGGACCTTCGAGATCATCGGCAGCAAAGAGGAGTTGAAAGAGCGGGCCGTCTCTGGCTGGGACGAATTCGAGGGCCACACGCCACATCGTCCATACGTTGACGCGGTCAAAATCAAGTGCGGCCAATGCGGTCAAGAGGTTTCACGCATTAAAGATGTGGGCAACCCCTGGCTCGACGCAGGCATCGTTCCCTACTCGACACTGCACTATCGCACCAATCCGGCTTACTGGCAGCAGTGGTTCCCGGCCGATTTCGTGACGGAGTCCTTCCCTGGCCAGTTCCGCAACTGGTTCTACTCCATGCTGGTAATGAGCACGGTGCTGGAGCACAAGCCGCCCTTCAAGACACTCTTTGGCTATGCCACACTGATGTCTGAAGATGGCACGCCCATGCACAAGTCGAAGGGTAATATGATCCTCTTCGACGACGCAGCCGATCGCGTTGGCTCGGACACGATGCGCTGGCTCTACAGCAACCATACTCCGGAGCAGAATCTCAACTTCCCACGTGTCCCCACACCAGAGGATATGGAGAAGTCAGCCGAGACCGGAATACCCGTCCGCTTGAGCGAGAAGTGGATGCTGGTGCGCCGAACGCTGGACAAGATCTGGAACATCTACTGGTTCTTTGTGACCTATGCCAATATCGACCAGTTTGATCCGACCCAGCATAGCCTGCCAGTAGAGCAACGCAGCGAACTGGATCGCTGGATCCTTTCAGAGTTGCAACAGACCGTGCGTGATGTCACCAATGGCCTGGAGCAATATGATACGGTAAAACCGGCTGAGGCTATGCAGGAATTCCTGGAGGATCTCTCCAACTGGTACCTGCGGCGCAGTCGCGAACGCATCTGGAAGTCTGAGATGGACGACGACAAGCTGGCGGCCTACCTGACGCTCTACGAGTGCCTGACCACGCTGGTCACACTGCTCTCGCCCTTCATGCCATTCATGACGGAGGAGTTGTACCAGAACCTGGTGCGCAGCGTTGACGCGAAGGCGCCGCTCAGCGTTCACCTCTGCGACTGGCCTCAGGTTAAAGAGGAACTGATCGATGAGCAGTTGACACGCGAGACGCACCTGGTGATGCGCATCGTTGGTCTTGGCCGTGCGGCACGCGAGAAGGCCCAGATCAGGGTACGCCAGCCGCTCAACGCACTCTACGTCCGCGTCCCAAGTCAGGCCGAAGAGGAGGCACTCACCCGTCTGAGCAACCAGATCCTGGAAGAGTTGAACATCAAACACCTGGAGTTGATGAGCAACGATAGTGCTATGCTGGCCTATACCTTGAAGCCACAGGTGAAAATCCTGGGCCCCAAGTACGGCCCGCTGGTCCAGAAGATCCTGGCGCTGTTCAAAACTCTTGACGAGCATGAAGTGCAGAGAGCCGCCGAGCAACTCATCCAGTCTGGCAAGCTCTCACTGGTCGTAGGCGAGAAAGAGGTTGAGCTGACCACTGAGGAGGTCGAGGTCATCTCCACGGCGCGCCCGGGCTTCGTCACCGCTGAGGAGCGGGGTTATATCACCGCGCTGGAGACAACCATCACACCTCAGTTGCGCGAGGAAGGCATGGTGCGCGACCTGACCCACTTTGTGCAGGACATGCGCAAAAAAGCTGGCCTGAACATCGAGGATCACATAGGCCTGGCGCTCTATACCGACGTGGAACTGGCCCGGATCCTGCAACACTATGGAAGTGAGATCATGAGCGAAACCCTGGCCGACAACCTGCTCATCTCCATCAGCCAGCAGGACAAGCCTTCGTTCCATGAGATGTATCGCGAGACCATCTCACCAACCTCTCTGAAGAAGTTGGAGAACTACACCATCGAAGTAGTATTAGGCAAAATGTAGCTTGGTAACACTCATCCGGCACTCTGCTGTCTGTATGGCAGAGTGCCGGATTTTAGTCAATTATTTACTGCCCCACCGCCTTGACACGCTCTGGACGCCTTACAAAGTAGTAGGCCAGCGCCCCAAGCACAGGCACAAGCAGAATAACCAGTACCCAGGCCACCTTATCATTGCTCTCCGCAGGCTCCTTCGTCAGGCAATCAATCAGTACCCAGGCCCAGAAGATCGTAGCAATAACCGCGATCCCCTGCCCCCCGATACCCAGAAATGCGCCCAGCAGCGCCAGTAACTTTCCAATCGGAAATAGCATAGTAGTCTCCTTACTGCTTTTATAGTTCCTCTATCAAATACAATACGAAAATTTCCATACTGGTTGCAGAGATATCCAGCAACTACCAGATCACGTCATTTTTCATGGCCTCTATCATCTTTTCAGAGCAGTTACTGAAAACATGCCCCCCAAAAAATGATGCATTTGACCCATGTGTATGCTAGATTGCCTGCTCTATACTTGTTTCAACGAAGCATGCGATAGTTAGAAATACCCTTTTTATTATGCAGTACTTTACAATGTAACACTTTTACGTGTACGGACACAATTTCGTCACAATTCTACCTCGGTTCTGTGATCTTTTTTCAACATTTGGCCACTATGCTAACGCCAACAGATCAATCAATGCAAAAAAAGCTGATAGATAAAAGAGAAAGCGATACCAATATGAGTAGTGCAAGCATACAATCCTCTGGCAGAATATATTCTTTCGATTGGCTGAGAATAATCGCCTTCGCCATCGTGGTATTGATCCATTGCGTACAAATGTTTGGTGAACTCTACAATGCTCAATTTGGCCTCAAACTGAATGATGGAGCAGCATATTTCGTCTCCTTTATAACCTACTGGTGTATGGCGCTGTTCTTTCTGCTGGCCGGAGCCAGTACATGGCTGGCCATCCGCCGCAAAACGCCTCAGCAGTTTATACAGGAGCGCGTCCGGCGTCTCCTCATACCATTCCTGCTGGGCTACGCCCTGATGGTCCCGTTTCAGACGTACTTCGAAATGACCAGCAATGGACAATATAGCGGTACGTTGATCGAGTTCTATCCCTTCTTTCTCGGCAATGTCCTGTTCAATGGCAAGCTCATCTGGCTCGTCAGCAGTATTCATCACCTCTGGTTCCTGCTCTACCTGTTCGTCTTCTCGCTCGTCGCGCTCCCACTCTGCCTGTACCTGCGCAGCGAGAGGGGGCTGGCATGGATAGAGCGACTGGCTGCCATCTGCGAGCGACCTGGCGGGCTACTGGTGCCAACGCTCCCCATCATTGCGGTACTGGTCGGTCTGCGTGCCATCTTTCCCGTCTACTGTAGCGTGGCCGATGCCCTCTGCTGGATCCTCTTCTACATCGATGGATACATTCTTTTTGCCAGTCCACGTTTGAGGCAGGCGCTCCAACAGCAGGGGAAGCTGGCTCTGGGGCTGGGTATGGTTGGCCTTGCCGCCATTCTCATACTCGGGAGAATGGGCTTACTGCATGCCTGGATGTATACGCCTGATTATTCCGTCGCTTGCCTGCTCTTTCAGACCCTGGTCGGCCTCACACTCTGGTCCTGGTTGATCGTGACGCTGACCGTTGGCGACAAATACCTGAATAGAAACTCTTCCTTCCTCAAATATGGCAGTGCCGCCTCATTTTCATGGTACCTGCTCCATTTCCCCATCGTGATCTTTGTCGCGTACTCTCTCTTGCCCCTGCACCTTTACGCGCTGGCCGCGTTCTTGCTTGTGAGCAGCAGCTCATTCGCCATCACATTCGTCTTAGCCGATCTGCCACTAAGAACAAGCATCACATTGGCGCAGCTCAAAACCCGGCTGCACACAATCGCTACCCACTGGTTCAGCGAGCAGCCAACCGCCGACCTTTCTACCACGCCACTTGAGCACACTATTACTGGCCATTTAAATACCCGGCCTCTTATTGGGTAGCAGTTCTGTTTCCATTTCAAGCACGCGCAAAAGGAATATATAAGCAGAGCATAAAATGCTACTTTACACATCATGAAAGGGCTACTACATGGAAGCAACCACTACTAACCCGATTGATGTCGTTATCAGCTTTGACACAACAGGCAGCATGTATCCCGTCCTCACTCAAGTTCGCCGCAAGGTCAAGGAGGCGGTCAATCGCCTGATGGGCGAACTGCCAAGCATCCGCATCGGTATCATCGCGCACGGAGATTATTGCGACGCGGGCCAAACCTACGTCACTCAACACCTCGACCTGACCCACGATACAACAGCCATTACAGACTTCGTCCAGTACACACAGGCCACAGGCGGAGGCGATGCCCCAGAATGTTACGAACTCGTGCTCCATGAGGCTCAAGCACTCGCCTGGCGCCCGGGCGCGACTCGCGTCTTCGTTTTGATTGGCGACGATGTACCTCATGCGCCCGCCGCTAATCCTCAACATCTGAACTGGCGTACTGAAGCTGCTGCACTCACCACTAATGGTGTCAGTGTCTATGCTGTTCAGGCGCTTAATCGCCGTCACGCAACCCCATTCTATAGAGAGTTGGCAAATCTATCGGGCGGCTTCCATCTGAGCCTGGACCAATTTTCCGAGATCACTGATATGCTTATGGCAATCTGCTATCGACAGGACACTGATCTCAAGCTCCAGGCGTATGAGCAGGAGGTTCAGCGTGAGGGGCGCATGAGCCGTTCGCTCAGACGGGCCTTTGCCACTATGCAGGGACGCGATCTGGTAGCGGAGGCGGGACCAATCGATCTGCGCGCCGTGCCTCCAGGACGCTTCCAGGTTCTGGAAGTCGATGAGCCGCTAGCCATCCAGGCATTTGCGCAACGCAACGGACTGACCTTCAAGGCTGGCAAGGGCTTCTACGAATTTACTAAGACAGAGACCATTCAGGCCAGCAAGGAAATCGTCCTACAGCACCGTTCGACTGGCGATCTCTTTGCGGGCAACCAGGCACGCGTCATGTTGGGTCTGCCCATCGGCGAAAATGCGCGCATCCGGCCAACACATCTGGAAGAATACCGCGTTTTTGTTCAGAGCACATCTTATAATCGCAAACTGGTGGGTGGCACACGCTTCCTCTATGAGATCGCCGATTATGACCCCGGCATTGCAGCTTAATGCGTCGTGCTTTCTTGACCCGGCATATCCAATAATACCTGAGCCAACCTTTGTATCCCAGCGTTGATCTCCTGCTTTGTCAGCGCGGTATAGCCCAGCAACAACGCCTGCCGGGGAGCCGTGGCCATACTATAGGTTGAAAGGGGAGGTGTGATTAGCTGCTGCCGTTCCGCGTAGTGCGCAACCTCCTGATCCTGCATACCGGCTGGCAATGTTCCCACCAGGTGCATGCCAGCCTCAGTGGGCTGAATAGCCAGCAGATCGGCCAGGTGGCGCGTAGCCATCTCGACCAGATACGCCTGTCGTTCGGCATACAGTTCACGCATCAGCCGAATGTGGCGCGCAAAATGACCCTGGATGATGAAGTCGGTTAGCACCACCTGGTCCAATATGGGCGAATGTCGATCTGTGACTGCCCGGGCAGCGGTAAAAGCATCCACCAGATCAGGTGGCACGATCAGGTAGCCCAGGCGCAGACCGGGGAATAATACCTTACTAAAAGTACCGATGTAGATGACCTGGTCGGAGGTGTCAAGCCCCTGCAAAGAGGCCAGCGGACGAGCGGCATAACGAAACTCGCTATCGTAATCATCTTCCAATACCCACGCTCCGCTACGGCTGGCCCATTGCAGCAGCAGAAGCCGACGCGCCAGGCTCATGGTCGTTCCCAAAGGAAACTGGAAAGAGGGGGTCACATAGACCATACGCGCATCCGGGCAGCGCGCAATGCCAGCCGAAACATCCAGCCCTTCATCGTCTACCGGGATGGGAACGAGTCGTGCTCCCGAGCCGAGTAACGCCTCACGTGCCCCCAGATAACCAGGATCTTCCATCCAGGCCGCATCAGCGGGGTCAAGCAACACACGGGCGGCCAGGTCAAGCGCTTGCTGTGAGCCTGAGATCACCAGCACCTGCTCAGCACTACAATGGACGCCGCGCGCTGTCCGCACATAATCCGCAATGGCCTCACGTAGCGGCTGATACCCGGCGGGATGGCTATACCCAAGATAATCGCGTGGCGGCTGACGCCAGTGTTTCGTCGCCAACCTGGCCCAGGTCTTAAATGGGAAATGGGTCAGATCTGGAATGCCCGGTCGAAAGGCCCGCGCCTCACTATAATAGTGAACCGTCGACACCGAAGCAGAGGCCAGAATCTGACCACGCTGCGAGAGACTGCGCCCCTGCCTGGAGGTACGTGGCGCGGGCGCACTCTCCGCCGACAAATGTAGCAGCTCATCCGGGAGTACCGAGGCCACAAACGTGCCACTACCCGCGCGCCCCTCTACATAGCCTTCACTGAAAAGCTGCTCGAAGGCCTGGATGACGGTGGTGCGCGATACCCCCAGACGCTCAGACAGGAACCTTGTAGCTGGCAGACGTGTTCCCGCCTGCAGTTGCCCCGTTAAAATGGCCTGGCGCAGACTCTCGTAGAGCTGACGATAGAGTGGTATGGATGATGTGGCATCCATCGTAAATGGCAGGAATAATTCCCCTGTCTGTGGCTTCATGTGATCATTCCCTCTGGCCAGGGTTTCTCTCCGCATAGGAGAAACTCTGACATGTCAGTTCCTGCTTGGACAACTTGCCCAGATATATTCCCTTCTCAAAAGCATTGTACCTCGAAAGACTCTGCAACATAAACATAATCAGGTTATTTTGCATAAAGTGGTATCAAATTTTTATCATAAATTGGTCCTTGTTGCTCAGTATCCGGGTATGTTACACTTATACACAACGATATGGTGATTTATTTCCTATCATGATTTGTGCTATTTGCACAATTTCTGAGAAGGGCTGCTGTACCCTCTTCTATGGGGGTCTCGCGTCGTTGCGAGCATTCATTCTTCTGGAGATCCATCATCGGGCTATGTTGCCTCACTACCTGCTCTTCTTTCGCATTGCGGCGAGTCCCTGCTGGCCATGACCTGGCTTTGTCCATTTCTCAGCAAAAGGCCGATCCTATTCTATGATGCTTTTAACCAGGCCGTCATGTCAGCAGATGACATGTCGTAGTGAAGTCATGTTCTCATGATAACACATCTCTTGTTTGCACACCATTGAGGAGGAGTTCATTATGCAAGTCCCGTTATCGTCCGTCGGCAAGAGCACAGGACTGCGCTCCAACAGCCTTGCCTTCCCCGAAGTACTGGCCCAATCGATCGCGCTGATCTCACCAACGATGACTGCGGTACTCATCATTCCCTACGCCTTTTCGTTTGCTGGGCCGGGCACCTGGCTCTCCTATCTGTTTGGCACCATCATGTTGCTCTTCGTCGTTTTCAATCTGAATCAATTTGCTCGTCGCTCGACCGCGCCTGGCTCGATGTACGCCTATATTGGCCGTGGACTGGGAGCGCGTTGGGGGGTACTCTCGGGTTGGACGCTACTCTGGTGCTATCTTTTCATCGGCACCGCTGGCATGAATGGCTTTGCTATCTTCAGCGACCAGTTGCTGACCGCGCTCGGCTTCGGTGGACATATACCACCATTCGTCTTCTTTCTCATCAGTGGGGCTATCTGCTGGTACCTGGCCTATAAAGATATTCGCCTCTCTTCGATGCTGATGCTGGTCCTGGAAGGTCTCTCTGTTCTGCTTATCCTGGGGCTGGCCGCCATTGTGCTGTTCGGTCACGGCTTTAGCGCGGATACCAGCCAGTTCACCCTCAAAGGTGTGACGCTGCCAGGCATGAGTCTTGGTGTTGTGGCCAGCATCTTCAGCCTGGTTGGCTTTGAGAGCGCCACTGCCCTGGGCGGGGAGACCAAAAATCCTCTACGCAACATTCCACGTGCCGTCATCTGGAGTCTGATCCTGACTGGATTATTCTTTGTGGTGATGAGCTACGTCGAGGTCTCTGGCGTACGTGGCTATAAAATGACGCTGGATCAGATCGCGGCCCCGCTCAATGTTCTCTCAGAGTTGTATAACGTCAGCTTCCTGAAGATCCCGCTCTCCATCGGCGCGATGATCAGCTTCTTCTCGTTATCGCTCTCCTGCCTCAATGCTGGAGCACGCATTATCTTTCCGATGGCCCGCCATACCGTCTTTCCCGCCCCGTTGGGTAAGGCGCACAAGACCAATCAGACACCAGCTATGGCCATTACCGTCTATATCGCGATTATGGTCCTCATCCCTATCGGCCTATCTCTGGTGACTGACACTCTGACCGCCTTTAACGATGCTGGCACACTCGCGGCCTTCGGTTTCCTGCTGGCCTACTTCCTGGTCTCAATCGCGGCTCCAGCGTACTTAAAGCGTACTGGCGAGTTGCGTCCATTCCGTATCGTCCTTTCGATCCTGGCGATAGTATGCCTGCTGGTGCCGACCGTTGGGAGCTTCTATCCTGTGCCTGCCTACCCCGTCAATATCTTCCCCTACATTTTCCTGGGTTACATGCTCATCGGCGCAGTCTGGCTCTTTATGGTGAGCCGTCGTTCCGTCGGGATTATGGAGGAAATTGAGCAAGATATGGAGGCATCATTGCAGCATCACAGCCGTCCGACTGAGGAGGAACTGGTAGTCGTAGGGAAGTTAGAAGGGGCCGTTGGCGATTAAGCAGGGCTATGTGCAAGTTGTTCTGCAAGAGACTGAACACGAGGCTGTAATAGTATACAATTATAGAGAAAGAGCTATTCGTCTACTGTATTCTGTAAAGGCGATCAACTTGCACAGTCGTCCTCCTACGCGACATCTAGAACGATCTGGCATTGCCGCCAGTATGTAGCTAGCAGAGAATGAAGGAGTTTTGTTATGCAAGAGACTATAGGTTCTCTCGTTGCCCTCCATCGGTATCCAATTAAATCGATGTTAGGTGAGGAGCTAAACAGTGTGGTGCTGACAGAGGGATGCCTGTTGGGCGATCGCCAGTACGCGCTGACCGATCCCACGACTGGCAAGGTGGCCAGCGCGAAGAATCCGCGGAAGTGGCCTCGCCTCTTCGAGTTCCGCGCCTCATTCACCGAACCTCCCCAGGCTGGCAGCGCTCTCCCACCAGTGCGTGTGACGCTGCCCGATGGATCAACCGCCACAACCAACTCGCCAGAGTTCAATACCCTGCTCTCATGTGCACTTGAACGCGAGGTGATCTTACAAGGGACAACGATGGCCACAGATCCCAGCCTGGAGGAATACTGGCCCGAGGTGGAGGGGCTCGCCTATAACGATGTCCTGACGGATGAAGCGATGCCAAACCATACCTTTTTTGATCTGGCTCCTATCCATATCCTGACGACCGCAACCATTGATCAGTTTCGCGAGCTATATCCCCAGGGCCGCTTTGAGGTCAAACGTTTCCGCCCCAATATTGTCATCGAGCCAGCAGGCAGAGAGAAGGGCTTCCTCGAAAACAACTGGATTGGCCGGACACTCGCGATTGGTGACGAGGTGCGCCTGAGTATTACGGCTCCCTGCCCGCGTTGTGTCATGACCACGCTGCCCCAGGGTGACCTGCCACGCGATCTGGGCATCTTACGGACCGCCGTCCGCCATAACAATGCTTATGTTGGTGTCTATGCGACTGTCCAGCAAGGTGGCACCATCCGACGAGGAGATTCCGTAATCCTACTGTAATGCTCTTTATAATGTTCCTTTCAGAAAGGGACGAGAAAAGGAAAAGCATATGCCCTATCTTTCTGCTATTCACCTCTTCCCTTTCAAATCACTTGATGGCATCACCGTAGAACAAGCAACCATCCTCCCGAGTGGCGCATTACTGGGGGATCGCGCCTTTGCCCTCGTAGATGAGCAGGGCTGCTTCGTCAACGGCAAACGCAATGCCCTGGTGCATTGTCTGCGCGCACATTTTGATCTGCACGAACGCATTCTGGCATTACGTATCCAGGGCACCAGCGATGAGCATTTCTTTCAGGTCGATACTGAGCGGGAACAGCTCAATGCCTGGTTCAGCACATACTTTGGTTTTCCTGTAAAGATGCAAGAGAATACCGCCCAGGGCTTTCCCGATGATACCCTGGCCCCTGGTCCTACGTTACTGAGCACAGAAACCGTTGCCACTGTGATGTCCTGGTTTCCTGGGGTTGATCAACAGACCTTCCCATTGCGCTTTCGAGCCAACCTGGAAATAGCGGGTGCTCCACCTTTCTGGGAAGACCGGCTCTATGGAGAAGATGGTGAGGGCGTGCGCTTCAAGATCGGTTCAGTTCTGTTTGAAGGGGTGAATCCATGCAAACGCTGTGTCGTGCCCTCTCGTGATCCCATCAGTGGCGAGGCCTACCCGCTCTTCCAGAAGACCTTCATGCAAAAACGCCGTGAGAGCCTGCCCGCCTGGGCCACACGCTCCCGCTTTAACCATTTTTACCGCCTCAGCATCAATACCTGCGTACCACCATCCGAAGCAGGCAAGACATTGCACGTTGGGGACCAGGTGTGCCTCGAAGCTTCGTGAGATGGTTCCAAAAAGTATGGCGTTTGCCAAAATCCGGCTTCCGTGTGCAGAATAGAGGGAGATAGCATCCATGCTTGCACAAAGCCGTGCAAGCATCAGTAGAACAAGGAAGCCCATTCATGACCATACGAACCGACGCTGCATACGCCGACCAGTTCGATAGACAAGATCCTCTCGCCCAGTTCCGCGAGCGCTTCGTCATCACCGACCCCGATCTTATCTACCTGGATGGCAATTCGCTTGGCCGTTTACCGAAGGCCTCGGCTGAACTCGCGGATACGCTCGTCCACCAGCAGTGGGGCGATCGCCTGATCCGCAGTTGGGGCGAACAGTGGCTGACCGCACCGGAACGTATCGGCGCCAAAATCGCGCGCTTAATCGGCGCGCAGCCTGACGAGGTGATTGTGGCTGACTCCACTTCGGTCAACATCTTCAAACTGGTTGTGGCTGCCCTCCAGATGCAGCGCGGTCGCACGCGTATCCTGACCGATAACCTCAATTTCCCCTCGGATCTCTACATCCTGCAGGGCGTGATTGATCTGCTCGGCAGGCAGCATCAATTGGAGATTATCCCCTCACCCGACAATATTTATGGGCCCGTTGTCGACATCCAGGCCAGGCTTGATGACCAGACCGCGCTGCTCACTCTCTCGCATACCGTCTTCAAGAGTGGCTATATCTACGACATGGCCGAGATGACTGCCGCCGCCCACAACGCGGGGGCGATGGTATTATGGGATCTCTGCCATTCAGTGGGGGCCATGCCGGTTGATCTCAATGCCGCTCAGGTCGATCTTGCCATCGGCTGCACCTACAAATATCTCAACGGTGGCCCTGGCGCACCGGCCTTCCTCTATATCCGCCGCGACCTGCAGGAGAAGCTGTTCAATCCTATCGCTGGCTGGTTTGGCAAGAAAAACTCCTTTGATTTCGATCTGCAGTATCAGCCCGCTCCCGGCCTGCTTCACTTTTTGACGGGCACGCCCCCCATCCTCTCGCTCTCGCTGATCGAGCCAGGGGTCGATCTGATGCTGGAAGCTGGCATGGAAAATCTGCGCGCCAAATCGGTGCAACAAACTGAATATCTGATCGGATTATGGGAGGAGTTGCTACAGCCGCTGGGATTCAGCCTGAACTCGCCGCGCGAGGCACATTGTCGCGGCTCCCACATCTCTGTTGGGCATGCTGAGGGTCTGCGCATAGATCTGGCGCTCATCAACGATATGAAGGTGCTGCCCGATTTTCGCCCACCCGACAATATCCGCCTGGGGCTCGCGCCGCTCTACACGTCCTTCCGCGATATTCATACCGCGGTAATGCGCCTGCGCCAGATCGTCACGGATCGTCTCTACGAAAAATATCCGGTCGAGACGCCCAGCGTGACCTGAGAGACAACTTTTCGCTACGAAGCGGTCCAGTTTGTGGTTGTGCGAGGCCCAACTGACAATTGGGCCTCGCACAACCACAAACTGGACCGCTTCGTAAAAGCTACTGCTCAAAAACCAGCCTGACCGGGATATTGCCACGCGTTGCATTGGAGTAGGGACAGACCTTGTGAGCGCCCTCAACCAGTTTCTCGCCAGTAGCGGCATCCACGCCTGGTATCGCAACATGCAATTCAACGTCGAGCCCATACGCGCCACCTTCAGTCGGCCCAATACCCACTTTCGCTGTGACGCTCGATTGGCTCGCATCTACATGCTGACGCCGTGCGATTAGCATAAGCGCTGATTGGAAGCAGGCCGCATAACCGGCAGCAAAGAGTTGTTCCGGGTTAGTCCCTTCACCACCCGGTCCCCCCATCTCCTTGGGAACCCGCAAATTCGCTACCAGGTTGCCATCCGAGGATTGCACCTTTCCCTCGCGCCCTCCATGTGCCGTTGCCTCCGCTGTATAGAGAATCTTCATATGCTCTTCATGCTCTCCTTTTGTTTCGTCGTCAATATATTTCTGTTTGCAGATCAACAAAGGAAACTCTCATCCTATTCTATCGTCAGTTCACCCAAGGTGTCCATATCGTCGCATGGGTAAACGCTACATCCGTCGCCCGCGAGGCCGCTGCTCCAAAATTCACATCACCACTCGGCTCAACACCATTAGTGACGCTATCAATCTTCTGCTGATTCACATACAAATTAATCTGGCTCCCAATTGCCACTACCGCCAGTTCATTCGTCTGGCCCAACCCCATATGTACTGCCGCCGAACGGTTGGACAACAACGTGGCGATACCTGGAGGCGTCGGGGAACCATACAGATATAAATGATAGACGCCATCCTGACAGACCTCAAAATCATACGCTGGTCCATTGCCACGAAACCAGACCGTTCCACAATCACCCGTCACGATAGTCATCGTCACTTCAATGGCGACATCGCTATACTTACCTGTTGGC
>Ga0070730_10002622_pt1 | contig 16301 bp, 16 predicted proteins | sample Coa_R1_3_FD_66447 | JGI IMG/M metagenome (GOLD analysis project Ga0070730, IMG submission 66447) | Surface soil microbial communities from Centralia Pennsylvania, which are recovering from an underground coalmine fire - Coalmine... | ecosystem: Environmental > Terrestrial > Soil > Unclassified ...
GAGGCGGCCGCGATCTCATCGACGGCGGTGTTGAAGGCGGGCGCGTTGACCGGGGCTGGCGTGCGGTAGCCGCTCACCTTGCGAACATACTGGAGGGCGGCGGCGCGCACCTCCTCGGGAGTGGCGGGAACGTCGAGAGTGCGAAGGGTCTTGATGCTGCGGCACATGCGCGCAGTCTAGACCTCGGCGAGGAGCTCCTCGAGCGAGTCGATGACCCGATCCGCCTCCGAAACGTCCGTTTCCGCGAACTGCGGAACGGCGATGCACGTCAGCCCGGCCGCCTTGGCAGCCGCAATCCCCGCGGCCGTGTCCTCCAGGGCAATCGAATCCCCGGGTGCGACCCCGAGCCGCTCGCAGGCGAGCAGGTAGATGTCCGGGGCCGGCTTGCCCTCGGCGACGTCGTCTGCCGTGACGATCACGTCAAAGGCGTCGGCCAGGTGTGCGGCGGCGAGCGCGGTATCGACGATGGCTCGCCCCGAATTCGAGGCCAGCGCCAGGCGCACCTGCCCCCGCAGACGCTCGACGAGCTCGATCGCGCCCGGCCGGCCCTCAACCTGGATCTGCAGCAAGCCGAGCATGATCTGCCTCATCTCCTCAAAGAGCGCCACGCCCTCCTCGTGCGATCGGTCAAGCCGGTCGGCGTAGAAGCGCGCCGTGAATTCCGCGGTGGTTCCCATGATCGCCAGCTTGTCCTCGAAGGTGAATTCGGCGCCGTGACGCCGGAAGAGCTCGATCTCGGCCTGGTGCCAGAGCGTCTCGGTGTCGAGCAGCAGGCCGTCCATGTCGAACACGACCGCCCGGTAGCGGTCGACGAGCGGCTCGTCCATTCAGCGCCGCTCGAAGGACGAGCCGTGACGCTCGGCGAGCGCCCGCAGCAGCGGCACGACCCGATAGCGCCCGTCCGGAACCGCGGCGTGCAGCTGATCGAGCTCCGCCACGACACGCTCCAGCCCGATCCGCTCGCCCCACTCCAGCGGGCCGCTCGGAAAGTTCATCCCCAGCCGCATGGCGATGTCGATCGCGTCCGGCGTCGCGACTGCCTCGGCGACCGCCGAGGCCGCCTCGTTGACGAGCACCGCCAGCACCCGAGCCGAGATCTGGTCCGCGCCCAGCCGGTCACCCCGCGGTCCGCCACTCCGCCGGGCCAGCGCCGCCCACGGCGCACCTCGCTCGCCATCGGCTCCGTAGTCGTAGAAGCCGCCACCCGACTTGCGCCCGAGGCGCCCGGCGTCGACCAGCATCCGCTGCAGGATGTGCGGCCGATAGCGCGGGTCGAAGAAGAACTGCTCGTGGACGCTCTGGCTGACGGCGAAGTTCACATCGGCACCGATGGCGTCGATGAGCTCGAACGGGCCCATCCGGAAGCCGACACCGCGCAGCGCGTCGTCCACCTCCGCGACCCCCGCCAGCCCGTCGCCCAGGATGCGCAGCGCCTCCAGGTAGAAGGGCCGCGCCACGCGGTTGACGATGAAGCCCGGGGTGTCGCTGGCGACGACGGGGGTCTTGCCGAGGCGCCGCGCGGTGAAGGCCGCGGAGTCGATGACCCCCCGCGCGGTCATCGGGCCGGCAACCAGCTCGACGAGGGCCATGCGCGGCACCGGGTTGAAGAAGTGCATCCCGAACACGCGGTCTGCCCGCGCGGTGGCCGACGCGATCCGGGCGATCGAGAGCGAGCTCGTGTTGCTGGCGAGCATGGTTCCCGCGCCGGCCGCCTGGTCGAGCTGGCGGAACGCGTCACGCTTCAGCGCGAGGTCCTCCGGGATGGCCTCGATGACGAGGTCGGCGCGTCCCAGGTCGGCCACGTTCGAGACCGCGGTCAGCCGCGCGAGGATCGTGGTGGCGTCGGCCGTCGTCAGCTCCTCCTTCTCAACCCGGCGACGCACGGAGCCGGCGATCCGCTCCCGAGCGCGGTCGACCGCCCCAGGAACCGGGTCGTGGACGAGCACCTCCAGGCCGGCTTCGGCGACGACCTGCGCGATGCCGGTGCCCATCGTCCCCGTCCCGAGCACTCCGACGCGCCCGACGTCGACGAGATCGTCCGCCTCCGCCACCGTGGTGCTAGCGCCCGCTGAAGCGCGGCTCGCGCTTCTCGGCGAAGGCGGCGAGTCCCTCGGCGTGGTCGGCCGTCCGGCCGGCGAGGTCCTGCAGCGCGGCCTCGGCGGCGAGGCTTCCGGCGAGGTCGGCCTCCTCCGCGGTGTTCAACAGCCGTTTCGTGAGCCCGATGGCGCGGGTGGGTCCCGCTGCCAGCCGCCGTGCCACGCCACCGGCGTGATCCAGCAACGCGGAAGCCGGCACCACGCCGTTGATGAGCCCGGCCGCCGCCGCATCGGAAGCGGAGAGCGGGTCGCCGGTGAAGGCCAGCTCCGCCGCCCGATGACGGCCGAGCGCTCGCACCAGCGTCCTCGTCAGTCCCGAATCCGGCACGAGCCCGATCTTCACGAAGGCGAGCAGGAGGCGCGCCTCCTCGGCGGCGTAGACGAGGTCACAGGCCAGCGCCAGGCTGACCCCCGCGCCCGCGGCCACCCCGTTCACCGCCGCCACGATCGGCTTGGGAAGGCCGCGGATGGCGGTGACCAGCGGGTGGTACTCGGTGGTGAGGATGCGTCGGAAGTCGCGCTCACCCTCGCCCCCGCGCAGGTCCGCGCCGCTGCAGAAGCCGCGACCGGCGCCGGTGAGCAGCACCGCGCGGACGTTCGCGTCCCGGCCGGCGCCCTTGACCGCGTCGAGCAGCGCGCGGCGCATCTCCGCGTTCAGCGCATTGAGCGAATCCGGCCGGTTGAGGGTGAGGGTCGCGACGCCATCGGCGACCTCGACCAGGACCGTCTCGCTCGAAGGTTCGGCCATCCGGCGGATTCTACGGTTCGCCCATGGGTCGGGAGGCCGCCGCCTCGCCGCGCCGCGGCTCCGCGGCGCGGCCTGCTCGCTCCGCCCGGGCGGGCACGGCCTCCACGGGAGCTGCCCCATCGGTCTCGCTCCCCTCGCCGATCCGCACCGCCGGCATGAGCCGCAGGGCAAGGAGCCAGGTTCCGACCCCCGCGCCGACCAGGATCAGGTAGATCCAGCCCAGCCCGACGCCGAGCCCGGCGCTCTCCGACGCGAGCCGGGCTGCGGGGATCGTCGTGCGCAGGATCGGGTCGAGAATCTGGCTCGCGCCCGGTCCCACGGATGCGGCGAGGAGCGCACCGAGCAGCCCGGTCCCCACCGCGCCGCCGATCGTGCGGCTGAACTGGACGAGGCCGGTCGCCTGGGCACGCTGCTGCCAGCTCACCGCGGTCTGGATCGCGACGAGGGTCGGGGTCGTGGTCAGGCCCATGCCGAGCCCGGTCACGATCGTGGCGAACGCCGTGTACCAGACCGACCCGGTGCGGTCGGCCTGGGTCAGCAGCGCGGTGCCGACCATGAGCAGGAAGGTCCCCGCCAGGACGACGGGGCGCACCCCGACGCGCAGGATCGCGCGGCCCGCGATGATCGAGCCGATCGGCCAGCCGATGCTCATGGCCCCGACCGCCAGCCCGGCGTCGATCGGCGAGCCGCGCATCACCCCCTGGATCAGCGGCGGGACGTACGCGGTGAGGCCGAACATGACGACCCCCGCCAGGACCCCGATGGCCAGTCCGGCGCCGACGATCGGACGCCGGAGCAGCTCGAGCGAGATGAGCGGCTCTGCCACTCTCGTCTCCCCCCGCGCAAAGGCGACGAGGAGGACCAGCGAGGCGATCAGCGAGCCGATGACGATCGGCGAGGACCAGCCCAGGTTGCCGAGTTCGGAGGCGAACAGGAGGAGCAGCGTCACGCCGCCGGTGAGGGTCAGCATCCCGGCCCAGTCGAGCCGGTGCTCCCGGCGCACGACGTGCTCCTGGAGGACGAGCCCGGTCAGGATCGCGGCGAGGAGACCGACCGGCACGTTGATGTAGAAGACCCAGCGCCAGCCGATCGTCTCGGTGATCAGGCCACCGAGCGCGGGACCGATGATGGCGGAGACCCCCCACACGCTGCTGAACAGGCCCTGCATCTTCGCTCGCTGTCGCGGCTCGAAGATGTCCCCGACGATGGTGAAGGCGATCGGCTGCACCGCCCCGGCGCCAAGGCCCTGGATCGCGCGAAAGACGATGAGCTCGAGCATCGAGCCGGAGAGGCCGCAGAGCGCCGAGCCGCCCACGAAGAGCGCCAGACCCGCCAGGAAGATCGGCTTGCGTCCGTGGATGTCGGCGAGGGTCGAGAAGATCGGGACCGTGGTCGTGGCGGTGAGCAGGTAGGCCGCGAAGACCCATCCGTACTGCTCGATCCCGCCGAGCTGACCGATGATCGTGGGCATGGCCGTCCCGACCACGGTCGAATCGAGAGCGGCGACCGCGATGCCGGCCATGACCCCGGCGCTGATGAGCAGCTGCTCGCGGGTGATCGGCGTGTCGGACTGGGCCATCGGTCAAGTCTACCGATGGCGCCGGGTTATGTCCGTCAGTAGCGAATGGCCGTGACTCATCACCAATCCACGCAACAGCCGACAGGCAGTACACAGACCAGCTCCCCGTTGCGGACCAGCTGAAATCGAGGATCGTGCGCGCTACGCCGCGGTTGGGCGGCTGGCGACCGGGTCCGATGTTGCAGGGGTGTTCGACAAACGTCCAGCTATTACCTGGCCGTGCAGTGCCTCATGTTCAGCGGGTCGTGGAGACCGTCGCGAAAGAAGCTAGTGGGTTCCCGGTCGCGCTTCCTGATTCGCACTACGTAGTGCGCAGTCATTCGCCAACTGTGTTGACGATCGAATCGACCGTGACGGCACCATTAGGCCCCTGCGCCTGTCCGTCAGTGACTGACCAGATGTCCTGAACATCGAAACCCGTGAATGGCGCGCCACGTAAGGTCCCAAGGCTCGTCGTCGATAAAAACACCGCAACGTCGAGTCCGGGTTGGAGGTCCAATTGCCCCGCGACGGCGAAGGTTCGACAACCTACGGTGCCCCCTAAAACACGCGTGTCGATTACTGCACCGACCGTAACTGGAACTTCCGCTCTAACCTTGCCAGTTTCCACAACCGAGATGCGTAGGTTTCTATAGACCTGTAGAAATGTAGGCCGGAGTCCCGGCTCGAGGCTTGGCGGCGACCCGTCGGACGTCGCCCAGTGACCGGAATCCACAGAGACGACCTTGCCGATAAGGACAGCATCAGAGCCGGCGGCTTCGGCCTGCAGCCCTGGGTAGTATTTCAGGCCGTAGCTCGTGAACGTGCCGCAACCGAGACCCACATCTCCTACTTTCCAGGGTGGAGACGCTTCGCCGGGATCGGGCGATTGCGGAGTACCAACCGCTCCAGTGCCGCGGGGTGCCAGTTGGCCTCGCAGGCTCAGAGTGACCGTAAGAACAGCTGCGAAGACTGCAGCGATCCCGAGGAAGTAGCCCAGCTGACGCGCGGGTTTCATGATGCGCCGTATGCGACCTGGAGGCCCAATACGTCATCCGACGTTGGCGTGATCCCCATGTACACGCTATTCGGCCATGACGGGTACATGATGGCAACGTGCCCGGTGTGACCCAGACATAGCATGTGGCCTTGCTCGTGACCAAGTGTGAACCGCGCGTCGATATACCCATCATTGGGATTTGAATTCGTATCGAAGTTCAAATCTCGGGACACAATCATCTGGGAACACTCGATCGTGTTGTGGCTGCCCGATTGCAAGATGTCGTACGGTGTGTAGTCGGTAGTAATGGCAATGTACCCGCCGATCGAATCCCGCGAAATTTCGGTCGGACACCAATACGGCGTGTGATCCCCACTCGACTGGGTGATTGACGTGACTTCCACCAAGAACGGTTCGCGCGCCGGAACGGCATTCCACCGAGCGAATGCGTTACGCGCCTCCTGCTTCATGTTGAGAGTCTCGCCCGGGTTATTGGAGGATAAGGAAGAGTGGAGGTAAACGTAAGTGATGGAACTGTTGCCATCGCCGGCGAGTGGCCACTCGATGCACCAGTACGGACTGACGTTGGTGCAGCCAACGGGAGACCCGGGATAGTTGTTCCGCTGAAGCGTGTACGCGACCGCTGGCTGGGCCGAGAGTACGACAGCGACAACCGCCAGTGAGAAACCTAGAGGGTTGATGCGCCCGACCGTACGGCCCATGTCCCCACCAACTACTGCTGCGCCGATCGTGTAGCCGCGCATCGCGTGTGTCAAGTATTTCTTGTTCGCATCAGACACTTGCATGACGCGAGAGGAACTCGCGCTAGTCGCGGAGCAGCGTGAAGAGGGCCCCGGCCGGCTCAAAACCGGCCGATCGATAGAGCGCGTGGGCGACCTCGCGCCGCGCGCCCGATTCGAGGGTCGCAGCGCCGGCGGCACGGTCTGCCGCATCTGCCAGCGCCGAGTCGAGCAGGGCGGCGCCGATCCCCTGGCCGCGCATCCGCTCGGTGACGACCAGCTCCGGAATCCAGGCCTCGGGCGCGGAGGCGCGGAGGGTTTGGCGCAGCTCGAGCGAGCAGACGCCGACCAGGGACCGCTCCCGCATCGCCACGCGTGAGGCGTCCCGCGGACGCCGGATCAGCTCCGCGAACGAGCGGCTGACCGCTTCCATGCGCTCGGGGACGGGGGAGCGGGCCGCTCCCATCTCGGCCACCACTCGCGTCACCGCTTCAGCGTCGTCCGGCTCGACCGGCCGGATGGTCACGTCGGCGGGCGGGATCACGCTGCGACTCGAGATCGGCTCCAGGCGGAACCGCAGCAGCGCCTCCTCGAGGCCCAGGCTGCCGAGCAGGGCACGCCCCGGCTCCTCGCCCGTCGCGACATCGACCGCCAGCCGATGCGCCCCGCGCAGCCGCCACTCCTCGATCGCCACCCGTAGCAGGGCGCGCCCGATGCCACGCCGGCGCGCGCCGAGCGCGACGACGAGCTGGGGGACCCATGCCTCCCAGGTGGCGAAGTTGAGCCGGCGGCGAAAGAAGAGGAGCAGCAGCCCGGCCGGCTCGCCATCGGCAACCGCGAGAAAGGGCGCCGCATCGACCGAGCCGATGACCGCCTCCCAGCGTTCGCGCGCGAGGTCGGGCGCAAGCGCGGGCGCCGGCAGACCCTCGCGCTCGGCAAGCAGCGCCAGGACGGCGCCGAGATCCCCGCGACCGGCGGGGCGTAGCTCGACCCCGGCCGGAGTGCGGACGCTGAGCCCGCCGACGGGGCGATCCGGACCGCCGGGGCCCACGCCCTAGCGACCCTTGAAGTCGGGCTGGCGCTTCTCGAGGAAGGCCGCCATGCCCTCCTTCTGGTCCTCGGAGGCGAAGAGCAGGTAGAAGAGGCGACGCTCGTGGGCGAGCGCATCGGTGAGGCTGAGCTCGTAGGCGGCGTTGACCGCTTCCTTGGCGATGCGCACGGCGACCGGCGACTTCGCGGCGATCGTGGCTGCCAGGGCCAGCGAGTCCTCGACGACGAGCTCGTCGGGGACCACCCGCGCCACCAGGCCGCGCGAGAGGGCCTCGGCGGCCGCCATCGGCTCACCGGTGAGGATCATCTCCATCGCCCGGCTCTTGCCGATGGCGCGCGTCAGACGTTGCGTGCCGCCCGCGCCGGGGATGACGCCCAGCCCGATCTCCGGCTGGCCGAACCGGGCACCTTCGCCGGCGATGATCACGTCGAGCGCCATGGCCAGCTCGCAGCCACCGCCCAGGCACCAGCCGTTGACCGCGGCGATGACCGGCTTGCCGATGCGCCGCACCCGGTCCCACTGCGCGATCCGGTTGGCGCGCAGCATGTCGATCGGTGAGGCATCCGCCATCTCGCCGATGTCGGCGCCTGCGGCGAACGCGCGCTCGTTGCCGGTCACCACCATCGCCCGCACGCTCTCGTCGCGGTCGAGCTCCTCGAGCGTCGCGCACAGGAGATCCATGACCTCGCCGTTGAGCGCGTTGAGCTGTTTCGGGCGGTTGAGGCGGACGAGGGCCGTGCGGGCCTCGGGTTGACGCTCGACGAGGACGAGCGCGCCCGGGGAAGGTTCGGCCGCCACGTGTCGGGCTCCTTGACTCGTCATCCGCGCCCCGGGGAAGCGTTATCCACGTCGCGACGTCCAAGACTCGATTCTGTGGCGCAGATTTGCCAAGCTTTACCCAAGATGATGTCGCCCGAACGGAGCCAGGGCGCGGGGGTCTCTCGTCTAATGCTCATCACAGCAGCAAATGACAACTCGGCGTCTGGCGCGCTAACTCGCCGGCAAGCAAGGGCTCACGGCACGCCCTCTCCGAGCGCGCTGAGCGGAGCCCCGCACATGCCGCAGAAGTCGAAGCGCTCGGGGATGCCCGTCTCGCCGCAGGCGGGACAGGTCTTGCCGATCGCCGACTGGTATCGGCGCAGCGCCTGGTAGTCGGGCTCCCTCTTGGCATGGAAGGCGGCGACCGCCTCGTGCGTCTCGTCCGAGGTCGAGTGGATGGCGAGCCAGTCGCGCGCGTGGGTGATCGTCTGCGACCAGACCAGGTCGCGCCACCAGTTGAGCTGGGCCTTTGTGTAGCGCACCGTCTCCGGAAGCTTGTTGCGCAGCTTGGCCGCCAGCTCGGCCACCGCCGCATCGAGCTGGGCGCGGGGCACGACCCGCGTCACGAGGCCCCACTCGAGCGCCTGTTCGGGGCTGATGCGCTCGCAGAGCAGGATCACCTCCCGCGCCCGCCGGTCACCGATGACGAGCGGCAGCCACTGCGTGGCCCCACCGGCGGGCACCGATCCGTGCTCGGGGCCGACGTGGCGGAGGTAGGCGTCGTCGGTGATGACGCCGAAGTCACAGGCCAGCTGCAGCTCCTGGCCGCCGCCCACGCATGCGCCGTTGATCCGGGCGATCGTCGGCTTGCCGATGTTCCGCAGCCGGTCGTGCATCTCGATGAACGCGCCCATCCAGCGCCAGTACTGGCCGGAGTTGGCACCCATCCGCGCCTGCTCGTCGAGGTCCGCGCCCGTGGAGAAGGCGCGATCTCCCGCACCGGTGACGACCACCACCGACACCTCGTCGTCCCACGACGCGTCCTCGAAGGCCCGGCCCAGCTCACGCAGGGTCCGGAAGTCGAAGCAGTTGAGGACCGCGGGCCGGTTGATCGTGACCGTGGCGACGCCAGTCGAACCGTCCTTGGCGTACAGGATCCGCTCGAACCCGAGCGCTTCGGGCGCCGACGGTCGCGGGGCTTCCGTGTCGTGGCTCACGTGGCTCTCGCGGGTTTCCGCGTCGGTGATGGCCATGGCGGCTATCGGTCCGCTACTTCGTGGCGAAATAGTCGGCGTTGATCTGGGTGTAGTTCTGCCACTGGTCCGGGACCGCATCCTCGGCAAAGATCGCGGTCACCGGGCATTCCGGCTCGCAGGCTCCGCAGTCGATGCACTCGTCGGGGTCGATGAAGTACATCGTGTCCTCGTCCTTGGCGTGGATGCAGTCGACCGGGCAGACGTCGACGCAGCTTGCGTCCTTGACGCCGATGCACGGCTCGGTGATGACGTAGGTCACGGAAAATGTGTCCTCGTTGCGTGTCCGCGATGTGGAGGCCGAGTCTACACCGGAGGCCCGTTCGACGGCCGGTCAGCGGTCGCGAAGCGGCTCCTCGTCGGGCATGTGAACGACCCACGGCTTCCGCCATTCCGGCGCCTCGAAGGGCTGCCCGAAACAGCACGGCGTGGCGCGAGGGACCAAGGGCACGCGGGCATCGGGTAGCCTTCCGACCATGAGCAGCAGGCCCTTCGGTGCGGAGCATCCGCTCCTGATCGTCGCCGCGGCGACACCCCTGACCGAAGGCGGCGCTCGGCTCGACGAGGCAGCGATCTGGCCATATGTCCGCTTCCTGACCGATGGCGGCGCCGACGGTGTCTTCGCCTGCGGCACGACCGGCGAGGGGATCCTGCTCAGCCTCGAGGAACGCAAGCGCGCAGCGGTCGTCTTCCGCGCCGCGCTGCGCGGGACCTTGATCGTCCACTGCGGCTCGCAGTCAACCGCCGACACGGCGGAGCTGGCGGCGCATGCCGCCGAGATCGGCGCCGACGCGGTGGCCGTCATCCCGCCGCCCTACTTCCCGCTCGACGAGGCCGCGCTGGCCGCGCACCTCGTCGCGGCGGCTCGCGCCTGCAATCCGCTCCCGTTCTTCATCTACGCCTTCGCGGCACGCAGCGGCTACCCGGTCAGCCTGGAGGTCGTGGCCCGGGTTCGGGACGGGGCCCCAAACCTGGCCGGCCTCAAGGTGAGCGAGGCGCCATGGGAGAAGGTCGAGCCGTACCTGGGGGTTGGGCTGCCGGTCTTCGTCGGCCAGGAGCCGTTCATCCCGCGCGCCCTGGCGGCGGGGGCGGTTGGCGCCGTCTCCGGCCTGGCCGCGGCGTTCCCGGAGGCGGTCCGTGGGGTGCTCGACGCGCCCGATGCCAACGGCGGGGCCCGCCTCACGTCCCTTCGGAACGCCCTCGAATCCTCCGGCGGCCCCTTCATCGCGGCGGTCAAGCACGTGCTCGGGGTTCGCGGCGTCCCGGTCGGCCCGGACCTCCGCAATCCCATGCGGTCGCTGACGGCGGAAGAGGCCCTTCGCGTCGACGCTGCCGTCGCGTCCGAGATACCTACACGGGCCACATAGCGGAGTGACGTGGACAAGGCGTGGAGCGGCCGGTACGTGATGCAAGCGAGGCGCGGCCACGGTCAGTCAGCAGGCCCTGGCTCGACCTGGCTCACTGCTCGAGGACGCTGCTTGGGCATATAGGATGGTGCGCCTGCAGGCGCTCGCCTGCTGCGCCGTACCAGTTGGAGGACCGGGACGGTTGACGCGCCGGAAGGGGGATCCGGTTGTTAACGCAGGGGGCCGCCATGTCCCAGACTCATGATGGGCAGCTGCCCGCAGCCAACGCGAATCCCGACGAGTTCGCGACGCAGCGACTCCGGCGGGATCCAATGCACACGCTCGCAGGCTGCGAGCGGATCGTCGTCGTCGGCCGGACGGGATCGGGCAAGACGACCCTCGCGCGCCACCTTGCCGCGGCCCTTCACGTTCCCCACGTGGAGCTTGACTCCCTGTACTTCGGCCCGCAGTTCAGCACGGCGCCTTTGGCCGTCCTGCGTGAGCGGACGGCCGCGGCGATTGCCGGCGATCGGTGGGTGACCGACGGCAACAAGCGAGCGGTGCGCGACCTGGTCTGGCCTCGGGCTGACACGATCGTTTGGCTGGACTACTCGCTGGGCGTCAGCTTGTGGAGGCTCGGCAGGCGGGCTCGGTGGCGCACGGCACAGCTCACAGCCGAGGCCGCCAGGACCGGTCGGCGAGCTGGGCTGCCCCGGCAGCTTCTGGCCGCAGCAACAGGCGTTCTCACGGCGCTCCGATCGCATGCCGGACAGCGCCGCGAGTACACGCAGCTGTTCGGCGAGCCGGCGAACCAGCATCTCGCGGTGGTGCGTCTGCGGTCCCCGCGTGCCGCACGCGAGTGGCTGGCTCGCGTTACCGCTCCGCCAGGACCGTCATGGGGAGGGACGCCACGATGACGCTATCCAGTCCCGCGCCCGACTGAACCAGGTCTGTAGAGCGGGCTCTTTCGCGACGTTTCGGGATCAGCCGGTTTCGCCGCCGGAGGGCTGGGCCGCGGCGGTGTCGTAGGCTGCATCGAGGCCGCGCACCGGCGCGGGGGTGGTGGCCGCCACGTTCATCTCGAAGCGCGACGGCGGAGCCTCGGAAGCGAGGCGAAGGATCTCGTCTTCGGTCAGGTCGTAGCCAAAGCGAATCGCGGCGAGGTTCTCATCAAGGTAGCGCCGCGGGAGGGCGTCGCGGATCGAGCGCTCGTCGTAGTCGACCTTCGCCAGCCGCAGGAGCCGGCCCAGAGCGATCATGTTGCCGAACAGCTCCTTGCCGAAGTGCTGGCTGCCGAGCGCCGCGAAGGGGATCTGCTCGTCGCCCTCGCTCGCCAGGCCCAGGTCGGTGACGACCTTCTTGCCGTGGATCCGCAGGTGTCCCTTGTTCGCCAGCTTGAGCAGGATGTCGGCCTCCTCGATGACCGGGTTGGCGATCGCCGCGTCGTCGAAGATGACGAACGCGTCCGACATGGAGCCGCGGACCGAGCTGTCATAGTCGAACAGCACGGTCACCTGCTTGCCCATCCGCGCCAACAGGTTGCCCAGGACGCCGGCGATGACCCGCACCCCCTGGCCGCCCACCCCGTCGAGCGCGATCGAGGTCGCCATCGGCTCAGCTCTCGAGCTCGGCCGGATCGACCCCGGCCTCGCGAAGCGCATCGGCGAGGCTGATCTCGCCTTTCGCGACCCGAATCTTCACCGCCGGGTCGAGCCGCTGCATGAGGGCCAGGCGCTTCTGGCTCTCCGCGCGGCGTCGCGCCTTCTCGTCGTCGGAGACGGCCGGCTTGGCCTTGGCTGCCGGAGCCGATGTCGCCTCCACCTTCGGGGCGTGGCCGTTGGCGTCCGCCGGAGCGCCGGGAGGAGCCGCCGCAGCGGCGCCATCGGCCTGGCCGTTTCGGGCTGGATGATCGACCGGGTAGAGGATCCCGATCTCGTGCTCGTTGAGGAGCTCGGCACCCTTGGCCGCGCGCTTGAAGGTCTTGCGGTAGAAGGTGAGCATCTCGTTCGCGCTCGCGAACCCGATCCGCCGGCCGTTGTTCTCGATGCACTGGCTGGTGATGTCCACGAAGCTGAAGCCGTTCCACTCGATCGCCTCGCGGATCGCGTTGCGCAGGTGCTGCTGGTGGTAGACGGTCGACTTGGCGTAGAGCGCGTGCGGTGAGCTGCGCACCAGGCCCTGGAGGTTGATGGGCGTGTTCGGATTTCCGATGGGGCTCGACAGGGTCTTCGTGCCGGTCGGCGTGGTCGGGCCGGTCTGGCCACCGGTCAGCCCGTAGATCTCGTTGTTGTTGCAGAGCACCGTCACGTTCGCGTTGCGGCGGATGGTGTGGATGAGGTGGTTCCCGCCGATCGAGGCGGTGTCGCCGTCGCCGGCCACGACGATCACGTTGAGCTCGGGGCGGACGGTCTTGATGGCCTCGGCCACGGGCAGGGTGCGGCCGTGCAGCGTGTAGACCGACTCGTGCTTCAGGTAGGAGCCCATGCGCCCCGTGCAGCCGATGCCGGTGACGATGACGGTGTTCGTCTCGTCGAGGCCCATCTCCTCGAGGACGATCGCCAGCTGGATCATGATCGTGCCGATGCCGCAGCCGGGGCACCAGATCGTCGGGAAGAGCTCGACCTTGAGGTGCTTCTTGTAGCCGAGCTCGGCCATGGTCAGCTCGGGCATCAGCCGCCGACCTCCAGCGGGGAGGGCCGCCGGCGCTCGGTGGCCGCAGGCGGGAAGGGAGCCTCGCCCGGGCCGCCCGCGAGCACTCGCTCGACCCCGTCGCGGACCGCCTCGATGCTGATCCGCCCGCCCAGCAGCGGGACCCGCTTCACCTCGCGACCGATGGCGAGCTGGACGAGGTCCGCGTACTGGCCGTCGTTGGCCTCCACGACCACGATCTCGCGGTAGCGCGCGGTGATCTCGCGCAGCTCGTCGCCGAGCACCGGGTGGATGCGGATCGGGCGGAAGAGGGCATAGTCGGCAGCGAGCGGCGCCGCGACCCGGCTGACGATGCCGTAGCAGACGATGAGGACCTCCGCGTGGCGGTTCCAGCCGTGCTCGTAGAGGGCGTACCGCCCGGCCACGTCCAGGTGCCGTTGCTTCGCCTCGTAGAACTGGCGCCTGTACTCGTCGGCGTCGGCGGTGGCGGGCTCGCCCGCATTCGCTCCCGACTCGTACATGAGCACCCCGGCGAAGAAGCGGGGCTGACCGGCGACGTGCCGGGCGAGCGGCGCGAAGTCGCGCGGGACAACGGTGATCTCCGCCGCCAGCTCGTCGAGATCGATGATCTCGTTGAGGTGTCCGACGAACGTGTCGGAGAGGATGACGACCGGCGAGCGCGACTCCTCGGCGGCGTTGAAGGCCTGGACGGTGACGCGGAACGCCTCCTCGGTGCCGTTGGGGTAGAAGGCGATCGGCGTGTAATCGCCGGACGACCCGAAGCGGACCTGCATGATGTCGCCCTGCCCCGGCATGGTCGGCATCCCGGTCGCCGGCCCGACACGCTGGACGTCGACGAAGACGCTCGGCACCCCGACCTTCTGGGCGTAGCCGATCGCCTCCTGCATGAGGCTGAATCCCGGGCCGGAGGTCGCGGTGAAGGCCTTCGCCCCGGCCAGGCTGGCGCCGATGACGGCGTTCGCGCTCGCGATCTCGTCCTCCGCCTGGAGGAAGCGGAACTCGCGGTGGTGGGCTGCCGCGTACCCCGAGGCGATGTTCAGGATCTCGGTCGACGGGCTGATCGGGTAGCCGGCGTAGTAGCTGGCCCCGGCTGCGACCGCGCCGTGGAAGACCGCCTCGTTGCCCTGGACCAGCTTGCGCATCGGCTCAGTCGGCCTTCGCCTTTGCCTCCGCCGCGCGAGCGGCGTGGGCCTCCACGGCCGCGGGGATCATCTCGATGGCGAGGTCCGGACAGTAGCGCTCGCAGAGCCCGCAGAGGATGCAGTTCTCCTCCTCGAGGATCGCGTCGTTGCGCAGGACGAGCGTCGCCTTGGGGCAGATGTCGATGCAGATGTCGCATCGCTTGCAGAAGACGGGGTTCCAGCTGATGTTGGCATAGTCGACCCAGCGAATGCCGTCGGCGTGGTCTGCGGAGGTGCCGGTCCCGAAGGCCAGCGCTTCCTGAGCGCGGTCGCGTGTCATGGGAGGCCGATGATACGCGCCGCTCTCGTCCGCCGTGACAGCGACCGGGCACACCGACTCCGCCGTCATCGGGCCGTCATACCGCGGTCATACTCTGGCCGCCCATGGCCACGGTGCTGCTCGTCGACGACGACCCGAAGATCCGCGAGCTGCTGCGCCTCTACGTTGAGCGCGAGGGACATCGGACACTGGCCGCCGCCGACGGCGAGACGGCGGTCGCCACCGCCCTGCGGGCCCGGCCCGACCTGGTCGTCCTCGACGTCATGCTCCCCGGGCTCGACGGCTTCGAGGTCTGCCGTCGCATCCGCGACGAGAGCGACGTCCCGATCCTCCTGCTCACCGCCCGGTCCGGGGACTCGGACAAGGTGGTGGGGCTCGACATCGGCGCCGATGACTACGTCGTCAAGCCGTTCTCGCCGCGCGAGCTCATGGCCCGCATCCGCGCCCTGCTGCGCCGGCGCCGCCAGGAGCACGCCGCCGATGAGCCGATCCTCTCCGCCTCCGGCCTCGAGGTCGATCCGAACGCGGTGGAGGCCCGGCTCGGCGGCGCGCCGCTGGACCTCACCCCGTTCGAGTTCCGCCTGCTCCTGGGGCTCATGCGGCGGCCGGGCCGGGTCTTCAGCCGCGACGACCTCATCGACGCGATCCACGGGGACGACGACCCGGGGATCATCGACCGCACCATTGATGTCCACATGGGCCGATTGCGCCGCAAGCTCGGCGACGACGCCACGGATCCGCGCTTCATCGCCACGGTCCGCACCGTGGGGTACAAGTTCGTCGCCCCGGTCGAGAAGCGCGAGAGCACGACCGCGCCCGCGTGAGCGGTGACGCGTGACGGGAGACGAGTGACATGAGCCCAGATCGGCGGGCGCAGCCCCGCGCGAGGCGGCCGTTCTTGCCGAGCCTGCGGCTGCGACTCATCGGGCTGATGGTCGCGCTGGCGCTCGCGGTTGCCGGGGTCATGATCCTCGCGGTCGAGCGCTTCAGCGCCGACCAGATCATGCAGCTCGCGACCCGATCGGGGGCCTCGCCGGCCGAGGCGCAGGCGATGTTCGACGCCTACGTGAGCCGGGTCCTCCTCATCGGGGCCGGACTGGGCGTCGTCCTCGGAGCGCTGATCGCGTTTTGGCTGCTGCGACGCATCCTCCGCCCGCTCGACCGGCTGACCGCCGCCTCGCGGGCCATCGCGGGTGGCAACCTCGCGGTCCGTGTCCCCGACCCGCCGGACCCCGAGCTCCGCGGACTGGCCGATGCTTTCAACCAGATGGCCGCCGCCCTCGAGCGGATCGAGCAGCTGCGTCGCACGCTGGTCGAGAACGTCGCGCACGAACTGCGGACCCCGCTCACCAGCCTTCAGGGCTACACCGAGGCCCTGGCCGACGGGGTGATCGAGCCGACCCCGGAGATGCTGCGCACCGTCCACGAGGAGATCGTGCGGCTCACCCATCTCGTCGAGGAGCTCGACCAGCTGGCGCGCGAGGAGCGTGGGGAGCGAGACCTGGCACGGGCGGAGGTCGACCTGGCAGCCATCGTCCAGCGGGCGGTGGCGATCGCCTCACCGGAGCTCGCCAGCCGCCAGATCAGCATCCGGGTCGAGGACGCCGCCTCGCTCCCGC
>Ga0070730_10002624_pt1 | contig 16291 bp, 11 predicted proteins | sample Coa_R1_3_FD_66447 | JGI IMG/M metagenome (GOLD analysis project Ga0070730, IMG submission 66447) | Surface soil microbial communities from Centralia Pennsylvania, which are recovering from an underground coalmine fire - Coalmine... | ecosystem: Environmental > Terrestrial > Soil > Unclassified ...
GAATTCTGGCTGCTGTTCGCCGGATTGGCATTCTTCCACGAATCCTTTCACGGGCTTACCTGCAAGCATTTTGGGGGAAGCGTTGAAAAAATGGGCTTTACCCTGATGTACTTCGCGCCCAGTTTTTTCTGCGATGTTACGCAGGTCTGGATTTACGGAGGCAAATGGGAGCGGATTGCCACGGTAATCGCTGGCATATGGGGCGACCTGATTCTGTGTTTTTTCGCCACGGTTGTATGGTGGACCACCACTCCGGGCATGGCCGCGCACAACCTGGCTTACAAGATCATGATGGTGTCGGGCATCGGTGTTTCTTTGCTGAATCTGAACCCGCTGATCAAGCTGGATGGATATTTCATATTCTGCGAATTGATCGGCCAGCCGGATTTTAAAGAGCGGACTTCGGCGTACTTTTCCGCCTGGACGCGCAAGCTGTTCGGCATGCCCTCCGAGATCGAGTACATTCCACGTTTGCACCGGCCCTTCTATATCGCTTACGCCATCCTTTCCGGAATTTATGGCTATCTGCTCTTGTCGTTTCTAATGGTGTTTTCCTATAACGTGCTGCACCGGTACTCGCCGGCGTGGGCGTTTGTGCCTGCACTAGCCGCTGGATACTGGGTGTTTCGCGCTCGGATTCACAGCTTTGGACGATTTACCAAGCTGCTTTACCTTGATAAAAGAGAGCGGTTACGGGGCTGGCTGACTCCGGTACGCATCGTCGGCTTGGGACTGGTGCTGCTCACAGTCGTGTTTCTGCCAGTCTGGCCCGACTTCCAGGATGGGTCCTTGGTGATTGAACCTGCCAAACAGGCTTCGATCCACGCTGCCGTTGCAGGCAGGGTCTCCAGGGTATTAGTGGATGAAGGGCAACGTGTGGCCGCAGGCCAGCTTCTCCTAACGCTGGAAAACCTTGACGTTGCGTCAGAATTGGGAAAAGCTCGCGCAGATCTTACTGTGGCTTCGGCCCGAGCGACTCAGACTCAGCTGCATTATGGAGAGTTTGGCCCTGCCGATCAGGAACGCACGCGTTTGCTGCAGGAGAATCGCACCCTCAACGATGAAGCTAGTAAGTTGCAGGTAGTAAGCCCGATCTCAGGCATCGTGGCAACTCCTCGCGTGCAGAGCCTGACTGGCGCCGATCTTGACGAGGGAACCCCCATCCTGGAGGTCATCGACGATTCAGCGTTGAAGGTCAGAGTCTTTATCCCAGAATTTGCCATGCACGATGTGCGGGTGGGTGCGCCCGTCAGAATGAAAGTTCGATCTCAACTGCTGCCCGTTTCTGCCGTTATCAGCTCCATCTCGGCCGACTGGACTCCACTTGACCCAGCCTTGAGCCAAAAAGAACAGCTTGCCGGCATCAACCCGCCCCGCTTTTACGCCGCAGATGTGCGGTTGTCCGCGGGTGCAGACCTGCGCCCCGGCATGACTGGAATGGCAAAAATTCGCGTGGGAAGGAGAAGCCTGGCAAGCCTTAGTTTACGTTTCGGGCGCGATTTGATTGCCCGGCGGATCTGGTAAAGCCTGATAACTGCATTGGGAATGAGAAAAGGGCCAACGATACCGTTGGCCCTTTCTGATTGGCTTCGGTTCAACCCTAAGCTTTAACGCGGCTGACTACGCGGCTGATTACCCGGCTGGTCATCCGGCCCCGAACGCTGGGTACAGCTAGGGGCGCTTTTGTCCGAGGAGTGATTCGGGCATTCAAGCGCGCGGCAACTTTCGCGCTCACCTTCGGATCTTCAGCGGGAGTTGAGCTGGCCACGATGGCCTTCTTGGTGGTGTTCAGGCTGTTCAGCAGGGACTTTTTCTGAATCGACATGTGAGCTCCTCGAAGCCAGATTTTTTATTCCGTTGGGAACGCTTTTCACATTAGCAACGGATATACCAAACTGCACGAGGATGTTATGAAATCGCCGCTCTATGAAAATCAAGCAGTTAGGTCACCAGCGCCGATGTTGGACCAAGTACTGAACGGTGAAGAATCGTACCAAGGTTAAAAATTAACCGCGCATGGGTTAATTTTTAACCCTCCACGCGCAACCCCGGCTCAATCTTCAGCTTGCGGCAGAGATATTTCATGCGTTGCGGGTCGATGCGCAGCAGCGCAGCCGCCGCCGATTTCTTCCCGCCGCTTCGGCGCAAGGCCGCATTCAGGTAGGCGATCTCGATTTTCTCCATCTCGCCGTCGAAGTCCACTCCTTGTTCGGGGATCAGGATGGCCTCCTGGCTGACCGCGCTGGAATAGAGCAGCTGTTGGGGCAGATAGTGGGCAGGAATCACCGACCCGTCGCTCATGAGCACCAGACGCTGGACAACATTCTCCAGCTCCCGGACGTTGCCCGGCCAGGAATAGTGCTCCAAGATCTCCATGACCTCCGGCTGAAGTTGCTTGACCGGTTTCTGGTTGGCAGTGCAGTACAGCCGCACGAAATGCTCGACGAGAATGGGAATATCCCCATCCCGCTCCCTCAGCGGCGGCACGTTGATCGGCACGACGTTAATCCTGTAATAAAGATCCTCGCGGAAGCGGCCCTTCCGGACCATATCCTCAAGATCGTCGTTGGTTGCCGTGATCAGGCGGAAGTCGATCTTCTTCGTAGCACGCCCTCCCAGCCTTTGCACGGAGCGCTCTTGAAGCACACGCAGGAGCTTGCTCTGCAGCCCATGGTCAAGCGTCGTGATTTCGTCGAGAAAGAGGGTGCCAGTGTGCGCCAGCTCGATCATACCCGGCTTGGCACTGTCAGCCCCGGTGAATGCGCCCCGTTCATACCCGAACAGTTCGGATTCGATCAGGGTTTCCGGGAGAGCGGAACAGTTCAGACACACGTAAGGCTTGTCACGGCGAGCCCCGGTTTCCACAATAGCTCGGGCTACAAGCTCCTTTCCGACCCCACTTTCGCCGCGAATGACCACGCTCGCGTTGCTGTCCGCAACCGCTTCGATGGCCTGATAGACCCTGCGCATGGCCTCGCTGCCGCCGATCAGGCTACAGAAGGCTGCGTTGTTTTCGACCTGCTGGAGCAGCCATTCCCCTTCAAACTGCAGGGCTCGTTTCTCGAGCGTTTGCAGAAGAACGGTGCGCAATTGCGCGCCGTCGACAGGCTTGAGGAAGAAGTGATCGCCTCCGGCCTGGCTTACCAGCAGTGGTAATTCGCTGCCGGCGGAGTCCGTAATGACGATCATGACCAGGTCGTCGCGCAGGCGACGCATTTCCTGTAGTACCTCGATGCCGTCCCTCCCCCCCTCGCCGATGCTCTCAAGGTCGAGAACGATTCCGTGGATATCCGGATCGTCGATGAGAGTTTTTATTTGGGATTCGGTGCTGGCGAGGGTTGCTCGAAAACTCGAAGAGAGCGCCCGGCGCATCTCCCGAAACATTGCCTCGTCCAACGTAATGATCGCGATTGCGTATCGCAGGGTCGGAGCTATTGGGCGTTCGCTGGAACCTTGAGGACCCATGGCCAATTGGATCAGCGCCGGATTATACGGCAAGATCCTGGGGATGCGTAGCCCCACGAATGGGCTAGAAAATCGGCGCCTCCCAAGGATTCGACCGGGAGCAGAGAGGGGGATGCCTTGACCCGCCTCTATGCGAATGGTAGCTTCGGTCGCAAAGTGACCTTCCGGGAGACATACTTCTGAGCCGGGCAGGCAAGCCGCCTCGATCCGCCGATCTTGACCGGCGCAATTTTCTACTCCAATTGTGTTTTGGGGCCGGGGCTGCCTTTATCCCAAGCGGGCTTTGGGCTTCCAAGTTTTCCCCTCCGCGTTGGGCTCTCGACGAGACTGGGGGCAGTCGTTATTTGCGGCCTCACTACCGCAACGAGCGGCCTCTGGATGCAACCTTGTTGAAAGTCGATCCCGCTCTGGATCGGTTTGCCGGCGAAAAGTATGCCGCTCAGATCAGCGGGATTCTGGAAGAGTGGAGGAATGGGCTGCGACGGTCTCCCAGTGAAGTGCAGGCGATAAAGAAGGCCCTGAATCCCAATTTTGTTGGCGTATCGCCGCAGCCGACCGGGATGCGAACCGTGAGGTCCTCCCCTACGCTGGTGGTAAAGGAGAATAAATTCTCCGAGCAACCGAATCTTGATCCTGCGACGTTCTTACAGCAGTGGCAGTCGAGTCTGAACGTTTTCTCCAAGATCGATGTCGCCGAATTCCAGATCACCCGGATCGATGGTGCATGGGACCATGCGGGAGGACCCGCCACTGTTGAGACGCGAGTTCGCCATGAAATTGCGGGCAGCGGGCCTGGCTTTCATCGCGAACAGCGTGTGGGCAACTGGAAACTCCAGTGGGAGGCGTCGGGTGGAGATTTCCGGGTCACGCGTTGGCAGGCCCTCGATGAGATGGTGGCGCGATCGAGTACGCCGTTCTATACCGATGTCACCGCAGCGACGCTGGGCCAGAACTCCTCCTATGCCTACCAACTGCAGCACGGAACAGATTATTGGCGGACCGTAATTGACGGCGCGTCGGGCATCGACATCTACGGCCATAACGGGGTTTCGGTGGCCGATATCGATAACGACGGATTCGACGATCTCTACATATGCCAGCCGGCGGGACTTCCCAACCGGCTTTACCGCAACCGCGGCGATGGAACGTTCGAAGACGTCACGGAGTCGTCCGGGTTAGGAATCCTAGAAAACACTGCCTGCGCGTTATTTGCCGATTTCGACAACGACGGGCGGCAAGACGTTGTTCTCGTGCGGGCAAACGGGCCACTGCTGTTCATGAACGAAGGCGGAGGCAAGTTCCGTCAGAAACCGGAAGCATTTCATTTCGCGAACCCGCCACAGGGAACGTTCACCGGTGCGGCGGTCGCCGATTATGACCGTGATGGGTGGCTCGACATCTATTTTTGTCTCTACTCCTACTACCAGGGCACCGGTCAATACCGGTATCCGTCGCCGTATCACGATGCGGAGAACGGCCCGCCAAACTTCCTGATGCGCAACATGCAAGACGGCACGTTCCGCGATGTGACATCGGAGTCAGGCCTTAATCAGAACAACACGCGCTATAGCTTTTGCTGCGCGTGGAACGATTACAACGGCGATGGCTGGCCCGATCTTTACGTGGTCAACGATTTCGGTCGCAAGAACCTCTACCGAAACAATGGCGACGGCACGTTCACGGATGTGGCGAAGCAGGCAGGCGCGGAAGACGTAGGGGCGGGCATGAGCGTCTCATGGCTCGATTACGACAACGACGCCGCCAGTGACCTTTATGTCGCGAATATGTGGACGGCAGCCGGCGTGCGCGTCTCCATGCAGGATGCGTTCAAGCCCGAGTCTTCCCCTTCAATTCGGGCGCTCTATCAGAAGCATGCCATGGGGAATTCTCTCCTCCGCCAGCGCGGCGACAATTTTGAAGACAAAACGGCTTCCGCGGGAGTCGGGATGGGCCGCTGGTCATGGTCCAGCGATGCTTTTGACTTCGATCACGACGGCTTCGACGATCTCTTCATCACGAACGGCATGGTATCGGGCCCGTCGCCCACGGACCTGAACAGCTTCTTCTGGCGGCAAGTCGTGGCGAATTCTCCCGATCAGGCAGGCAGTTCGCAAGATTATGAGCAGGGATGGAATGCCATCAACGAACTCATTCGCTCCGATGGAACCTGGAGCGGCTACGAACGAAACGTGTTCTACGCAAACAATCGCGATGGAAGCTTCTCGGACGTTTCCTCTGTTGTGGGACTGGACTTCATCGAGGATGGCCGGTCATTTGCGCTGGCAGATTTCGATCATGACGGCAGACTTGAGATTGCTCTAAAGAACCGCACCGCACCGCAACTGAGATTGCTAAGAAACCTTGCGCCGGATCTGCCGCCCTCGATTGCCTTCCGACTTCAGGGCACAAAGAGCAATCGCGACGCTGTTGGAGCCATCGTGACGATTGAGACGAACTCTGGACGGCAGATGCACAGCGTACAGGCCGGATCGGGATTCCTTTCCCAGCACAGCAAAGACTTATTTTTCGGGCTGGGAGATGCGAAAGGGACCGTACGCGCATCGATCCGCTGGCCGAGCGGTTTTGTTCAGGAACTTTCCGAGCTTCCTATCAATCATCGAGTATGGGTCACCGAGGGTTCTGAACCTTCGCGAAAGGAGGCCCTCGCAACGAACCGCACAACGACTCCGATCAGCCTCGCTTCCTCTAAGGCGGAATCGCTGCCTGCGACAATCGAAACCTGGCTTCTCGCGCCGGTCGCGGCGCCAGATTTTTCTTACACCGACCTTTCCGGCAAGAACCGTACGCTCTCGATGCTGCGCGGCAAGCCGCTTTTGCTGAGCTTCTGTGATAAAGAGTCGGGTGAACAGTACCTGGAAATTCTACGCACGCTCCATGCGCGTTGGGCGGCATCGGGACTGCAAGTTCTCACGATGCTCATCAGTGGCCAAGGCAGGCCCGTTGTCACGGGTGAAAAAGTAGCGCCTCCTTCTGTCTTGGAGCCATCGGACGAAGTCGCGGCCGCCTACAGCATCCTCTTTCGCCAGTTATTTGATCGGCATCGCGATCTGCCGCTGCCGACTTCATTCCTGCTTGATGCTAATGGCGAGATCGTTAAGGTTTATCAGGGTTCATTGGATCATCAACACGTCGAGAAAGATTTCCGTAGCATCCCCACGACCGATGCGGAAAGGCTCAGCCGTGCGCTTCCTTTTCCCAGCGCGGGCCATGGGCTTGAGTTCGGGCGCAACTATCTTTCTCTCGGCTCGTTGTTTTTTCAGCGTGGATATCTGGATCCCGCGGGAACCGCCTTTCAGCAAGCTCTGCGAGAGGATCCCTCCAGCGCCGAAGCGCTCTACGGCATTGGCAGCGTTTACCTGAACCAGAATAAGAGTGCGGACGCCCGTGCGATGTTTGAACGCTGCCTGAAGCAGCAGCCAAACTATCCGGAAACTTTTCCCGATGCATGGAATAACCTAGGCGTCCTCGATACGCGAGACGGACGCATTGTCGATTCGGTTGGCAAGTTTCAGGAAGCGTTAAAGCTGAATCCGCGCCACTTGCTGGCCCTCGTCAACTTGGGCAACGCGTATCGCGCACAGAAGCAGTGGGGGGAGGCTCGTGAAGCGCTTCAACGAGCGGTAGAGGTCGCCCCAAGCGATCCTGAGGCCAACTATGCTCTCGGAATGGTGTTTGCTCAGACGGATGACACGGCGCACGCATATGAGCAGCTGCAGACTGCATTGAAAGCCCGCCCGAATTATCCGGAGGCTCTTAACAACCTGGGGGTTCTGTATCTGGTCACGCAGCGGCGCAATGATGCCGTAGCCAGCTTCGAGCAATGCATTCGGATCGCGCCGGCCTTTGATCAGGCCTACCTGAACCTGGCTCGCCTGTACGCGCTGGAGGGCGCGCGCGACAGAGCCCGGGCCGTTCTCGGGGATTTGCTCAAGCGTCATCCGGAGCACGCTCAAGCCAGGCAGATGCTGGAGCAGCTGCAGTAAAAGTGGACGCTCAGGGCTTCGGAGTCGGCGCGATCAGAAGGTCGACGAACTCTTTGTAGAATTTTTGAGTATCCAGATCGACTTGAATCTCAACCGGCGGCCCGACGATCTTCGGTTTGTCTTGTTCCGTCCAGCTAAGCGTGTAACCGTTCTCGGCTCCGCGACTGAGGTCGACATCCAGGTAGCGGGTATCTTTCGCGGTGATCAAACTCGGATCCAGCCACGCTACGGACGCGAGTTCGTCCCAAAGGTAGTTGTATTTGCCCCGAACTTCGGCGTACGCGGCCATGTACTTTGCGGCGGGAGTCGTGCTCCCTTTCACCCGCTCAATCAGGTCCTGGGTGAATCTCGTCTTCACGGAAATGTCTACCGTCGTACAAACGATCTTCTTCCAGGGAGCCATTAATACAGCATGAGCGGCTTCGGGGTCGAACCACAGATTGAATTCGCGACGAGGTGTATTCACAAACTCAGGATCGTCGGTCGTCGGGTTCAAACTGCCGCCCATGAATACCAGTTCTTTGGCGAGACTCGGGAACTGCGGATCGATGGCCAGGGCAAGGGCCAGGTTGGTCATGGGGCCGCCCTCATAGATTGTGATCTCGTGCGGATATTTGCGGACCATGCGCACCATAAAATGTGCGGCGTCCTCGTCTAAAGGCTTCGTTGTCGGTAACCCGTCCGGCATTTTGCCTAGCTGGTCATGTGGATGAGATAGACGCGGCGTCCATGCGCCCACCCACGGCACCATACCGTACTGCTGCTCCCAGAGTTCGGTCTCGTCTTGACGACGGACCAGGGGATACTCTGCGCCCGGGACAACCGGAATATCAGTTCGGCCGATCAGTTCGAGCATGCGCAATGTGTGCGCGACTTCTTCTCGCAGCCAGGCATCGCCAGTCACGACGGTTATCCCTAGAACGTCGGTTTGCGGAGATTGGATCAACAGCAGCATCGACTGTTGGTCCGTGCCGGCGGGCCCAGCCGCGTCCTGGTCGATGATGATCTTGCGCTTCGCGGACTGTTGCCCCCAGGCTGCAAGAGAGAAACTGAAGAGGCAGAGACAGAATCTCAGCCAGACGAATCTAGACATTCGATGACCCCGTTGGTTGGTGGACGATAAGCAGAGGCATTCTATTGGTAGCGCGTATACTTTGCCACTGGACAGTATTGCGATGGGAAGACGGCCTTTGTTCCGAGAGCTTGCTCAATGCGGTCTCATCGTGCTGGCTGCAACTCTTGCCGGCACTGCTTATGCGCCACAGTCCAGCTCGGCGTCTCTTCACGGAACCATCCGCGACACCCAGGGGAATCCGGTTGAAGCAGCAACAGTCCAGATCCAGGCAAGAGGTTCCTCTGACACGCAGACCGCTCAAACCGACGTACAGGGAGTCTATCGCCTCGCCGGACTGCACGAGGGGGTGTACCGCCTGAAAATTGCGAAGAACGGTTATGCGGATGGCCAGATCGATTCAGTCTTTCTTAGTCCGAATGAGAACAAAAGTGTGGATCTCACGCTGCAACCGCTGAACGCGATCCTGGTGAAGCCGCAGTTTTTCGACCAGCCGCAATTCACCGTCTCTGGAGTGACCGATGCAACGAACCTGGGCGGCCACGGTTCCGATACTGTCGTGCGCGCCCGAGAATCCCTCGCGAAAGAGACAGCGACCCTCGGCAACGGGCCGCCCCCGCCGACCACCGACGCGGCCACCACGAACATCCTGAAGAAGACAGCTGAACAGATTCGAGCATTGCTCGCCCAGCGAGATCAGCCGGGACTCCACCATCAGCTTGCCGATATCGACGAGCGGCTCGGCGACTCTTTGGAAGCCGTTCAGCAGTATCAGAGGGCGGCGGAAATGGACCCGAACGAGCAGTACCTCTTCGATTGGGGGGCCGAGTTGCTGTTGCATCACGCGCCGGAACCGGCGGCTGAAGTTTTCACCAGGGGAAATCGTCTCTTCCCGCGGTCCGCGCGTATGCTGGTGGGGCTCGGTGCTGCATCGTTCACGCGTGGGAACAACGAGGAGGCGGTGAAGCAGGTCTGCGAAGCGTCTGACTTGAACCCGGGGGATACGGCTCCGTATCTATTCCTTGGGAAAATGCTGCGGACGCAGGATGTGCCCTCGCCGGAGGCGGTCGACCGATTGCGGCGCTTCGTCACCTTGCAACCCCAGAATGCGGAAGCGAACTATTATTATGCCGTCGCGCTCGGGAAATCGAGCCCTGGACCGGAGGGTAACGGGCGATCGGAATCTTACTTAAGAACGGCAATTCGCCTGGATCCGAACTATGCGCCTGCCTATCAACAGTTGGGCATTCTGCATTCCGAACATCGGGATTATGCTGCTGCCATTTCTGACTACGAGCATGCGACGCAGATCGATCCCCACATGGAGCAGGCGCACTATCGCCTTGCACAAGCCTACCGGCTCCTCGGAAAGGCGGAAAAGTCGAAAGAAGAGCTGCGGCTGTATGAAGAGCTTTCGAAGGAATCAACAGAGCAGGCCGAACGCGAGCGGCACGAGATCCGGCAGTTTGTCTACACGCTGCGCGACCAGCCGCCGGTGTCGAATCCCTAGGGTGAGTGCCCCTGTGTTACACTTTTTAATTCAAAAACATAGGTTGCACGCAGGACGACCGATCCATCCATGCTTTTTTCCAAAGAATATGTGGGCTATTTAGGCCGGGAACTCACGAAGAGACTGATTGCCGCAAAGCTCATTGAAGCAGACTCAGTCCCGGCTGTGACCGAGCGCGTTCACGCCGCACTGCTGGATGAACTTTCGCTGGAAGACCGGATCAACGACGAGGTGCGGGTCATTCTGGAAGCATATTCCGACGAAATGCAGAAGACCGGGGCCAACTACCAGGAAATGTTCCGCAAGGTAAAGAGCGAACTGGTGCGCAAGTACAAGGCGGTGCTGTGAGACTGAGCCGCGACAAAGTCAATGTGCTCGCCCGCGCCGTTTCCGACGTGCTCAAGCAGATGGACGAAGTCGAGTTCATCGAAGATCCGAATACCATCCGCCAGGAAACCCGCAAGATTCTTGAGGACCTGTTCAACCAGGAAGCCAAGATCGACTTGGCTGCCCGCCAGAAGATCGACACCCAGAAACGCACCATCCTCGAGGGCTCGCAGGAGTGGGACATCCTTTACCGCAAGTACTACAACGAGGAAGTCAAGAAGTTCGGCGTTTAAACCGCAACTGCCGCCTCATCCTGAAAAATTCGCGAGAATGGGGTAACGATGATCCGATTGGTTCGTCTGTAAACACGCCGGAGGTCTCTCCATGCACCGAATTGTCCGCCTTCTCGCCTGTGCCATCCTTTTCAGCCTGGTCTCGATCGCAACCGCAGCGCAGGATCTTGCACCCCCAGCGCCCCAAAAGCTCACGATTCACTCGAACATCCTGAATGAGGATCGCGTCATTTGGGTGCGTACGCCGCTCGGCTATGAGCAGAGCAAGAATCCGCTTCCGGTGCTCTACCTGACCGACGGTCCCGGGCATATCAACGAGATCGGCAACAGCATCGACTTTCTCCGGGATAACCAACGCATGCCCTCACTCATCGTGGTGGGAATCGCCAACACCGATCGGACCCGCGACCTGACGCCGAGTCATTCGGAGGCGAAGGATGCTGCCGGCAAGGAACAAAATCCGACCAGCGGCGGAGCAGATCATTTCCTCGATTTCATCCAGACTGAACTCATGCCCGAAATCGAGAAACGCTACCGTACGGCGCATTACCGCATTTTCTCCGGGCACTCTCTTGGCGGTCTGCTGGCAATCCACATTCTGATTACCCGGCCGGACATGTTCGACGCTTATATTGCTGTGAGTCCGAGCTTGTGGTGGAACGATAAGCGCACTCTTCATCAGGCAGAGGACTTCTTTGCTGGTCGCACCGAATTGAACAAGACCCTTTTCTTTTCCTTAGGAAACGAGAACGGGGGGATGAGAGAAGGGTTCGATGAACTGAAGAAGTCCCTCACCGCGAAGGCTCCGAAAGGTTTCCACTGGGACTCCGCCCTCTACGCCGACGAGGATCATGGCTCGACCGTGCTCCGGGCGCATTACGCCGGCCTGCGTACGATCTTCTACGATTGGCAGATGCCGCGTGACCCATCCACCGGCATAGTCATGGGCGGACTCGCCGGCTTGGAAAAGCACTATCAACAGCTCTCAGCCCGTTACGGCTATGAGATTTCCCCGCCGGAGAATGCGGTCAACGGGCTTGGCTATCAGCTGATGGGAAACAAGAAGTTCGATGAGGCCATTGCCGTGTTCCAGCGCAACGTCGAACTCTATCCTGCGTCGGCCAATGTCTACGATAGCCTGGGCGAAGGCTACGAAAATGTGAACAAGTTCGACCTTGCGACCGAAGATGTTCAAAAAGCCATCGACATGGGCACGAAGAATGGCGACCCAAACCTGGACGCGTACAAAGACCACCTGAAGCGCGTTGCCGCCGAAGCCAAAACCGCCTCGGAGAAGGCTTCCGCGCACAACTGAAGCGCCTCGCATAAACTGGAATCATGTCGCCGGTTCCGATCAGTAGCCTGAGCGCGACCATCAAGCGTGCGGCGGAAGAAGCCGGATTCGACCTCTGCGGCATCGCGCCGGCTGCTGATTCAACCGAACTTAAGTACTTTCCCGAATGGATCGCCGCCGGCCGCGCCGGGGAAATGAAGTATCTGGAAGCCCGGGATGAGGCAGGAGAACTCAAGCGGAGTTCGCTTTCCTGTGTGGCGCCATGGGCTCGCAGCGTCGTCGTTTGCGCTATCAACTACAACACAGATCATCCATATTCGACAGAAATACAAGATTCCAGTCGCGGATGGATATCGCGCTATGCCTGGAGCCAGGAGGACTATCACGAGGCAGTGCTCCGCAGACTGAAGCAGGTGGAGCAGGCCATGTGGGGCGGGCACTCCTGCCCGCCCGGTCTGACCACCCGAAGCTACGTCGATACCGGACCGATCGTGGAGCGCGTCTTCGCGAAGTATGCAGGGATCGGCTGGATCGGCAAGAACACCTGCATCATCAATCAGAAAAAGGGCTCGTGGCTGTTCCTGGGAGTAATTCTCACCTCGCTTGAACTCGCTTCCGATGTGCCTGCTCCAGACCGCTGCGGGACCTGCACCCGCTGCATTGAGGCATGCCCAACGGACGCCATTCTCGCGCCCTACCAGCTCGATTCGAACCGCTGCATCTCATACCTGACCATCGAGAAACGAGGCTCGATTCCGGAAGAGCTGCGTCCCGGCATGGGACGCCATGTTTTCGGCTGCGACATTTGTCAGGATGTTTGCCCCTGGAACCGCAAGGCTCCGGCTTCCGCCGCACCTGAATTTTCGCCCCGCCCGGGGCTTGTGAATCCGGCCTTGGACTGGCTGGCAGAAATTTCGGCAGAGGAGTTCCGCCAGAGCTTTCGAAATTCGCCAATCCGGCGCGCCAAGCGCTCCGGGATACGTCGTAATACGGTCATCGCTATGGCCAATAGCGGAAATCGCGATTTCGAGCCTCTCCTGGCCAGACTCTCCGCCGATGACGACCCAAATGTGGCGGAAGCGGCCCGGTGGGCCCTCGCCCAACTCGAAAATCCTGTAGAATAAGCGGAATAGGATCAGCTGTAAAATTGCCAGGATGTTCGCCCTATCTTCGCTTTCAGCCCACGCTGATTTCTCCGCACTTCCGTAACTGGTTTTTTGAATACCTAGCAACTAATCTTCCGCTAAAGGGTTCTTAACAAGAGCGTTAGCTTTAGAGGTGGAGTAACGATGTCAGTACGCCACATTCCATTTATGCGGCGAATGAGTCGCAGGTTGATGTTCGCGGTCACGCTTGTCGCGTGCTCGGCGTTCGCCCATGCTTCTGCTACCTTTCTGTTGGAAGAACCCTACGGCAAGATGGGATTCTTTACCGCGACGGGTCATGCCGCAGTCTACCTCTCTGGCGTCTGTGCTGAAACTCCAGTTGTGCTCCGCCCCTGCAATCCGGGCGAAACCGGGGTGGTGATCAGCCGGTACAACGGGGTGGACGGCTACGATTGGGTGGCGATTCCCCTGATTCCCTACCTGTACGCGGTCGATCGGCCAGAGGATGTCCCCTTATTCGCCGACTCGAAGATGACAGCCTTCTTGCGCGACCGTTACCGGCGCCAATATCTGCAAGAAATTGCCCCTGATAAAGAAAATGGCGGGACTCCGGGCGGCAACTGGTATGAACTGGTTGGATCTTCCTATGACCGCACGATGTACGGCTTCGATATTGAGACTACGCCGGAACAGGATGCAGCGCTCATCCGCAGATTGAACGCATCGCGCAATGATTCTCATTTTCACCTCATGTGGCACAATTGCGCCGATTTTGCGAAAGACATCCTGAATTTTTATTATCCGAAGACCTTCCACCGCAGCATCGTATCCGACCTCGGAATGACCACGCCGAAACAGATGGCAAGGTTGCTCATCCGCTATAGCGCGAAGCATCCTGAGCTGCAGTTTTCAAGAATCGTGATTCCGCAGGTGCCGGGCAGCATGCCGCGCAGCGCTAAGGTGCATGGAGTTGTGGATTCGTTCTTTACCTCGAAGAAGTACATCGTGCCCAGCGCAATCGTCAGCCCGATCTTTGCCGGATGCGTTGCCGCCGTGTACGTCGGAACCGGAGGCGAGCGCTTCGAGCCTGCCCGCGGAGCAATGGTGTTCGTTGCCGGCGGCGGACCCGAGGCTCCGCTGAACCGCGAAGATCTCTTGGCGTACCGTCACGAATTGAAACACCTGCTTGCGGGCACATACCCGCAGAAATCAGGCCATATGATCGACAAGGCCTGGGAGCATCAGCAAGCAAAAGCCAAGCCGGCATCTGACGAAGAAGGACGTCCGGTTCTTGAAATGCGAGTGGGGGAGGAGCGGGTCCGAATCGGCATGACACCCGATACCATTCTAAGCAGCAACGCTCCGCCACCGCTGGTGCGCCAGCTATTGGAAGCTCGCCTCGAGTCCGAGTTGCACCACGGTTCCGTTCATGGACTAACGCAGGCTGAGCTTGAGCGAGACTGGAAACTTCTGCGGCAAACCATGGCGGGGCAGGACTCAACAATCGCTGCCCGCTCTGTGCCGCATGTAGAGGGCACGCACGGAAACGCTCCGTAATCACATCTAATTTTGGAAGCTCTTTGCCATCGACGAGCGGTTCCCCGCTGCGCCGTTTCCAGCCGCCGGCAAAGATGTCCTACGGGTTCTGCGGCGGTGGATGAGGTGGCATGCCCGAACCAGGAGGCACGCCCGAACCAGGAACCGGTGGCTGTCCCGGAGGTTGCTGCTGCTGCAGTTGTAACTGGCGCTGCTGCATTTCCTGGAGCAACTGCTGAGGAGTCTTCACTCCCGGCGGTTGCTGATCTGGCGCAGGTTGCTGCTGCTCTGCTTCGGCAGGCACCTGCTGCTGGTCCGCACTGTCGTCGTTAGAGTTATCGTCCACCTGCTCCGCATCATTCGCCATTTCTGGAGGTTGATCCGGCTGCTGCGGTTGTATCTGCGGCGGGACGTTATTCACCTGCTGATTCTGGACCGGAACGGCATTCTGAGCCATGTTCTCTGCGCCGCTTTTCGCGACCAGAACAATCCGGGTCAAAGCCACATCGTCGTCTGGAGCTCCCAGCAAAATGTAGTTAAAGCGGGAACCATTCAGGAGTTCGGCCATTACGTCCCGGGCGGGCCCCGGTCCCAAGCGGGTTACTACGCGCTCCGGAGCTGACGGCACTTCGATTTCCGCTCCAGTCTGTTTGCGCACGGCTTTCAAGATGTCTGCTAACGTCGAATTCGGCGCCACGATTGTCAGTTGATTGTTCTGGTAACTGACTTGCGGAGGCACAGCAGCGATCGAATCGAGAGGAATCTGCTGAACTGGCTGCCCGGTGGGACCGGAGGAGATCGGGGGGAGTTGTGGTTTCGGAGGCTTTTCAGCTTTCTTCGTCGTCTTTACCGTTCGCTTATGGGTCGCGGCCGGCTGTCCTGCTATGGGAGGCTGGGTTTGCCCAACGGCAGCGAGGCCCGCCAAGCACACAAAGACAGCGCTAAACATCAGCCCGCTTAGCTTTTTTTTCATTTCAACTTGTTGCATGAAAAACAACTCCGAAAAACAGCAGGACTCCAAGCGCCCACCATTTAATTCTAGCACCGTGCATCTGCGAACTCTTTAGCGATCTGCCCTCCACCAGAACGCTCTGGGCTCAGAATCTTGCGCCCCCTAACCCAGCGAATATTGAATGGTTTACAGATTTGCAACCCTTTTGCGCAAAGCAAAATCTTAAGGTAGCACCAATGCCGGGCATAAACTTGTCCAGATCTTCTAAGTCACTGGAATTACAGAGGAAGTCTTATGAAAACAGCGTCCAGCAATCGCCAAGCTTTTGCTTTTCTGATTGCATTCTCCGCTTTGGCGCTTTTCCAGGTAAGTCTGGTCGCGCAGACGTGCCAAACATCAGCCGAGTTGGATGAGCCGACGCGAACGGCCGTCACCAGCGCTGCGCAGAAGTATTTTCAGATGGCGGTCCGGGGCGATACGGCATCGTTACGGCAGGCCTCGATTCCGAGCCTCGCTTCGGACTTTTCCGGAATCGAAGCTACTCTCAAAGATCACCAGGCCGATCTTGCGGGAAGCCAGGCGACTGTCAAGGCGTCTTTTCTACTGGACGCCACTACCGCCACCGATCCCCATGAGGAGTTTTACTGTGGTGTCTTCGGCAGAAACGGACAAACTGCCAATAGCGCAGCTTTTTACCTCGACAATCTTCCGCCCGCCAAGTATTCCGTTGTG
>Ga0070730_10002626_pt1 | contig 16285 bp, 9 predicted proteins | sample Coa_R1_3_FD_66447 | JGI IMG/M metagenome (GOLD analysis project Ga0070730, IMG submission 66447) | Surface soil microbial communities from Centralia Pennsylvania, which are recovering from an underground coalmine fire - Coalmine... | ecosystem: Environmental > Terrestrial > Soil > Unclassified ...
TGTTCGCCCCCTATGGGCAGACGCGCTGGGCGGGCGGGACGATGCCCACCAGTTATGCCTTCACCGGGCAGCGAGCCGATAGCGCGAGTGGGCTGGACTACTACAACGCCCGCTACTATGACCCGGCGGCAGGTATCTTCACCAGCGCGGATACGGTAGGAGCCGGGCTGAACCGCTACGCCTATGTGGCAGGCAATCCAGAGACGCTGACCGATCCCACCGGGCATAGCTGTGGCTTGCCCTGTTCGGGGTTCATGGGGATCGGAAAAGCGCCTGGTCCTGGGTCTCATGGACCCCCTGTGCATGGCCCTGGGCATGGCGGCGGGGGCGGAGGTGGTGGTGGAGGTGGCAGCGGCAGCGGCGGAGGTGGGGGCGGACATGGTGGTGGGAAAGGGCCATTAACAGTGGGCGACGGTTGCGACTTATTGTGCCAGATCGATGGAATCTTCCAGGACAGTCGTACCCAAACGCTACTGACGCTCATGCTGACGGCTGCTTTAGGGAGAGAGGTTGTGCAGTTCTTGATCTCATTTTCCGCTTGGTTTTTGAGTGGAGATGACCTTATTCAATGGGATTATAATGGTAACGGTGCCAGGAACAATGGTTGGTCAATACACCTGAATCCGAAGTTTGATCTCACGACTTTAGCGGGAAACCTCACCCATGAAGCAGTCGAAGTCTACTTCTGGCAAGCTGATGATGTAAATAGAGGAACCTTGCCGATGGACTATCTCGCAGATACGGAAGCACAAATCGTTCAGAATGAGATTGGGCTGTCACTGGAATCTATGGGCTGGACCATAATGCGTTTTACGAGGGTTACAGTGCTTGGCTGAAAGACCCCAATGGAGGAGGTCTCTATGCGGGTGAGCCGCGTGATCCTGATACGAGATGGCATTTCTTGCTCTTCTCTGGAGACAAAAGCGATGACGATTTTGTTGGCAACCCGATGGGGCTGAGCCTTGCTATGCTCAATTGGGAGGATGGATCAGATGGAAATAGTACACCTTCTACTGGAACTTTGGAAAATCACTGAAGGCATAGGAGAGAGGACATGGAACGCTGTGTCTATTGTCAGGGAGAGCTTGATGCAGCGACAGGGCGCTGCCTCCAGTGCCAGCGCCCGCAGCCAGCCACATCTCCACCAGCCCCTTCGTCACCTATGCGCGAAGAGCCAGAAGCCGTCGGTGCGTCCGCTGAGCCGGAGGATGCTTTCAGCGAGGCTGCATTCCTGGCGCGTGAACGGGCGCGACCGGCTGCGCGGCGCCTATCGAGGCGCACGCTGCTGCTGGGGCTGGCGGGCTTGGCTGGGGTGGGCCTGACTGGCGGCGTACTTGGGCGGCTGATCTATGTCTTTGCTCACCAGCAGGGGTACTATACCTATCGTGGACACGCGGGAGAGGGGGAGATCGATGCCCTGGAATGGTCGCCCGATAGCCAGCGTATCGCCTCTGGTGCTTCCTCTTTGCAACTGTGGGATGCTTTGAGCGGTGGGCATGTCCACACCTTCCCCGCCCCCTCTGGCATTCAATCGGTGGCCTGGTCAGCAGATGGCAAGTATCTCGCATCGGGATTTTGGGATTTCACCGCCTCGGTCTGGGAGGTTGCTACCGGCCAGAAGCTGCTGACCTATCGCGGCCATCTTCAGGAGGGGACTGCTGCCAGTTTCCATTTCCCCAGCATGACGAGCCTGCCCCGTGAGGCGCGGCTCCGCCCAGCCGCAGTAAATCCTCCAGGAGTAGCCAGTCTGGCCTGGTCCCCGGATGGATCTCGCTTGCTCTCAACAGGTGGAGACGGTACCGCGCAGGTCTGGGAGGCACTGACTGGCAAGCAGTTGTTCAGGTTTGGCAGCAGACTGGACTTCTTTGCAAGTGCCGCGTGGTCTCCAGATGGCGACCACCTTCTTATGTGGACGAGACGAGGCATTGAGCTTCACGATGCAACATCAGGAACACTCCTGGTCACATATCCTATTGGCCCTGATACGGTGAGTGGCCCATCAGCCTATTCCCCTGACGGCAAGTACCTGGCTACCATCAACGATCAGGAACTCCATCTATGGGAGTTAGCTACTGGACGGCAGGTACTCACCTATCAGGGCCATTCTCAACTGGTAGCGGTGGTCGCCTGGTCGCCCGATAGCAAGCGCGTGGTATCAGGTGGGTTTGATCTTATGGTGCAGGTTTGGGATGCTGCCAGTGGGCAGACCGAGTACACCTATCTGGGGCACATGGGATTCCTCCAGCAGTTCTTCACGGCGGCGGACCCACCTGTCCAGGGGCATGCTCCCCAAACAGTTCGGTCAGCCAGCGCCCTCTCTGGCAGCGCGCTGGTCAGGCGGGCCAGCGGGCAACTGCCCCAGGACACCTACCCGTCTCCAGCGCGCATCTCTGCGCTGGCCTGGGCGCCGAATGGGCGCTACATTGCCTCTGGTGGCTCAGATACGACCGTGCAGATCTGGCAGCCAGGGTAAGGAAAGGATGCTCTCGTAAATGACCCAGCGGAAGTAAGGGAGCGAACACAGCGTTTTGTCGATGCCATTGGCAGCAGCGCCTACGAAGCGCAGTACGATGCCAGCGGCAACATGACCTGCCGCACGCCCACCGGCCCGCAGGTCTGCACCAGCAGCAGCCAGACGGGAGCTTCCCTGACCTCCGATGCCGAGGGGCGGCTGATCCGCTGGGTCAGCGCCGATGGCTCGACCACCGTCAACTATGGCTATGATGGCGAAGGCCACCGCTTCGCTGGCGGCACGCCGTTGATAGCACTCATAGACAAACTGCCCCTGCGTCAGCACATGACGCAGGGGTAGATGTCCTTGCTCTTTTCCTATGGCGCGCTTAGTTGCGCGCCTCGCCGGTTGGCAGGTTGTCGCTGAAGCCTTCAGCCTCAACGATGTTCGAGCCGTTGGAGTGTGGGGTAACAACCGACGGCGCCGCGTACTGCCCGGCAGGAATCTCGGCGGTGAAGAGCGCCTCGAAGGCCACGCCCTCCAGCGTCTCTTCGCGGATCAGCTTCTCGCTAATCATAATCAACCGGTCTTTATGCTCGGTCAGGACTTTGTGCGCTTTGGCAAAGGCGCCCATGATGATGGTGCGAATCTCTTCGTCGATCTCGCGGGCGGTCTGCTCGCTATAATTCTTCTGCTCGCCAATCTCGCGGCCCAGGAAGACCATCTCTTCCTTATGGCCCAGCGCAATAGGGCCAATCTTGCTGCTCATGCCATACTCTGTCACCATCTTGCGCGCGAGGCCGGTGGCGCGCTCGATGTCGTTCGAGGCGCCGGTGGTGACTTCGCCGAAGATGACCAGTTCGGACACATGCCCGCCCAGCGCGAAGGCCAGAAAATCCTCAAACTGCGGCTTGCTGTTGAGGTAGCGATCTTCCATTGGCAGCAGGCGGGTATAGCCGCCCATCGAGCCACGCGCCACGATAGAAACCTTATGCACCGGGTCGCAGTTGGGCAGAGCGCGCGCCACCAGCGCGTGCCCAACCTCGTGGTAGGCGGTGATCGCCTTTTCGCGCTCGCTGATGATGCGGCTCTTGCGCTCTGGCCCGGCAATGACGCGATCAATGGCCTCTTCCATCTCGCTCATACCGATGGTGCGCTTGCTGCGGCGGGCAGCCAGAATGGCGGCCTCGTTGAGCAGGTTCTGAAGGTCGGCGCCGGAGAAGCCCGGCGTTTGCTTGGCGAGCGTTTCAAGCTGCACGCTGCGGTCCAGCGGCTTGCCCTTCATGTGGACGTGCAGAATTGCCAGGCGCCCCTTGATGTCGGGACGGTCCAGCACCACCTGCCGGTCAAAGCGGCCAGGGCGCAGCAGCGCCGGGTCCAGCACGTCTGGGCGGTTGGTGGCGGCGATGACGATCACGTTGGTGTTGGTGTCAAAGCCATCCATCTCGACCAGAATCTGGTTGAGCGTCTGCTCGCGCTCGTCGTGCGAGCCGCCCAGGCCCGCGCCGCGCTGGCGGCCCACCGCGTCAATCTCATCAACAAAAACGATGCAGGGCGAATTACGCTTGGCCTGGTCAAAGAGGTCGCGCACGCGCGAGGCGCCCACGCCAACGAACATCTCGACAAACTCGGAGCCGCTGATGCTGAAGAACGGCACACCCGCCTCGCCGGCCACCGCCCGGCTAATCAACGTCTTGCCGGTGCCTGGCGGGCCAACCAGCAGCACGCCGCGCGGGATGCGCGCGCCAACGGCGGCGAACTTATCGGGATATTTCAGGAACTCGACAACCTCTTCCAATTCCTGTTTGGCCTCATCGACGCCGGCCACGTCGGCAAACGTCACGGTTGGCTTGTTGCCCATGAACATGCGCGCCCGGCTCTTGCCGAAAGAGAGCGCCTGATTATTGCTCCCCTGCGCCTGGCGCATCATAAAGATCAGCACCCCACCGATAATGAGAAACGGCAGAAACGCGGTCAGGATATTCAGCAAATAGCTGAACGTGCTGGGTGGTTCGTATTTGAGGACGACAACCGCCTTATGCTGGACACCATTGGTGTCGGTATACGGCGCGTAAGCGATGTTATTGTCCTTGAGAACCTGCGTGATGAGAAAGTTATCATCAACAGTGGCGTCTTCCTGCGCGCCGCTATGCTGCGTCAGGGTGATCCTGTTGCTGGCGACGGTGATCGTATCATCATAATAGCCCTTGGCAACGTCTGTCTGTACATTGGTAATGATCTGGGAGATATTGACATCCGTCACGTTTGTATCGGGTTTAAAGATAAGGAACAGCAGCAGCAGGATGGCAAGGATGACAACTAGCCAGACACTGCTCCGCACCCATTTTCCACTGATCATGTGCGGTGGGCCTCCAACTGTGAACGGACAGCCGACCAGACAAGCGGTCGGAAGCGTCTGTGATGATTATAGCACAAGGTTAGGAGATGCTCACCTTTTCTGCTGCGCTTCTCCCACCGGGCGCGCGCCCTCTTCTGGCTCCCGCTCTGCCTGGCTCTTGCGCCGCAGCAGGGGAAGCAGAAAGCGCAAGCCAAATCCCTGCCCCAGCAATGTGACCAGCATGACACCATAGACGATGACGATGAGCAGATCGCGGTTGGGTGTTGGCAGCGGCAGCGCCAGCGCCAACGCCAGCGAGAGCGCGCCGCGCAATCCTGCACTCAGCAAAACCAGACACCAGCGGCGCGGAATGAAGCCAGGCGCGATGTATGCGGCGATCTGTTTCCCCTCCAGCCGCTGTACCAGCAGGTTGTAGAACGGGATCAGGAGGTAGATCATCAGGGCGCGCCCGGCAACCACGCTCAGCACGGCCCAGCCGATGGGCGCCAGCGCCCCTTTGAGGGGATACTGGCCGAGTTCCAGACCCATCAACAGGAAGAGCAGCGAGTTAGCAAGATAAGCCACAAACTCCCAGAAGCCGGCAACGGTTTCCTGGGTGGCTGGGGCCATACCCGTCTGGCGGCCATAGCTTCCCAACACCAGCGCGGCAGTGATAACGGCCAGAATACCAGAGACCTGAAGCGCTTCAGCGAGCAGATAGATGCCATACGCCACCACGACGGTAATCGTGGTTTCAATCAGGTGATCGTCCACATGGCGCACCAGTCGGCTGACCACGTAGCCAACGACCAGTCCCAGGCCGATGCCACCACCAACCAGGCGAATCAAGTCGATGATCAACTCCTCTGCGATGACGCCGCCACTCGTTCCGGGCAGGATAACGTTGACCCCGCTTGCGGCTCCACCTGCGCTGGCGGCCACACTGCCCAAGACTACCGCCAGCAGAACCTGCGCGAGCGCCGCCGCCACTCCATCATTGAAGAGACTTTCGCCTTCGATCAGGATACGCAGGCGGGTGGATAAGCCCATCTCGCGCAGCAGCGCCAGCACAGCAATGGGGTCGGTGGGCGAGACGATGGCGCCCAGCAAAAAGGCGACGGACCAGTCCAGGCCGACGGCGAAGTGCAGAATGAGACCGCCAATGATGACAGAAATGGCTAATCCTGGGACCGCCAGCAGGAAGACGGGGAACCAGTTGCGCAGCAGTTCGCGCTGCTCCAGGTTCCAGGCGCCCTCAAAGAGCAGAGCAGGCAGAAAGATAAACAGCACGAGATTGGGCGTGAGGACGACCCCTGGCAGCAGATGAAAGAAGCCGATCACCAGCCCCACGACGACCAGCCCCAGCGTATAGGGCAGCCTGGCCCGTCGCGCGACCAGAGCGACCGCCAGCGCGATGAGCAGCAGCAAGACCATCAGGCGTATGGCTTCCGAGGTATTGTTCATGCGAAAAATACGATCCAATCCTGATGAAGCGCGGGGAGTGTACCGCCAGTCGGCTCTGCCGACTTGGTGGCGCCGCAGCGCCCCTAGCGGCGACTTATGATTGTTGCTTTTTTCCCTGGGACACCTGTTCGTCCTAGCCCGCGCAGGCGGGCTTCGTGTCCCCTTGGGGACTCCAGGCGCGAGTTTACCCGCCAGCCACGTCGCCCGCGTGGCCTCGCTTAAAAATCAAACTTCATTAGTCGCCGGGTGCTTTCTGCGCAAGAACTGTGCGCAGTTCCGCCGCTTTCTCTTCGGGGAGCGATTCATTGCTCCAGAGGCCAAAGGCCGTCTCGGCGCTGGCCGGAAACTTGAGCTTGTTGGGGGCGCGCCGGGCAGGCAGAAGTTCGACGTGAAAGTGAAAGCGCTCATCGGCAAGCTGGTTCATGCCTAGCATAGAAGGCATGGGGGCGAGCGCGCCGCCCTGAAGCTGATTATAAGCGCGCCCGATGCGCAGCAGCAAGCTCCCCAGCTCCCGGCTCTCAGCTTCGCGCATGGCCTGAAGGTCCGGCACATGGCGGCGTGGATACAGGTGCGTCTCGTAGGGATAACGCGCGTAAGGCGGGACGAACGCGGCCCAATGCGCCGTTTCCAGGATAAGGCGCGGACCAACCAGTTCTTCAGCGAGAATAGTGCAGAAGATGCAGCCGTGCCCGGCCTGTGCCTCGCGCTCGGCTGAGGCCAGTTTACGCGCCAGCATAGCGGGAAGCTGCGCGACGGCGTAGGTCTGGCCGTGTGGGTGGCGCTGGGTCTGACCGATCTCGGCGCCATTATTCTCAAAGATCAGCACGCAGGCGTAGCGCGCCGCCAGGTCTGTATACAGGTTTTGCCAGACGCGCACCACTTCGTAGACCTGTTCATTGGAGAGTTCCAGGAAGGTCTGCTCGTGTTCTCGGCTGTAGATGATGATGTAGCATTCGCCTGTCGGCGGGCGCAGCGGCGGAAAATCGTTGGGGCGCGCCCAGGCGTTGGCATCGGGGGATACCCTGCCCAGGCGCAGATCATCACAAAATGCGCACGCGCTGGCCCCCTCGCGGCGATTCATCCGCCCCGGCGCGTTCACCTGCCATTGGCCCAGCAAGGGGTGCCAGATCAGCTCTGATACCTGTTCGCTGCCATCGTCCATCGATCAAACAGCAGGGCAGAGCAAAAGCCTCTGCTCTTCCCCCCTCTCTGCCTGGAAGTCCCTGGTTGCGCGCATCATCTGCTGCTCGCCCTCAATAAGTACCGGCGCGGAGGATGACCAGGAAGTAGAGACAGATACAAAGTATGCCCACCAGCGAGAGATAGCCCAGCACCAGGCCAGCAATTGCCATGCCGCGCCCTTCCTGGGTATTGCCGCTGGCCTTGATTTCTCCCAGGGCTATATGCCCGAAAACAATCGCGGGGATGCCCGCGAGGATGCTGAAGCCCACCCAACTGACGATGCCCAGAACCAACGCGGTTATCGCTTTGCCATTCGTTTGCCGCTGCACAAAGACCATTGGCTGGACATAGGCTGGTTGTACCGGCGCCATGTAGATCGGGGGAGGCGCCGATGGGTACGGATTCGCCGGCTGACTGTATGGTTGATAGGGTTCCCCTGACTGGCTGTACTGCGGATAGGATTCCCCGCCCGGCTGCTGATAGGGATCATAGCTCGAAGGGGAGCTGTACGGATCGGATGGATACGAATTGCTCATGCTTGCTCCTCTACAGCAGCAGGCAATTCCTCCGTATGGAGACGCCAACTTGCCCGCGCTCTGCTTCCATTCTAGCAGACTTCCTGGGGTGATGCAAGAGACGGTTTGGCCCGCAAAGGCAATCTAAAAGTCCGCCAGCGTGTCCTGACGAAAAAAGAAAACTTCATTAACCGCCAGTCTCCTGCTGCCAGCGGACTTTTAGATCGCCCTGTTGGCCTGCCAGTGCGATTGAAAAGTCCCCGCTGCCTTCCTGGCAGCTATGCTATAATGCCCCTGGCTCTGGCTCCGCGCGCTGAGGCATGGCGCGGCTGGTTGTGCGGATAAGCCAATTACCGCTTTTGCGCCGCGCGTGGAGAAGTTTCTCTAAAATAGGGTTTCAGGTGTCCTGTCGCCAGGGGATACATTATCATGTTGATTACTAAAGTTGAGCTAGAAAATATCAAAAGCTATCGCCACGCCAGCGTGAACTTTCGGCGCGGCACGACCGCCATTCGCGGCCAGAACGGCGCGGGGAAGACCACGCTGGTCGAGGCCATTGGCTTTGCGCTCTTTGATTATCTGCCGTATAGCCAGGCGCAGTTTGTGCGCGAGGGCGAGCGCAGCGGGCAGGTCCGCGTTTCTTTCATCGCCGGAGATGATCGCTTATATGAGGTCGTGCGCCGCTGCGGGACACCATCATCCTGGTACGTCGTTGACCCCCAGTTGGATCAGCGCGTGGCCGAACAGAAAACCGATGTCATCGACTGGCTGCGCGAACATCTGCCCTTCCAGGGCGAGATCGAGCTGGGCGCTTTTTTCTCCGATGCGCTGGGTGTTCAGCAGGGCACGTTTACCAGCGATTTCCTGGCAGCGCCGACCGCCCGCAAGCGCAAATTTGACGCGCTGCTCCAGGTCGAAGATTATCGCAGGGCGTTTGATAAACTGCTGGAGACACGCAACTATCTGCAAGATCAGATCACGGCGGTGAGCCTGCGTATCAAAGGGCTGGAAACCGAGACAGCCTCTATCGATGCCTGGCAAGATGAATTGGTGCTCAAGCGGGCGGAGAACGACGCGGGCAACGAACGCTTTCTGGCAATGGAAGAGGAGCGTGAACAGGCAGAGCAGCGCCGCGAAGCCCTGCAACGCTTGCGCGAGAAAGTCGAGGCGCTGGCTGGCGAACGTCGGCAGGCGGAACATAACTGGCTGCTGATAAAGCAGGGACTCGACCAGGCGCGGGGTATGCTGGATGAGGCAAAGAGCGCCCAGCGCCTGCTGGTGGAAAACGCCGACGCCCATGCCCTCTACCTGCGCATTGAGGCGGAGATGCAGACGGCCCGCGCGCAGCAGCAGGCGCAGCAAGACCTGCTGAAGCAGCAGGCGGCACGCCAGCGGCAGCACGCCTCGGCCAAGGCGACGCTTCAACACGCCGAAGCGCAACTAGCGCAGGCCGAGGCGGCGCGGCGCGAGATGGAAGCGTTGATCCCGCAGGTGGAAGAACAGGCCCGGCTGGAACAGCAGTTGAGCGCGGCGCAGCAGCAGGCGAAGCGCCTGGGCGAGATCGGCCAGGAGATCGAGCGGCTGGAGGCCGACTGTGCCCGGCTCTCCGAAGAGCTTGCCCAGCAGGCGCGGCGCATCGCCGCGATTGAGGCGCAGCGCGCGGAGGCGGGGCTGCTGGGCGAGCGCCGCGCCGAGGTTGAGCGGCTGAGCCTGGAGGCCCAGCGCCGCGCTGATTGGGAGCGCGAATTGCGCCAGACGCGCCAGAGCCTTCAAGAACTGGCCGAGCGCCGCAAGAAACACTTGGTCAAGCTGGCGAAGGAGCAGGAAAATGTTGACAAGCTCCAGGCGACGCGCCCACTGGTCGAGACGCTGCCCGCGCTTGAGGCGCAGTGCAATGATGCGCGCCAGCAAGTGATGCTGCTTCAGGGCAATATCAAACGCCATAACGAATCCAGGCTTCAATCTGCTGGAGGGCAATGCCCCTTCTTACACGAGCGCTGTCTGAATATCCAGCAAAAAGGTCTTGCCAGCCTGGAAGCCTATTTCGATGGGTTGATCGCACGCGATCAGGCGACGCTTGGCCCGTTGGAAGCCCAACAGGGCGAACTGGAAAAGCAGGTGCAGGATGTCCGGCTGAAGAAAAGCTACGTAGATCGGCTGGGTGAGTTTGAGCAGCATCTGCACGAGGCGCAAGAAGAGCAGGAGCGTCTGCATCAAGAAGCGGAGAGCGATGCAGCCCGCGAGCGCGAACTGGTCGCCCTCATCAGCGCGTCGGGCGAGAGCGCCGGGCGTCTGAGCGCGGCGCAGTCCCTTTTGCAGCAGAGCGATGAGGCCGATAAGCAGGTGCGCGCCCTGGAGGGACTGCTGGCCCAGCAAGCCAGCCAGCAGCGCCAACTCGACGCCCAGGCGCAGCGACAGGAGGCGCAGCGGACCGAGCGCGCCGATCTGACCGACGCGCCCGCGCGCGCGGCGCAGGTCGCCCAGCAGTTGCGTGACCTGAACGATCCGCGTCGGAAGTATACTCAGCAGGAAGCTATGGCTGGTCAGGCGAGCGCGGCGCGGCGCTCCATACAGGGCGCAAGCGAGCAGGTGGCCCAGGCCGAGGCGGCGCTGGTTGCTCTGGAAGGACAACTGGCGCCCTATGCGGGCCTGGATGAGCATATCGCCCACCTGACCCAGCAGGCCGAACAGAGCCGTGCGGGCTATCAGACCTATCTGGCGCATGAGCAGATGGCAGCCAGAGCCTCCGAGCGCCAGGTGGCCTATGACGCCGCGCTGGCGAGCGAACGCCAGGCGCAGGAACACTTCGCGCTGGCCGATCAACGCTATGCCGAACAGGCGGCAGTCTTCGACCCTCAGGCGCTGAAGGATGCTGAGGAGAAGAAACAACGGCTGAGTGAGCAGTTGGCCGGCTTGCGTGAGGCGCTGCGCACCCTTAAAGCAACCATTGATCAGCTAGAACACCAGATCGCAGCGGGGCAAGCGAAGCTGGTTGAACTGGAGGCGGCGCGCGCCGAACAGGTAGAGCTTGCGGAGACGCAGGCAATGCTCCAGCAGTTCCGCGATACGATCAAAGAGGCCGGACCCTATGTGATGAAAGAACTGCTCCGGCAAATCTCCAAAGAGGCCAATCGCATCTTTGGAGAGATTCTGGGTGATCGCTCATCTGAGCTTTCCTGGGAAGACAATTACGAGATTGTCTTGCGCGCACGCGGCCAGGAGCGCAGCTTTGCGCAACTGAGCGGCGGTGAGCAGATGAGCGCCGCGCTGGCGGTGCGGCTGGCCCTCCTGAAGACGCTGGCAAAGCTCGATGTGGCTTTCTTCGATGAGCCAACCCAGAATATGGACGAGATGCGACGCGACAACCTGGCCGAGCAGATTCGGCGAGTGCGTGGCTTTCATCAGTTGATCGTGATTAGCCACGACGACACCTTCGAGCAAGGTCTGGATAGCGTCATCTATTTGCAAAAGCGCGATAGCGAGACGGTGGTGGGCGATGGCGACCTGGCCCTGGTGGGCAGCGGCGCGGAGCTGAGCTTTGACGGGAGCGGCGACTAAGAGAACACGGGAAGGATACGCAGATGCTCTACGCTTCAAAGGTGTTGGCCGCGCTAGCCGCCAAGCGCGATCACTTCCAAGGCTTTGGCGCTGACTTTGGCAAGCAGGTCAATGCCTATCGTGAGGCGCTGCGCCAGCTTGGCCCGCGCTATCCAACCGCTGCTGACATTACGGCAAAGCTGGTGGCGCGGGCCGATAGTTCGCCCGCCGGAGCCTTGCCGACCCAGGAGTATGACCGCTGGCGCGCCCTGGTAGGCGATCCTGTCGGGGGGCTGATTCCGACGCTGACCTTTAAAGAATCATTCGAGCATCACCAGCAATCCCGTGTCTGGGCGGAACGCATTCGCGGCGTGACCACGCTGGCAGTGGATGGCAGCCAGCTTCCCCCCTGGCGCGATGCCTCGCTGCCGGTGGGGCTGGTGCAGGTCGGCCTCTTCGAGAACCCGCACGACCCGGCGCGGTCCTATGTCAAAGATGTCGTCGTCGAAATCCTCTCGCCCGTCGATCTCGTCGAGGGCGAGAACGGTATGGGGGGGCAGGGCGGTCTAAGTGGTCTAAGTGGTCCAACTGGTCAGAGTGGGCACAGAGTTCAGGAGAGTTTTGCCTATTCCGACCAGATGGTCAACCTGCGCCGCTTTGAACTGGAGGCGCAGACGCTGGTCAACTGGATGCAGCGCTATCGTGAGCGCCCAGCAGAAGCCTCGGAGCGGTTTCCGGTCGTTTTCTTTGATGGCTCCCTGGTCGTCTCCTTCGCCCTGACGATGCCTCTGCCCTATCGAGAACGCTACGTCTCTGCGGCGCTCTCGCTCCTGCAAGCCTCAGAAGACTATCAAGTGCCGCTGATTGGCTATATCGATACCAGCTACGCGCGTGATGTCACCACACTGCTGTCGCGGCTCTTCGAGCCTCTGCCGGAAACCAGGCATCTGCACGACGCCCTGCTCTGGCAGGGCGCGCTCGAATGGGGCGACCGCACGCCTGCGTTTGTCTCGGCGCGCGGTGATGTCTTGCTGAGCGGGTATGGCAGCCGTGCTGAGCAGGTCGCCTTTGTCTATGTCCAGATGACCAGCTATCGTCCCCCGGCGCGCCTGGAGTTTCCCCGCTGGATGCTGGAAGCGGGCATACTCGACGAGGTGCTTGATATTGTGCGCGCCGAGGTCATTGCGGGCAATGGCTATCCCTACGCCATTGAGGCTGCCGACGCCGTAGCCGTTATCTCCATGCGCGACCGCGAGGAGTTCTATCGGCTCTTCCAGGACTTCGCGGACCGCAATGACCTGGGCCTCTCCTTCTCCTCCAAAATCCTGAGCAAAAGTCGCAGGCGCGTTTGAGACAGAGAGAAATGCTCCGCAACGTGCTATAATAGGGCAGACTTTTTCCCTGGGCCAGCATGCTTTGGCTCGTTATCATACACATGCCATTGACGCTCTCAATGGCATAGGGCAGGTGTGAGGCATTATTTATGGCGCGAATAGCTGGAACCTTTGGCGGGGGCACGATGCAGGGAGGCGGTGGCAATCCGGTGATGCGGGCACGACAGGCCCTCGCCGAAAATCGCTTTGATGAAGCCGAAAGGCTGGCTCGCCGTCGGCTGGAGCGCAAACCAGATGACACGATGGCGCGGCTGGTGCTGGCCCAGGCGCTGCTGCAATTGCAGCAGCCGGATGAAGCGGCAGAGCATGCGCAGCGGGTGGTTGATGCGCAGCCCAACAACGCCGACGGGCAATTAACCCTGTCTGCGGCGCTCTCGCAGAGTTCCAATAAAACGGCGCTGGAGCGCGCGGAAGCCGCCGCGCGCAAGGCCAGCACGTTGATGCCGCGCTCCGCCCGCCCGCGCGTGCAGCTTGCCGAGGTGGCCCTGGCCCGGCGGCGGTTAAAGGAAGCCAAAGCGGCTGCCGATGAGGCTATTAAGCTGGAGCCACGCCTGGCGGCGGCCCATCTCATCAAGGGCGTGGTCTTGCTGCAAGATGGCGACGCGGCGGGTTCGGCGGAGGAGTCTCGCCAGGCGGTCCGCGCTGATCGCAACCTGGCGCCAGCGTACTATACCCTGGCGCTGGCGCTCAATCAACTCAAGCAGGCCAATGAGGCGGAGGAGGCGCTGGACAAAGCGCAAGAATTGAACGCGCCCATCCCGCCCGCCACGCTGCTGGGGCTGCGCGGCCAGATTTACCTGAAAAAGAGGCGCTATCCGAAAGCCGCGACGGCCTACGCAATGGCCCAACGCGCCTCTGGCCGCCCCGGCTTTGTGGCCTGGCCGCTGGGTGTCCTCATCACCTTCTTTAGCGCGTTTGGCAAGTGGGCGCCGCTGGCAATTGCCATCGTGGCGGCTGCCATCCTCTTTGGCCTGAACGCCATCCCGGTGGCCGGGCATTGGCTCGTGGCGGCGGTGCTACTGGCGCTGGTCGGCGGGCTGGTCTTTGGCTATGTGCGCGGCGTGCAGTCTGGCGCGCTGGGACTGGGGCGCTTCTTCAGCGTCGCTGGCGTGGCAATCATCTGCGCGATCATCCTGGTGGTTGTGGGCGGCGCGACCTTCCTGGCTGTGTTGATCCCGGCAGGCGGCTTGCAGGCCAAAGGTTTTCCTGGCTGGGCAGAGCCAGTCGGCATTGCCATTGGCGCCGTCTTCGGTCTGATCGCTGCGGGCCTCGCCGGGCGGCAGTTGCTCAAGGTCATTCGCTCGTAGCAGAATTGTATGGGGCGCGAGTGCCTGCACAGTTCTGAATGCGCATTCAGAACTGTGCAGGCACTCGCGCCTGTTTCTTGCTCTTAATAGATGATCCATATGCTGGCTTATACTTTTATGTAGAGCAGTAGACAACTTTAGATTGCTTTGTGGCCGATTTGCTATTATACTGTACCAAAGGAACTTGACTTCTAGAGTGTTTCTTGTGTAGAAACTGAATGTAGAGCTATATCTCGTTGGCATTAGGCTAAGAGGAGGAATACCTATGGATAAAGTACAAGTAATGGATCTTACCGTAGCTTGCCAGAGTTTTCCTGGCCTCCCTCTCCCTGAGATTAGCCGTGACCACCTCTTAGATACCATTGAAACTATCTTTGCTGGTGATACTGAGGTGGTGATACTTGAGGGAGCAGAAGGCATTGGCAAAACAACCCTCCTAGCCCAGTTTGTTACCAGGCATCCTCATCATGCTCTCTCACTTTTTGTGAGACCTACTAGTCTCTGGGCATATAACCCAGAGGTACTCCTTCGTGACCTTTGCAATCAACTGCAATGGGTACTCTACCAACGCGAGTTAGGGCCAAAAGATCAGGTTGATGAGGCGTCCCTGCGCCTTGATGTGTTTGAGCTACGCAGACGTGCCCGCCGGAAGGGCGAGAAATATTATTTTGTAATAGATGGATTAGATGAGGTTCCAGAGCAGGTTCGGACATCTATAGTTGCTATGCTTCCATTCGGAAGTTTTCCTGGCTTTCGCTTTCTTCTAGCCAGTTGCTCTGAGCAACTGGCTAGAAGTTTTTCTGGCACCTCCTCTTGTAAGCCATTTCCACTTTCACGATTCACTCTGGATGAAACAAAAAAATACTTCCGCGACCTTGAAATTGATCAAGATTCTATTGAGGAGATACATGACAGTTGCAAAGGAATTCCTGGGTATTTAGCTAGTGCCAGGCGTATTTTGCAATCTGGCACTGGCGTACAAACTTTGCTTGACCAGATGCCAAACAAGTTACCTAAATTATTTGGGTTGGAATGGAGCAAGGTGAGGGTTAATGATGAGAAACAACAGAATCTACTTGCAATTTTGGCATATGCCTCCAGGCGGCATACTATAGATGATCTAAGCTCCATCTTGAATCTGCAAAATGAAGCAATCAAGGAACTTTGCCAGGGTCTAGGGTTTGTAATGATCGATCCACAAGATCATACCCTGCGCTTTATCTCGGAGGCATTTCGCAGGTTTGCGGCAGACCAACTTAGGCATTTGAAAGATCATGTGCATGATCTGCTTATCTCGGACTTGTTACAAGATCCTCAAAGTGATGCTGCTTTAGCTTACCTACCAGGTTACCTTGAACAAAGAAATCGATTTGATGATCTTCTAGCGTACCTTTCACCTGATCATTTTGCCAAACTGCTAGAGCGAAGTCAATCATTAGGTCCTTTGCAGCAAAAGGCTGATCTAGGGGTACACACATCATACGAATTGGGGAGAGATAGAGAACTAATAAGGTTCAGCTTGCAAAAGTCTGCGATTCTAGAGCTAGCTGGAGCGGAAATATGGCGCTCAGAGATCGAAGCTCGTATGGCCGTGAATGATTATGAAGCAGCTCTTGCTTTGGCTCAGGGGACTGCGCTGAAAGAAGATCGTCTCCATTTATTAGCAGTGATAGTAAGGGCAAAGCATAAACAAGGTTTATCTCCTGAACCGGAGCTTATAGAGCAGATACGCCAATTGTATCAACAAATTGATCCTTCTACTTTAGGTGAGAGAGCAGTTGAGATAGCTTCAGACTTAATCTATGTAGATCCGACGCTTGCCAGCGAGTTGGTAGAAAAAGCTACTAAAGCTACCAATGCAGGTGAGAATGCTCTCGATTGGGCTTTTGCGAAGCTATCACTTGCGGCGCTTGGTGAGGGTAGGACATACCTTCAATCCGCAGACGCTATCGAAAGTATTATTTCTAGGATAAAGGATCCTGCCGCACGGCAATTTTCCACTGCACTTTCTCTGTTGGCAGGAGGCTATTCTGCCGCGGCGATCATAGCAGAAGTTGAGAAAATTGAAGGTACTAAGCACATAGTCAGATGTTGGG
>Ga0070730_10002627_pt1 | contig 16272 bp, 14 predicted proteins | sample Coa_R1_3_FD_66447 | JGI IMG/M metagenome (GOLD analysis project Ga0070730, IMG submission 66447) | Surface soil microbial communities from Centralia Pennsylvania, which are recovering from an underground coalmine fire - Coalmine... | ecosystem: Environmental > Terrestrial > Soil > Unclassified ...
CCCGGCCCGTAGTGGATCGTCCGCGGGTTGGCGTAGGCAAAACTGCCGGAATCAGCGAGTTGCACGATGAACTTCAGGATACTTCCATGACTTTGGGGGTGTACGCTCAGCGCAGTTTATGCAAGCGCATCTTGTCCGAGCGGGGAGAGCACGATGACCACCGACACCAAGCGCGTCAACGTCGGCGAATTCTCGAACAAAGGGTTCTTGCTGGATCTCGATCGAGCCGAACGCGCCGAGTTCTACAAGCTGCTCGAGGAGGCGCCCTGGGAGGGCAAGACCGCCAGCGGCCACTGGCAAGTCCGCGATCTGTGCGGGCACATGATCGACGTCACCGAGGGCTACCTCGAGCGCTTCGCGCTGGCGCGCGCGGGTAAGGATTTTCCCGCGCCGCTTGGCCTGCCGATCATGGCCTCGAAGCTCGACGAGGGCGCGACGCGCTTCCGCTCGCTCTCCAAGGCAGAAGCCATCGCCCGGCTGAAGACCGCCTCGGACAAGATGTTCGACATCTTCGACGCGCTCGACGAGAAGAGCTGGTCCGGCGAGATCGTGCCGCACACGTTCATGGGTCCGCTACCGGCCTATTTCTACGCCGCGTTCCAGTTGCTCGACTATTCGATCCATTCCTGGGATGCCAAGGCCGGGCTCGGCCGGGATGAGCCGCTGTCGGACGCGGCCGCGGTCACTTTGATCCCGTTCATGCTCATCGTGATCCAGTACACCGTCGACGCTCAGCACGCCGCGGATCTGAAGACCCGGTTTGGCATCGAGATCACCGGGCCGGGTGGTGGTAGCTGGTGCGTCGACGTCGACGGGACGTCGGTCGCCTACGCCGAAGGCCCCACTGAAGGCTGTGCGACGGTCTTTACCTTCAGCCCCAGCGAGTTCGCCCTGAGCACGTACCAGCGTATGCGGGGCGGGGCGGTCGCGGGCGATCCGGCAATTGCCGAGCGCGTTCGCAATTTATTGTTCAAAATCTAGGACATGACAACCGTCGACCGTGCCGCGGAGTTCGCGGCCCGCCGCGAGCAGTGGCACACGAAGTACATGCGTTCGGCGGCGGAGCGTCCGCCGTCAACCGCTCGCGGCGTCCACCATATGGCGCTGATTTGCAGTGACGTCGAGCAGACGATCCAGTTCTACCAGGAGCTGATCGGCTTCCCGCTGGTCGAGCTGATGGAAAACCGAGACTACAAGGGGTCGACGCATCTGTTCTTCGACATCGGCAACGACAATCTGCTGGCCTTCTTCGATTTCCCTGGCCTGGGATTGCAGCCGGGCGTCGAGAGCATTGGCAGTGTCCAGCACATCGCCATCTCAGTGGAGCCGGCCCAGCTCGAACGGATCAAAGCCCGACTCGAGGAGCGCGGCGTCCCGTACCTTGGTCCAGACCGTGGAGTGATGACGTCGATCTACTTCAAAGATCCCGACGGGATCCAGATCGAATTGATCGCCGAGCCGCTGCGCTGGATGGACGGACGAGGCTTGGGCGGGTGATCTGCGCCCCGGGCACTACCGGGGTGGCCAGCTTGCGCGCCGCCGAAGCATCTGACGCCGACGCGATCCAGGCCGTCCTGGAGGCGTCAACCTCGCACGACGAACCGTCTGGTTGGGCACGCGGCGGCTGGTCGGTCGCCGCCTGGGCCACCCGAACGCGCGTCCTGGTGGTCGAAGACCGCGTCGTCGGTGTGGTGGCAGTCCGCGCCGAGACCGCCCCGGACGGCGCGGTGCCAGTGCGCGTGGCGCTGGTCCCGGCGATGCGCCAGGCGCCGCGCGCCGTGACGCTGGTGCAGGCCGGGGTCGACCTGGTGCACGAAACTGACGGCCGGCGGGCCCGGCTGTTCGTGCCATCCTCCGCGGCCTGGATCCAGGCCGCCGCGGTCGCTGCCGGTTTTATCCGCGTGCGCACGATCGCGCACATGGTGCTGCCGGCGTCGGCGCCCACGTCCACTGCGCAGGCCGTCGCCGAGCCCGCGTACCACATGCGCGCGATCCTGCCGGGCGAGGACAGACACGTGCTCGCCGCGCTCAATCGGGCCTGGACGGGCACCTGGAACTTCGTTCCGATCACCATCGAGATGCTCAAACGGGACCTGGACGCGCACCGCGAGGGCATGCTGCTGGCCGTGGAGCTCGATCGGCCCGACCACATCATCGGCACCTGCCACGCGGTCTACGTGCCGGGCGAGCAGAACCCCGACGGCAGCCCGCGCGCCTGGATTTCCAACGTGACCGTCGATCCCGACTTTCGCGGTCGCGGCATCGCCCGCGGCATGCTCACCGCCGGCATTGCCCACCTCCGCGCTCGCGGCGCCACCGCCATCCACCTGGGCGTCGACGCCGACAACCCCGCCCCCTTCCGCCTCTACACCAGCGTCGGCTTCGAAGTCGCGAGTTCACACGAGGCCTGGGATAAGGAGCTCCCGAAGGAACACTAGGCACGCCCATGCTCGCGGTGCCGAGCCAGCCGATCACTATCTCAGCGCACGCAGGATAGGCGTACCCGCTCGCGTCGGAGTACCCGCCCGCAGGGCCACCGCGACTCGTGCTACGCCGTTGCCAGCGATTCGGCCATTTCCTTGCCGCTGACCGGGACGCTCGACTTGTGGAGGTAGCACGCCACCGCGCGATCGTCTTCGGTGAGATACAGCGGCGGCGGAGCTTCGTGACACTCCGCCATGACGTAGGGACAGCGGTTCGCGAACTTGCAACCCTGCATCGTCTTCGGCAGCGGCGCCGCGGCGGCTGAAGCTTTGGTCTCGATTTCCCCACCCCAGTGGAGGTCCGGGTCCGGCAGTGGGATCGAGTTGACCAGCAGGCGCGTGTACGGATGTTTCGGGTCGTTGATGACTTTCTCCACGCTGCCCAGCTCGGCAACGGACCCGCGATAGAGAATGTAAATGTTCTGGCTCACCTGGTAGGCGGTGGTCAGGTCATGCGTGATGTAGACGAGCGAGATACCCAGCTCGCGCTTGAGCTTGACCAGGCTCTCGAGAATGGTCGCGCGCAACGACGCGTCGACCATGGACACCGGCTCGTCCGCCAGGATGACGCGAGGGTTGAGCAGGAGCGCGCGGGCCACCATGATGCGCTGGCGCTGCCCGCCGCTCAACTGATGGGGGTAGCGACCCAGCGTCTCCTCTGGCCGCAGGCCGGCCATCCGCAGGCTTGCCTCGATCAGCTGCTGCGCCTCTTCCCGGGAGTGGGCCAGCCGGAACTTGCGGACCGGCGTCGTCAGCGTCTGGTCGACCTTGTAGACCGGGTTGTACGCCTCGTAAGGGTCCTGGAAAATCGCCTGCACCTGGCGCCGGAATGTTTTCCGCGTGCGACCATCCATGGTCGTCAGGGAGTCGCCTCGGTAGAGGATCGAGCCGCTGGTGGGCTGGATCACCCCCAGCAGCAGACGCGCCAGGGTGGTCTTGCCGCTGCCGCTCTCGCCCGCGATGGCCGTGATGGACGGCCTGTCCTCGTCGATGATCAGCGACACGCCGTCCACGGCGACGGTGTGGCCCTTCTGCAGCAGGCCCCCGCCAAAGACCCGGGTAACGTTCTGGGCTTCCAGGAGCGAGGTCACGCCGACACCCCGTCGTACAGGTGGCACATGACCCAGCGGTCCGGTTTGATTTCCTCCAGGACCGGGACGTCGACCGAGCAGCGCGGCATGGCCTGTGGACACCGGGGGTGGAACATGCAGCCGGGTGGCGGCGCCAGTAAGGACGGCGTCAGTCCCGGGATGCCCCGGAAATCCTCTTTCGTCCGCAGGTTCGGCAGGCTCTGGATGAGCAGCTGGGTGTACGGATGCAGGGGGTCTTTGAAGATGCCGCGCACCGGCCCAACCTCCACCAGCTTGCCGCCGTACATGACGCCGATGCGGTCGACGAACTGGGCCATCAACCCCATGTCGTGCCCGACCAGGATCACCGCGGGGCCCAGCAGCTCCTGGACGCGCCGTAAGGTCTCCATGACCTGCCGCTGCACCACCACGTCCAGCGCGCTCGTCGGCTCGTCCGCAATGATGACTTTGGGACTCAGCAAGATGGCCATGGCGATGCAGATACGCTGCTTCATGCCGCCGCTCAGTTCATGGGGATAACTGTCCATCACGCGGGCTTCCAGTTCCACCGAGTCCAGCACGTCCTGAATCCGGACGTCGGTCGCGGCCCTGGAACTCGACCCTCTCCGATGGGCGCGGATGGTGTCCCGCAGTTGAGCGCCGACTTTCAACATGGGGTTGAGCGAGTTCATGGCGCCCTGCGGGATCAGCGAAATGTCGGCGAACCTCGCCTGGCGCATGCCTTCTTCCGAAAGCTGCAGCAGGTCCACGCCGTCGAGCAGCACCTCGCCGCCCTCGATCACGGCCGACTCCTGCAGCAGCCGCATCAGGCTGAGCGCGGTCGTGGTCTTGCCCGAGCCCGACTCGCCCACGAGTCCCAGCCGTTCCCCCGGGCGGAGAAAAAAGCTGACGCCATTGACCGCCCGCACGGGGCCAGACGGGGTGTGATAACTGACGCGCAAGTCGCGCACGTCAAGCACACGCGTGTCAGTAGCCATGCTGTCCGCTTCAGGCGCCCTGGGAGCTCTTGAGCCGCGGATTGGCGTATTTATCCAGCGAGATGCTCATCCAGAACAGGCCCGTGAAGATGATGGCCAGCGTGACGACCGGTGGACCCCACCACCACCACATGCCGCGGAACAGGGCCGTGTACTTGAAGGCGTAAAAGAGCGTGCGACCGATCGTCGGGACGTTCTGCGGGCCGAGCCCCAACACTTCCAGGCCGACGGATGCCAGGATGCCACCGCTGACCGCGCCGACAAACGACGCGGCGATGTAGGCGGTCAGGTTGGGCAGAATCTGACGCGTGATGATCTCGAAGTCGTTCTCGCCCGAGAGCTTGGCGACCTGTACGAAGAGGCGGTCGCGCAGGCTGAGCGTCTGGGAGCGGATCACCCGCGCCGACAGCGGCCAGGCCAGCAGGCCCACGATCACCGCCATCAGTTCCACGGTGACGACGCGCACGTAGGCAGATACCGTGATCAGGATGGCCAGGGTGGGGATCACCAGCATGATGTCCGCGAAGCTGCTGAAGATCGCGTTCATGACGCCTTTGTAGTAGCCGGCGAACAGGCCGATGAGCGTACCGATGAGGACGCCGACGGCGCCGGCCAGGAAGCCGATCTTGAAGGTGTTGGGGATGCCGATGACCATGACCGCCATCATGTCGCGGCCCAGGCCATCGGTCCCCAGGGGATATTTCGCCGACGGCCCGAGATTCAGCGGCACCGCGCCCATGTCGGACCCTTTCGGGATGATCAGAAACGAGCCGATGAGTCCAAACAGAAAGAGCGCCAGCAGGAGCACCACCCCGGCCGTGAAGAGCCTGTTCTCCTGGAAGAAGGTCAGCACCCGGTTGAGCGCCCCGCGCAGGCTGCTTGCGGCGTTGAGCGGCGTGGTTCGCGGTAAGGCGGCGGTCGTTGTCATCAGCCCGAGCTCTCGGCTACGTACGTCACGCGCGGGTCCAGGAGCGGGTAGATCAGATCGATGATGAGCACGCACAGCCCGACCGACACGGCCAGGACGAGAGTAATACCCTGGATGACGGTGTAGTCGCTGTTGACAATCGATTGCCAGAGCTGGTAGCCAAGGCCCGGGTAGGAGAAGACAATCTCCACCAGGATCGCGCCCGACACCACGTAGCCCAGGGCGATCGCCAGGTGGGTCACCTGAGGCGGGATGGCGTTGCGCACGGAATACATCCACAGGATGCGCCATCTCGGCAGACCCTTGGCATCCGCCAGCAGCATGTAGTCCTCGCCAACGGTGTTGACCATCAATCCGCGCATGGTCAGCGCGAATCCCCCGAGGCTGGTCAGGATGATCGACAGGGCCGGCAGCACCGCGTGCTGGAGCATCGTGGCGAGATACGCCCAGGTGAGTGCGGTTGGAATCCCGCTATCGTAGGCCCCGCTCATTGGCAACACCCGAGTGGAGAACGCAAAGACATACAGCAGCAGCATCCCCAGCAGGTAATAGGGCAACACGCCCCCGATCATGGTGATCGGGAGCAACGCTCGCACTATGCGGGGCGTACCCTTCCACGCGAGCAGCGCGCCGATCGTTACCCCGAACCCGAAGGTCAGGAGCACGCTCGTACCGATCAGGCCCAGGGACCACCCAATCGCCGGGCGGATGATTTCCGACACGTCCGCGGGGTAGGCGGCCAGGGATTGGCCAAAGTCGAAGCGCACCGTATTCCACATGTACTTGGCGTACTGGATGTACAGCGGTTGATCCAGTCCAAAGCGCGTGCGATACGCGTCGAACAGCTCCTTGCCGTTTTCGATCCCAGAACTGGCATTGGCCATGCGCGAGGTCATGGCGCCGATCGGGTTACCGGGCGCGAGGCGCGGGATGAAAAAGTTGAACGTCGCCGCGACAAAGACGACCAGAAAGAACATGCCGATGCGGCGCACGAAGTAGCCGAGATCTAGCCCGCGCATGATGAGTCCCTCCAGGCCTCAAGGGAGGCTGTTCGGCCCCCCTCGAGGTCCTCTCTTGTGAGGTTACTGGGCAGGCTTCAACTCGACGAGCACTCTCAGGAAGTGCTCCCACCAGCTTGGCGGCTGGATGTAGTTGTTGTCGGCCGTTGGCCAGTTGGTCCAGTACGTCGAGTTGAAGAGCAGCAACGAAGGCGTCTGGACCAGCGGGATGTCGGGCTCTTCGTCGGCCCAGATCGTCACGGCCTGCTTGTACAGGTCCATGACTCGCGGGTCGCCGAGTGGCAGGCTACCCATCTGGTCCATCAGCGCCGAGTACTGGTCGTTCGACCAGCGTCCCGCGTTGTTCGTGTTGTCGACGTTCTCGGTGCCCGGCGTGCCGATCGGATTGACGTACGTCTTGTTGTAGCGATTCATCCCGAACCATGGCTCGACGACGCTGCCGCAGCCATCCCAGTCGACCGCCCCGGTGAAATTGCCACGCCCGGTCTGGTCGCGGAAGATGCCCCACTCGATGAGCCGCAGATTGGCGTCGACGCCGGCCGCCTGCAACTGCTGCACCACCATGCGTCCCCACGGCTCCATGAATGGCGGTCCGACCACGTCAAGGGACAGCGTGGTGCCATCCGGACCGACGTAATGACCGTCGCCGCCCATCGTGTAACCCTGGCTCTCGATCAACTGATGCGACTTGTCCAGGTTGAACTCGGCTAAGGGGGCGAGGATGTCCGACGCTGCGTCGCGGTACGGCTGCAGTGCCTTGTACGTGGGGAAAATGAAGTTGGAGATCGCACTGGCACCGCCGGCGCCTTCATAGACCACATTCACAATCGCCTGGCGATCCATCGCATACGAGACCGCGTGGCGCATGATCTTGTTGTCCCACGGTGCGATCGTGGTGTTCAGGGTGAGCATGCGTGGGCACGGGTCCACCCACCCCTGGTTGCCGCTGTAGGGCAGGATCTTCGGGTTTTGCGCGAGCAGCGCGGCCTGCACGCTGGGCGTCGTGGCGCCGCCGATGTCCGAATCGTTGCTGGCGAGCATCTGTTGGGCGGTCGCATCGTCGCCGATCCACGGGCGGTGGATTTCAAGCGGCGCCGGCAGTTTGTACGCGCCCGTCTTGGCGCCCCACCAGTTGTCGTTGCGCTTGTAATCAAACTCGGTCGACGAGAAACTCTTGACGACGTACGGACCGCTGAAGATCGCGCCCGAGCCGTTGTTCCACGAGTTCTTGAACGTGACCGGGTCGACGTTTTGCCAGACCTTCTTCGGCACCGGGACGATGGCCTGCGACGTGGTGCCGGCCAGGTTCGAGACGACGAAGAACGGATCAGGCGCGTTCAGCGTGAATTTGATCGTGCGATCGTCGACGGCGGTGACTGTTTGGACTTCCTTCTTGATCGGGATCGAGAAGTTGAGCAGCGGCGCGTGGGTGATCAGCATGTTGATGGTGAACACCACGTCATCTGACGTCAGCGGCGAGCCGTCGCTCCACTCGGTGCCCGGCTTGAGGGTGACCGTCCACTCGGTCTGATCGGCGTTGCCCGTGTACCCCGACGCCAGCCAGCCGTCGATGTTGCCCGTCTCATAGTTCAACATGAACAACGGTTCCATCAGGTTCTGGTTCATCCCTTGCAGGATGAAGGTGCCCGGGATGTACGGGTTCCATATGTCCGGCGCCGGGATATTGACGTTTCCGGGAATAATCAGAATGTCTTTGCGAGCCACTTGCTGATCGGCTGGCGCGGCTTGCGCCGGGGTGGCTAACACCGGGCCGAGAATCAAGGCGAAGGCCCCAACCCTTAAGAGCACTTCCCTGAAACCGAGTTTCAACGCAGACACGTGATCCCTCCTCCTCAAGCCCCGCACCACGCGTGGACTGATTAGTCGAAACGTTTTCTACGCCCGATTCACGTGCGCAGTCAAGTCAGGCTGCGAGCCTGCGCGGGCGACGGCGCTGGACGTCAAACCGCGCCGACAGCCTATCCTGGCCTGAAGACATGCCGGCACTACGAGTTGCGCTGGTCGGGATGGGACGGGTCGCGCGCGTCCACCTGGCCGCCCTGCGCGGCAGCGACGCGGTCCAGGTGATCGGCGTCTACGACCAGGATCAGGCGCGGGCCCGCGAACGGGCAGAGGCCGAACACATCGCGCGCGTCTACGCGAGCTGGGCCGAGGTCCTCGGCGATGACGCCGTCCAGTGCGTCGGCGTGCTGCTGCCCCACGACCTGCACGAGCAATACGTCACCGAAGCCCTGCGCGCGGGCAAACACGTGGTGTGCGAGAAGCCGCTCGCGCCCACGCTCCCCGAGTGCGACCGCATGCTGGCCGCCGCCGCCGAGGTCGGGCGGCGGCTGTTCCCGGTCCACAACCGCGTCTACGGTCTGGCCGTCGAACGGATGCAGCGCATGATCCATGAGGGCAACATCGGTGACGTGGTGCTGGCGCAGACCACCGGCTTCGAAGGTCCGCCCACCGTCCAGACGTGGCTCGCGACCCCGCGCGGCGGGGGTGGCGTGTTGATGTCGCAGGCCGTCCACCCGATGTACGCGCTGCGCTGGCTGCTCGGCGACGTCGCCCGAGTGAGCTGTCTGTTCGGCGACCGCAAGGTCGTCGACATGTCAGCCGAGGACACCGCGGTCGTACTGTTGAAGTTCCAGAACGGGATCGCCGCCGAGATGACCTGCACCTTCGGGATCGCGCACGGGCCGTACGATCACTCGATCAGCCTGCACGGTCGCGATGGCTATCTGACGATGAGCCACCGCCGGCTGTGGGCGATCGCGCCGCGACTGTTCGGCGACTCCGAGCTGCACGACCTGGAGGTCGTCGAACCGGACGGCGCGGCAGAGTTTCGGCGCATGTGGGAAGACTACGCGCGCGGCATACTCGAGCCCGCGCCAACACGTCAGGTCGGCGAAGACGGCAAGCGAGCGGTCGAAATCGTGCAGGCCGCCTATCGGTCCAACCAGACCGGCCGCGCCGTCGACCTGCCACTGCACTAGAGAGGATCATGGCCACCTACCGAACCGCCATCATCGCCTGCGGCACCATCGCCCGCGTCCACGCCCGCGGCTGGCAGGGTGTGCCCGGCCAACCCGTCTCGATCGGCGCCTGCGCCGATACCCACCCGGACGCTCGCCGTGAGTTCGGCGACTTCTTCGGCGTCCCCGAGGACAAGCGCTACGCCGATTTCCGCGAGATGCTCGACGCCGAGCAGCCCGACTTCGTCGACGTGTGCTCGTGGCATCAGCAGCACGCCGAGATGGTGATCGCCGCGGCCGCGCGGCGGCCGAAGGCGATCCTGTGCCAGAAGCCGATGGCGGTTGACCTTGGCGAAGCCGACGCGATGCTGACGGCGTGCGAGCGCAACGGCGTCAAACTGGTCATCGCGTTCCAGCGGCCGCATCACGCCACGTGGCTCAAGGCCCGCGAGCTGCTGCGCGCGGGCGCCATCGGCAAGGTCCTGCAGGTCCAGTGCGACGATGGCGGGAACATCCTCAACACTAACTCGCACAATATTCGGCTGGCGTTGTTCCTGATGGACGAGCCGAGCGTCGAGTGGGTCACCGGGGCGGTCGAGCGCACGACCGACCAGGCCGAACGCGGCCTCCCAGCTGAGGACGCGTGTTTGGGGCTGGCTGGCTGCTCGAACGGCGCCACGATTCTGATCATGGGCAACCTGGTGAGCGGGCTTGGCCAGGGGTGTCGCGTCATCGGGACCGACGGGATCATGGAGTTGGACACCACCCGTCATCCGGACAGTGAGATCCCTTCGGACGCACCGATGTACATGCCCGAGGGTCCAAGCGCTCGCTACAACTACGAGATCGGCACGGTGCGCTATCTGGGCCGCGACACGCATGGCTGGGTCAGCGTCGAGGCACCCTGGCACGACGCCTGGGCCCACCAGTGTCAGGAAGCGGTCGATTGGGTCGAGGGCAAGGTCGAACGCCCGATCAGCGGCGCCGAGCGCGGGCGCGCGGTCCAGGAAGTGATGATGTCGCTGTTCGAAGCGGCTCGCAAGAAGCAGCGGATTTACCTGCCGCTCAAGACCCGGGTCAACCCGCTCCAGTTGATGGTCGACGACGGCGACCTGCCCGTCGAATGGCCCGGCAGCTACGAACGGCGCTCCCGGATCGTGCGCGGCGAGCGGATGTCCTGGCACCAGACCTGATGCGCCTGAGCGGGATGCTCACGGCCGTCGACGTCCACGCTGGCGGAGAGCCGGGCCGGGTCATCGTCGGCGGCGTCCTCGACGTCCCGGGGTCCACGATGTTCGACAAGCGTGTCTACCTCGAACAGCACGCCGACCACTTGCGCAGGCGCATGTTGCGCGAGCCCCGCGGCTACCCCGGGCTGTGCTGCAACCTGATCCTGCCGCCCACGCGGCCCGAAGCGGACGCCGGCTTCGTCATCATGGAGCAGACCGACTACCCGCCAATGTCCGGCAGCAACACCATCTGCGTCGCCACCGTGCTGCTCGAGACGGGCATGCTGCCGATGCGTGAGCCGATCACCGAGCTCGTCCTCGAAGCCCCCGCCGGGCTGATCGCGGTGCGGGCCGCGGTCGCCAACGGCAAGGTGCAGAGCGTGACGTTTCGAAACGTGCCTGCCTTCGCGGTGCACCTCGACGTTTCGCTCGAGGTGCCGCGTCTCGGCACGCTGACTGTTGATATTGCGTATGGCGGCATGTTCTACGTGATCGCCGACGCCGCGGCGCTCGGGTTGCGGCTGGTGCCTTCAGAAGGCCGCGAGATCGTGCGCGTCGGCGAAATGATCAAAGCCGCGGCGCGCGAGCAGTTTCCGGTGGTCCACCCCGACAACGTCGCCGTGCGCGGCTACAGCGTGGCGCAACTCTCGGGCCCCGCACACTCGCCTGACGCGGCTATGCGCAACGCCGTGGTCATCTCGACCGGCGCCTTCGACTGGGATCGCCCGGACACCTGGACCGGCGTCCTCGACCGGTCCGCCTGCGGCACCGGCACGTGCGCCCGCATGGCGACGCTCCACGCCCGCGGCCAACTCGCCCTCAACCAGCCCTTCCGCCACGAAGGCATCCTCGGCACCGTCTTTATAGGCTGCCTCGTCTCGGAAACCCGCGTCGGCCCCCACCCCGCCGTCATCCCCACCCTCACCGGCAGCGCCTGGATCACCAGCATCAGCCAGTACGTCCTCGACGCCGAAGACCCCTTCCCCGAAGGCTTCACCGTCGGCGACCTGTGGGCGAGCAGCTGACGGCCCCAGGCAGCCCTCGCCCGACCGGGCTCACCCCGTGGCTCGCGGGCTGACCCTGAGGCCGCGCTGATAAATCTGACGCGGTCGGCGGATGATGGTCGAAGATGACAAGTACACCCATGTCGTTCACCGTCCTCCTGGCGGCGCCGCGCGGTTTTTGCGCGGGCGTCGAGCGCGCGATTCGAACCGTTGAGCTGGCTCTGGAGAGTCGCGCGGCCGGCGACGCGCGACCCGTCTACGTGCGCCACGAGATCGTGCACAACAAAGTGGTGGTCGACGATCTGCGCGCCCGGGGCGCCGTCTTCGTCGAGGACACCAGCGAGATCCCGGTCGGCTCGATGGCGATCTTCTCGGCGCATGGCATCCCGCCAGCCATCCGCGACGAGGCCGTCGCGCGCGGGCTGGTGACCCTCGACGCCACTTGCCCATTGGTCGCCCGGGTGCACGCGGCGGTCCTGCGCTACGCCGGGCGCGGCTATGCGATTCTGTTCGTCGGGCACGCCGGCCACCCCGAGGTCGAGGGCGTCATGGGCGAGGCGCCGCAACAGGTCCGGCTGATCGAGACCCTGGCGGATGTCGAGCGCGTCGAGGTGCCCGATCCGGACCGCGTGGCGTACTCCACCCAGACCACGTTGAGCCTGGACGACGTCTCGAGCATCGTCGAGGCCCTCCGCCGGCGCTTTCCCGCCATGGTCGGCCCCGAGGCAGGCGACGTCTGCTACGCCACGCAGAACCGCCAGGAAGCCGTGCTGGCCCTGGTCCAGGCGCACCGGGCCGATGTTGTGCTGGTGCTGGGTTCACCCAATTCGTCGAACTCGAACCGTCTCCGCGAAGTCGCCGAGAGTGCCGGCGCGCGAGGGTATCTGCTCGGCACGGCTGACGAGCTCGACCCAGGCTGGCTAGACGGCGCTCGGCGCGTCGGCGTCAGCGCGGGCGCCTCGACCCCCGAGCACCTGGTCCAGTCGCTGATCGAACGTCTACGCGCCCTTGGCGCGACCGACGTCCAGCCTGTCGAGACGAGCAAGGAGGACGTCTTCTTCGCCCCACCCCCGATTCGATCGTCGTGAGCATGTAGACTCCCTCGAGAGATGACCGACAAGACGGGGGCGATCCGCACCCGCGCTGCAGAGACGCCGACGACCTGGCGCTGCTTGACCTGCCACCTGGCAGTCGTCGACCGGGTGCTGCCTCGCAAGTGCCCGCGCTGTGGCGCTTCGCGCGTCAAGTTCGTCGAGGTAGGCGCCCAGGCTGAGCCTGAGGACTGACGAGCGCCGGCCGTTCATCGTCGCCAGCCTGGTCGCCCTGGCGCTGCTTGGGCTGGGTGAGGCCGCGCCGGCAGCGTTCCCGGTTGAGGTCAGCATTGAGGGCCACGGCGCGGCACTGCAGATCACCGTCGACGGGCAGCCGCATGCGGTCTCGTCCGTGCTGGGCCCGGGTTGGCGCGGGATCAGCCTCCAGCAGCCCGGGCCGCTGGACCGCGAATACCAGGTTGACGGCAGCGACACAACGTCGACCGACGATCGCCAGCCAGCGGCGCTCGCCGGTCTGCTCGACTCGCCGCTATACCATTTCGACGCCTGGCTCCGCGACGAGTCGAGCTACAGCCGCTGGGAACGCCCGCGGCTGGTCGATCTGTCGACGGGCCAGTCCGCTGACCTGGCGAATGCTCTGCCCATGGATTTTCGCCTCGATGTGGCGCTGCGACGGCCTGAGGCCGCGGCGTTCCTGTGGCTCAATGGGCCAGCCGACGCACGCCGCGAAGGGCTCGAGCTCGACCGCGACCAACGCAACGCCCGCTGGGTCATCCAGCGCGACGGCGGCACCGACGTCCTGCCGCGCTGGTTCTTCCCCGAGCGGCCCGCCCCGTTCGCCGCCGAGCTCCTGCACCTGGTAGGTCGCTCTGCCGCCGCGGCGGACGCGCTGGCGCTGGCGGTCGTGCTCGCCGCACGCGGCGTGTCGTTGGTGTGGCGCGGCCGATCCGCGTCCGGCACCCCGGCCCACGATGACGTAAATCTGGGGCCGAAGAGCGGCGGGCGCTGGCCGTGGAGCCTCGCCAATGTCCTTCTGCCCCTCTGGCTGCTCGCCGCCGCGCTGGTGACGACCCGCCTCTACCACCAGATGCCCCACATTCTGGACGCTATGTCCTACACGTTCCAGGCCAGACTGTTCGTCTCGGGCCGTCTGGCGCTGGACGCGGGACCACTCGCGCAGGCCCTGCGCGGACCCTTTGAAGTGCTGTCCAACGGTCGCCTGTTCAGCCAGTACCCGCCCGGGGCGCCGGCCGCGTACGCCCTCGGCCAGCTCGTCGGCCTGGAGTGGCTGGTCGGCCCGCTCGCGTGTCTGGCGCTCCTGGCCTCGACCCGCTGGACCGCGAGCGTGCTCTTCGGGCCGCGCTGCGGGCTGGCGGTGCTGTGCCTGGGGGTCCTATCGCCGTTCATACTCTTCCAGGCCGGCTCGTTTCTCAGCCACCCCATTGCCGGCGGCTTGCTCGCCGGTGCCCTGGCGGCGTTCGTCGCTGGCGATCGCGCCGGCAAGGAGCGCTGGTACGCCCTTTCCGGCACACTCCTCGGCGCCGGGTTCCTGACTCGCGAGGCGTCCAGCGTCCTGTTCGCCCTGCCGTTGGCCGCGCGCCTGCTCGCCACCCGGCGCTGGCGGTCGCTCACGTCGATCGTCGCCGCCGGCCTGCCGTGGGTGCTCCTGTACTTGCTCTACAACGCGCCGCTGACCGGCTCGGCGTTGCTACTGCCGCGCACGATCTTCAACCCGACCGATCACTTCGGCTTCGGCGACGGCATCGGTTTCCATACGCGGCATACCCTCGCGGCGGGCCTGGCCAACACTGATGAGCTGCTGACGCTGCTGCAGTTCGATCTCTTCGGCTGGCCGCCGTTGTTCGCGCTCGGGTTGCTGGGATTGCCGTTTCTCTTCGGCCGCGCCCGGACGTGGGATGCGCTGGCCGCCGGCGGCGTCATGGCCTTCGTGGTTGCGTACGCCGCGTACTTCTATCACGGCATCGCGCTCGGCCCGCGGTACTACTTCGAGGCCATGCCGTGGTTGCTGCTGCTGGCCGGACGCGGCGCCCAGGTCATGGCGCGCCTGGCACGCAGCCGCGCGGCCGCCGCGATCGTGCTCGGCGGCCTCTGTCTGAATGGGCTGCTGTTCTACCTGCCCTCGGAACTCCAGCGGCGCGCCGACTTCAGCGCCATGCCGGGTCAACGCAAAGTGACGCTTGGTTTCGTCCAGGCCGGTGTCTTCGGCCCGCACCTGGTCGGCGTGCCGAGTCCGTCGTTAGTGGTCACCGATGACTGGTGGCTCTACAACGCCGCCCTGGCCGCCCTGAACTGCCCCCGCGTCCCAGACTGCCCCATCCTCTTCGCCTTCGCCGGCACCACCACCGACGTGGCTTTCCTCCGCACGCTGTACCCGGCGCGCGCCGTCCTACGCGCCGTTGATCTCGTAGCCGAGGTAGACCTCATCCCCGAGGACAACTAGCACCGGTCAGGGGAACCCGGCAAGCTTGCCCGCGGGCCTCCCCTGACCAGTCGTGCGTTCTGAACGAGAGTTACGTGGCTCCCTCGATGGCCCGCTGTGTGAGCACCTGTGCCAGGTTCAGCTTGTATTCCGCGCTGCCGCGGAGGTCGGCGGTGGGATCGAGGCCCTGGGTTGCTTGCCGCGATGCTTCGGCCGGCGATGCACCGCCCGACAGCGCCTGCTCGACCCCGCTGGCGCGGACCGGCGTCGGCGCGGCGTTGGTGATGCCGATCCGCCACTGGCCATTGTCCAGCTTCTGGGCGCCGACCCCGACGATCGCCCAGTCTGACATGCGTCGGCGGAACTTCACGTACTTGTGCGGTCCCGCCGACACGGGGAAGGCAACTTCAACAACCAGTTCGTCTGCCGCGAGCGGCGTCGTGAACAGGCCGCGGAAGAAGTCGCGGGCCGCGATGCTGCGTTTGTTGGTGGTAATCGTCGCGTCCAGCATGAGCACCAGCGCGCCGTAGTCGCCGGCCGGGTCGGCGTGGGCCAGGACCCCGCCGAGCGTGCCCATGGTCCTGACCTGGGTGTCGCCCACCTCAGCGGCGACTTCGGCCAGCAGCGGCACCGACCGCTGGACATCCGCGGATTCCTCGATCTGATAGTGGCGCGTGAGGGCGCCAATGCGCAGCGTGCCGTTGTCGCGGCGGATGTAGGCCAGCTCGCGGTCGAGGCCGTTGATGTCCACCAGGGTGCTTGGCTGGGCCAGCCGCAGCCGCATGAGCGGAATCAAGCTGTGGCCACCGGCCAGGACCTTGGCGTCCGCATTCTGCGCGAGCATGCGCGAGGCCTCGTCGACAGACGAGGGCCGTTGATAGGTAAAGGCGGCCGGGATCATGCGTGGGCTCCGTTCTGTGGCTGGGCGTCGCGAATCAGCTTCCAGAGTCGATCCGGGCTCGCGGGCATGTCGATGTGGGTGATCCCGAGAGGTTTCAGCGCGTCGACGATCGCGTTGATCACCGCGACACTGGACGCTATCGTGCCCGCTTCGCCGATGCCCTTGAC
>Ga0070730_10002628_pt1 | contig 16266 bp, 11 predicted proteins | sample Coa_R1_3_FD_66447 | JGI IMG/M metagenome (GOLD analysis project Ga0070730, IMG submission 66447) | Surface soil microbial communities from Centralia Pennsylvania, which are recovering from an underground coalmine fire - Coalmine... | ecosystem: Environmental > Terrestrial > Soil > Unclassified ...
GTCGTCTTGCCGATCCCGCCAGTCCCGACAATGGTGAGCAGACGGCGGCGGCGGAGCTGATCCGTCAACGATGCAACGACGGCATCCCTCCCGATGATGCGCGTCAGCGAGACCGGCAGATCATTGCCGACGACTTGGTGGCGCGGCGGAGCGAAGCGCGGCGGCATCTGCTCGCCGACAGCGGATCCAACGAAGGCATAACCGTGGCCAGGCATATTGGCGATGAACCGGTCGTCGGAATGGCCGTTGCCGAGTGCTTTGCGCAGCGCAGCAATATGAACGCGCAGCGACGCATCATCCACGGTCGTGTTCGGCCAGACGCGAGCCATCAGTTCATCCTTGGTGACTGTCGTGCCTGCCTGCTCAACCAGCATAATAAGGATGTCGAGCGCGCGGTTGCCGAGGCGCAGCGGCTCGCCACGGTCGAGCAGCGTCCTCCGTGTCGGCAGTAGTCGAAACGAGCCGAAAGAATAGGCATCGTTGGTTACCGAGTGAGCTTGCATTGTCCGCTTCCTCACAGACGTCCGCAGGAACCTCCGGCGGCATGCTACGCTTCGTGTTCGGCGGGCGTGGTGATCTCCTCTCTGCAGCTCCGGCTGCTGCCACTCGGCTGCTTCCTTGAGTTTGGCACCAAGAGCGCGGACCGCAACTCAGACCCGGACATGACCAACGTCTGCAACACGCAGTCGCCGCTTCGCAAACGCAGGGCCCGGAGTCAGCCGGCCCAGGCCGATTCGCGGATCACGCTGCAGAAGTTGATCCGCTTGAACGCGGGGTCCTTATCCGCGAGGACATCGTCGTTGACGGTACCGAACGTGCTGTCAGGCCTGTGCTTCATGCCGGCGTAGAAGGCCTGAATGATGTCTTCCTTGAAGTGTTCGTCGCGCGGATGCGCCTGCACAACCGCGTTTCGTTCGGCGTCCGCGTAGTCCGCATAGGCGATGCCCAGCACGTCCATCTCGACCCCCGCAGTGACCAGCGCGACGACCGGATGCATGAGAGGCGGAACGTTCGGTGTCGTATGTAGCGCGATCGCCGTCCATACCGTGTAGACGTCTGCCTCGGAGATGCCGTGACTGCGCAGGAAGTCGCGAGCGGTATTCGCGCTGTCGACTTCGAAGCGTTGATGCTCGCTGCGGTACTGGAGCGTCAGGCCCATGTCGTGGAACATCGCCCCAGCGTAGAGAAGCTCCGCGTCGAACTTCAGGCCACGCCGCTTTCCGGCCAACGCGCCCCAGTAGTAGACGCGGCTGGAGTGGTGAAAAAGCAACGGTGATTCCGCGTCCCGGACCAACTCGGTTATGGCGCGGGCAAGCTTGCTGTCGGGGATTCCGACCCCCTGGACGATCGCTGTCATTTGAGTCTCCCACCAAACGTGACAATCAGACAAACCCGGATCATACCGGCCGCCCGAAGATCTGACGGACATCGGGTCCAACGCCTATCACCGCGCCGGCCGATTGAGGTCGAGACTGAGGGCGCGCGCGACGCCCTCGCCGTAAGCTGGATCGGCGCGCCGACAATTGGCGATGTGGCGCTCCTTGATGTGCCTCCGGGCATCGCCCATCGCGCGCGCCGTGTTATCGAACAGCGCCTGCTGTTGCGCCGGCGTCATCAGCCGGAACAGATTGCCCGGCTGCTCCCAGTGGTCGTCGTCGGCGTAGTGGTCATAGTGCGCCGCCTCGCCTTCAATGGGCAGCGGCGGCTCGGCGAAGTCGGGCTGGTTGTCCCACAGCCCGGCGCTGTTAGGGTGGAAGCTTGCGGTGCCGCCGAGATTGCCGTCGACCCGCATCCTGCCGTCGCGATGGTAGCTCATATACGGGCATTTCGGTGCATTGATCGGAATCTGGTAGTAGTTAACTCCGACCCGGTGAAGAACGGCGTCGGGGTAAGCGAACAGGCGCGCCTGCAGCATCCGGTCCGGGGAGAAGCTGATGCCGGGGACGACATTCGACGGCCCGAACGCCGCCTGCTCCACTTCGGCAAAGAAGTTGTCCGGCCAGCGGTTCAACTCCATCACGCCGACCTCGATGAGCGGATACTCGGCCTTTGGCCACACTTTCGTCAGGTCGAATGGGTTGTGCCGGTGGGTCTTCGCCCGCGCTTCCGTCATCACCTGGATGAAGAGCGTCCAGCGCGGAAAGTCGCTGGCCTCGATCGCATTGAGGAGATCGCGGCCATGGCTTTCGCGATCCTTGGCGACAAGGGCTTCGGCTTCGGCGTCGGTCAGATTTTGGATGCCCTGTTGCGTCCGAAAATGAAACTTGACCCAGACGCGTTCGTTCTTCGCATTGATCATCGAGAAGGTGTGGCTGCCGAACAGGTGCATATGGCGGAAGCTCTTGGGGATGCCGCGGTCCGACATCACGACCGTGACCTGGTGTAACGCATCCGGGAGAAGCGTCCAGAAATCCCAATTATTGTCGGCGCTGCGCATGCCGGTGCGCGGGTCGCGCTTGATCGCGTGGTTGAGGTCGGGGAAGCGCAGCGGATCGCGGAAGAAGAACACCGGCGTGTTGTTGCCGACGATGTCCCAGTTGCCTTCCTCGGTATAGAATTTCAGCGCGATGCCGCGGATGTCACGTTCCGCGTCGGCCGCGCCGCGCTCGCCGGCGACGGTCGAGAAGCGGGCGAACATCGGCGTCTTCTTGCCGATCTCGGCAAAGATCTTGGCCTTGGTGAAGCGCGTAATATCATGCGTCACCGTGAAGGTGCCGTGCGCGCCCCAGCCCTTCGCATGCATGCGGCGCTCGGGGATTACCTCGCGGTCGAAATGCGCTAGCTTCTCGATCAGCCAGATGTCCTGCAACAGCGCGGGGCCGCGCCGGCCGGCGGTCATGATGTTGGTGTTGTCGGCGACCGGGGCGCCGGCGGCATTGGTGAAGGGTTTGTCGGTCATGACGGCCTCCTTGGGTGGTGGGTAAAACTATCGCGGTGCCGTATCTCGGACGAGTTCGGTGATCTCGCGCGCAAGCTTGCTGTCGGGAATGGCAACACCGGCTATTGGCCTGGTTGACGCATTGAGTGCGCGCCTGACGTGATCAAGCTCATTGCCTCCTCCTGTGGCGGTAATTCCGGGTGACGCTTTTGCCCGGTTAGCGCACAGCTAGGCGGCGGCTTCCGATAAGTCTTTCGAAACCATCTAAAAAGAGGTGAAAAGAGTCGAAGTCATGCCGACTGCTGGCCTGTTATGAAAAAACGTGAAATCTTGCGAAATGCACTCATAAGCTAAGGCCATGAATTCCGCCCCTCGACGGTCGACCGGCATCGCATTCGGTCGCTTCCAGGTATGGCCGGACCGCCGTGATCTGCTCGCCGACGGCGAGCCCATCAGGCTCGGCGGGCGCGCCTTCGACGTGTTGATCGCACTGATCGAGGTGCCGGGAGCCGTCGTCAGCAGGGATGCGTTGAAGGCGCGGGTTTGGCCAAATCGGACTGTCGAGGACAACAATCTCGCGGCCCAGATCGTGGCATTACGCAAAGCGCTGGAGCCGGCGCACGGGCTGATCCGCACGGTAGCTGGACGTGGTTACCAGTTCACCGGTGAGACCTGGATTCTGCCGGCTGCCACAGATGAGGCGCGTGAAGTGGCCACGGTGTCGGCGGCCGCGGCAATACAGGCGCCGACGAACCTGCCGGAGCAGGTGACTGAACTGATCGGCCGGGAGAAGGAGCTTGCGGACATCCTGGCTCTCTTCGCCGACTATCGATTACTCAACCTTATTGGCCCCGGTGGCATTGGTAAGACGCGGCTTGCCCTGGCAGCCGCGCGTCAGTTGCTGCCGGAATTTGCTGACGGCGTATGGCTGGCCGAGTTCTCGGCTGTTGCCGATCCTGGTCTGGTTGCCACGACGATTGCTGCTGCAACCGGGCTCCAACTCGGTGTCGGTGAGATTTCGCCGCAAGTTGTGTCTCAGGTGCTGGCGCACCGGCGTCTGCTGCTAATCCTCGACACCTGCGAGCACGTGATCGACGCCGCCGCGGCGATGGCCGAGGCTTTGCTGCAGGCCGGCTCGGAGGTGCACATTATCGCCACCAGCCGAGAGCCGCTGCGTGTCGAGGGAGAGCAAATATATCAAGTACCGCCGCTCGCTCTGCCCGCCGCGGAAGCCGAAGACCCGTGGCGATTCGGTGCGGTTCGCCTCTTCGTTGCGAGATCGCGCGCACGTGGCGTGCTTATCTCCGAAGATCAGCGTGTTGCAGCAGCAATCGCGGGCATCTGCCGGCAACTCGATGGCATCCCACTGGCGATCGAGCTGGCGGCCGCGCGTGCTGCGACGCTGGGCGTCGAGCTGCTCGCCCCCCACCTCTATGATCGTTTCGGTCTTCTCACCGGCGGAAGGCGGACGGCCGTGCCGCGGCACCAGACCCTGAGGGCGACGTTGGATTGGAGCCATGATCTGCTGAGCGAGCCCGAGCGTGTCGTCCTGCGCCGCTTGGCCGTCTTCGCCGGCACATTCGGCGTCGAGGCGGCCAGCACGGTAGCAGCGGCCCCTGAACTCACGCCGTTGGAAGTCGTCGACGGTCTGTCCAGTTTGGTTGCGAAGTCGCTTGTCATCATAGAAGTCAAGGGCTCCTCTGCGCGCTATCGGCTGCTCGACACGATGCGGGCCTATGCGCTCGAGAAGCTCAAGGTGAGCGGCGAGGAGAAGCAACTTCAGCGTCGTCACGGCGAATACTATCGGGGTCTGCTCGAGCGAGCAGAAATCGAATGGGAAACCCGGCCGATCGTCGAATGGCTGAACGACTATGTTTGGTGTGTCGACAATCTGCGTGCCGCGCTGGACTGGGCCTTTTCACCTTCCGGCGATCCCACGATCGGCGTGGCGCTGACCGCCAGCGCGATCCCCTTATGGATGCACTTGTCACTGATTGAGGAGTGCGGCGATCGGGTCGAACAAGCCCGGGCGGGTATCAGGGCCGGAGCGGAGACGGACCGGCGCTGCGAGATGCGCCTCTACGCCGCGCTTGCAACATCGTTGCTCTATACAAAAGGTGCTGTTTCCGAGATCGGCGAGATCGAGACGCGGGCACTCCAGATCGCAGAGAACCTTGACGACACCATGTACCAGTTCAGTTCGCTCTGGGGCCTGTGGTCGTTTCGCTCCACCAGCGGAGAGCAGTGCGCCGCCCTGGACCTGGCTCAAAGGTTCCATGCCCTGGCGGCGAAGCACTTTGACCCGGTTGACCGCCTGATCGGTGAGCGCCTGATAGGTACGTCGCAGTACTACCTGGGCGAACTGCTTGGCGCGCGGCGCCATCTCGAGCACGTGCTCGCCCACCCTGCCGCGCCTACCCGGAAGTGGCAAATCTTTCGATTTGATGTCGACCACTGGGCGGCAGCGCGGATCTATCATGCCCGGATCCTGTGGCTGCAGGGGCTGCCAGATCAGGCGATGCGGATTGCCGAAAGCAGTCTCGCCGAGGCTCGAGCGACCAATCACGCGATCCCGATAGGCCAGTCCCTTACCCTGGCGGTGTGCCCGATCGCATTGTTCAGGGGCGACTTGGCCGCGGCGGAGCATTACGTCGAAATCTTGCTGGATCATTCAGCAAGACACAGGCTCCCCCGTGACAACGCCTTCGGTCGCATCTACCAGGCAGAGCTCATTATCCGGCACGACGATGTCAATGCTGGATTGCCGCTGCTGCGCGCGCGCTACAGCGAACAGATCGCAGTGAAGTTTGCCCCTCGTTTCTTTGCGTTCCTAATGGCGGAGGCCTTCGGCAGGGCCGGGCAAATCACCGACGGGCTCACCACGATCGCGGCCGCAATCGAGGAATCCAAACGCACGGGCGAACGCTGGGCGATCGCCGAAATGCTGCGCGTCAAGGGCGTGCTTCTTTTGTCGCAAGGCACACCGGATGCCGGCACTTTGGCGGAGGACCACTTTCGGCGGGCTCTTGAGTGCGCGCGTCAGCAAAGCGCGCTCTCCTGGGAGCTGCGTGCCGCCACAAGCTACGCGCGGTTGCTACGGGATCAGGGCCGCTCGGCCGACGCCAAGGCGCTGCTTGAGCCAATTTATGATCGCTTCACGGAAGGCTTTGAGACGGCCGATCTGAGAGCTGCAAAGGCGCTGCTTGACGCACTCGAATAGGCGATGTTTGCACAGCACCACGGCGCGCGGTGTACGCTCGTCATCATTGAAGGTGGAGTAATCCCATTTGCTGAAGTGGAACTTCCTGCTGATGGTGTGAATTTGCAGGTGACAGACAGAAAACCTCTCGTCTGCGGCATCGAAGGGACCTGTGGAATACGTCTGCTTCCGGGGAGCCAGTGAGAGTGGCTGAACGACCGTGATGGGCGCGAAGCAGTCGCTCATTTACTCTACCTGGTATGGCAGCTCTCCACCCTGCTCGGCCAATCAACCAGGAGAGCCCTCTGCCATGCTGGCGGTCGGAGCGGCCAAAGCTTTTGCATGTGTCTCTACAGTTCGAGATACCCCGGACCAACCCACGCAGTGTTTTCTCCCGGGTATCCAGGCTGCGCCGAGACAAGAGGCACTCCGGACACTTCGACCGCATGGCTCCAGTGGTGATGTCCAAAAATCCACGCTTTCACGCCGGCCAGGGATGCCGCCGCGATCAGATCATCGCAATCCGAGCAGAACGCAGGTCCCAGTTCGTTCAGGCCGTGGGTTGGGTGACAGGCGGCCGAGTGCGGCACATGGTGCGTGACGACAAGAGCTGGCCCATCATGCGCCTCAGCTAACTTGCGGGCCAGCCATGCCCGCGAGAGCTGATGCTCGGCCAGAGCATCCTTTGGAAGGAAAGGGAAGGAGCCGCCGCGTCGAATGAGGCGATGATCGTGAAGCTTGCGTTCAGCTACCGCCATGGCCTGCTCGCGGGCGCCGGTGACCGCGTAGTCTGTCCATAAGGTGGTGCCCAAGACCCGCAGGGCGCGTGAAGACTCTCGAACCACCACTTCACCCCTATCGAGCACCACCACTCCAGGATTCGTCGCTGTCAGCAACGCGGCGCGATCCTCGTCAAAGGAACCGCGATAATATTCGTGGTTCCCGGGGACGAGGATCACCTGGCTACCGAGGAAGGCAGCAGCTTGTTCCGCATAGGAAAGTGGCGATACGTTGCGGGTCGAATGGATGCGGCCAATGTCGCCGGCCAAGACCAAGAGATCTACCGTACCGACGAACGGCCGCAAGTCAGGTCCGAAACCGAGAGGATGGGTTTCGCTCCAGGGGCGCGACCCGTCGCTTTGCCGGATTTCGATATGGGCGTCGCTGAAATACATTACTCTTATCATTGTCTTTGACCGGCAGAGGTCGCATTGCCGGGAGCCACACCGTGGCCGGCGACAGCCCCCTAACGATGCAGGATAAGCCATTTCTGGGTTGTTGGAACAGGTATGAGCGCGTCCCCGAGCCGCTCAAGCATGTAATATTACGAAGCTGCTGGTCATCGCCGTATAGCTTAGGGGAGTACGCCGTCTCAGATTGAAGGCAAATGCATTGATGAGCGGAATGAAGCTCTCTCTTCCTTTACCAGCAGCGGAGGTACGTTCATTGTTGATAACAGATTGTACCGATATTGGGTATTGCAAATCGCATTTGCCGCGGCCCGAACTGAGCAGGACCACAACCATGAACTTTGCCGATATTGCACCAGGTCTCCATGCCGTTTGGGACGACAACCCATCTGCCGAGAGCCGCGAGCTGCTCGTCGAGAAGATTGATGCCTTTCACCACCGCACATTCCCGTCCGAATTCGAACGGTTCACCCTATTGTTGCAGGACAACACTGCTTCCATGAAGGGAGGGATCCAAGGCGCTCCTCTCAGAAATATGGCCCGTTGATGGACCGTAGCCGTTCCACTCGGCAAACTACCTCCCGGAGGGACACGGCATGACCAACGACCACCCTGGCACTGTTTCCGCCGTTGCGGTGCCATCGCCCGCCTTATGGCATCGTTATGCTGATATCGTGGTTGTCGGATCTGGTGCAGCCGGTATGCCCGCTGCGATCTTTGCGCGTGAAGCCGGGGCATCAGTTATTTTGGTTGAAGCCGAACCGGACATCGGCGGTCATGCCATCACGTCTGGTGGAAATGTTCCGCTCGGCGGAGGCACGTCGGCGCAGACGGCAGCCGGCATCGAGGACTCACCAGAGCTCGTGTTCCTCGACAACACTGACTGGTCCATCGTTCAGCCCAACGGCTTTCCCGATTACCGCTACAACGATCGGGAACTGGTGCGCGCCTTCGCGGACGCAAACGTCTCGACCTATGACTGGCTGCTGGCGCATGGCGTCGGTTTCGCGTGCAAGGCGCCGGACTCCTTCGGTGGCACATCCATCGGCAATTCGGTCCCGCGCGAGATGCACGCGGTTCCGATGCACTGGCCCATTGCACAAACCGGCAAACCTGAACCTGCCGCGACGGCTGCGACGCGATCGACCGGCAATGGACTGATGCGTCCCTTGGAAGCCGCTGCCCGCATCGCGGGCGTCGAGATCCTGCTGGAACACCGGATGACGGCGATCCATCGCCAATCGCCCGGAGCGGGTCGCGTCACCGGAATCCAGGTTGTCCATAACGGCAAAGTTCTGGCAATTCGTGCCCGCAAGGCTGTCATCATCGCCACCGGTGGCCATACCGGCAACGTTGAATTCCGACGCCAGTTCGATCCGCGCCTCACCGAGGAATATTGCGGCCTCGCCGGGATGCCCTGGTCTGATCAGGATGCTTCGGGCGAGATCGCCGCGATGGCCATCGGAGCCTCGCTGTGGGGGCTGTTCAATCAGACCGGCGAGTTCGGATTGCATCTGACCAAGCCGTTCACGATTGGAAACCAATACAACTACCGCTGCTACTGGCAGCCCGGCAGCTCGGTGTTCCACAAGGCCCGCGCGACCGGTCTGCAAGTGAACGACTGGCAGAACGCCATCACAGTCAACATGGTGGGGCAGCGCTTTTTTGATGAGACGGAGGGCAATTTCACCGCCAACAACCACGATCAGATCAAGGACTACCGCTACGGAGATTATCGGAATGCGAAGAAGATCGCATACCGACCGGTGAACTGGGTGAATGCTGCCCTGGCCGGTATCGGCGACGGGCACAATGGCGGCGGTCCGATCTGGGCGATCTTCGACTCCGCCGCTGCTGCTCGCGAAGGCTGGATCACCGAACCGCCTTACGTTGACCGCGCCCACGGCTTCTTCTTCTCGGCCAATTCGATCGATGAACTCGCCTCGCGTATCGTGATGAAATACCAACGAGTTCCGATGCCGCAGGCGGCACTCCAGGCAACCGTGGCACGTTACAACAGCTTCGTTGACTCAGGGACCGACGCCGATTTCGGAAAACCCTCCCCCGCCTACAAGATCCTGGAACCTCCTTTCCATGCCGCGTGGGCGACACCGACCCCGCACGATTCCCGTGCCGGGTTGCGCATCAACACCAGGTGCCAGGTCGTCGATCGCATGGGTCACATCATTCCTGGTCTCTATTGCGGCGGGGAATCCGCCGGCGGCTTCAGCCAGCATGGGCTTTCCCGTTCGCTGGTCCAGGGTCTCATCGCCGGTCGTAATGCATTGGATGAACCGTCCTGCCATGATGTCTGCAGCGGCTGAACCGGTTGTGCTCCTGCCTGCCGCCAATTCCCCAAGTCTTGCCGTAGCGACAACTGCCGGTCATCTTTCGGACTTCGCCCACACGAAGGCGGACAACTCGGCTCCATACAAAGGAGGCCACGTCCATGACGATCGATGTAGCGACCAGCATCAGCCGCATCCTCAAGCAAGAGGGCGTGGCTTGGGTTTCGACCTTTCCCGTCTGTCGGGTGAACAACGCGCTCGGTCGCGAAGGCGTGCCAATGCTGATGATGCGCGACGACCGATATGCCGTCGCTGTGGCCGACGCGTTCTCGCGTATCACTGCGGGTTCGCGCATCGGAGTCTGCACGTTCCAAGGGGGCGTCAATGCCGCCGGCATGCAGTACGCCTACGCTGGGCTGGCGCAGGCCTATGAGGATGGCTCACCCGTTCTGTGCATCACCGATGGCGTGCCGGCCGGCGCCTCGGGCAATAGCCAGTACGATGTCGCTTCGGCCATGAAGACCGTGTCGAAGTGGTTCGGCTATCTCGACAAACCCGAGCGCACGCCTGAGTTGATGCGCCGCGCCTTCACCATGTTGCGCAGTGGCAGACCGGGCCCGGTGGTCCTGGCCATTCCCAATGCCACAGCGAAATACGACGAAACCGTCGATCCGTATCGTCCTGTGAAGGGCTGGAAATCTGCGCCGGACCCGGCGGATGTGCGCGCAGCAGTTGACCAACTCCTGGCAGCACGTAACCCGCTCATCTACGCTGGAGAGGGGGTCATCTACGCGGGCGCCTCGGAAGAGCTGAAGGCACTGGCCGACCTCGTGAATGTGCCAGTGATCACGACCCTCAAGGCTAAAGGGGCGTTCCCGGAAGATCATCCGCTGTTTGTCGGCGTGCGCGGTGATCAGGTTGCGCACTACCTGAACAAGAGCGACCTCATCCTCGCGGTGGGCTCGAGCCTGTCACCAGGCCGCTTCAGCCACGCCATACCTGATGCGACGAAGAAGACCATCATCCACTGCAATGTCGACGAGCTGCACATCAACAAGATGTATCCCACCGCGCAGGCGGTGATCGGCGATGCTCGCTTCACCTTGCAGGCACTCTGCAAAGAAGTGTCCGACCGCACGTCCGGTGCAGGACGGCACGCGGGCAGCGTGGCAGCTGAAGTGAAAGCGGCGCGCGACGAGGCGCTCGCCCGATACAGGCAGGTCATGGCCTCCGACGAGAAGCCGCTCAACCCGTATCGAGTATACGGCGATCTCATGCAGGTGCTGGATCTGCGCAATTCGTTCGTGACGCACGAGTCGGGCAACACGCGCGACCAACTCAGCACCGTTTTCGACACGCTTATCCCGCGCGGCTTCCTGGGTTGGGGAAATGTCTCCACACTTGGCTTCAGCCTGGCGGCTGCCATCGCCGCCAAGAAGGCGTTTCCGGACAGGGCATCGGTGGCAGTTACTGGCGAGGCGGGGCTGGGCTACATGCTTGGTAATCTTGAAGTGCTGCTGCGGGAGAAGCTCGGGATCACGGTCGTGCACATCAGCAACGGCGGCTTTGCTGGCTATGGCCCCGGCTTCTGGGGGCCAGGGCACGACCCCTTTACACACCAGGTGCTGGGACCCGCTGAGGTGGATATGTCGAAAGTCATCGGCGCCCTCGGCTTCCATACCGAGCGAGTGAGCGAGCCAGCCGAGATCATTCCGGCCCTGCGGTGGGCGCTCGAGGTCAATGCGTCGGGCCGCCCGGCCTATATCGAGTTCATCTGCTGCCAGTTCCCCGTCTATGGTCAGTGGGTTGGACGGAGCACGGAGTGAAACGATGCCCAAGCTGATCCCCGTCCCCGACGCTCTGAGCAAGCCGTTCTGGGACGCAGTGAATCAACGACGGCTCATCTTGCAGCACTGCACTGCGTGCGACCGGCTGCAATATCCGCCGCAACGCGCCTGCCAGGTCTGTAACTCGACTGACAGCCTGACGTGGAAAGAGGTTGAGGGGCGCGGCCATATCGCGGCTTCCATCGTGATCGAGGATGGCCGCCTCAACCGCCGCATGCCGGATCAGCCGTATAACCTGGCGATGGTTACGCTCGACGCGGACGCGCGGGTCAATTTCTATTCCAATCTCCCGGGCACCCCACCCTATAAGGTGCCAGTCGGCGCCGCCGTCGAGTTGACGTTCGAGGAGGTGGCCCCAGGCCAACTCATCCACGAATGGCGCGTTGCTGGTTAGCGTTGCGATCGTGACAGATGTTTAACGGGCCACGTGTCATTGCGAGCGAAGAAGCAGGCCCGAACGGGCTATTGCACAGCGCTTGCCCGAGATTGCTTGCTTCGCTCGCAATGACAGTGGGCACGCATAGAGGAAAGGCGGAGCCATGACCGCGCCAGACCAGTATCAATGGCGGCGAGACAAGGACGGGCTCGGCGTTTGGGAGCATCGCGGCAAGGTCGCCGTGGCTGGCGTTGGACATTCGCCGGTTGATCGTCGTTGGGACGGCGTCTCGATGGACAAGACGCTCGGTGCCTACTCCATCCTGGCCTGCCAGAAGGCGATGGACGAGGCGGGCGTCACGGCTGATCAGATCGACGGCGTCATTTGCTGCGACAGCCACATTGCCGGCGGCAGCGGCGGGTCCGCGTCGCAGTGGGCTCCACGTCCCTACTTCGCCCCGCCATATGATTCGGAGTTTGGACTGACTTTGGTCAACGCGAAGTGGCTCATCGAACAGTTGGGTCTGCTCAACGTAAAGTTTGCTCCGACTGGACTGCCGACGATCAGCGAAATGGTGGGCATGGCGGCACAGGCCGTGGGCGACGGCGTTTGCAGCACCTGTCTCGTCATCTACCCGACGGGCAATCTGGAAGGCCGCTATCGTCGCGGTGGCGAGAATGCGGACGACTACGCGCGCGGTGCCCGCCAATGGACTGCACCCTGGGGCAATCACGGCGGCAATGATTTCATCAACATGTTCCCGCACGGCCAGTACTGCCGTAGATATGGGGGCAAGCACGACGACCTCGCCCCCTTCGTCGTCAATCAGCATCGGAACGGGCTGCTCACGCCGTGGGGCTACAATGCCACCCACAACGTGCCGCAGCTCACCATCGAGGAGTACGTCACGTCGCGCTACATCCTGAACCCGCTCAGGCTGTGGGATTGCGACCGGCCGGTGAATGCATCGACCGCCTATCTCTTCACGACGGCCGAACGCGCCCGTGACATGCGGTCATCACCTGTCTATGTGCTCAATCACTCACAGCACAATTTCAAGCAGCGCAGCACACAGGCCGATCTCGACGAGATCGAGGACTGGACCGACCGCGCCGCGCGGCGGATGTACGAGGGTGCCGGGCTTCGGCCTGCTGACGTTGATATATTCAATCCTTACGACGGCTACGCACCCATGGCGCAGTTCTTCCTTGAGGCGTTTCAGTGGCACGGAGTCAAACGCGGCGATGCCTTCGCGTTTTACGCGGGCGACATCAGTGTGGAGGGACCGCATCCGCTCTGTTCGAGCGGGGGCAATCTGGGGAACGGGCGGACTCGCACGGCCATGTACACCGACTGCATCGAGCAGCTCCGCGGTTCGGCGGGCGCAAGGCAGGTCACTGTTCGAGCAGAAACCGCGCTCGGGGCATTCACCACGCCAAGCAGCGGTGGCTGGATCATGTTCGGAAAGTCGCCGAGCTGAGGGACAATGGCGGTGCCCAGTTTCGGGGGCCACCGCCATTACCTCCGCGTCAGCAGGTCGATGTTGGGCTTGGCTGAATGCCGCTAACTTCGATGTACGCTCCAGAATAGCGCAAACGGCCCGTTGACGTGGCCCTGCATGTCTGACCGGAACGCTGTAGGTTGGAAAATCTGCCCGAGTGGAATGTAGGGCACGGTTTGCAGTGCCTGTAGCTGGACCTGTTCCGCGATCGCCTGTTGCGCCTTCAGGTCCGGCGCGTCGAACCAGGCCGCCCGCAAGGACTCCAGCTTCTCATCATTTGGCCAGCCGAACCAGGCTTTCGCGCCGCTGCCTCGCAAGGCGAAGTTGCTGCCGGGGTTGTTGATTGTCATGCCGTCCAGTGCGGTCGTAAACGTGCTCCAGCCGCCCTGCTCCACTGCGTTCCGGCTGGTTCGCCGGGTAATGACCGTACCCCAGTCCATCGGCTGAAAGTCCACATTCAAGCCTAGCTTAATGAACAGGTCACGGGCCACCTGTGACATCTGGCTGTACACGGGTCGGTCGCTGGCCGATAGCATGACTACTTTCTCGCCGGCGTAACCTGACTTCGCCACCAATTCCTTCGCCGCGTTCAGATTGTGGGGCTTTGTCAGGACCTCGAGACCTGCATGGCTCGCCATTGGCTGGCCTTCGCAAAAGTATCCGGCTGGCAGGCGGCCGAGTTCGGATTGGTTTCCGATCACCGACGTGACAAATACCTTCTGATCGATCGCCAGCAGCAACGCACGACGCAGATTGGGGTTGTTGAAGGGCGGATGCAGGTGATTGAGTTGGAGGATCGGTTGCCATCCAAATGGATCAATCACCTTGACCAGAACGTCCGGCGCCCTCTTCAACATCGGGCAGAGATCGATGAGCGGCTGCTCGACCCAGTCCACCTCACCCTTTTGCAAGGCGGCAGCGGCAGTCGCCTCGTCCGGTTGGACGATCCATTCGACCCGCTCGAAATTGGCCACCTTGCCACCCGCGTACAAGCTCGGCGGTTCCTGCCGCGGCACATAGCGGTCAAACCGCGCATAGCCAGCGCGGGCACCGGAAACCCATTCATTGGGGAGGAACCGAAACGGCCCTGACCCTACGGCTTCCTTCACCTGTTCAGAGGATGGTGTTGTCGCCATCCTCTCCGGCATCATGAAGCAATTGCGTGCGCCGAGCCCGTACAGCATCTGGCTGAACGGTTTCTTCAGCCTTATCTGGAACCGCCGATCATCGACCGTCACAATATCGTTCGTCGCTGCCATGAGGACCTGTCCGAAAGAATCGCGCGAACCCCATCGCCGCAGCGACATCACGCAATCCTTTGCCAGCACCTTCTCGCCGTCGTGGAACAACAACCCATCACGCAGCACGAAGGTCCAAGTCAGTTTATCGTCCGACAGCTCATGCCCGGCGCACATCTGCGGCCGCAACTTGCCAACGTCATCAATTCCATACAGCGTATCGAACACCAGATAGCCATGTTCTTGAGCCACCAGCGCGGTGGTCCAGATGGGATCGATCGCTGACAGATTGGCATTCGGTATGAACCGCAGCGGCCGTGTATCAGCGCGCGCCACTGCCGGGGCCATCAGTAGAGGTACAGCCTTCAGTAATTCACGACGACGCATTCTTACCTCCCTTATTCGTTGGTTTTGCTTTCGGTTCTTGCTTGACGTTAAAGGCGGCGGTGTCGGCTGCGAGGATTTCTGCAAGCTGGCGTCCGACCAAGGTCACTTGCCAAAGACGGTCGACACCCGTCGTACGGACGCAGAAATATTGCCTGACGAGCTAACCTCATCAATCCCTACGACAGCCATCCACTCATGGCACCGATTGGAGATCCTTCAAGTAGCCCGGCACCAGACATGGCGATGCAAGCGGTGGCTGGATCAACATTCGGGAAACACCCGAACCGAAGGCCCTCTACAACAGGGCTAGAACGCCTGGTAGACGATGTCGGGCGCCTTCATATTCATCAGCACCACCGTCGCGATCGAAGCGACGGCTAAAGTGGTTCCCCACGCCGTGCGTGTGTAGCGTGAGAGCAAAACCGATTGGCCAGACCAGGTCCAGCTCAGCGCATAGCCACGCATGGCCTCGGTGGCGGCGAGAGCCAACGTGGCCACAGCGATCAACGCAGCAACGCAGGCGAAGCACGCAGGCGCGCCGAGATCCGAGGCGAATGTGCTGAGTTGCCCCCAGCTCGACCAGAACCACAGGAGTGTAAATGCAAACCAGGTAAAGGTGAGTCCGCGTGCCACCATGCGATAGAGTGGAATCTCGCATAGGTGGCGGTAACGCTTGCGTCCCAGTCGGCGCGTCATCTCGGTCTGATAAAGCTTATTTATCGCGACACCACCGCCTTGCAACACGCCAAAAAACAAGAACTCCGATGTTTGGCCATGCCAGACACCAACGAGGAAGAACGTGACAAAGAAGGCAGCAACAGCCAGCCAAGGCTCGACACTCGGCGAAGGCAGGTTGCGCATGAGCGTCAACAGTAACGGGTTATAAACATAAGTCTTCAACCAATTTGACAGGGTAATGTGCCAGCGACTCCAAAACTCGATAAAATTAGCGGAAGAGAACGGACGGGAGAAATTCTCCGGCAAAAGCAATCCAAGGAAGCGTCCCGCCCCAATCACGAAGTCCGTATACCCGGAAAAGTTCGCATAAAGATACAGTGGATACAGTGCGACGATGGCGGCGCCAAGCCCTATGCGAACCCAAAGTGACTGCGCCGGTGTCAGCGCATTCAGCGCCTCGTGCTGAGCTGCGGACAGGATCGTCGAGATTACGTCGACCTTGAAGAACCCAACTATGATCCGCTCTACCGCACTGCCTGCTGCAATCACGTCAAGTTCGGCGGGGCTGGCAGGATCGTGGCGAGCATAATCCTGGTAGCGCTGGATCGGCCCCGAAACGAGGCTACAGAAGTTCAGCGTGTAACCAATGTATTCAAGCAGGCCGACACGCTCGGGCAGCGCATC
>Ga0070730_10002629_pt1 | contig 16265 bp, 11 predicted proteins | sample Coa_R1_3_FD_66447 | JGI IMG/M metagenome (GOLD analysis project Ga0070730, IMG submission 66447) | Surface soil microbial communities from Centralia Pennsylvania, which are recovering from an underground coalmine fire - Coalmine... | ecosystem: Environmental > Terrestrial > Soil > Unclassified ...
TCCTGCGTGGACGTTTTTCGAGAAGCCCTCCGTGGTGCGCATTAAACCATAAACCAGCCACGGCTGGCGGCCCATTTCCGCAGTCATCCAGCCTGCGGTGTTGGCAATGTAGGGTAACGGCAGGCAGAGCATCAGAATCCACAGCATCCACCGGCTTTGATGGAGCGTCTTTCGCCAAAGCAGGAATGCTGCTGCAAGCATGACCAGAACGAAAATAGTGCCCAGTCCGGCCATGATGTGATAGCCGTAATAGAGCAGAGGGATGTTGGTAGGCCAGTCTTCTTTGGAGAATTGGTTCAGCCCTTTGACTTCGGCAGCCGTGGTTCCATAAATCAGAAAGCTCAACACCTTATTGACGACCAGAGGGTTGTCTATCTTCTGGTGTTCTTCGTCAGGCTGGCCGAGAATCACGATAGGCGCGCCGCGCTCTGTCTTGAAGAGTCCTTCCATGGCCGCGGTGGTCACGGGTTGGTATTTGGCCGTATACCGTCCATGCAGGTCGCCGGTGGGGAATATCTGCAGGATGCAAAAGATCACGCCTCCGATCACGCCCACGCGCAGGAAGATGCGCCCGTACTCCTGAAACCTTCCTTCGAGCAGGTAGTACGCGCCCACGGCCGACATCACGAAGACACCTGTGATCATCGCCCCGCTCATGTTATGGGCATATTGCAGAAGCGCCCAGGGGTTCAACAGCAGTCCCCAGAAACTGTTGACTTGGAAACCGCCACCGGCCATGCGCTGGTAGGCCACGGGATGTTGCATCCAGGCGTCGGTCACGATGATGAAATAGCCCGAAAGCCACGAGCCCAGGAAGAGCAGGAACCCGGACCACCAATGTGCCTTGGCGCTGATGCGCTTCTCGCCGTAGAGAAAGAGTCCGAGGAACGCCGATTCGAGAAAGAATGCAAACACGCCTTCCATCACCAGCGGCTGGCCGATCACCCCGCCGGTCGCACGGGAGAACTGCGCCCAGTTGGTCCCGAACTGGAATTCCATGGGAATTCCAGTGACGACACCCATCAGGAAGTTGATGCCGAAGATCTTTGCCCAAAAACGCGCGGCGCGATTGTAGTTTTCATTCCCGGTGCGCATCGCCATGCTCTTTAACACCACAATCAGCGGCGCCAGTCCCATAGTGAGTTGCGGGAACAAATAGTGGAACGTGATCGTGAAGGCAAAGTGCAGCCGGTGAATCAGAAGAGCGCTTTCCATGCCTGTCTCCTGCGGCCTGTGGGTCTCGGACGTCTTTGGTCTGTAACGTGGGGGATGACGTGTCTTAAATAATTATCCTATGACCACGGCGAGTTAAGTACAAATTGACTGGAAGAATTAGGGTAAAAGCGTTAAGCCTGCTTGGTCGTAATGGGATTCTACTCGTTAAATACCGGCGTTAATCGGTTTATTTTCAATATTGAATGAGTTACCGGATGAATGGGCGAAGGCATGGGCCATGTTTGAAACTTTAGGGCTGATACCTCATCCATGAAGCTGAAATGCTGGGAATAAATGTTAGCTTCGGGCTGCTGAAATGCCAATCAATGCCGATATAAGAATCGCGACAGTTGGCGTCCGGGATTCTGTCCCAACTAACTCAAAGCAGAGTAGCTGCATCTGAATTTAAGGGTGCAGGTATCAACTTAGTACTATCGATTGAAAGATTTGAATTTTGGGGTTGCGCAGATTTGGCGACTCTCGTACTATCGCAAAAGAATTCTGTTAGAGTGCGCTCCAGAGACGGTTTCCCCGCCACAGCTGAGAGACTTCTATAAGAAACAAATGATTAATTTCCCCCGGGGTCAGCAGGTTCCCGTGAGTCAGATGACAATGGTTTTCAGGTCTTCGATCGTTACTTTTCTTCTTGCTGTTTTGCCGGCCAGCATCGCCTTTGCCCGCACCTCCACACCTTCTACGCCTTCTACGACTAAGACTACGAGACGAGATGGCAAGGTAGCGGAGAGTACCCAGGCGAAGAAACACATGTCGCGGCTGCGCCATAGCCGGGCTGTTTCCTCGACTCATGCCCGGGTCCGGCGTCGCCATCATTATTACGAACGCTTTTATACCAGCTCGTTCGCCGATGGCATCACCTCCGGTGACATCACCGCCGGGGAAGATCCCGTAGTCCGGCAGGCCGCCATCGATGCCCTGGGCAACATGAATGGCACAGTCGTGGCCATCGATCCCACCAACGGACGCATCCTGGCCATGGTGAACCAGAAGCTGGCGCTCTCTGAGGGTGCTCAGCCGTGTTCAACCATAAAGTTGGCGGTGGCGCTGGCTGCGCTCAGCGAACAGGTCGTCACCCCTGAAACCCTGGTTTCCGTGGGTGGCCGCTCGCGCGTGGACCTGACCGAAGCGCTGGCCAAATCCAATAATGCCTATTTTGAGGCACTGGGCCGCAAGCTGGGATTTGAGAAGGTCAGCTATTACGCTCATCAATTTGGGCTGGGCGAACTGGCCTCGTTCAATATTGAAGGCGAACATCTGGGTGTGTATCCTTCCCAGGAGCTCGATGCCAAGCTCGGAGGAGTAGGCAAGATGTGCTCCTTTGGGGAGAGCATCTCCATGACTCCTCTGCAACTAGGCGCTATGGTTTCCGCCATCGCCAACGGCGGCACGCTCTACTATCTCCAGCATCCCAACGCTCCAGAAGATATCTTGAATTTTCAACCCAAGATCAAACGGCAATTGGACATTGGCCCGCTGATTCCGGAGATATCCCTGGGCATGATGGGCGCTGTTGATTATGGCACTGCCCGCAGCCTGCATCTCAATTTCAATGAAGAGCAGATCTTGGGCAAGACCGGGACGTGCTCCAAGGATGGCACCCGCTTTGGCTGGTTCGCCTCCTATGCCAATACCCAGGTCGGACATATTGTCACGGTCGTCTTCCTGCAAGGTGGCCGCCCGACCTTCGGCCCCAAAGCTGCCGAGATCAGCGGAAAATTCTATCGCGGTCTTTACGACCATAAATTCTTTACTCCGCCGGCCACGGCAACCAGCCGCACGGCCGCAGAGAAATCAGCAGTGGTGGAGCGCAACAGTAATTGAAGAAAGTGGAGCACAGCCGCCCCCGGCTGTACAGAAAAGACAGCACAGATTATTTGACATAGAATGCGTCCCAGTTGGGACGCATTCTTGCTTTTCAGGGACGCTTTAATCAAGCCGCGGATTTTGGTTTCAATACGATCAGCACCAGCCCGATAATTCCCACGGCAACTCCAGCGCCGATTGCCAGAGGACCGTTATTGTCATGGCTGCCAAGGGCGTTCAGCAGCTTGGTGTGCAAGTCGTTGTTGTGATTGAATCCCCATACAATTGCCACTACTCCGCCTATGATCAGAAGGAGACCAACTACAGTTTTTGCGCTCATGACGCCAATCATACTCCTTCCACATTCTTAAATGCGCTCCGCTTGGTTGTGCACGCACCCTATGCAGTAAGGAAAGAGCGTGTTTTCATCTCTATATCCAATGCTGCGCGCTGGGCCTGGAGTTTCTACATTTTCACCATGATTTGCTGGTTAATTTCAGGTTACGATTCAGTTACCGATCGCTGCCCTGAGTCCCCGTAGGGGACGCTTGACAATAGCCCAGCATAGGCGAGGCGCTGTTCAGGCGCCGAGCCAGTGCTGGGTAGGTATTCAATCATCCCTAGCCCCGCAAGGGACGACTGAGTTCTTCCTCCTGGATTCCATACGCCGCTAGTAATTTCTTGAACTCCTCTGTAAAACTGATCCGTTTGTGATGTTCCGGTTGTCGCCGGATGTAGGACACTGTCTTGTCTCGTTGCGAAGCTCCGATGGAAAAAGCGGCATATCCCTCTTGCTACGAGAATCTGCCTTTTTCGGTAAAATTTTCATTTATCCACTTTGAGGATCCGGATTTCAGCAATTGAACTGCTTTTGCGGGCGAAGCAGTGCGTGACAGAGAGAGCAACACATGAACATGGTCGGAGACGCCTCCCACTGCCAGAGCCGCCATCCCATTTTCGCGTGCGATTCCACCAAGGTAGGCATGTAACCTATCTTGCATTTCATCCCGTATCCACGGGCGACGGCCAGCAGTAGTGAAGACGATGTGCAGCAGACAGCAAATATAACTGTGAGACATAGAATTCAACCGTCCCTAACGGGACTCTTGTTTGTTCGGAAACGTAACCCAGCATTCGTGCGGCGCCTCGCAGCGCCGCCCGATGCTGGGCTACTGTCAAACGTCCCTGCGGGACTCTACCATAGCTTCAAAAGTACCCAACAAAATGTAGAAACTCTACTGTGGTGCGCTCCGATCACGGTTGGCAGCAATAACCTGGGAGACATTGCGCTGCTCCACGGTGCGCTCTACCGGCGTATGTTCGCAGGTTTCTTTGGGTTCGGTGCCTTCGATAAACGCCGCCTCGTAGGAATCCGGGCACGCCGAGGTGGAAACCAGGTTGGTTGCCTTATCGAGCTTTACCATCATGACACCGGGCGGAGGCGTAAAGGGTTTCGCGTTTTTATATTGGGGCAGGTTGACTACTTTTTTCATGAACGCAGCCCAGATCGGCGCGGCCGAATGCGCGCCTTCAAGGCCGAGATCGCTGTAGTCATCAAATCCCACCCACACGATGCACAGCACATTGTTGGTGTAGCCGGCAAACCAGCCGTCGTGGGACGTGCCTGTCTTGCCGGCAGCCGGGGCGGTAAAGCCCAGTGCGCGGACGCGGACCGCAGTGCCTGAGTTCAACACCTCTTCCATCATGTTGGTGGCGACATAGGCGACGCGGGGATCGAGAATTTGTTTGGTCTCGGCGGGAAAGCTTTCCAGCGCCTCGCCTCGTGCGTCGCGGATCGAGCTGATCATCCGGGGCTCCGCGCGCACGCCGCCGTTGGCGAATATGGTGTAGGCTCCGGCCATCTCCAGAGGCGTAGCGTCGTAGGCGCCAAGGGCCATTGCCGGAGTAGGTTTGACCGATGAGATTCCCGCGCTCCTGGCCAGATCTGTGACGTGTTCATACCCAACCATCTCCGCCAACTTAATGGTGGCGTTGTTGAGAGAATGGGCCAGGGCATAGCGGGCGCTCACCAGTCCGAGATATTCGTTGTGATAGTTTCTCGGAGCGTAAAACCGGTTCCCATATTGATAGACAGACTCCGAATCATCGAGCACAGTGGTTTCGGTGAAAATCGGCTGGGTTCCGTTGGTGGACGAGTTGATGATGGGCGAATTATTGATGGGCGAATTGACGACGGCCGAATTCAGCGCCGCGGCGTATACAAAGGGCTTGAAGATCGAGCCTGTCGGACGCCGGGCAAGAGCGTGGTTCAACTGGCTCATGCCGTAGTTCCTGCCCCCGGCGAGGGCCAGAACCTGTCCGGTGTGGGGATCGAGCGCTATCAAGGCGACCTGCGCCTGTGGACCCGCCATTTCCCTGACTTCGGTCTTGAAGTTCTTGCCTCTTCCGGTCGTGATTTTTTTCGTGCGACGCCTGCGGATGAGTTCATCAACTTCCTGGGAGCCGGTTTCGATTGCTTCCGAGGCTGCCTTTTGCAGGTCAGGATCAAGAGTGGTATAGATCCTCATGCCTTCTTGGTTCAGTTGCTCTTCGCTGTACTTTTCCAGCAGGGATTCGCGGACCATGTCGACGAAATACGGCGCATCGCTTCCGTCGATGTTGAGCGAAGCAAGCTTCATCGGAGCGGCTTTTGCCTTGTTGGCTTGCTCGCGCGTGATGGAGTTGGTTGCAACCATGGTTTCGAGCACCAGGTTGCGGCGCTCCAAGGCCCGCTCGGGATGGCGGAATGGAGTGAGATAGCTGGGGGCCTGAATGATGGCGGCCAGCAGCGCGCATTCTTCCAGGTTGAGGTTCTTGATGTCCTTGCCAAAATAAGCCTGGGACGCTTCGCCCATGCCGTTGATCGAGAACGAGCCGCGCTGGCCCATGGGCACCCAATTTACATAGGTCTCAAAGATCTGTTGCTTGGAGAAACGCTGCTCGAGTTGCAGCGCGATCATGATTTGCGCCATCTTGCGGCTGATGGTCTTCTCGTTGGTGAGGAAGTATCCCTTGGCAAACTGCATGGTCAGGGTGGATCCACCGCCGCCGTGCAGGTTCTGGCCCGTACGAATGTCGTTGTAGGCGGCTTTGGCGAGACGCAGGTAGTTGACTCCCTTGTGCTCGAAGAAGCGGCGGTCTTCTATGGAGATGATGGCGTCCCTGAGCGTTTTCGGGATTTCATCGTAGCCGACCAGCCTGCGCTTGGAGCGCTGCGCCTGGTCGTACAGTCCGGTGACCAACTGGGGCTCCAGGGCATAGGTGTCCAGGCTCTCGTCATCCGATTGAACTTCGAGAGATTGGGCTTCGGGGGGTTTGGCTTCGAGCCGGGAGATTCTTTCGACTGTGCCATGCGTGAATGAGATTCGTGCTCCGTCCGGGTTATAAAAAGAGTCCGGTCCAGGCATGATATAGATGGAATTGTCACGCAGGCGGTAGCTCCCGATCTTTGATTTAACGATCCCGGATTTCATGGTTTCATCGGCATCGGCATACCCAGCACGGCGAAGCGCGACCACGATCTCCCTGGGGCCAATCGGTTCACCGGTTCGAACGGACTGTGGAGCAGCGTAGATATTGGCCGTATTGGCAAAGATCGGCCCGCTCATGCGGGCATTCACGATCTCCTGGTATTTGCCGTACTCGCAGAGGAACACCACAGAACCCGTCCCGCAAAAAACGACGAAGCCCGCAAGCAGCCAAACGATCCAACGCTTCGAGAAGAATTTGAGGATTTTGGCCGAGCGTGGAATCTTGATTCTTAACTTCATTTGGAATAAATGCCTCTGGTAAAACAGAGAGAAGAGGGGCATCTTTTGGGCCACTGCGTAACTTGTTGGAACCCAAGCTCTCTGAGGCAGAGCGATCTGCACGGGAGTGTGTCACTGCATATACAGGTGTGTCAGGACTGACACGGGGAAGAATTTTCAATTTGTTAACTTTCAAATTTGTAATTTGAAAGACAGATTATTAGCTACTGGCTGCTAGCCAGAGAAAACCTGTTTACCGCGAATTTGCGCGAATGAAAAACACAAATGAAGAAAGAATTTGTAATTGATAATAAAGTGCGATCTTATAATTAAGTGTTTGTTTTACGCTTGGGTTTTTCAGCCAACGCATGAGAGACTGACTCCGTGGAAATTCGCAGCGTACAATCCTTTCTCCCATATTTTGAAACGATTCGTGAGCGAACGTTGCGCGTAGTCCGGGCTGTACCCCAGGAAAAGCTTGAATGGCGCCACACGGCTGGAGTGTTCTCTCCCGGCGACCTGGCACGTCACATCGCCGCAACCGAACGCTATACGTTCGCGGAAAATGTGCTGGGCAGGCCGAGCCGTTATCCAGGTTGTGGGACCGATCTGGCGGAAGGAATGGACAGCATACTTGCCTTCATGCAGCGGATGCACACCGAAACTGTGGATTTGCTAGGAGGACTTAGACCTGAGGACCTGGAAGGAAAAGGAGTAGGCGCGCAGGGACATCCCATCACCGCGTGGAAACTGCTGCGCGCGATGGTGGAACACGAAGTCCACCATCGCGGAGAAATTTACGTCTATCTGGCGCTACTCGGCGTGCCCCGTCCACCACTCTATGGACTCACGGAGCCGCAGTTGAAAGCCCTTTCCTCCGGCAGCGCAGCGTCGCGAATATCCGATTAGACCTCTTCTTCGTTTTCCGCTGGCTTAAGAAGCGCCGTCGCATTTGTTCCGGGTGTCGTAACCACAAGCTTCCCGCCAATGATAACCACCGGATTTGCAGGACTATTAATAGCACTTTCCAGCTCGAACCCGTATATGCACCAAACTTTCCTATCTAGGGTTCAAGCACGAGCTTTTCCGTGGCGTTGGCTTCAATCTTTTCGCGGCTGTAAAACAACGGAAAGTATTTGCCTTCCGACCACATTTGCAGCAGGTCGGAATAGTGGGGGCTGCCGGGCTGGCCGCTCTGGCCGGGAGTGTTGATGGCCAGCGAGTTGTCCCAATTGCTCAGATCGAAGATCTCACGATAGCTGGCCCCGGCAGTCTGCGTGAAGCCTGCTCCTCCAGCGGCGTTGACGGTATTTCCATCTCCTGGCCTGGGTAACGGCCCCAGGTCAACCAGCGCCTTGGCCTCGGACTGAAGGTCGAGCGAGTGGCGCATGGTGATGGTATGCAGGGCGCCCCATGACCAGTTGGCTGGGTCCGGGCCTTCAAGTTTTTTCAATTCCGCTGTGGCGTCGGCCAGAGTGGTCAGAAGCAAGAGGCTGCGGTCGGCGGCAGAGAGCGGACCTTTGTGGAGATATTCAATCACCTGCTGCGGGCCGAGTGGTCCGGCGATCCGGGCGGCGTGAGCGCCGGCAATTTTCGCGGCCACGGCGCGTTGCAGTTGGCGCTCCCACACTTCATAGAGGGCCGCTGCCGCCGACTGCGGCGTGAGGCGATCATCCCAGGCGCGCAGCATCTTCACCCACACGGCGTTTGTTCCAGAGGTTTCAGGAAGCAGGGCAATCAGCTCCCGTGCCGGAATGGAGAGCACATCGCTCTGCAGGGCTTCCATATCCGCCAGGGTGAATTTGTGCTGCTGCTTCAGAGACTCTTGCAGCACCTCGCGGATGCGCTGGATGCGAAACGGCGACCACGCGTAGCCGACCTTGTATTTGTAGCCTTCGGGAATGGTCTTGTGATTGGCGGTGGCAATAAAGCCTTCTGTGGGATTCGAGCTGCGCGGGAGTTGGTCCAGCGGGATGAAGCCTGACCACTCATGTTTTCCGTCGTCGGGAACCGGCAGCAGTCCTGTCCAGGAGCGCACTGGCACGAGGCCGGCCGATTGTTCGCCGATGTTTCCCTGCGTATCGGCATAGACCATGTTTTCCGGCGGAAGCTTCCAGCGCTGCATGGTGCTCAGGAATTCATCCCAATTGCTGGCGCGATCCAGAGAGAGTGACGCCAGGTATCCGGCTGTTCCTGGTTCGCTGCCCACCCAGCGCAGGGCCAGAGCATGATGATCGGCATCTTCCCAGAGCACAGGGCCGTGGCTGGTGAATTTGAGCGTGAGCGTCACCGGAGAAGCGCCCTTTACAGCGATAGTCGTCTGCTCGGTGCGAAACTTTTCCCAATGATCGCGGGATCTGTACTGCGTGGGGTCGGCTGGATTCAGCTCTTCAAGGTAGAGATCCTGTTGGTCGATGGGAAATATGGTAAGGCCCCAGGCGACGCTGCGATTGTGCCCAATGGAGACCCCAGGCAATGCTGGTTCGCCGGAGCCGATCACGTCCCAGCCGGGGGCCACCAGATGCACGATGTATCGCAGTGACGGCACGGCGATCACGCGATGCGGATCATTAGCCAGAAAGGGCTTGCCGGTAGCAGTAAGCTTGCCGGAAATGGTCCAGTTGTTGCTGCCGACGCTGTTCTGGCTTTGCGGGAACTCGATGCGCACATCTCCCCCTACCATGCCCTTCAAAAGGTCCGGCGAGAGCCATGAGGTATCAACGCCGGCAACCGGATCGAGTTGGACATCAGGATCGGGCCCCAGCAGCAGTTGAGATTTTGCTGGCCCCAGCGTCGCGAGCATGGCGGCATTCCGAAGTTCAGCCGAAGCGTTCCCGGTCATGGAAAAGGCAGCCATGCGCGAGAGACAGTCTTCAGGCTTCCAGGGTTCAGGGGCAAAGCCCGCAGTTTTGAATTCCACCGGCAGCGTACTGCTGCTGTGGATGTAGGCGTTGATGCCATCGGTAAAGGCCTGCAAAATCTCAAACGCATCAGGAGCATAGCTGGAGTACTCGGCTTTCATGTCGCCGCGATAGCGCAGCAGACGGGCATAGCGGTCCCTCTCGATTGCAGAAGACCCCAGCACCTCGGCCAGCCTGCCTTGTCCGGCCCGTTTCCACAACTCCATCTGAAACAGACGGTCTTGCGCTGCCACAAAGCCCTGGGCAAAAAAGAGATCATGCTGGTTCTGCGCGTAAATGTGAGCGACGCCCCACTGGTCGCGCAGCACGGTGACAGGCTGCTCGAATCCCGCGATCTTCAAATTACCGGAGGTCTGGGAGAGGGCGGCGCGGGCCTGGGAATCCAAGTTCTGGCCAGGCGATGCGACCGTAAGGAAAGTGGCAAGCAACAGGGCAAAGATCTTCATGCGCGGATATTGTAACTGGGTTTTTGGGTGCAGCCGGTCGTTCTGGTACGATTACCAGCTTTGTGCTGGAGAGCAAAATGAAACGTCATCTGATCCTTGCTTCTTTACTTTTGCTGTCGCTGTTGGCTGTTGGCCAGGAGAGTGCCTCCGGCTCCAAGCCGGCTCAACCGGTGATCCGAATGGTACGCTGTGGAACCCTGATCCATCCTGCTACTGGCCAGGTGCAGCATAATGTCGTGATCACGGTGGAGGGCGAGCGCATCCGTGAGGTGGCGGAGAACAGCCAGCCATCTTCGGCCGCGCAGGTCATTGATCTTTCCGACCATACTTGCCTGCCCGGCCTGATTGATGCGCACACGCACGTGCTTTTGCAGGGAGACATCACCGCCGAAGACTATGACCAGCAATTGTTGAAACAGTCGGAGGCTTACCGCGCCATCCTGGCGACGCAGTCCGCCCGCCGTGCGCTCGAGAATGGCTTCACCACTATTCGCGACGTGGAGACCGAGGGCGCGGGCTATGCCGATGTCGATCTCAAGAAAGCCATCAACCGCGGCATCATCCCCGGACCGAGAATGCAGGTGGCCACCCGCGCCATGGATGTTACAGGGGCGTATCCTCTGCAGGGCTATGCGCCGGAGGTTCCCGTGCCGCACGGCGTGCAGTTGGTCGATGGGCCGGACAACGCGCGTAAAGCTGTCCGCGAACAGATCAGTTTTGGGGCCGACTGGATCAAGGTGTATTCCGATCGCAGCTATTTCGTCCGCCCCGATGGCGTGTTGGACGACATACCGACCTTCACCATGGACGAGCTGCGGGCCATTGTGGATGAGACTCACCGCCAGCACCACAAAGTTGCGTCGCACGCTATGGCGCTGAATGGCGTACACAACTCGGTTGAGGCCGGCGTCGACTCCATTGAACACGGCAACTACATCGCAGATGCCGACATCAGGACCATGGTCCAGAAGGGCATCTATTACGTCCCCACCATCTATGTGGGTGAATACGTGGCCCAGGGCCGCGCTGCCGCAGGGGCCAAAGTCTGGCTCGACATGATCAAGATTCACGAAGAAACTTTTCGCCGCGCCCTCAAGGGCGGCGTGAAAATTGTCTTCGGCACCGACGTAGGAGGCTTTGACTGGAAGGTCAACGCGGCCGTGGAGTTTCCTTACATGGTGAAATACGGCATGACTCCGATGCAGGCCATCCGCTCCGCCACTGCCACTTCGGCGGAAATGCTCGGCATGACGAATGACATCGGGAGTCTCACCGCCGGAAAATACGCCGACCTGGTCGCAGTCAAAGGCGATCCATTGAACGACATCAACCTGCTCCAGCAAATTGATTTCGTGATGAAGGGTGGGGAAGTGGTGAAGAATCGGGTGATCCGGTGATCGGGAGATCGGGTGATCTGGCGAAGCTTATCAGTTGTGCATTTTGTAACCAGCACAGAAAACTATTTGTTCACTAGAAACTATTCGTTTTTACCGATCACCCGATGAATAGCCTGCACTGAGGTGAGCCGAAGTGATCACCGGATCACCCGATTCCATGGCCAACCTTGCGATCTCCACGTGAATCTATTCATGGAATGCTGATGTGGATCATTCTTGCGATTGCATGGGCCGCGATTCTCGTGGCCGCTATTTCGCTGTTCCGGGTTGCCGGATATGCTGAGCAGAAATTGCGCCGCATGGCGCAGCGCACCCGCCGTGAAGACCGGGCGGCGTAGAACCTGCTATCCATAAAATATTACTTATCCGCCTCTTCCGATCCTGCATCTTGGTGCCAGGCGGTTGCTGGATCAGTTAAATCAGTGGTATCAGTGTCAAGATTTAGCTCCGGTTGTGTTTTCTTCCGACGAAATGAGGCTTATATATGCTACGCTTGGCCTACACATCCTTTGAAAACAGGAGTCTCTATGGGCTCATCCGGTTTGAGTTTCGGTGTCCCCGCCACCAATGACCCCCAGGCCTCGTACAAATTGCAAATGGCTGCTGCTCTCGCCAGAATCAAGCCCAGCGCCAGTTGGTTTGACTGGATTGCCATTCTCTCGGTCGTGAATGGCGCCATCGCTCTGGGAAATGGAAATTGGAACTTTCTGCTGGGACTGGGCGTGACCACTGTATTGAATGCCTATGCCAGGGCTGGACAAATCAGTCCAACTCTCAGCCTGGCCGTCACCGTGGTCGTAGCGGCCTTCTTCTGGCTGATGGGACGCTTCGCCAAGTCGGGGCAAAAATGGGCCTTGATCCTGGGCATGGCCCTGTATGCCTTAGATGGCATCTTGATTGTTCCCTATGAACTGTGGCTCATGATCGCCTTCCATGTGTATGCCTTGATCATGCTCGCCCGGGCTTTTGGGGCCATCAGCGCTCTTGTAGCCGTAAAAGCCGATGCCCAGGCCCACGGAGTATTTGTAGACCAATAACCGCGGCTCACTGCGTCAACCTGGCGATGCCAACCAGTGACCTTGAGCGGACGGGCCAAAACTTTACGCCTGCCCGTTCGTCTTTTAGAATCAAGGCAGGGCCGACGTAGCTCAGTTGGTAGAGCAGTCGATTCGTAATCGACAGGTCATCGGTTCAATTCCGATCGTCGGCTCCACTCATTTCGCTGTCTTCTGGTTTGGCCCACCCTACAGCGGCAAGTACGTTTTACATTCTCTAATCTGAGTAAGGAACTACGAGATGCCCATAGCTGAATCAGAGTTGCGATTAGCAGGGGATGCTAATCAAGATAATGGGAAGCTCAAGTGTCATTCATGACTAAATTAACTTCGCCCATCTTTTCAGAAGTGGAACTTTTGTGGAAACGAATCCACGAGCTTGAGACCGAGTGTCGATTCGCTGGAAAGCCTTATCCCAACGGCATGGCTGTATTTCCTGGCAGATTGACGGGACAAGGCTTTTTCCCCGGTGGCGATGGCCTTTGGCGAGAGGATAACAGTATTAAATTCAGTTCGACGTCGCCGTTCCCAGTTGGTGGAATCATGTTCCTTGGCAATGATTTCGGAACGCTGAAGAGTTTTAAAAAAGTTCTGCCTAGAGGTTATGAGGATGTGCCGACATGGCGACACCTCAGACAGCGGCTGAACAAGGCAACGATTCCCGGTGAGATCGGGTTCTACACCAACGCCGTGCTAGGACTTCGAACGGACAAAAACGCATTAGGCAAAACTGATTGGAGTTGTGATCCAGATTTTTGCCAGTTCGTCGGCGAGTTTTTACGCTTCCAATTAGAAATGATGAAACCCCGCCTCCTCGTTGTACTTGGCTCGAATGCGAAGAATACGGTCTGCACAACCTTAGAAGCCGATATTCCCGGGATTGCGCTGTGGAGGGAAAAAGAACTGAGCTCAATGGAGTCCGCGGAAACGATTCAGGTGGTAGAGTGGCGGAAAAGGAAGCTTGTGATGCATTTGACTTCGCATCCGTACTCCGATCTTCGGAAGGATGATGCTAGGAAGGCGGAAACCGTCCAACGTTTGAAACAGGCGTGGGAAACTGCCACTGCATAGTAGCGACTCACGGTTGCAATTGCGCGATGCCGAGAAAGAACAGAAGACGTAGTGGAATCCACAAGAACTCTTGTTGACTAGACGTAGCACAGTATTTGCGAAATATTTCAGAGCACATCGTAGTAAAGATGTTCCTCACCGGCTCCCGCTATAATCAAAGACGAAGCCCATGATTCAGACACTTTTTGGAAAAACCGAGCCTACCTTCCTGGAGAAGATGAAGCAGGCGGTCACGCGTACGCGCGAGAACCTGAGTGAAAAAATTGACCAGGTCGTCGCCTTCACTAAGGAGATTGATCGCGGCACGCTGGATGACCTGGAAGCTATCCTGATCACCGCCGACCTGGGAACCAAGACTACGCAGGAGGTCCTGGGCAAGCTGCGAGAGCGCGCTGATCGCAAGCAGATCAAGGACGTAGCTGAACTCAAGCGGCTGATCAAAGAGCAGATTCTGGAAATCCTGAATTCCACTCCTCCACGCGCAGGGAAGCCGGCTTCCGGCCCCGAGGTTGTGATGGTTGTGGGAGTCAACGGAACGGGCAAGACCACTACGATTGGCAAACTGGCCTACGCCATCCGCACCGAGGGCAAGACTGTCCTCTTGTGCGCTGCCGATACTTTTCGTGCGGCTGCCATTGAGCAGCTTGAGGTATGGGGCTCGCGCACCGGAGTTGAGGTCATCAAGACCAAACCGGGTGGCGATCCCTCGGCTGTGCTGTTTGACGCCCTGAGCGCCGCCAAAGCCCGCCACACCGACAGCGTGATCGTGGACACAGCCGGAAGGCTGCACACCAAGACCAGCCTGATGGCGGAGCTGGAAAAAATGAAGCGCACGGCGCAGCGTGTTATTCCTGGCGCTCCCCATGAAGTCTTGCTGGTGATGGACGCCACGACCGGACAAAACGGCCTGCAGCAGGCACGCCTCTTTACAGAGTCTGCGGGGGTCACTGGAATTGTATTGACCAAGCTGGATGGAACTGCCAAAGGTGGCGTGGTGGTGGCCATCTCTCGCGAACTTGGGCTGCCGGTCCGCTATGTGGGTGTCGGCGAGAAAGCAGGCGACCTGCTGCCTTTCAACGCCCAGGATTTTGTGGACTCCCTCTTTGCCGCCTGATGAGCTTCAGCCCTCAAGACGAACAGTTCATGCGCCAGTCCCTGGAACTGGCCCGCCGAGGGACAGCGCTGGCTTCGCCGAATCCCCGGGTAGGCGCGGTCGTCGTGGATGCCCAGGGTGAAGTCGCCGGCGAAGGCTTTTTTACTTACGATGGAGTGAAGCACGCCGAGGTACTGGCATTGCAACAGGCGGGAGCGAGGTCCCGTGGCGGGACGATGTTTCTCAACCTGGAGCCGCATTGCCATCAGGGCCGCACCGCTCCTTGCACGGATGCGGTGATTGCCGCAGGAATCAAGCGGTTGGTGGCTGCCATGCCCGATCCCAACCCGCACGTCTCGGGAAAAGGATTCGAACAACTGCGCGCAGCCGGAGTCGCCGTCGAGACCGGCCTGCTCGAAGCTGAGGCCCGCAGGTTGAATGAGGGGTTCGCCAGGTACATTCTGCACCGTCAACCTTTGGTCACGTTGAAGTCAGGCATGACTCTGGATGGCAAGATTGCCCCTCCGCCGGGTGAGTCCATAAGCCCGAGTACTTTGGGCATTTTGGGGGCTACGGGAGGCTGGATAACCAGCGCCGAGGCCCGCACCCATGTCCAGGAGCTGCGCCACGAGTCGGATGCCATTATGGTTGGAGTCGGCACGGTGATCGCCGATGATCCTCTGCTGACGGACCGGACTGGAAAACCGCGAAGGCGTCCTCTGCTGCGCGCCGTGCTGGACTCGCGCCTGCGACTGCCGCTGGAATCAAGGCTGGCAAAAACTGCCCACGACGACGTAGTAATCTTCTGCTCGTTCGCTGAAGAGAAAAGAAGGCGGGCTCTGGAAGAGCGCGGCATCCGCGTGGAACAGATATCTTTAGGCACAAGCGATGGTCGTCCTGATCTTGGCAAGATAGCCCAGAGGCTCGGCGCGATGGAGATCACCAGTCTGCTCATTGAAGGTGGAGCGTTGGTGAACTGGACGGCGCTGGAGGCCGGCATCGTTGACAAAGTTTTTCTCTACTATGCACCCAAGATTCTGGCCGGCTCCGGATCGGTGCCCTTCGCCAGCGGTGCGGGATACCGAAAAATCAGCGAGGCTGCGGCCGTGAAAAACATTTCCATCCATCGCTTCAGCGAAGACTTTGCCGTCGAAGGCTATCTGCGCAATCCTTACGGGGAGGACCATCGCTGATGTTCACCGGTCTTATTCAGGAAACAGGAGAGATCGCCGGCCTGGAACGGGTGAGCGGCAAGACCCGCATCACCGTGAACACCAAAACAATTCCGGCAGAACTCAAGCTGGGTGACAGCGTCGCCGTAAGCGGAGTCTGCCTTACAGCGGTCGAGATTGAGCGCCATCGCTTCGCCTGCGACCTGGCGGAAGAGACGCTGAAGCGCACCTCTCTGGGAAACCTCCGGCATGGTTCCGTGGTCAACCTGGAGCTTCCCACGCGTCCCCAAGAAAGGTTGGGAGGGCATGTCGTCCAGGGACACGT
>Ga0070730_10002630_pt1 | contig 16264 bp, 16 predicted proteins | sample Coa_R1_3_FD_66447 | JGI IMG/M metagenome (GOLD analysis project Ga0070730, IMG submission 66447) | Surface soil microbial communities from Centralia Pennsylvania, which are recovering from an underground coalmine fire - Coalmine... | ecosystem: Environmental > Terrestrial > Soil > Unclassified ...
AGAGATCCATCTTGAAGCGCATCCCCAGCAGAATCTCTTTGGCGTGAATGTTGGTTTTGACGCGGGGATCGCCGAAGGCTCCGACCAGGATGGCGTCGAAATCGCGCGCCAGCATGGCGAATCCATCGGGAGGAACAGTGGTCTGGTCGCGCAGGTAGCGGTCGGCGCCCCAGTCGAATTCAGTGAAAGAGACCTCGGCTCCTGACGCCTGGATGACCTTAACCGCCTGAGGAATCACCTCTTTGCCGATGCCGTCGCCCGGGAGCACGGCGATGCGCATCCTGGTTTGCTTTTTTGGGTTCACGGCAGGAACGTTAACACAATCGCTATAATCGAATACAAGTATGGGTCTAACGGCACTTCAGGAACATGGCGAGGGATTGGGCGCTGCGAGCCTGGGCGAATATCGCGGCGCAACCACCGCGGCGCGCTTCCGCGATCCGCAGTCGGAGTTTGCGGCCTTGCGCGCTGGATGCGGAGTTTACGACCTTGGCTACCGGGCGAAGATCTCCCTTACGGGCGAGGACCGCGTGCGCTGGCTGAACGGAATGGTCACGAATAATATTCGCGATCTGGCTGTTGGGCAGGGAGTGTACGCGTTCCTGCTGAATCCGCAAGGTCGCATTCTTGGCGATCTCTTCGCCTACAACCGCGGCGACTCAATTGCGGTCGATACCGACTACAGCCAGGTGGAGAAGATTCTCGCAACCTTCGATCACTACATCATCATGGACGATGTCGAAGTGAAGAACCTGAGCGAACAGATGACGACGCTGGGGATCGCGGGCCCGAAGTCGCGTGAAGTGTTGACGGCCGCGGGCATTGAAATTCCGGAAACCGCTCCTTTGCAGATTTTTGAAGTGAAATGTACGTGCGACTGCGATTGCACGCGTTGCACGGCGGTGCGCGGTGAAGATTCGGCGTACGAGAGCTACGAATTGTGGCTTGCTCCCGGCGATGTGAGGAAGACCTGGGACGCCCTGGTGGCCCATGGCGCTACACCAGTGGGCTCAGGGGCGATCGAGTTGCATCGCATTGTGTCGGGCATTCCGCTGTACGGGGTCGACATCCGCGAGCGCGACTTGCCGCAGGAAACCGAGCAGATGCGAGCCCTGAATTTCAACAAGGGCTGCTATGTAGGGCAGGAAATTGTGGAGCGGATTCGATCGCGGGGAGCAGTACACCGCAAGTTCTCCGGATTTGTTACTGATGCGACTGCAGCAATTGCCCCGGGCAACAAGATCGTTGCCGGCGAAAAGGAAGTGGGAGAAATTACCAGCGCTGCTCACCTGCATTCGCCCGATGGAGACAAAACTGTCGCTCTGGGATACATCCGCCGCGAAGTGGGCGTTCCCGGGCGCGAGGTTATGATTGGCGCAGTGAAGGCGACGGTGGTCCAGCTTCCAGAGGGCGTCCTGTCGCAGAACGAACGGCCGCTGGAACAGCGTCCGGCTTGACTGAGAATTTCTTTACCGCAAAGTTCACAGTAATTTGAGGGAAAGGTTTATGGCTGAAAAGAAACAGGAATCGAGTTTTACGGTAACCGACCGGCGATTGTTTACGGCGGACGGCGAGTTGCGCTCTGAATCGCGCGAGGAGACTGAGCCTCCAAAGCAGCCTGCACCCCCGCCCAAGCCACCCGTCGCAGAGCAGACGCGTGCCGCGGAGGAAAAGATTCCACCGAGCACGGCTGCGGACACTGCGGAAGAGCGCGACATGCCGGTTCCCCCCACCAATGCAGAGCAGGAGGCGCAAGCGGCGGCGTACCGCCAGTCCTCCAAAGACCTGGATACGCAGGTCGAATTGAGCGGGCACTCGGCGAAGGAATTCGAGATTACCTTCGAACGATTTCTGGCGTCGCTTTATATGACGGCCATGCTGCAGCTGGGGTTAATGCGGCAACAGGGCGAACAGCCGCGGGTAGACATCATTGGCGCGCGGCAAACCATCGACACGCTTAGCCTCATTTCGGAAAAGACAAAAGGCAACCTCACTGCTGCCGAAGAGAATTTCCTGCAGAACAGCTTGTATGAGCTGCGCATGGCCTATGTGGAGGTCACGAACGCGCTGGCGCGTCCGCCGCAGCCCGGCCCCGCGACGGGAACGACTGGAAGATGAAAGCAACCTTGACGGTGTTAGGCAGCGGGACGTCGATGGGCGTGCCCACGCTGGGATGCGATTGCGCCGTCTGCCACTCCAACGATCCACATGACCGGCGCACCCGGCCGTCGATCATGCTGGAGTACGCCGGCAAGGTCGTTCTGATCGATACCACGCCAGACTTTTATGCGCAGGCAGTACGCGAGCAGATCAATCAAGTCGACGCCGTCTTCTACACCCACACGCACGCCGACCACATTCTAGGCATCGACGATCTGCGGCCTCTCAGCTACCGGCACAAGCCCGAGAAGCTTCCCCTCTATGCGCGACCCGATGCGGCAGCGTTTCTGCGGCGGATGTTTTCCTACATCTTTGACGCAGACTACAAGTTTGGGGGGCGGCCTCTGCTCGAATTGCGGCCCATCGACGGGCCGATCGATGTGTATGGAGTGCGGTTCGAGCCTGTCACTCTGATCCACGGTGAGACGCAGATTTACGGATATCGGTTTGGCTCGGCGGCCTACCTCACCGATCACAGCGAGATTCCGGAATCTTCGCTGCACCAACTGGAAGACCTTGACATCCTGTTTCTGGACGCACTGCGCCACAAGCCGCATCCCACGCACTCGACGGTCAAGAACTCGCTGGGGATCGTCGACCGGTTAAGGCCGAAGCGGGCATTTTTCACCCACATCTGCCACGATCTGGGGCACGAAGCAACCAATGCCACGCTGCCCAAGCACGTGCGGCTGTCGTATGACGGGATGAAGCTGGAGTTTGAAATCTAATTGTTGACCGTTGATTTTTGATTGCGCCGACGGTCCCAAGGTTTTTATTCAACAATCAAAAATCAACAATCAACAATTCTTCTTCATGCAAGTCTTCCACAAACTCGAGGACGTTCCCGCCGACCTTGGCCCGACCGTGGTAAGCGTGGGCAATTTTGACGGCGTGCACCGGGCGCACGCAAGCGTGTTGAAGGAGATCGTTTCGCGGGCGCGGGCGACTTTGAGCAAGGCGGTCGCGGTCACCTTTGAGCCGCATCCCACGCGCATTTTGAAGCCGGAAGCGGGACTGAAGCTGCTCACGCCGGCGACCGAGAAGCTGCGCTGGCTCGAGGGCACAGGAATCGACGCCGTGCTGCTGCTTCCCTTCGGCCGGGACCTCTCGCTGATGACGCCGCGGCAATTTGCTGACCGCATTCTGAAAAAAAAGTTGCACGCCCGCGAAGTGCATGAAGGATTCAATTTCCGCTTCGGACATAAGGCCGCGGGCGACGTCAATCAACTGACCGAGTTTGGGCGCGAGATGGGATTTGAAGTGAAGGTATATCCCGAGATGACTCTGCGCGGCGAAACCGTCTCCAGCAGCCAGATTCGCAGGCTGGTCGGCGCGGGGCGAGTGAGCCGGGCGCGGCATCTGCTGGGACGCGCCTTTTGCATTCTGGGAACGCCGGGACGCGGGCGTGGCTACGGATCGAAGTACACCGTGCCCACGATCAACCTGGCGCGTTATGAAGAACTGGTGCCGAAGGATGGCGTTTACATCACGTGGACGCGCGTGGGGACGGAGCGCTTCGATTCTGTGACGAATGTGGGCAACCGCCCGACATTTGGTGCGGAGTTATTTGCCATTGAGACCCACCTGCTGAATTTTCATCCCATTGAACTCACGCCCGAAACGGAAGTGGAAATCTGTTTCCTGGAACGGCTGCGGGATGAGATCAAGTTTCCGTCGGTAGACGCGCTGCGGGAACAGATCGCGCGCGACGTGAAGAAGGCGCGAAGGTATTTCCACTTGCTGGGGAGGACTCGACCGTCGTAGCGCCGCCGTCCCGGCGGCGGTCGCGAAGGCATCTTGCCCTCGCACCTCCCGATCGGAATAGCTGCGGTTGAGTTTCCACCAGCGAAAATGAGTTCACGGGGGGCGGAACGTCGGCGATACCGGGTGAAGACGCCCACGTTACCGTTCTTCCACCCGCACTCCGAGCCAGAGTAGTCCTGCCACTAGCGATAATCCTGCGGTGAGGGTCAATGCGGTCTCCCAGCCGATGCGGGCCGCCAGCCACGGGGTGAGCGCGGGCGAAATCATGCCCCCGATGTTGCTGCCGAAGTTCATCGTGCCTCCGGCGATCCCGCTGCGCTGGCCTGAGAGTTGCGTCATCGTGGCCCAGAACGGGCCTTCGGTACAGATGACCAGCACGGTGCAGGCAGTGAGTGCGGCGACGGCCATGTTCGCGCTGGGAGTGCGCGCGCCGATCACGAGGAAAATCGCGCCGAGGCAGAGAGCTGCCAAGGGAAGGCTGCGGCGTCCCCAGGTCGCTCCCCAGCGGGTCACCGCGAAATCGGAGAGAACGCCGCCCAGCGGAATCGCAACGATTGTCGCCAACCACGGCAAAGCTGTGAAACTCGCCGCCTGCAGCACTGCGAAATGGCGGACTTGTACGAGATACAGATAGAACCAGAAGATGAAGATGTAGCCGAGATATCCCTGCAGAAGGTAGCTGCTGAAGAGAAACCAGAAACTGGAAGAGCGCAATGGGCGAGGTTGCGTCGAATTGCGGTCGTTCCTTGCATCGGCAGCCGTCTGTCTCGCGTGATGCTCGTGCGGCGCCAGAAACCACCACAGCAGTCCTGCGGCCGCGCTGAGTAGGGCGGCGACGCACAGGGCAATGCGCCATCCGTAGCGAGTGGTGATGGGCGCAAGCAATACCGGAGTCAACGCAGATCCAACGCCCACGCTGACCAGCACAAGGCTATTGGCGCGCGCCTGCAGGCGGGCGGGCACGATCACAGCAATCGTTCTGCCCGAAGTCGGATAGGTGGGAGCGGCGATGACTCCAAAAAGGCCGCGCACCACCCAGAATTGTGGCAGCACCAGCGCCAGCGCGAATCCGTGCCATCCCACCAGCGCCGTAAGCAACGTGAGCAAAGTAAATCCACCGCAGAGCACGAGAAAGATCCGGCGGGCGCTCACCCGATCCGCTAGCCCGCCAGAAGGCACTTGGAACGCGGTGTATCCGACCAGGAAGGCGCTGAAGACGGTGCCCATCTGGGTTTGCGTCAGTCCGAAGTCGCTCATGATGCCGGGAGCAACCACCGTGATGGCGACGCGGCAGACGTATCCCGCTGAGGCCGCGGCCGTGAGCAGCAACACCAGGCGGATGCCTGCGGAAGTTGTGGCAGGTGTTGTTGAGGGCGCGCTCATGGAAGTCGTTTGTGAAATATAAGCTCCGAGTGGCCGGGCACAATGTAATCTTTCAGTTCGCCGGTGAACTCGTAGCCATGCCGCCGATAGAACTGCTGCGCACGGTCGTTGAAAGAAGACACAAGCAGGAAGAGATGGCCGCGGTCACCGTAGCGCTGCTCGGCGAAGGCCATCAGTTGCGATCCGACGCTCTGCCCCCGCGCTTCCGGACCAACTCCGATACAAGCAACGTAGGGCGAGCCCGCGAAGCCGTGAGGCGCAAGCAGGATGAAGCCGAGCGGGCAGGACGAATCTTGATCGCGCGCCAGAAAAAGCTCAGTGCCCGGTCGAACCAGAACGGCGCGGCAACCTTCCAAATCGCGACGCAACGTAAGCCATGGCTCACTCGCGGCCATCAGCCGGGCGCACCATTCATAATCTGCCTGCGTTGCGGCTGCGATGGCGAAGGGCGGCATGGACGGTTCAAAGCGACAGCGATCGTAACAGGCTGGGAGCAGGGTCGCCAAGGGCGGTGGAGGAATTGTTGATTGTTGAATTCTGATTGTTGATTGAAAAGCTCATGAACCCACGGCGCGTCGGCTCATTCGATAGGATCGACCACGACCGATTCCCGATCCGCCACTCCCTTTCCCGGCAACTGTACAATCACGATCGCCGACAGCACCAACACAATTCCCAACGTCTGAATGGGGCGCACGCCTTCACCCAGTAACGCGGCGGCTAACAGGATCGAGAAAACGGGTTCGAGGCAGCTGGCGATGATGGCTCGCGTGGGTTCGAGGTGCTGCAGACCGAGGAAGTAGAGGGAGAACGATCCCAGCACCGAGATCATCGAGAAAACGAAAAGAAATCCCCACTGCGCGGGCGCATAGTGGGCGGCAATGACCCTCCAAGGCGGATTAACGACGAGCCAGAAGACGGAGGCAGAGGCGAGCGTCCACGTCAGGACGCGCCAGCGGTCGTAGCGGGCGAGAATGCGGTGTCCGCCCACGTTGTAGAACGCGAAGGAGAACGACGCCAGCAGCGCGGCGATCAGGCCATAAGAATCGAGGCGAAGGGGCGACGCCGACTTTCCACCCACCATTCCGATGGTCAGCGCGATGCCGGCAATGGCCACTGCAACGGCGGCGACTTTTCGCACCGAGAGCTTCTGCTGTCCACGCGCGACCACGTAAAGCAAGACCCACACCGGCGCGGTGTACTGCAGGATGATGGCGATGGCCACGCTCGTCTTCTGGATGGCGACGTAATAGAAATAATTCGACGCAGCCACTCCCAGCATGCCCAGTACGAGGCACTGGATGAGATCGGGCGTGGGTATTTCGATGCGCCGCCATCCGCGGCGGCCTACCAGTAGCGCAAGCAGCACCAGCAGAGAGAACGACGTCCTGGTTTGCGACAGGATCAAAGGATCGATCGGGTGCAGCGCTTCTCCGGGCAGTGCGAATTTCCCGGTAAATACGGCGCGGCCCAGCGCGGCAGACACTCCCCAGAGAAACGCGGCGGATCCGATGAAAAAGTATCCGCGCAGTGGATGGCTTCGATTGGAAGTGGAAGAGTTCAGATTTCCGGTACCGCATTCGATGATGAAGCCGGATCGAGAAGCTGGTCAAGGCGCACGGGATCAAATCCGGCAACCACTTCGGTGGTTTCGCCGGAGACGATCACGAGCGTAGGCGTTTCGACGCTGTCGTAGGTTTCGGTCATGGCGCGGCGATCTTCCGGGTTGATGCTGATGTCGTGCTCTTCGAACGCAATTTCGCGGGCCTCAAGGTAAACGCGCATCAACTCGCACGAGAGGCACCCGGGTTGGATGAACAGCAGGATGCGAGTCATTTCAGCCGCTGTATTCGATCTCGAACGTAATCTTCGCCGTCTTCTCCAACATGGCGGAAACCGAACAATACTTTTCTTTCGAAAGGCGAACCGCGTCTTCCATCGCTTTACGGGAAACTTTGCCGCCCACGCGATAGGTCAGCTTAATCTCATTGTAGACCGCGGGATAGCCCTCCGCCCGCTCGCCTTGCGCGCTGACTTCGAGGCTGGTGAATGGCTCGCGCTTCTTGCGGAGAATTCCGACAACGTCAGACGCCGTGCAGCCGCAAAGAGCGATGAGCACAAGCTCCATCGGCGTATTGGCTGTTTTCTCCTTGGCGGTATCCATCACAATGGCATGGCGCGACGTGGCCTCAGCCACGTAGCGCTCGTTATCGGTCCACAATACCTTCGCGGAAATCATGACACCTGCCTGTGGAAAATTGTTGAATTTTCATTGTTGATTGTTGAATGAGAACCTTTCTTCGCCGTGGTTCTTGAAGCGTTGAAGATCGCCACTAGCTGGTTTGCTTCAGACTTCAGATCTTTGAGTTTTAATTCTGAGATCAAGCCAGCGTCAACCAGGAACTCCAGCCAGAACGCCGTCTCGTCAGCTTCTTCAATGACGATAGCCAATTTTGAGAGGAATTCTGGACGAGAACGCGCCCGACACACAGCGCGATAGTTCGCGGCTACTGAAGTGCCCGATCGCAATAGCTGATTCCCAATCATTCGTCCCTCAGCACCCGGCGGCAATGAGCGGACCACTTTCAGCACACGCAACGCAAATGTTCTGGTTCGGTTCTTCAGGTCACAAGCTGGATGTTCCATAGTTTTCATTCAACAATCAAAAATCAACAATCAACAATTCCTCTCCTCGTGTCTGTGACAGATGTCACAGTCCCTATCTCCGATTATCGGTGCTGGGCTCGGGATGAATGAGCACGCGGAAAAGTTCCGGCGCATCTTGCTTGAAGCGGATTTCCAGCTCCGTCTGAATCTCGTGCACGCGGGCCAAAGACAGATTGTCCGACAACGTGCAGTGGCACGAGAGGTAGAGGCGTCCGCGCACGCGCTTGAAAATGAAGTCGTGCACGTCGAGGATCTCCGGGAACTGCGAGGCGACGGTCCGCAGGCGATGCTCGAGTTCGGCGTCGCCCACCAATTCTTCCGGTTTTTCAATTGTGGCCGGCTCGCTCTCGATGTGCGTCAGGATGTCGTGAATCTCAGGAACGTCGCGGCGCATGTCGGCTTCCAGTTCCGTAACTTGGTCGTGAGCATCCTTAAGGCTCATCCGCTCGTCGAGTTCAACATGCTGCTCGACGTGAACCTGGCCGCCGATTTGCTGCACGCTGATATCGTGCACGTTCAGGTTCCGGTGCGTGGCCACGGCGCGAATGCGGTCGAAGATGTTCTCCGAACGCTGGGCGCGCGGCAACGGCTGCACCGTCACATCGGCATCGGGCAGGATTTGGCGGACCGATTCTGTCACGGCCGCGGCTAATTGGCCGGAGCGCTGGAAGGTGACGGTGCGCGCGACTCCAATCGCGAGATCGGCGAAGTAGCGGTTGCCGGCGCGGCGGATGCGGACGCGATCGACTTCGAGCACTCCATCCACGTGCGAGACGGCGTCATAAATCTGCGAGCGCACTCCGGGAGGAGCGGCGTCCAGCAAAGCATCAATCGTGCGGCGGGCCAAACGCCAGCTCACCGAAACGACTACTCCAGCCACGAACAATGCCGCTATGGGATCGGAATCGCGTAACCAGTCGATGTGATAAGTTCGGCCCGCCAGCACCAGCCCCAGCCCAAGAACGACCACGCCCGCGGACCAAATATCGGTGGAAAAATGCAGCGCGTCGGCCTCCAGAGCTTGGCTGTCGTATTTGGTGGCGATGCGCCCGAGCGCGCGGGACCGCCACCAATCGACTCCCATCGAAAAAATCATCACCGCGAACGCGGCGTTCGTAGGCTCGATCTCGATGTGGCGAAAGAAAAGACGGAGTACGGCTTCGTAAATGATCCAGGCGCAGGTTAGCAGCAGCAGGCCGGTTTCGACGAAGGCGGAAAAGTTTTCCACCTTGCCGTGGCCATACTGGTGTTCGGCATCGGCGGGCTTGTCGGAGACGCGAACGGAAAAAAATGTCAGGATCGAGGCGATCAGATCGAGTCCGGAGTGTGCCGCCTCGGACAGAATGCCCAGGCTTCCGGTGGAAAGTCCCACGACAATCTTCAGCCCGGTGATGACCAGTGCGGCCAAAACAGAGTTCCCTGCTGCCGAGCGCTTCTCGGCGCGCATCAACTCCGCGGATGGAATGGCCGGGCTGCCCGACATGCTGGCATTATCGCTGCTAGGGACGAAATGCGTAAAGCAAAGGGATTATTTAATCATCGGATCATCGGATCATTGAATCATTGAATCAATAGGCCTCCGATGCCGCGCGCGTCACCCGCGTTTGATTGATTCAATGATTCAATGACTCAATGATTCAATCACTGACTGCTCGTGATTCCAGTCACGCATCATTCTCCCATACGCGGCAATTCCCCTCGGTTGTGCTAGGATTTCCTGCTCAGTAATTTCCATTTCTGATGAACCCATTTTGGAGGGAGAGAATGATGCGTAAGAGTTGTCTGCTGTGTGTTCTGTTGGGATCGCTGGCTTGGGGACAAGCGGCGCCAAGCACGCCCGCGCCATCACAGCCGACGCCGGCTCCGGCAGAACAGGAAGCCAAACCGCAGGCACCCGCGCCAGCGCCCTCAACACCTGCAGCGCCCGAGGACAAATCGGGGTCCGTGCCCGCCAGTGCGCCCGTCCTGACAATCGATGGAGTATGCCCGCCTCAGCCCAAAACTGCAACCGCCGCCAAGACGCCAGCCGGGGCGAAAACTCCCGCGGCCAAAAGTTCCACCGCCGGTTGCAAGACGGTCATCACCAAAGCGCAATTTGAAAAGCTGGCCAACAGCCTGGCTCCGAATGTCACGCCGCAGTTGAAGAAACAATTAGCCGGCCTGCTCCCGCGGTTGATGGCCATGTCGCAAGATGCGCAGAAAGAAGGGCTGGACAAAACTCCCGAGTTTGCCGAGCGGGTCAAATTCGTGAAGATGCAGGTCCTGAGCCAGGCACTCCAGCAGGAGATTCAGAAAAAGGCTGCCGATGTTCCTGAAGCTGAGCTTCAGAAGTACTACAAGGAGCATCCCGAGACCTTTGAGCAGTACAACGTAGACCGCATTTTTGTCCCGCGCACCAAGCAGGTCGAACCGGAAGCGAAGGCAGACGAGGACAAAGACGAGAAGCTGACCGACGAACAGCGCAAGACGAAGGAAGCTGCGGACAAAGCCAAAGCTGAGGAAGGCGAGCAGGCTATGAGCAAACTGGCCGAGGACCTGCGTGCGCGGGCCGCTAAGGGAGAGGACTTTGCCAAATTGCAGAAAGAAGCTTTCGAGGCGGCAGGCATGAAGATTGAGTCACCAACCGTAAACCTGCCAAGCGTCCGCCGCACCGGGCTGCCCCCGGGACACGCGGCGGTTTTCGATCTGAAGCCGGGCGATGTCTCCCAGGTGATCAGCGATTCTGGTGGGCACTACATTTACAAAGTAAATAGCAAAACTGAACTGCCCTTTGATCAGGCCAAGAATGAGATCCACAGCAAACTTCAAAATGATCGCATGCGCGACATGATGGAGAAGGTAAATAACTCGTTTCACGTGACATCCAACGAAGAATACTTTGGTCCCGGCGGAGTGGGCGCTGCGCCTCCGCAGCATATGCCACGCCCCAGGCCAGGTATGCCTCCGAATGCTCCAACCGTACAACCGCAAAACCAGCCACCGGCCCAACCTCCGGCGGCTAAGCCGAACTAATGGCCAAACCTGTCGTCGTGGTAACCGGCGTTTCGGGCAACCTGGGATCCAGGCTCTTGCCGCTGCTGGGAAGTTTTTCGGTCATCGGGGTGGACGTGAGCCCGCCCCGCACCAACGCCGAGTTGCAATTTGAAAGCATCGACCTGGGACAGGAGTCGTCTACCCGGACTCTGTTCGAACTGCTGCGCGATACGCATCCCTTTGCCGTGGTGCATCTTGCATTCGTGATTGATCCCGTGCGCACGGGCGTGCTCGATGTCGATCGCATGTGGCAGATCAACGTGGCGGGTACGGCGCGCGTAATGGAGGCGGTCACCGAGGTTAATCGCAGTTCCGACGACGGTATCAAGCAGTTCATTTTTCCCAGCAGCGTCTCGGCATACGGTCCCGACCTCCCAGCCCCGGCGACAGAAGACTCCGCGCTCGAAGCGCACACGTTGCCTTATGCCGTCCACAAGAAGGAGTCCGATGAAGTGGTGCAGCAGCGCTGCACCGCGCTGCGGGGATGCAGTGTATACATCCTAAGGCCTCACATTTTCGCCGGGGCCAGCGTGGAGAATTACCTGATGGGCGCCTTCCGCGGAACGCCCAATGGCAAAAGCGCGCGGGCGAAAAAGATGCGCGAGCAAGGTACTCGCCTGCCTTGCATGTTGCCCAGCGGCCAACAGTATCTCGACAACAAGATTCAGTTCATCCATGTTGACGATATGGCGCGCCTGCTGCAGCACATCCTGCAGCGGGAACCGGAAGCACAGCGGCTGACCGTGCTGAACGTTGCTGGACGCGGCGAGCCCCTCACCTTTGCCAAATGTATCGAGATGGCGCATGCGAAACTGCTGCGCGTCCCCGGCAAATGGATGATGCGGCAGATACTGTCGTTCCTGTGGAAGCAACAGATTTCGGCAATTCCTCCGCAAGCCGTGCCCTACATGACCGGCGAATACATCATGAATACAGAGAGACTGCGGCGCTTCCTGGGACCGGAGTACGAGCACGTGATCCGCTACACCATCACCGATGCGTTCGCTGACAGCTTCCAACCCGCGACCTAGCGCGTTGCCATACAACTTTTTGCGCAGTGTCGACAGGTATTTGATTGGAAGCGCAGCGCGCTATTTCTTTCCGCGATATAGTCCCGCGATTCCAAACGTGTAAGGCGTATACGTGACTTCAGCAACCCCGGCCTTTTTCATTCGTGCCAGCATTTCTTCGGGCGCCGGAAAGCGTTCCACCGAAGCTGGAAGATAGGCATACGGACCGCGAACACCTGAGATCAACGCCCCCACGCGCGGCAGGACCTGCTTGAAATAGATTCGATATAGCGTGCCCAAAATTCCACGCGGCTCGCCAAAATCCAGGATGCCGCATTCCCCTCCCAGGCGCAGCACGCGCACAATCTCGCGCAAGCCCGCATCGTAATCGGCCAGATTGCGGAAGCCGAACGCCGAGGTCACCAGGTCGAAATGGCCGCTGGGAAACGGCAGGTTGAGAGCGTCGGCTTCGATCCAGCCGGGCGCGCCGTCTGCTGAAGACTTCATCTTTGCGCGCTGCAGCATGGCGTGCGAAAAATCAGCGCCCAAAATTCGGGACGGCGACTTCCCTGCCTGGCGGCGTAGCGCGAAGGTCATGTCCCCGGTACCGCAGCACAGGTCGAGAACGCGCGCGTCTGGCCGGGCGAGAATATGGTGGAAAGTGCGGGCGGTGCGTCGCCACCACATGCGGTCCACATTGAAAGACAGCACGTGGTTCAGAAGGTCGTAGCGCGGCGCGATCGAGGTGAACATCTCTCGCACCGCATGCGCCGCAGAATCTTTATCGCTCGCCCCTTCTGGCGCGGCTCCGACTACGGTAGGTTTGCTCTCAGGCACAGTCGATTCGGGGAACGGTTAACGCCGCTTCTTCTTTGCGCTCTTCAGCTGCTTGACGATTCGTTCCACTTGCAGCACATGATTCGTGTCGTGGCCGGCAAACATGCGCGCCAGGTGTGCAATGCTTTCTTTGCCGCGCTCGAGGTGCATGCCGTAGTTGTCCCACGTTTCAGGCGAAATTTCCTTCAGCATGGCCAGATTGTTCTCCCGCAGAATACGAAAAGTTTCCAGCGAGCGTTTCGCATCGCGATCGCGATATTCGAAAGCCGAAGCCCATGCATCCTGATCGAAAGGCTGAATGGTGATTCCGTTCTCGCCAATGACAGAGCGCATCCGCCAACTAGCGACGATTTCGGTATCTGCCAGATGAGCGATGATCTCGGCGATCGACCACTTGGCCGGCTCCGGGCGCCATTTCAACTGTGTCGGACTCAGTCCTTGAATCAGCTTCTTCAGCTTGCCCACCGTCGCGCGCTGCACTTTGATCGCATCCTGGCCTTCTACGTAGCCCAGAATTCGCGAAATGTATTGCTCCGCTGTTTCCTGCATGGCTGACCTCTATTTTCCCCAAACCCAGCCGCCCCGCGAGAGGCGGCGAATCTCTTCGACCGCATTCAGCACGGCGCTCTGGGGCACGTCGCTCGCAATTTCCACCTTGCCAATTTCACGCGGCAGAACGAAGTGGACAATGCCATTCTGAGTTTTTTTGTCGGACTGCAGGCGCGCCAAAATCTTGCGCGAGCTGACATTCACCTCAGGCAGCTTCCCTAAACTCAATATCGCATCGGCAATCCGGCCCGCGACCACGCTGTCGGTCCGGCCCACGCCGAGCGCAATGTTGGTGGCCGCGATCATCCCCCAGGCCACCGCTTCTCCGTGCAACAGGCTGCGATAATTTGTCTCCGCTTCAAGCGCATGCCCGATGGTGTGGCCCAGATTCAGGACACGGCGCAGGCCGCCCTCCTGTTCGTCGGCGGAGACCACTTCGGCTTTGAGCTTCACCGACTGCGTGATCAGCCATTCCAATTCGGCGGGATCACGTTTCAGGATGCGGGCGCGGTTCTGCTCAAAGCGCAGGAACAGCTCGACATTTCCGATGATCCCGCACTTCAGGGCCTCATACAGCCCAGCGCGAAATTGCCGGTCCGAGAGCGTCTTCAGAACTGTGGGATCGATGAGCACCACGCGGGGATGGTGAAAAGTCCCGAGTAGATTCTTCCCGGCAACCAGATTGACTCCGGTCTTGCCTCCAATGGAGGCATCCAATTGTGCGAGCACCGTCGTGGGCACCTGCACAAAGTCAACACCGCGCATGTAAAGAGACGCCAACATCCCGCTCAGGTCGCCCACAACGCCGCCGCCCAATGCGACGATTACCGCCTTGCGGTCGGCGCCCAGTCGCGCCAGCTTTTCAGCCAGAGCCTCGACGGTTGCCAGGCGTTTTGCAGGCTCGCCGTCGGGCATCACCACGACTTCCAGCGCAAACCCCGCCGCCTTCAGCGAGGAAACCAGTTTTGCCCCCCAGCGCTTGCGCACCGGAGCTACCGTGATCACAAAAAGCCGGCTGGATTGCGGCAGAAGTTCGCCCAAAACCGAGCCCGCACGCGTGAGCAGGCCGTTTTCAATCCAGGCCTGATAAGGCCCGGAAGGCACATGGATGGTCGCTTGCGGCATTGCGCTCCCATCATAACTTATAGGTTCCAACAACCAAGCTTGTCCGGGCGGTGTTACTATTTTTTCACCCTATGAAGGGTTTACCAGCCGAGACTGATTTCGTTGTGATCGGCGCGGGCGTAGCCGGCTTGCGTGCCGCCATCGAACTGGCAGCGGCTGGACGTGTGCTCGTACTGGCCAAGAAGGAAATTCCCAATTTCAAGATTGCCGATGCCAAGAGCGAAGCGGCCTGGCTGAGCGACGAAGAGGATGTCAGCCTGCATTTGCAGGATACGCTCGACTCTGGCGATGGCCTGTGCAATCTGGCCGCTGTGAAGACGCTGCTGGAAGAAGCCCCGGAACGCATTGATGAGTTGATCGCATGGGGCAAGCACCATGAAACAAAGTTAACTTTCGGGTTGGAAAATGCGCACAGCAAAGGCCGCGTTCTGCATGCGCAGGGCGATTCCGCATGCAAAGAAATCTTCAAGGCGCTATGCGAGAAGTCACAGTCGCTGAAACACATCTCCATCGCTCCGTTCACCTTCACCACTGCGATCGTCACCGAAGATGGAAGGGTCACCGGCGTTTCCCTGCTGGATGAGAAGGGAGTTCCGCAAGAGATCACCTGTTCGGCCGTGCTGCTGGCCACCGGAGGTTGTGGGCAGCTCTATCGCAACACGACCAATCCTGAGACAGCCACGGCGGATGGGGTGGCCCTGGCCGCGCGTGCCGGGGCCGAAGTCAGCGACATGGAGTTTGTGCAATTCCACCCGACGGCCCTGTACATGAAGAAGGTTCCTCGATTTTTCCTATCGGAGGACCTGCGCGCCGAAGGCGCTTACTTGCGCAACTTTGAATTGGACCGTTTCATGGGCAAGTATCACCCGCTCGGCGAGCGGGCCCCGCACGACCTGGTGGTGCGGGCGATTGCGCATGAGATGGAAGTCAGCCGGGCGAAGGATCCCTTCGTTTATCTCGACCTCACGCATATGAGGGCCTCTGCCGTGCAAAAGCGCTTTCCCCGCATCTACGCGGCACTGATGGCACACAATATTGACATCACTGAGGACGTAATTCCCGTTCGCCCGGCAGCCCACTACTGCGTGGGAGGTGTGCGCACCGATTTAGACGGCAAGACCAACGTGGCCGGACTCTACGCAGCGGGTGAAGTCGCTGCAACCGGCGTGCACGGAGCCAACCGCTTGCCCAGTAACGCACTGCTGGAAGGGCTCGTGTTCGGCGCACGCGCGGGAAGAGCGATGCGCGAGATGGATAAGAGGGCGCCCAGAAGCGGCGCTGAGCCGCAAGCTGCATATTCAAATGGACCGGTGGACGCCGGACTCGAAGAGTTGGTTGGGCAGATTCAGGATTTGATGTGGAATGAAGTCGGAATTGTGCGCACGCGAATGGGAATGCAGAAGGCCGTCAAAGCTCTGGAAGACATGGGCCCGAAGCTAGCCCAGCCGAAAACGCGCCGCAAGCACGAAGCCGCAAACCTGCATCTGACATCGTTGCTGCTGGCGAAATCCGCCTTGGCCCGCGAGGAAAGCCGGGGGGCCCACTACCGCATGGATTGTCCCGACCACGATGACAAGAAATTCCTGAAACACTCGACAATAAAGGTCGGCGGCAATGTTCGATTTGTATGAGTGATTCTTGATTGTTGATTATTGATTCACATCCAAGCAGCGCCCAAGATTTTCATTCAACAATCATCAATCAACAATTGCTTTTCCCTTCTCCGGAAACGCCAC
>Ga0070730_10002631_pt1 | contig 16261 bp, 14 predicted proteins | sample Coa_R1_3_FD_66447 | JGI IMG/M metagenome (GOLD analysis project Ga0070730, IMG submission 66447) | Surface soil microbial communities from Centralia Pennsylvania, which are recovering from an underground coalmine fire - Coalmine... | ecosystem: Environmental > Terrestrial > Soil > Unclassified ...
TACGCGATTCACTCCCACATGCGCATGCGCGGCGTGTGGCAGGTGTACCGGCCGGGTGAGCGCTGGCACCGCCCCGCCTGGCAGCTGAAGGCGCTGCTCGACACGGGCGAGAGCGTCGCCGCGTGCTTCGCGGCGCCGGTGGTCGAGCTCGTGCGCAACGTCACGCCGCGCATCGGCCACCTCGGCCCGGACATCCTCGAGGACGGCTGGCCGGCGGCGGAGGTCGTGCAGCGCGCGCGGCAGCTGAACGACCTTCTGGTTGGCGAGCTGCTGCTGGACCAGCGCGTCACGGCCGGCATCGGCAACGTCTATCGCTGTGAGGCGCTGTGGCAGCGGCGCGTCAATCCGTGGACGAAGACCGCAGACCTGAGCGATGCGCAGCTCCACGATCTTTTCGCGGCCGCCCGAGAGGCCATGCGCTCCAACCTCAGCCGGGAGCGGATGCGGCGGTCATTTCCCGGCTACGGGCGCGGCGCCGTGCATGGCCGGGCCGGGCGGCCGTGCCCGCGGTGCGGCACGCAGATCCGCAGCCGGGCGATGGGGGAGAACCCGCGAATCGTGTACTGGTGCCCGACCTGCCAGCCCGCCCCGGCCACAGCAGGCTAGTCGAGCAGAAGAACGTCGCTGCCGAGGTCGTCCGCGAGTCTTAGGTCAGCTCCATTCCGGCGATCGCCTTCGGGTCGGAGACGAGATCGATGGCCGCGATCTTCCCGCCGGCGAAGGTGAAGCGGAAGACGACGCGCGTAACGCGGCGCTGCCTCCAGACCAGGCCGGGCTCGCCGTCGATGAGGACCGGCTGGGCCGCCTTCGCCCGGCCCGCAAACTGCGTCGCGACCGCGTTGGCGCCCTCGAGCTGGATCGCGCCGTCGGCGCTCATCACCGCGTCGGGGTCGAGCAGCTCGAGCAGCCTGGCGAAGTCGCCGGCGCGGGAGGCGGCGAGAAAGGCTTCGACCACCTCGCGGCGGCGGGTCGTGTCCGCTTCCGCGTTCGGTTGCGCGCCGCGCACCCGCCGGCGCGCCCGGCTCGCGAGCTGCCGGGCCGCCTCGGGCGTCCGGTTGACGACGCGCGCGATGTCGTCGAACGGCAGCTCGAACATGTCGTGAAGGACGAAGGCGACGCGCTCGGATGGCGTGAGCTGCTCGAGCACGACCAGCAGCGCCAGGCCCACCGAGTCCGCGAGCATCGCTTCCTGCTCGGGGTCGGCGCCCTGTGCGCTCGCGCCGTCTTCCAGCGGCTCTTCGTGGCGCGACTTGCGCGAGCGCAGCATGTCGAGGCAGATCCGGGCGACCACGGTCGTCAGCCACGCCGGCATGTTGTCGATGCCGTCCGCGTCGGCGCGGCTGACGCGCAGCCATGCTTCCTGCACCGCGTCATCGGCCTCGGCGGTCGTGCCGAGCACGCGCAGAGCGACCGAGTGCAGCCGGGTCCGGTTGGCCTCGAACTGCTCTGCCAGCCGATCGTGTTCAAGCATTGGTCACATTCTCCCGTCGAGCTTCGTCATCAGAGTTGACGTAGGAGCATCGACCGCTGTGACAAGGAGGTAGCGATGAGCCAGTACCGCATCAGCCCGTACATCAACTTCGCCGGCCGCGCCAACGAGGCGCTGGAGTTCTATCACCACGTTCTCGGGGGCAAGCTCAACCTGGAGGCGAAGCGGCTCGAGTCCGACGGCGGGGTGATCATCGGCGTCGACGGGCATCCCAACTACCCGGCCAAGGTGGGGGAGAACGTCGCGGTCGCCATCCTCGGCTCCGACCGCGAGCGGATGAGCAAGATCTTCGACGGCCTCGCCGAGGGCGGCAAGGTCAAAGGCAAGCTGGAAAAGCGCGAGTGGGGCGGCGAGACCGGCTACCTGGAAGACAAGTTCGGCATCAACTGGATCGTGAGCGTCGAATAGCAGCTGCGCCGGCGACCGACCATGGGGCAGCCTCGGGCTAGGAGGCGCCCGTTAAGTTCCGGCATAATCCGTGGCGCCACGGCGATGCCCAGCCCCAAGACGACCAGGCGAAAGGATCGTGATCGCACGGTTCTGGTCACCGGCGGCGCCGGCTTCATCGGCTCCCACCTGGTTCGCCGGCTGCTCGCGGACGGTTATGAGGTGCGGGTCCTCGACAACATGGCCACCGGAAGACCTGGCAACCTCGCAGGCCTGCCCGGCGTCGAGCTGGTTGAGTCAGACGTCCGTTCTCGAGCCGCGCTGCGGGCGGCGCTGGCGGGTGTCGATGCGGTGTTTCACCTCGCCGCCCTTCCGTCGGTCGCGCGTTCGTGGACCGATCCGGTGTCGACTCTGGCGACGAATGCCCACGGTACGGCCAACATCGCCGAAGCCGCAGTCGACGCCGGAGTGCGCTGCCTGGTCTACTCCTCGTCCTCTTCTATCTATGGGGACCAAGAGGTCGAGCTCAAGGTCGAGAGCCTCGAGCCAAACCCGATCTCGCCGTACGCCTACTCTAAGCTCCTAGGCGAGAAGATCGCGCTCGCGCACGCGGGCGACCGGCAGGGCTTGCGCGTCGTCGCGCTCCGCTACTTCAACGTGTTCGGAGCTCGCCAAGACCCAAACTCGCCGTATTCGGCGGTGATCCCACTCTTCATCAAAGCCGCGCTCACGGGCGCGACGGCGACGATCTTCGGCGACGGGCTGCAGAGCCGTGACTTCACCCACGTCGACAACGTGGTCGACGCCAACATGTGCGCTCTCGCGAGCGGTGCGTCGGGCGTGGCCCTGAACATCGCGACGAGCGAGAGTCACAGTCTCCTGGAGCTGGCCGACGCGATCTCGAAGCTCAGCGGCCGGCCCCTTGACCTGGCATTCAGCCCGCCGCGCCAGGGCGACATCCGCCACTCTCGCGCCGACGTCTCGCTCGCGGCCGCGACCATCGGCTACCGGCCGCGCGTCGGCTTCGAAGATGGGCTCAAAAGGACGTTTGACGACTACCGGTCCGCCTAAGCTCGCGAGGGTCATCACGCGGCTGAACATCGGCGGACCTGCGCGTCACGTCAGCATTCTCACTGCGCGCAGCGGCCCCGAGTTTGTGGGCGCGCTGCTGGCCGGCGATCCCGAGGGCCGCGAGGGATCGCTGGCGGACGAGGCGACACGCATGGGCGTCCCGGTTGTCCATGTACCTCGCCTCCGCCGTTCGCTTTCGCCAGTTGACGACCTCCTGGCCTTGGCCTGGCTGTTTCGATACTTCCGGCGCGAAAGGCCGGCGATCGTCGCCACCCACATGGCCAAGGCCGGAACCCTCGGCCGCCTCGCGGCGGCGCTTGCCGGTGTCCCTGTCATCGTCCACACGTTCCACGGTCATGTCCTGGACGGCTACTTCGGGCGCTTCACCACATCCTTCTTCCTGCAGGTCGAGCGCCTGTTGGGACGCCTGACGACGCAGTTCGTGGCCATCAGCCCGGAGGTGGCTGCCGATCTCGACCGGCTCAGGATCGGGAAGGGGAAAACCACGATCGTCCGGCTAGGGCTCGAGCTCCAGTACCTGCTTACGCCGCAGCCGGGTCGTCTGCGGGCTGAGCTGGCCATTCCCGTTGATGCGCCCGTCGTCGGGATCGTGGGACGCCTCGTTCCGATCAAAGCCGTCAACCTGTTCCTGGAGTCGGCCCGCCTGGTCGTAGAAAGGTGCCCTGACGCGCGTTTCGCGATCGTCGGCGACGGGGAGCTCTGGGACGAGCTCCACGCCGCAGTTCGGCGTCTCGGTCTTGACGACCGGGTGCATTTCACCGGCTGGCGGCACGATCTGTCGGCCGTCTACAGCGACCTCGACATCGTCGTTTGCTGTTCGATCAACGAGGGGACGCCGGTATCACTTATCGAGGCAGGTGCGGCCGGCCGGCCGGTCGTGGGAACCCAAGTGGGGGGCATCCCGGATATCATCGCGGCTGGCGTAAACGGCCTACTCGTGCCAAGTGACAACGCCAGGGCACTGGCCGATGCGATTAATGAATTGATCAATGATCCTGGACGACGACACTCGATGGGCCTTGCCGGCCGACAGATGGCCATGGAGCGGCACAGCCCCGAACGCATGGTCAGCAAGCTCAAAGACCTGTACGCACGGCTCCTCGAGGCGCGCCAGCCCACAGCGGGAGTCCACCTGAAATGAGGGCTCTGGTCACCGGGGGGGCTGGGTTCATCGGGTCGCACGTCGTCGACTACCTACTTCAGCAGGGCCATGAGGTGACCGCCCTCGACGACCTGTCGACTGGCAGCCTGCGCAACATTCGCCACCTCCAGGACAACCCGAACTTTCGGTTCAGCGAGGCCTCTGTGCTCGATGCCAAGACGGTTGACGCCGAAGTTGCGCAAGCAGACGTTGTCTACCACCTGGCTGCGGCCGTCGGCGTTCAGCTGATCGTGGACAGGCCATTGCAGTCGCTGCTGACCAATATCAAGGGGACGGAGAACGTTCTCGACTCGGCCCAAAGACACCGGGCGAAAATCCTGCTCGCCTCGACCAGCGAGATCTACGGCAAGAGTCAGAATGGGCCGTTCAAGGAGGATGACGATCGCCTCCTGGGGTCGCCTCGGAAGCTGCGCTGGAGCTACTCGACCTCCAAAGCCGTCGATGAGATCCTCGCCTACGTCTACTACAAAGAACTGGGACTGCCCACGGTGGTGGTTCGACTGTTCAACACCATCGGCCCCCGCCAAATCGGCCAGTACGGAATGGTGGTGCCTCGATTCATCACTCAAGCTCTGCGCGGCGAGCCGCTGACGGTGTACGGAGACGGCAGCCATTCCCGGAGTTTCACGTCGGTGTATGACGTCGTCAAAGCGATGGCGAAATTGATGGAATCTCCGAAGGCTGAGGGCGAGGTGTTTAACGTCGGCGGCGGCAGCGAGATCACCATCCGAAACCTCGCGGAGCTGGTAATTCAGAGAAGCCGCTCCGCCTCGACAATCGTCAATATCCCCTTCGAGGAGGTATATGGGGAGGCTTTCGACGACATGACCCGGCGCGCTGCCGACACAACGAAGCTTCAGACTGTTACCGGCTTCCGCTGCGAAACGAGTCTAGAAGAAACCATCGATCGGATGATCGAGTTTGCGCGCGAGTCGGGGCACTCATGACCGCGATTCTGGCGTCGATCGTTGCCCTGGTGGTGACTTTGGTCCTGCTCTGGCCGCTTCGCCAACTCGCGATTCGACTTCGGATCCTGGATGATCCGGGGCCACGTAAGGTGCACACCAACCCTGTTCCGTACCTGGGGGGCGCGGCCATGATAGGCGGCGTGGCAGCCGGCGTGCTGTGGCTGCACCCAGAGTCGTGGGCAATCGTCGTCCTACTCGTCATGGTCTCGACCATAGGTCTGGTCGACGACATCCGCTACCTGCCTGTGTGGGTGAAGCTGGTCGGCGAGACCAGCATCGCGATCGCTGCAGTTGCACTCGGGTTCACCTGGCACGTAAGCGATTCGGCGGGCCTCAACGCAGGCTTCTCCGTGCTGTGGCTTGTAGGGCTCACTAACTCTTTCAACCTGCTGGACAACATGGACGGTCTGGCATCCACTGTGGCGGCGGTGGCGCTGATAGCGATGATCGCCCTAGTCCCGCAGCCGTCCATCTTCGCCGCCCCGCTGGCGGCGGCCGCCGTAGCGTTTCTGGCCGTCAATCGCCCGCCAGCGAAGATGTACATGGGTGACGGCGGCAGCCTGATGCTCGGCTTTGGCGTCGCTCTGTGCTCCATCAGCATCGCCAACAGCGCCCATGGACTTCATTCGGCCGTGCTCCTGATCGCCCCGGTGGCCCTCGCGCTGTTCGACACTTCACTGGTAATCGTGTCGCGCCTGTTATCAGGCCGTCCGGTTCAGCTGGGAGGTAAGGATCACTTCTCGCACCGTTTACGAATGCTTGGCATGTCTGCGTATGGGGTTTTAGCAGTGACTCTGCTTGCCGGCGCGGTGGCGTGGGCCGGCGCGGCCTTGGCGATTCGGTATCCGCTCGTCGACGCGTGGCTCGCCCTGCCCATATTCCTAGGCTTCGCGCTCGCCTGGGGAGGCCTGTTGAGGGTGGACCCGTACGCAGTTACCGTAAAGCCGGCGCTAGAGGTGCATCATGCCCAGGGCTTATAAGGACGCACTGCTCCTGAAGCTTCAGGAGAGGGCCACGACCGTCGCCGTCGTAGGACTCGGGTACGTCGGGCTTCCGCTCGCCTGCGCGCTGGCCGAGGCAGGACATCGGGTCCTTGGTGTCGACATGTCGCTTGAAAAGGTGGAGGGAATCAACGCGGGGCTATCCCACATCGACGACGTTCCGCCCAGCCAGGTCCGCCGTCTGGTCGACGAGGGCAGGCTCAGAGCCACGAACGAATACGAGAGGGTTAGGAGCGCCAACGTCGTCATCATCGCGGTGCCCACGCCCATCGACGAGTACCGGGTCCCCGAGCTCGGCTACGTGCGGTCGGCAGTTCTGAGCCTTGCCGAAGTCGTATCACCCGGAACCTTGGTCGTATTAGAGAGCACAACCTACCCGGGCACAACTGAAGAGGTGATAGTGCCCGCACTCACCAACCGCGGCTTCACGCCGGGCGTTGACGTTTTCATCGGGTATTCGCCTGAACGCATCGATCCGGGCAACCGCGACTGGGACCTGAGCAACACGCCGAAGGTAGTCAGCGGCTATACGAAGTCTTGTCTCGAGCTGGTGATGGCACTCTACGGAACCGTGGCCCAGCGCCTGGTTCCGGTCTCAAGCATCAAGACCGCCGAAATCGAGAAGTTGTTCGAGAACATCTTTCGTGGTGTCAACATCGCTCTGGTCAACGAGTTTCAGATCATTTGCGACGCGTTCGGCATTGACGTCTGGGAAGTGATTCAAGCCTGCTCCACTAAGCCCTATGGCTATATGACCTTCTATCCTGGCCCTGGTTTGGGAGGACACTGCGTTCCGGTCGATCCTTTCTACCTGGCGTGGAAGGCGCGACAACTAAACGTCAACACCGAGTTCATCGAATTATCTGGGCGAGTAAACGCGAGGATGCCCGATTACGTCGTCGACAAGGTCGACCAACTCCTGAATGCCCGCCAGAAGTCACTCAACGGTGCCAAGGTCGGACTCCTCGGCGTCGCATACAAGAAGAACTCGCAGGACGTCCGGGAGTCTCCCGCCATCAGGATCATCGAACTCTTGCTCAAACAAGGCGCCGCGGTGACGTATCACGATCCACACGTCCCAGCATTGTCCGTTGACAGCCGTGAACTGCACTCGGCGCCGGACCTCGCCGACTTCCTGAGTCAGCTGGACAGTGCAATCGTCGTTGCCGATCACGACGCGATCGACTGGATGAAAGTGCTTGAGTTCGCCCCTATTGTCGTCGACACGAGAAATGTACTAGGGCGCCTACTCACGCCTACAGCGAGGTCCTCGTACCCACCGCATCGCTCGTGATTCATCGGCGCATGAGTCTCTAGGCAGTGTGCGGGATAGCCGGCGTCGCCGGCTCGATGCCCAATCGAGAGGTTCTGGATGCGATGGGGGCCGCCCTCGTGCATCGGGGTCCAGATTCCGCAGGCATGATGCTCGATCCAGATGCCGGCTTTGCCTTCAGGCGACTCAGCATCATCGACGTTGCGGGTGGCGATCAACCCATATTCAATGAGGACGAATCGGCGGCCATCGTTCTTAACGGCGAGATCTACAACTATCGCGAGCTTAGAGAGAGCCTCGTGCGGCGTGGACACCGTTTTCGAACGCGGTCTGACGTCGAAACCGTCCTGCACCTTTGGGAGGAGAAGGGCGAGGCGTGCCTTTCAGATCTGCGCGGCATGTTTGCTTTTGCGATCTGGAACCGTCGCGATCATTCCCTGTTCCTGGCGAGGGATCGAGTAGGGAAAAAGCCGCTGTACCACTGCTCGCTGCAGGGTGGTGGCATTGCCTTCGCATCGGAAATCAAGTCCCTGCTTCAACACCCTGAGGTCAGAAGAGAGCCAAACCTGGACGCAATCGATCAGTACCTGGTTCTGCAGTACGTGCCTACTCCAATGACTGCATTCCGTGGAATTCAGCGGATTCCCCCGGCACATTGGCTCCGGTGGCGAAATGGCCGATTCGAGATCCGTAGATATTGGCGATTGGAGTATGAAGACAAGCTCCGTGGATCGGAATCGGCGCTGAAAGAAGAACTACTCGGGTTGCTGCGAGACGCAGTTAAGATTCGGCTCGAAAGCGAAGTCCCACTGGGCGCCTTCCTTTCTGGCGGGATCGACTCGAGCGCGGTGGTTGCACTCGCGGCGGAGGCGTTGGGACGACCCCTTAAGACGTTCTCAATCGGCTTCAAGGCCGCCCAGTTCGATGAATCTCGATATGCTCGAGAAGTAGCTGGGCGTTTCGCCACCGATCACACCGAACTCATTCTCGACTCAGCCGACCCGCAGTTGGTCGATGAGATCGTCTGGCACTACGACCAGCCATTTGGTGATTCTTCAGCCATTCCTTCATTCCAAGTTGCTCGGATTACGAGACCCTACGTAACTGTGGTGCTGAACGGCGACGGGGGAGATGAGAGCTTCGCGGGTTACGATCGCTACCAGTTGAGCCGTTACGGAGCCTATTTCAAGATTCCGTCATCGTTTCGTCGTGGTCTGCAGTCGGCAGTACGCCCATTCAGTAGATATGTTGGGCGCGGTGGTCGTCTATTGCGTAGCCCCATTCGCAAGGCCGGCGATGCTTACTTTGCCACCCTCATCCATCTGAGCCTGGAAGATAGGTCGACGCTCTATGAGGATGAGTTTGCCTCCCACCTCTCTAAGGGCATCCCTCCCCCCCTGGCCGACCTTCGGAAGGTGCACCATCCCGCCTTGCTCGACTGCCTCCTGGATACCGACGTCGAGAACTACCTGCCTGACGATCTGTTGGTGAAGATGGACATTGCCACGATGGCGAATTCCCTCGAGGCTCGTTCACCCTTTCTGGACCACAAAGTCATGGAATTTGCGGCTCGCCTGCCCGCTGATATGAAATTGAGGCACGGCGAGAGCAAATATCTACTCAAGTCAGCGTTGCAGGGGCTACTGCCATCGAATATCCTGCGTCGCCGCAAGATGGGCTTTGGTGTGCCCTTGGGAGCGTGGTTGCGCACCGACTTTAAGGAGTTGCTACTTGACACGGTCCTATCCGAGCGGGCTGCTAGCCGGGGCTACTTCAAGTTGTCAGCTGTCCGCCGCATGGTCGACGCCCACCTCGCGGGAAGCAACAGATACCAATATGTGTTGTGGGATCTCCTCCTGCTTGAGCGTTGGCACCGGATGTTTATCGATGCAACCCCTTCGCCAAGGTCCAGTATTGTCGCGAGCACATCTTCATCGGTTTAGCCGCGCACGCACGGATATCTATCAGTTGCCCACCATTCGACGGTTCGATTTGGTAGCGATGGGAGAACCGACCACCTTCACAGAAACCCAAACTGGCGGATGAGGAGCCCGGTCACGCCGACAACAAGGTACAAACCGTAAATCTCATTCCAGTGTTTCGGCAGGGGTCGTTCAAGTCCTAATGAGGCAAAGACAAGGGTCACAGGGAAGGCCATCTCTCGTTGCCTGAAACCCCCGTTTGAAATCAGGAATGCGATTCCAATCCAGAGTCCTACGCCGAGGATAACGAGGGAGATCACCTGCGCGTTGCGGAGCTTGGCGGCCCGCCAGAATCCCAGAACTACGAACGGGATCAGAAGTATCCACATGAGCAATCCTGGGTACATTCCTGTGTCCAGCGTTGGGTGGGCGATATCCTTGAGGGCAGGCCGGGGGCCCAGTACGTTGATGAGCAGTCCGACCAGGAGTCTCCCGACCGCTTGAGTTAGGTTGCACCCAAACAAGCTCTGAAGAATGCTGCGACTTGAGCAGGGGCTGGCCTGTGCACGGCTCGGCGCAGCAGTCGCCACCTGGCCTGCTGGGTTCAGGTTGTCATTGGCCCCAGTTGAGAGGTCGATCGGCGCCGGCGCGGCGGTTTGGACAACAATCGCTTGAGGATCGCCGAGGTAGGCGCTGGACCAAAGCGCGGGATAGCCGGCAACAAGGAGCGCACCCTCTCCAACAGCCAAGACGCCAACCGTTGCCACAAGCACACGCCAGCGGCGCTGAAGTGCAGCAGATAACGGCAGGAAAACATACAGTCCAGCCCCGATGTAGATCCTGAACAGCAACATTGGCGTGGCAGAGGCCGCGCTAAAGAGCGCGAAGCGCAGCGTTGAGCGAGAGACGATGGCGAGCATGCTTAAGGAAAGAAAGAACCACACCATCGGGTCCTTGAGCAGGTCATAGCCGGCCCAATAGATGGACAGGGGCCAGATGGCGACGAGCCACCCCGCACGCTTGGCCACAGTCTCACCCAGCGGCGTCGCGCGAGCTGCCATGTAGGTTGCAGGGGCGGTGAATGCAGCCAGCAGCGTGTTGACGAAACGCGGTATCTCAGAATGGTGTCCGAAGAGCAGGTACTGAACTGCGACGAAGTAAGTGAAGCCGGTAGTCCATGTTCCCTCGAGGCTGCTGGCGGACAAGTCTACCCACTGGCCGCGCGCAAAATGTTGGGCGGCGTACCAAGCCCATCGGTCGATTCCAACAGGGTCATACGGATCGACGTGACCGCCGTGTCCGCTCAGCATCGAGACTAGATAGAAAGTCAAGAACGAAGCCACTCTAAGAGCTGCGGCTACGCCGAATATCTGCCACGTTAAGGAAACATGGCGAGTTAGAAGTCGTTTTAACGATTGCAGATTGGCATCCTTCAACGCCTGAGCACGGTCATCGTCGAGCCGAGAAGCGCCGTGATCGAGCCACCTCGCCGTAAGTAGACAAGCAACGGCACAACTGGCGCCACAAGCAGGCCGAGCGGCTGGGGGATGAGCGCAGCTGCCAAGAGGCATGCCAGGCCAAGCGCGGCCGATATCGCTTGGTCGAAATCGACCCGATAGTCGAGCCAGCGACTTGCCATCCCGTACATCAAGACCGGCCACGTAACGTAAGAGAGCGCGTAGCCAAAGCTGAGTGCACTAAGCCCGAGCCAAGGAAGTGTTAGGCCAGTCAGTACAACCCATGCCGTAGCCTGCGCGAGGACCGCGACTAGATGACCACCCTTGTAACCCTGCGCAAAAAGGCTCACTCCGAAGGACCACCCGAGCACCCTGGCGTAATCGCCGAACGCCTGGACCGGGACGTAGTCGGCGGCCTTGATAAAGGAGGATGAATAGAAGATGTGCACCAGCACGACCCGAAGGGAGATGATCGCAACCATTGCGGGAACCATAAGGAATAGGTTTGCTCGCAGAGCGGAATTGATGAGGCTGCGCAGCCGCTGGTTGTCGGTCTCAGCGGCGATGCGGGGGAACACATAGGCTCCCATCCACGTCATGAACACTGTGATGTACTGGTTGGATAGACCGTAGACCACCTGGTAGAGACCGTTGGCCGCGGCCCCCAATTGATGCACAGCCAGCGTCCTGACGGCCAGGACGGACGCATAAATGCCAATTCCGCCTACAAGCATCACGGCGCCATAGCCAAGAAGCTCGCGCGATGTCACGGCAGATAAGAGCTGACCTCGTATCCGCCATTGTCGAGTCCCATAGGCTCGCCAGAGGGCGGCCGTGAAGATCACTGCCTGAAGGACGCCCCCTACCAGGACTGACGCGGCTGCCCCATTTAGCCCGTAAAGAAGGGTCGCTGGTACTAAGAAAACCAGGGTGAGCAGGGCCGTGGCGACGTTTGCCACCGTCAGGCGTCGGACGTCGGCCAGGCCCTGTAGGACATAACTGAGTACGCCGGACGCCGTGGAGAGCGGGAACGAGGCGACGACGAGCAGCAGGGCGAAGGCATACCGCTCTGACCCTGTCAAATAAGCCGAAATCTCCGGGGCGATTGGGGCGATCAGGGCTGCCCCGACAAGTCCTGAAGCAACGGCAATTAGCGTCGAACTACCAACTATTACGTTGACCCGCACGTTGTCGCGCGAGGCCTCGGCGATCATCTTGGCAACGCCGGTTGTGAGCCCCAGCGGCAAGATCGTAAGGAGCAGCGCCGAGAAGTTCAGTAGCTGGGAGAGGACGCCTACTTGCTCAGGGCCAAGGGCGACTGCGAGGATTTTTGCCGAGACCACAGCGCGCACCAAGCCTGCAATCGAGGAGACACTGAGTATGCCCGCCGAACGAGTGAATTGAACCAAACCGAACCGCCAAGAATCGTCCGGACCGTCGACGCTCCCATGCCCAATTGCGGTGCCATTACTCGTGCGGTTGGAGGGAGTCACAAGCGACGCTGCGCTATTACGCCGACTCCCATGCTGTAGCCGAACGCAAGTTGCACTCGTTGGAAAATAATTGGAGGCAGTAACGCCTCGGCCGCGCGTCGCATGGAGGTCGGCACCGAGCCAGTCGTATAGACCCGGTCCACTATTAAATCCGCTTGGCGCACCCGCCTAATGAACTGGCTCGGTGCGTATAGCCGAGCGTCTGCCAAGACCTCGGGCACACCAGCTATTCGGCGCGTGTGTTTGGTTGGGACCTCGACCTGAACTATCGGCGCACAGCGCGCATGCTCGCGCAAAAGATCGACGGTGTGCTCTCCGTGCCAATGCTCCACTAGGCCAGCCGAGAAGGCAACATCGAATCGACCGTGGTACTCGGAGAGGTCGAAGGCATCGCCCAGTCGAACGTCAAGCGCCACGCCAAAGCGACGGGCATTGACGGCGGCCATTTTGAGCGCAGTCTCGTCTGTATCGAGGCTGGTCACCAGATACCCATAGCCCGCGAACAAAATGTCGACCATTCCGACGGAGCAGCCAATCGACAGCACCTTCGCTGGCGGCGGGCGGCACTCCAGCAATTGAGCCAAGCTCGGGATGTGGCTCATCCAGGCGTTGTAAGCAATCCGGACCAGCCCGGCGCTGCTCGTCAGTTCGGCATATCGCGTCCAGCGCGAGGGGTCGTCTTTCATGCACCGGTCCTGCCCGACTTGGGCCGGCGTGCGAGGAGCACGATGTCAGGCGCGCTTCCGGTCTGCTCTTCTGCCCAGTAAAGCACGGCCTTGGCCGCGGCGCCGAACGGGAAGCGACTTGCGCGGCCACGCAGACGTCGCACTGTGGTGCAACGCAGCACCTCGAAACCTGCTTGCCGCGCAGCTCGTCGGAGTCCGATAGGCGAGAAAAATTCGAGGTGGTAAGTCGCTGGCGGAGCGGGTCCCTCCGAAGTGCCAAATATCCAGCCGAACACGCGGTCGCTCATTGGGTAACGCAACTCCTGCGGCACCTCGATGCTCAGCAGTCCGCCCGGACGGAGGACCTGATACGCCGCCTCTAGGGTAGTGGCCGGGCGGAGCGTGTGCTCAAGGACATGATTGGCGTGCACGACATCGAGAGATCCCTTCTCGATTGGCGCCTCCTCGAGCGCGCAAGCATGCACATTGACGCCATAGCGCAGGCGCGCCTGCTCGGCGGCCCATGCGGAGGGATCAACCCCGATCGCGTTCCAGCCCGCACGGCTTGCATGGCCGACGAAATGACCAACACCACACCCGACATCGACGATGCGGCCTGGCCTCCCGACGATGGATGTAAGCTCGGACAACCGCTGGACAAGCGCGGGCGACACCGCATCATTGCCTCCTGACAGGCCGTAGCTCCGTTCAAATTCCTCGTAGTAGGGGCGATCGTAGAGACGATCCAGTTCCTCCTGCGTGGGGCGGGGTACGACCTGAACGGTTGCGCATCCGCGGCACTTGATGAGGCTGCCGCCTGTGATCGGCCGCGGACAGCGCAACTTGGCAATGTCATTGCCCAGCGGCTGGCCACAGGCTACGCATCGCTCAGCCGCAAGCATATTTATTAAGGCTCATCGGGCTCATTGGTGATTGGAAGGGAAGCATCTGCTGCGCTCGAGTATCGTTGGCCCAGGTCAGTAGATGGGGGCTCGCCAAGGCATGTGGATCTGGCGCTCGCCGATAAACTGCGTTTGCAGCTGAGCTGCTGATAGAGAGCTTCGGTTGCGCTTACCATGCGGCGCACTCCAAGCCGTTTGGCAACCCTGAATCTGGCAGCGGTGCCCATTCTTCGGCGCCCTTCGGGGTCGGCAGCCATGCGTCGAATCCCATCTGCGAGCGCCTCAGCATTGCCTGGCATGATCAGAATGCCGGTGACGCCATCTTCGACAAGCTCTCGTGTGCCTCCGGCGTCCGTTGCAACAACCGGAACGGCGTTTGCCATCGACTCCATGATCGCGTTCGGGAACCCTTCCTCTGTCGACGCTAGGACGGTGAAGTCGAAGGCCCGAACCAGCGTCGCGGCGTTGGAATAGCGTCCGGCGAAGACCACTCGGCTGGCGAGGCCCAGGCGCCTCGCCTGGGCTTCGAGGGCCTGCCGTTCGGGGCCGTCGCCGATCAATACGATTCCCAGGCCAGGAAAGTCGCTTACTACCTGGGTTAGCGCTTCGAGAAGCGTTGCGTGGCCCTTGTACGCGATCAAGTTCGCGATGACGCCGACAAGGATGGTAGTGCCCGGCGGCCGCCACCGATCAGGTAGTCGTGGCACCGGCTGATCGGCGGGGGGCAATTCGATTCCGTTGTAGACGACGGCTGTTCGGGCACGATCCACTCCCTCACGCTCGATCGCGTAGTTTCGGACCGACTCCGAGTTGCATAGGTGGAGGTCGATCACTCGGTTGGCGAACTTGGCGAGCCAGCGCCAACGACGGTAGGGATAGATGTGATAGGACGTGAGGCCGCGCCGGGCTGCGATGATCACGGGCACGCGGAAGAGCCAAGCGGCGACGCCACCCAGCACGTATGCCGTCGGCAGGTATGCGTGCAGTATGTCGGGCCGCTGTCGCCGAAGTTCGCGCAGAATCACCCGAAGGATGCGGATGGCGAGGAGCACTCGCGAGCGATCCCGGCCATGCCGAATGCTATGAATGCTCGCACTCGAAACCGGAACGTCCGCGGCGAGGTCCATCTCCAGGGGTCCACCGCCGTAAAGGCAGAGAACCGACGGCTGAAAGCGTGTCCGGTCGAGTGCGTTTACCAGCCGGACGAGCTGGGTCTCAGCGCCTCCGATATCGAGGCTGCCGATGAGAAACGTAATCCTTAGTCGGCGCGCGGGAGTCTCTGCCGCCATTTTCGTCGTCAGACCTGACCCAATACGTCATTCGATTGAGTAGCTGTGGACCAGCCACGTGCAGGAGCAACGGAGCACACCCGCGTGGTCGTGGCCCTTGGGTCGCAATCGAAAGTTCTCAATTGACGACCAAGGTTAAACCAATGTGTGTGGTCCGACGGCCAGGACCCGGCCTGGAGAGGCCCGGCCGCCTTGACCTAGGCGCCGGCGGAAAACTTAGGCTTGCTCGGTGGTCCTGGTCATAGTTTCGGCCGGAAGTGATTAACCGCCTCGCCATGCGCCGTTCAAGATGGGGCCGCTTGCCGATGAGCCGGAGGCGACGGTGTCGTTTCCACGCAGCCGATTGAGGCCGGACTGCCGGAAGGCCCCAGCCTTAGGCCTATGTCTTGAAGGCCTCCCTCGCTGATCGCCTCATTTGTCCCTGTTGCCGTTGCCGGATCTCGCTCACGGCAGACACGGAACTGTCCACAGAGGTCCCCTGGAAGATTTAACTGCACCAACGGTCACTCGTTCCCTGTTATCGACGGCGTCCCAAGATTCGTTGAGACCGAACTTTATGCAAGTAACTTCGGATTTGGTGGACGCGCTATAGCAGAACTCAACTTGACAGATAGACCAGCACGGAGTCTGAGGACCGGCTTCCGGATCACGACAGCTTTCGCGCCCTATGACTATGGGCGCGCTATCCGCCGGCGAATGGGATTGGAGTTGACCCGGTTTGGTGGACACCCTGACGCTTGGGACAACGAGTCCCCCGACCACGGTCGCTTTCCAGCGAGAGGCGACGTCAGAGAAGCGGCCCATACCGCACCCGTTGGGTGCGCTGGTGGCGGTTCCACTCGAAGCCGAAGCTTCCCGCATAGAGCTGGCTGTCGACAAAGCGCGGAATCGCGTTGACGATCGGGTAGCGATGACCCCCTGTGCAGCGGAGCGCCCCGGCTACGATGTCCCCCTCGCGTTCCTCGACGTCCTCGAGCGCTAGTGGCGCTGCGCATGGGTGGCAGACGAGCATGGTGGCAAGGGCGGGCTTCAGCAGCGTCTCCTAGGCTCAACTCGACGTTGCGAGAATGAAATCGGTCTTCCGAGCGGCCGGCCTATTTTGCCCGACAAGGAGTCTTGAGCGGGCAATCGCGAACGGGGTCGCCATCTTGTCGCTATGGT
>Ga0070730_10002632_pt1 | contig 16259 bp, 11 predicted proteins | sample Coa_R1_3_FD_66447 | JGI IMG/M metagenome (GOLD analysis project Ga0070730, IMG submission 66447) | Surface soil microbial communities from Centralia Pennsylvania, which are recovering from an underground coalmine fire - Coalmine... | ecosystem: Environmental > Terrestrial > Soil > Unclassified ...
GGTCACACTCTGGCCCTGGATCAGGCTCTGCCGGTCGGCGGACACATCTGGCAACTGCTGCACCCAGGCCGGCAGATATTCGCCCACCGTCGTGGTCCCGATAAAGTCGGGCGGCACCTCGAAGCCGGCCAAATCCGCCAGGCCCGGATTGGCCGGCAGCGTTTCGCGCGGCGGGGTGGCGAAGGGGAGGCCCGAGGCGATTAAAACGACCAGGGAAACGGTCAACAAGACGAAAGGCGAAAGACGAAGGACGAAGCGTTCACTCATTCGTCCTTCGTCGTCCGTCTTTCGTCTGATTTGACCTACTGGCCCCCTATCTGAGAAGAGCGCCCCCGCCGCCAACGCGACGAATAACGAGACCGGCCCCAGCAGCCGCCACGGAAATAGCGTGAGTTGGAGCAGCGGCACCGCGTCCCATAGGGGTTTGGCCAGCGGATGTATGAGCAATGTGCCCGCCAGGGCCGCGCCACCAAAAAAGAGCAGCGACCCGCCCGCCTGGCTGCTGCCTCGCGGGCGGGTGCGCGGCCATAGCCAGCGCGCCGCGCCGAGCCCGGCCAGCACCAGGGCCGCCAGCGGCAGGGAGTGCACCACCGGCGGGTTCAGCAGATCGGCGTCCACCGGCAGGCGCGGCAGGGCCAACAGTTGATCGAGGCCCAGAAAGTTGTTGGCATAGTTCATCGGCCCATTGCCGGTGCCGCGAGCGGTTTGCACAAAGCGTGCTTCGGTCAACGCTGGCAGCCAAAAGAAGGCCGATAGGGCCAGGGCCATAATAAAAGGCAAAACAAGTAATTGGAAAGTGGTGGGGAGTAATTGGTCATTGGTAATTGGCAATTTCGTTTTTCCAGTTACTTTTTGCCAATTGCCAATTACTAATTGCCAATTACCAATGACCATTTCCCACCCAGCATACAGGCCGACAATTGGCATAGCCTGGAGCAGCACGCCGTGGTGGGCAAAGATAGCGGCGGCCAGCGCCAGGCCGGCCCAGGCGGCGGCTTGCCGGTCGCCGTGCACGGCCCGGCGCAGAAAGAGCAGCGCCAGCGGCAGCAAAGCCAGCGCCAGCGACTCGGGCAGCGAGCCGCGGATGTAGTTGTCGTAAAGCAAATACGGGCTATACAAATAGGCGACGCCGGCCACCAGGCCGGACGTCTCGCCAAAGTGTTCGCGGCCCAGCCGGTAGGCAAACCAGCCACTGGCCAGCAGCGCTAGGGCGCCGGCCAGGTTATAAGCCCCCAGCAGGGTAAGGCCGGCGAGATGCAGGCCCTCCACCAGGTAATGCGCTTCGTAGGGAAAGAAATCGAAGATCGGGTAGCCATAATCCCACACCAGGTGGGGCGCCCAGCGGGGAAAAAACACCCCGGCTCGCACCAACTGATCGAGCTCAACAGCCCGGTACACATGGGTCAGGGCATCGTTGGTGCGCGGTATGCCGGCCAGCGCCGACGGCCACAGAGCCGGCAGGGCCAAGAGCAGGACCAGCGCATAGGGTTTGAGGCGGCGCCAAAGGGCGGGCACGAGCGAGGATTATACCTTGCGTGCCGATGCCCTTAACCCCGGGGCCCAGTTTGTCACGTAGTGGTAACTTGCCAGCCCAACCCATCAAGTGTAAATTGTTAAGAAGAGGTTAGCTTGGAAAGTACGCTAAAAGCACGGGCGGACGCGCCTGAAAACCCGTCTGGAGCTGTCACCCCGCGCTTTCGCCTGCCCGATGAGTGGTCTGGCAGGGGGGCCTGCCCGGTGTGCCGCACCCCAGGCCGGCTTAGCGTCCAGCACCAGGATGTGACCCCAGACCGCATGGTTTGCGGGGCCTGCAGCACGGCTTTTGAAGTGGAAACCGCCGGCACGCGCATCCGCCTGGCAGCAGCGCCCCCGGCGCTGGCCGGCCGCACGCCCAGCCTGCTCGGCGTTTGGCTCACCCCGGCCGAGCTGGGCTTGCTGGTTGAGCAGGCCACGCCGGCGACCCCAGGCTCACCTTTTGAGCCGCTTTCGGCCGCGCTCGCAGCCGGCAGTGAGCAGTCGGCGCCGGCCGCGGCCGCTGAGACCGTGCCCAGACTAAACAGCGCCGCGAAGGCCGCCACTGCGCCGCGGGCGGCCAACACTGCCGCGCTGGCACCGGCCGAGCCCGAGCCGGGCACCGAAGATTGGTTCGCATCCCTGGCGGCTTTGATCGGCGGCCAATCGCCGATCCAGCCCCCACCCAACGAGGTGCTGGCCGATGAGCTGGAACGCGCCCTGTTGGGCCGGCCCGAAAACGGGACGAATGGTGCGTCAGCGACGGACCCGCCCATCGCCGTCGTCGGCAGTGGCATCCTGCCAACAGCGCCGGAGCCAGAGGGCGGGCCCGAGCCCGAACCCGACCCCGCACCCATTGCGTCTGCGCCGGTCAAGCCTGCCGCGCCGAAATCGGCCGATGTGGTTTTGGCCGAAGCCATCGCCGAGCGGGCTGCCGCGCAGGCCCGAACAACCGCTGCTACAGACGCTGAAAGGGTGAGCGCGCCTGTGCCGGGGCCAGCCCCCGTCGTTCCGGCTCCTCCAATGGCCGAAAGACTGGCTGCGCCTGTGCCGGCGCCAACCCCGCCGCCCGGCGTGGCGCCCAAAGTCGAGCGGGCTGCACTGGCTGCCAGCACGCCCTCGGCCAACCCTGGCCCAGCTCTCGCGCCGGCGGGCGTCAGGGCCCGGGCGGCCGCCGTCGCCGAACCCGCCCCAGCCGCGGCTTCGCGGCGGGAGCTGGCCGAGCGCGCCTGGATGCTGCACGAGATGGGCAATTCTTTGGCTTCTATTCAGGGCGCGCTTGAAAGCTCGGGTGGCACGCCCGACGACGTCAGCGTCATCATGGCCAAGCTGAACGTGCTCGAGCAAGCGCGCCGCGAGCGCTTCAGCCGCACCGTGCGCCAGGGGCTGTTTGCCGCGGTGTTGGTCATTGGCGTCCTGCTGGTCGTCGCCATTGTGCTGGGCAGCCTAAGGCCATCGGTGGCAGCCACCGGCCGCGCCACGGTGGCGGCCTCTGGCTCACCCAGCAATGGCACACCCGGCCCAACCGGCACCGGCCCAAGCGGCACTCAGCCCGCGCCCGAGGCCACCCTGGCCTACAATGCGATCATCGCGCTCCTCAATCAGATGCTGCCGGGCGATGAGAAAATCGCCAACGGGCCATCGCCCACGTCCGCGCCAACGTCGGCGGTGCTCGGGGTGCTGTTTTCAGCCCCGGCCACCCCCACCCTCTCAGCGGAAGACCTGGCTACTGAAGCCGCCCGCAAGGCCGGGCTGCCGTCCTGGGTGGCGACCCTGGTGCCGAATGGGCTCGTGGTTCTGGGCGTGCCGACCCCTAGCTTCGACAACGCTGGCCCGCCCAACAGCCCTTGCCCCGCCAGCGCCGACCAGGCTGCGGCCCTCTTTGGCGGGCCGGCGAGCGCGTGGTCATATAACCACGATCAGCAAGGCTGGATCTTCATCCTGGCCGATAAACCTACCAGCATCCGTATCCCGGCCAACATGACGGCCGGCTATCTGGTCATTGGCCAGAGCCTCCAGATGCGATCGGTGGCGGGGCCGGTGACCCTGCACAACATCAACTTCGTCGCCGTGAGCTGCCAATAGCGATTTGACGGCGACCCAATGACATTCGGCGCAGCAGCGCCGCGCCGAATGTCGTTGGGTCGATTCCCCTTAATAACCTCATGGTAGTGGTAAAATCGGATCAGACTCGATTGGACTGCGGTGTTCGCCTTGCGCAGGGGCAAGGCGGCCGGGAGGCTTAGCATGGATGATCAGAAACAAATTGGAACCGTAGCGTTGAAGCGCGGCCTGGCGCAAATGTTAAAGGGCGGCGTGATTATGGACGTGGTCGATGCCGATCAGGCCCGCATTGCCGAAGATGCCGGCGCCTGCGCCGTGATGGCGCTCGAGCGCGTGCCGGCCGACATTCGCGCCGATGGCGGCGTGGCCCGCATGAGCGACCCGGAAGTGATCCTGGCGATTATGGACGCGGTCTCTATCCCCGTGATGGCCAAGTGCCGCATCGGCCACTTTGTCGAAGCGCAGATCCTGGAGGCGCTTGGCATTGATTACATCGACGAGTCGGAAGTGCTAACGCCGGCCGACGAGCAGAACCACGTGGACAAGCATGATTTTAAGGTGCCGTTCGTGTGTGGCTGCCGCAACCTGGGTGAGGCGCTGCGGCGCATCGGCGAGGGCGCGGCCATGATCCGCACCAAAGGTGAAGCCGGCACGGGCGATGTGGTGGAAGCGGTGCGCCATGCGCGCTCGGTGCTGGGCGACATTCGGCGCCTGACGAGCATGGAAGACAGCGAGCTGATGAGCTTTGCCAAGGAGATTGGCGCGCCATACGAGCTGGTGCGCGAGACCAAGACCCTGGGCCGCCTGCCGGTGGTGAATTTTGCCGCCGGCGGCCTGGCCACCCCGGCCGATGCCGCGCTGATGATGCAATTGGGCGTGGACGGCGTCTTCGTGGGTTCGGGCATCTTCAAGTCTGGCGACCCGGCCCGCCGCGCCAAGGCCATCGTGCAGGCCACCACCCATTTCCGCGACGCCCACCTGCTGGCCGACGTCAGCCGCAATTTGGGCGAGCCGATGGTGGGGCGGTCGGCGGCCTCGTTGCCCCAAGAGGAATTACTGGCAGTACGGGGCTGGTAAACGAGTCATTGGTAATTCGTAATATGAAAATTGGAGTGCTTGCTCTTCAGGGTGACTTTGCCGAGCATGTGGTCGTATTGAAGCGGCTGGGGGTAGACGGGCTGGAGGTGCGCCTGCCGGGGCAGTTGGACGGCCTGGATGGGTTGATCATCCCCGGCGGCGAGTCGACCACCATCGGCAAACTGGCCGTGCTCTATGGACTTATCGAGCCCATCCGAGCGCTGGCGGCCGCGAAGCCAGTGTGGGGCACCTGCGCCGGGGCCATCTTTCTTTCGCGCGATGCGCGCCGCGAGCAGCCCCTGCTGGGCCTGATGGACATCCGCGTCGAGCGCAATGCCTTTGGCCGCCAGGTGGATAGCTTTGAGACCGAGCTCGAAGTTCCGGCGCTGGCCGAGCTGGAAGCCCAGCCGGCGCCGGCCGGCAATGGCCACGCGCCTGAGCCGCAGCCGCGCCCGTTTCACGCCGTGTTTATTCGCGCGCCGCTCATCGAACAGGTGGGGCCGGGGGTGGAAGTGCTCGCGCGTCTGGCCGACGGGCGGATCGTCGCCGCGCGTCAGGGCCATCTGCTGGCCACCAGCTTCCACCCCGAATTGACGCCCGACGACCGATTTCACCGGCTGTTTCTCAGCCTGGCCCAACCTTAGCGCACACGCTCGTTGCCAGCATAGCAGCGCTCGCCATGCTCACTTCGTCCACCCTGACTGTCTACCCTGCGTGGTCATGCCGCGCGCACGCGTTGCGTGTTGCGATGCCATGACATTTTGCTCAAATAGGAAACGCGTTGCGTTTCACCCTGAGCGCGGCCGCAATCGTTTGCTAATACGGCCCCGCAGGTGCGCGACTGCGTAGCGCCCCTTTGGGCATGGGCCTCTCGGCTCGGCCTGCCGAGATCATGGCATGAGCAGCGCGGCCGCAATCGCCTGATCGAACACGTCCGGTGGCGCGCGACACTTTCCCCCGTGTGGGGGGCTCCCGGTCGGGTACTAATGATATTTGCTTCTTGAAGACGCTCTAACGCTGCGTCATCTTTGAGGATCGTCATGTATGGCTATTCAACTGAAACGGCCGGCTGAGGTAGAAGGTCTGCGCGAAGCGGGGCGTATCGTCGCCGGCGCCTTCGACATGCTGCGCGGGCAGGTGCGCCCGGGCGTCAGCCTGCGCGAGCTCGATGAGCGCGTGACCGATTTCCTGGCCCAGCAGGGCGCCGAGCCGCTCTATAAGGGCTATCGCGGCCGGCCCGCCTCGCACCCGCCCTTCCCAGGCGTCATCTGCGCCTCGGTCAACAGCGAGATTTGCCACGGCCTGCCCGACGCGCGCGTGCTGCGGGCGGGCGACATTGTCGGCATCGATATCGGCCTGAAGTACAAGGGCTGGTGCGGCGATTCGTGCGTCACGTATGCCGTGGGCATTCCGGCCCCCGGCGCCGACCGCCTGCTGGCCGCCGCCGAAGCCGCTATGTGGCAGGGCGTGAAGGCTGCCCAGGCCGGAAGCCATCTCTCGGATATCGGCGCTGCCATCCAGACCTACGCCGAGGCCCAGGGCTACAGCGTGGTCTACGATTGGGGCGGGCACGGCATTGGCAAGGCGCTGCACGAAGACCCATCGGTGCCACACCGCGGGCCGGGCGGGCAGGGGCCGGTGCTGCGGCCGGGCATGGTATTCACGGTCGAGCCCATGATCAACGCCGGCAGCCCCGAGTGGCTGATGCTGCGCGACGGCTGGACGGTGGTCACCCGCGACGGGCAGCTCTCGGCCCAGTTCGAGCACACTATCGCCATCACCCCCGATGGACCGCAGGTGCTTTCGACCCTATGACGGCCCCGGCAACCGAGTTTGAAGTCACCAACGTCGTTCGAGGCGACCGGCGCTCCGCGCCGCGTTGGGTGCTGTCGCACGTCCGGCGCCAGCATTGGCCGCTGTTCTGGCTGTTCTCCGGCGCCTTCACCAATGCTGCTTTCGCCGCGGCCATCCCCATCCTGATCGGCGTGGCCTTCAAGGCCATCCTGCAGTCGCCGCCCAATTACAACGGCCTGGTCTTTGCCGCGGTCTGGCTGGTGATCACCCAGGTGGTGCGGGCCGGCTGGCAGATGGGCCGCAACTTTGGCTCGGAGATGATCGGCCAGCGGTTGGAGCGCGATGCGCGGGCCGAGCTGTATGCCAGCCTGCTGGGCAAGAGCATGACCTTTCACAGCCTGCGGCCGGTGGGCGAGATCATGGCCCGCGCCACCAACGACGTGCACGAGCTGAACCTGATGCTCAACCCGGGGGTCAACCTGATCGTCGGCTCGGGCATGTTCCTGCTGATCCCGCTGCTGGTCGCGCCCACCATCCATCCCTCGCTGCTGATCGTGCCGATCTTTTTCGTCATCGGCTATTACTGGGCGGTGCGGCGGCTGCTGGGCCAGCTGAGCCCGGTGACCGAGGCGGCCCGCGAGCACTTCGGCATCATGAACGCCGGGCTGGAAGAATCGATTGAAGGCATCGAGACGGTGAAGGGCGCGGCGCGCGAGGTGGCCGAGGTGGACCGCTTTGAGCAAAACGCCGCCAGCTATCGCGATGCGTACATTCGCCAAGGCCAGACCGAAGCGCGCTCGCTCACATTGGTGCTGCTGCCCATCGCCATCACGGTGGCCTTTGGGCAGGCCCTGTGGCTGTATCTGCACGGCGCCATCGACGTCAGCCAGATTGTCAGCTACAACTCCCTCATCTGGCTGTATGGGTTCCCGTCGTTTGTGTCGGTGGCGGCGTTCTCGCAGGTGTCGCTGGGGCTGGCCGGGGCGCGGCGCATCCTGGACCTGATCAACGCCGAGACCGAGATGGACCACAATCCGCGCGGGCGCATCGCGCCGATCAAGGGCGCCATCACCTTCGACAACGTGTGCTTTGCCTACGGTGATTCGCCCAACAAGCCCGTGCTGGACGAGATCAGCTTCAGCGTGCGGCCGGGGCAGACGGTGGCCATCGTGGGTCAGACCGGCGCCGGCAAGACCAGCCTGGTGCGGCTGGTCAGCCGCATTTACGACGTCAGCGCCGGGCGGGTGCTGGTGGATGGGGTAGACGTGCGCGAGTGGAACATGGCCGCGCTGCGCCAACAAATCTCCATCATCGAGCAAGACCTGTTCCTGTTCTCACGCAGCATTTCGGAAAACATCGCCTTTGGCCGGCCGGAGGCCACCCAGGCCGAAGTGGAGGCCGCCGCCCGCGCCGCCCAGGCGCACGACTTTATCCTGGCCTTCAAGGATGGCTATGAAACCGTGATCGGCGAGCGCGGCGTCACCCTCTCAGGCGGCCAGCGCCAGCGGCTGGCTCTGGCGCGGGCGTTCATCACCAACCCGCGCATCCTGGTGCTGGACGACTCGACCAGCGCCATCGACAGCGCCACCGAGGATGAGATCCAGAAAGCCATCTTTCGCGCCGCCGAGGGTCGCACCACGCTGCTGATCACGCATCGCCTGTCGCAAATTCGCTGGGCGGACCAGATCGTCGTCCTGCGCAAAGGCCGCGTGGCCGCCGTGGGCAGCCACGACGACCTGCTCCAAACATCAGAGGCCTACCGGAGAATATTCGCCAGGCGGTAAAGAGTCGCTTTTTATCTTATGGGCTTTTTCGGCAACCTCGACCCCGAACAATACGACCGCCAATACGCGGACGGCCAGCTTCTCAAGCGGATGGCGAGCTATTTCGTCCCCTTCCGCCGCGACATCTGGATCATTGGCGGCGGTCTGGCCGTGGCCGGCGCGCTGGACGTTATTTTCCCGGTCACCATCGCCAGCGTGCTCAATACGCTGTCCCACAATCCCAACCTGACGCTGTTGGCCGGGCTGGTAGGGCTCGTACTGGCCACTGGCCTGGTGTCATGGGGCGTCAACTATCAGCGCCGCAAGCTGACCGCGCGCGTGTTGGGCAACGTGGTCTACGCCATGCGCCGCGACGCCTTCCGGGCCACCGTGGCGCACGACCTGTCGTTTTACGACGAGTTCAGCTCGGGCCGCATCGTCAGCCGCATCACGGCCGATACCCAGGAGTTTGCCCAGGTGACAGCGGTGGTGGTCGACACGTTCAGCCAGATCATGACCGTGATCTTGCTGGCGATTATTTTGTTCAACGTGGAATGGCGGCTGACCCTGGCGCTGCTGGCCATGACCCCGGTGGTGCTGGGCGTGGCGTCGTCGTTCCGGCGGCTGGCGCGCTACGTCACCCGCCAGGGCAACCGCGCCATGGCCAATGTCAATGCGTCCATCCAGGAAACCGTCTCGGGTATCGCCGTGGCCAAGAACTTCCGCCAGGAGAAAGCGGTCTACGAGCGCTTTATCACCGTTAACAAGCAGGCCTACACGATCAACCTGCGCCGCGGCTTTGTGCTGGCGAATGTCTTTCCGGCGCTGAACATCATATCCGGCGTCGGCTCGGCGGCGCTCACCTACCTGGGCGGGCTGGCGGCTGGGGCGGGAGTGATCAGCGCCGGCTCGTGGTATTTGTTCCTGCTGAGCACCGACCGCTTCTTTTTTCCGTTCACCAACCTGGCCTCCTTCTGGAGCCAGGTGCAGGCCGGCCTATCCGCCACCGAGCGCGTGTTCGCGCTGATCGACGCCGAGGCGGTGGTGCAGCAGGTGCGCCAGGACCCGGTGCCGCCGCTCAAGGGCGAGATCGAGTTCAAGAAGCTCAACTTCCGCTATTCCAGCCAGGAAGTGGTGCTGACCGACTTTTCCATGCACATCCGCCCGGGCGAGACCGTGGCGCTGGTGGGCCACACCGGCGCCGGCAAAAGCTCGCTGGCTAAGCTCATCGCCCGCTTCTATGAGTTCCAAACCGGCGAGCTGCTCATCGACGGGCGCGATATCCGCACCTTCGACCTGCGCCAGTATCGCCTGCAGTTGGGCATCGTCTCGCAGTCGCCGTTCCTGTTTGCCGGCACGGTGGCCGACAACATCCGCTACGCCAAGCCGGAGACCACCGACGCCGAGATCGAAGCGCTGGGCCGGCAGATTGGCAAGGGGGAATGGATCGACACCCTGCCGGAGGGCCTGGCCACCGACGTAGGCGAGCGCGGGGCGCGCCTGTCGATGGGGCAGCGCCAACTGGTGGCTCTGATGCGGGTGCTGGTGGAGCGGCCGGCTATCTTCATCCTGGATGAGGCCACCGCCAGCGTGGACCCGTTCACCGAGGAGCAGATCCAGGAAGCGCTGGACCTGATTCTGAAGCACAGCACGGCCATCATCATCGCCCACCGACTGTCGACCGTGCGCAGCGCCGACCGCATCATCGTGCTGCGCAAGGGGCAGATCATCGAGGAGGGCGACCACGACAGCCTGCTGGCCCACGGCGGGCACTATGCCGAGCTGTATAACACCTACTTCCGGCACCAATCGCTGGAGCAGATCAACGAGTATGGCAAGATGCGCGGGGCCGTGGCGGCTGATTGAGCGCAAGGTCTCGGGCTTAAGGCTTAAACACGAAGACGCGAAGACACAAAGGAAAGCAAGAAAAGAAGGAAAGAAGGAAAGGTTGGGCGCCTGTTTTCACGCTAAGTGTGGCCAAGCTTCGGCAAGTATGCGCTAGCGGCACGAGATGTTTTCCCTTGGTGTAGCAGTGATGCTGAGTGTACCGCCCGCGCGCCGCACATTTGGGCGATGAGACCTTTGGTTCTTGTTGCGCGATTTTTCACCCTGAGCGCGGCCGCAATCGCGCAATAACATGGGCCGGCATCCGCGAAGGGCCTCCCGGCCGATTGAAACGGTAACATGTCGCCAGTAGCGCGCCTGTCCGCGCACCGCTCACCCACCCACACGCCCGTACCTTCACACGTCTTCGCTCATGACTAAACGCGTCGCCGTCATCGGCGCCGGCCTGTGCGGGCTGGCCGCCATCCGCTGCCTGCTGGAAGCCGGCCTGGAGCCGGTGTGCTTCGAGCGCACCAGCGGGGTGGGCGGGCTGTGGAACTTCGACGAGGACCTGCCGGACGGCGGCACCGTGGGCTACCGCTCGCTGCACACCAACACCTCCAAGCTTGTCACCGCCTTCTCCGATTACCCCATCCCCGACGACTATCCGGATTACCCTTCGCGGCAGCAATTCCTGGATTACCTGCGCGGGTATGCCGAGCACTTCAACCTGCTGCCTTATATCCGTTTTGCCACCCAGGTGGAGTCGGTGCAGCCGGACACGAGCGGCCAGGGCTGGTGTGTGAGCACGCGGCCCGCGGCTGGCGGCGCGGCCACAGAGGCACGCTTCGAGGCGGTAATGATCTGTACCGGCTTCAACAGCAAGCCCTACACGCCACCCTTCGCCGGCACTGAGAGTTTTCGCGGCCGCATCCTTCACAGCGCCGCTTACAAAGGGCCGGAAGCGTTTGCCGGGCAGCGCGTGGTAGTGGTGGGCGCCAGCAGCAGCGCCTCGGACGTGGCGGTGGAGGTGAGCAAGGCCGCGCCGGGCCTGCTGCTCTCGATCCGGCATCCCACCTGGATCACGCCGCGGGTCATCGATGGGCGCCCGGCTGACCTGCGCGTGAGCCGCTTTGCCCTGCGGCTGCCCGCCAAATGGCGCGAGCGGTCGATGGAGCGGCTGATCCGCGAGGAATACCAGCGTCGGGGCCTGGAGCCAGAAAAGTACCTGCCGCTGCCGCCTTTCGACCCCAAGAGCATCCGGCTGACCCCCGGGCAGGAGCTGCTGCAGCAACTGCAAGCCGGCGCTATCGTGGCCCGGCCAGCCATCGAGCGGCTGGACGGCGGCGAGGTGGTGTTTGTGGACGGCCGGCGCGACCCGGCAGACGTGATCATCGCCGGGACGGGCTATCACATCAACCTGCCGTTTGTGGCGATGGACGTGGTGCCGGTGATGGGTGACACGATGTGGCTGTACCGGCACGTGTTCCCACCCGACCGGCCCGGGCTGGCGTTTATCGGGTTCTGCACCGTGGGCGCGCCCGTGCCGCCCGCGATCGAAATGCAGTGCCGCTGGGTGGCGACGATCTTCGCCGGGCGGCTGAGCCTGCCGCCGGCGGCGGCCATGCAGGCCAGCATCGAGGAGCGTCGCGCCGAGTGTGCTTCGGGGCTGGCCCAGCCGATGAAGCTCAAGATGCCGGCGTATATGGAAACCCTGGCGCGCGAAGTGGGCGCCTACCCCTCGTTTTGGCGGCATCCCACCCTGCTGCCACAGCTTCTATTTGGGCCGATTATCGGGGCTCATTACCGCCTGGATGGGCCGGGGAAGGCGGAGGTGGCGGTGGAGATGACGAGGCGTGGGAAAAGTCTTAAACGCGAAGACGCTAAGACACGAAGACACAACGGATGATAGACGACGGGCGACGATACTATTTTGCGGTGCAACGCACATAGGGCCCGGGTGCCGGTGGCGCAGCCGGTGTTGATGATGACACGTCCCGGCACGCGCACAAATTCGGCAATATCGGCGGCGGTCAGGGCGGCATGATAGGGTTGGTCTTTCTCAAGATCCGGGTGCAGCTCGGGCAAGAGGATGCCGCGGTCGTCGCCGTGGCAGAGGAAGAAGATATTGGACGAAAGGGATTGGTCGCCGCTGAGCAGATCGACCAAATCCCTTCTCGGGGTGCGGGCGCGATCCCATTGTCAGATGCTGTCCTGGTCGTCCTCGATCAGCAAACCAAAATCCGTCATCAGGCAGGCCACCTGGCCGGCGTCGTCGTAGCCCCAATACGAGGCGTAGACGCCATCTCCAATACCGGACGAAAAGATGGCGCAATTCAAGCCCGAATGGACATCCAGGGTCACCATCGCCCAGTCGCCGGTGGTGACAGTGTTAGCCTGCATGGCTTCGATTAACCGATCCATATAGCTGTCGTACGTGTGGAGGTTGTGCTCAAGCCGGCTGGCCGCCGCGAGGTCCATTATGCTGCCGGTGCCTGAGTCAACGCCGTAGCCAAAGTAATGGCCTGGCCGCAAATCGGTGAGACGCTGGCCCGGCAGCGTGGCCATTTTCCATTCGACCGGCGGCGTTGGCGCGACGCGCAGAATGGCGATGGCAACCCGCGGGTCGGAATGGTCGGCGATCGTCGCCGTGTACAACTCGACCGGGTAAGCGCCAGGCGCTATCGTTTGCTCGAAGGCCCGGGCGCCAGAGAGGGTGAGCGGGTCGCAGGCGACAACCTGGCCACTGGGGAATTCTATGTCTTCAATGATCTGGCGCTCGACCTTGATTTCGCCGAGCCGGCCGGTTAGTGTTGAACCACGTTCAGAAGCAGCGTACAGCCGTGCGGGGTACGGTGGCGCCATGGTGCTGTTTACTCCTGCCCGGTCTGCGCCAGCCAGAGCAGCGCCAGCCAATGGTGGGTGTCGGGCCGGGCCCAGGGGTGATGCTGCCGCACACGCGCCAGCGCCGCTTCGGCAGTTAGCTGTTCCAGCAGGATTAGCGCGGCGCAGCAGACGGTCGTCGAGCGGTTGAAGCCGGCCGAACAATGCACCAGCACGCGCTGCCCCGCCCGCAGACGGTCGACCACCCACTGTGCTTCGGCCTGGATCTCGGCCACGTCCATCCCGCTCTGCCCTTCGCCTTTGCGCGCCCAGCGGTCGCTGGCGGACAATTCAGCTCCGGCGGCCCAGCGGCTGGCCTCATCGCCCAGGTTTAGCACCGCGTCAACGCCCGGCCGTTGGTCACCCTGGTGGTTTTGGCCGCCAACGAACAAGCGGCGCGGCGCGGCCTTGCCGCTCCGCTGGATGGTCACCGGATCGCCGCCATACTGTGTATGTATGCGTGAATGCAAGGGGAAAGTCCGTGCGGGCAGGTGCGGGGCCGGCGCCCAGTCGCGCACCAGGTCAACGGCTTCCGGCTCGCCCACCCGATCTTCCAGCCGGCACCGGCTGAACGAGAACATCAGCTCGGCCGGCTCGAGCGAGCCGTTGAAGACGGCCCATTTGGCCGGCTGGCCGGGGGCGGACCAATACAGCACCCCGCGCAGGCTGCGCGCGCCGTGCTCCAGCGGCACGTCGTCCAGCCGCGCGTACAGGCCCGAGCATTCGAGCCCGTTGACGCCCATAAACCGCAGCCGGCGCGGCACATATTGTCCCTGGAGGTGTTCGTGAATACGCCCGCGTGCGTCGGAAAGGTTTGAGGGCGCCATCAGACGCAGCTCGTCGTAATCCAGGATCAGATCCCGACGTGGGCCGCGCGTTTCGTGCGCAATGCCTCGCAGCCGCGCCGCCGAAAGTGAATTGGCGAAGCGAAAAGACAAAATCCGCAAGTGTTCGGGGCCAGCCGGCATGGCAGGGCGGCGCCTAGAACTTGAAGTGCACGAACACCCGCCCGAAGTTCTTGTCGTCCTTTTCCAGGCGATGGTATTGGGCCTTGATATGCGGCTGGTTGAGAAAGCGCAGCACGTGCTTTTTGAGCTGGCCGCTGCCCTTGCCGGGGATGATCTCCACCAGCGCGATCTTCTTGCGGACGGCTTCCTGGATGATGCGGTTGAGCTCGGCGTCGAGCTGGCCGCTGTTGTTGTAGATATCGTGCAGATCAAGCTTAAGTTTGGCCATATGTGCCCAGGCCTCCCGCGGTGGCGAGCCGTTTGCGGCTAGCGCCTGACCACGGGCAGAAATAGACGGGCCAGGTACTCATCATAGCCAATATCGAAACCCGCCCCGGTTGGACGGGGATCGCCTTCAAAGTCTACGATCTGGCCGGCATCGGTGCCGCTGTTAATGGCCGGCGAGCCGGCACTCAGATGATAGTCGCCGCCGGATGGGTCCACAAACAGAGGGTCGCCCGTCAGATCGTGGGTGCCGGTGACGATATTCCCGGTCGTGTCGGCGCCATTAGCAAAAAACAAGTTGTAGTCTTGGCTGACGCTGTTGCCGAGCTGAGCGATGCCCACCGTGTAGCTGGCAACGATCGTGTCGGTGATCAACACTGTGCCGGTTATGACGGCGATGGCTGCGCCCGCGCCCAGGGTAGGGCTGGCCACCGTGGTCTCAACAATCCGGGTGCGGCCGGGTGAGAATAAGTACATGGCCGCCCCGGTATCCGAGACCGTGTTGCCCGCAAACAGCGAGTTGGCGATCAGCGCGTCGCCGCTGACGTGCCACAGGCCGCCGCCTTGCTCGGCCGCGTTGTCGCGGAATTCAGTGCTCACCACGGTCAGCCCGGTGCCGGCAAACAGGCCGCCGCCGCGGCAGCCAGGGTCGTCGCAGTGGTTGTGGTCAAAGTGCCCGCTGGTGATCACGGCCAGCCCCTGCACATACAGGCCGCCGCCTAGCGAGCCCGAATGATTGCCGTTAAAACGCGTGCCATCAATTTGCAGCAAAGTGGCGGCTACCATGCCGCCCGCGATGCACCCTGGCTGCGTGCATTGATTATTTTCAAAGTCAGCGCCGCTCACCGTGCTGGCGCCCAGCACGTAGGCTCCGCCCCCGCCGGTGCCGGCCTTGTTGTCGATGAACTGCGTTTGGCTCAGCTGGGTGGCGCTCAGCGCGTAGATCCCGCCGCCCACCTGGCCGGAGCTCTCGGCGTCGTTCCCCTGGAACAATCCGCCGGTCATCGTCAGAGGGAAGGTGGCATATAGGCCGGCGCCGCTGCCATCGGTCGTGTTGCTGATGAACAGCGTGTCGGTGAGCACCAGCGGCCCCTCGCTGTGGAGCCCGCCGCCCGCCAGGTTGCTGCCATTAGACTGGAATATGCCGCCTTGGATGCTGAATTGGTCTATGCCAAAGGCCCCGCCGCCCTGGTCGGCGAAGTTATTATGAATGCTAGTATTGACCAGGAAAATCGGAGCTTCGGTGTACAGCCCGCCGCCCTGCAGCGCCAGGTTGTCGTGAAGCTCGGCATTGGTCAGGCGGACGTTTCCGGCCGCATACAGGCCGCCGCCTTGCGAGCCGCTGGCGGTGTTGTTTGCAAATAGGGTACCGGTCACAATGAGGCTGCTGGCCGATAACAATCCGCCGCCAAAACCATTGGCGGCGTTGTCGCGAAACTCGCCGCCCGCAATTTGCAAGGGGGCTCCGGAATAAACTCCCCCACCGGAGTTGGCTGTAGACGAGTTGCTGATCACGCGCACATCCCGCAGCAGCAAATTGCTGCCTGTGTCGGCAAACAGACCGCCGCCAAAGTGGGCAGCCTGGCTGTTGCTTATGATGACGTGCTCGATCAGGGGCTGAGCGTTGCCTTCCACAATAATGGCACCGCCGCAGCCATTCGGGCAAGAGACGCTCGTCAGGTGGCCGCCGGCGAACGTGAGACCAGAGATGACGACATGGCTATCCACGGCCGCCCCCGTCACCGTCAGCACGCGCTGATTACTGAGCGCCTCAAGGATCACCGTAGCGCGATTGACGCCGGTGAGGCTCACGGCCTTGTTGAGAACCAGGCTGGTGATATAGGTGTTGGACTGGATGACGATGGTCTGCCCGGGCGCGGCGCTGTCAATACAGGCCTGGATCGTCAACCCGCACCCCGGAAAGCCGAGGCTCGCGGGCGCCGCTTCCGCCGGCGGAGCCGCTTTGGTGGTTACGGCCAGCAGCAACGCGGCCGCACACAATCCAGACGCGAGCGCCAGACTGCAAAAGCCGAGCCGGCGCGCGGAGCGCGGGAGGAATGAAGTTGTCATGGCGGCCCCTTTCGGAAGGAGGAAATATCGAATGAAAAAG
>Ga0070730_10002635_pt1 | contig 16253 bp, 18 predicted proteins | sample Coa_R1_3_FD_66447 | JGI IMG/M metagenome (GOLD analysis project Ga0070730, IMG submission 66447) | Surface soil microbial communities from Centralia Pennsylvania, which are recovering from an underground coalmine fire - Coalmine... | ecosystem: Environmental > Terrestrial > Soil > Unclassified ...
ACGTGGGACGAGCCGGTTCCACGCGAGCGCGAAGGCTTCGTGCGTCCCGGTGGCGGTATCGCCGCCGGCCCGGGGCTCGACGGCTAGCAGCCGGTCGCGCAATGCCCGCCAGCCGGGACGAGCGACGCCGCTCCTTCGATCGCGTCGCCGAGACCTACGCCGAGGCGCGACCCGGCTACCCGGAGCCGGTCTTCGACGAGATCACGGGGCTGGTCCCGCCGCCGGCCAACGTGCTCGAGATCGGTCCTGGCCCTGGCCAGGCGACGATCTCCCTCGCCGATCGCGGCTACCGCGTCCTTGGCGTGGAGCTCGGGGCCGAGATGGCCCGGGTCGCCAGGCGGCGGCTCGCCGCGTATCCAACAGTCGAGATCGTGCGGGCCGACTTCCACGAGTGGCAGCCCGAGCCGGGGTCGTTCGACGTGGTCTTCGCGGCCAGCGCGTTCCAGTGGATCGAGCCCGCGGTGGCCTATCCCAAGGCCCGCCTGGCCCTGCGACCTGGCGGGTGGCTTGCGCTGGTCTGGAGCCATCCGGTGCGTGGCCGGAACGCGGCGGCGCGCTTCTGGGACGCGAACGAGGAGCACTACCGGCGCACCGCACCGTCGATCGCGCGCGACCCGGCGCGGCCGCGCCCGTTCTCCCCTGACCCGCGCTCGGAGGCTCGCGCAACCGGCCTGTTCGGACCGATGACACGGCACAGCTGGCGCTGGCGGCGCGCGTTCACGACTGACGAGTACCTCGCGCTCATCGGGACGTACTCGGACCACATCACCCTCGCGGCCGATGAGCGATCGGCGCTGAACCGTGGGATGCGCGAGCTGATCGACGGGCAGTTCGGCGGCTGCGTCAGCCGCGAGTTCCAGACCCTGCTGTTCACCGCCCAGCGGCTCGGCCGTTCCTGATCGCCCGCGACTTGCCATCCGGGCCCATGGTCCGCGGTAACGCCCTAACGACGTCCGCGACTTGCCATCCGCGCCCGTGGTGCGCGTTAGGCGAGTCGAAGGGCTCGGTGGCGGCCGGGGACCCGGGATGCCACGCTCGACGCACGCCGGCGCCACCGCGCTGGCCCCGGCCCGAGTCGTTTACCGCGGCTGTCACGCGCGCCTGACAAGTCGACGCGACGGCACGCCGTGCCGCTGTCAGGCCGGGCCGCTGTCAGGCCGGGCCGCTGTCAGGCCGGGCCGCTGCTTCCCGGCTTTTCGAGCGGGACCGCGGCTCGGCACAGCTCGCACTCGCCGGCCGGCCAGGAGGGGATCTCGATCCGGCCCAGCGCATGCATGGGTATCCCGAGGCCGAGCGGCCCGCTCGAGCGGTCGACGATGACGGACGCCGCCATCGGCGCCGGACCGGCGACGCGGATCGCCTCGATCGTCTCGAGGACCGAAGCGCCGGTCGTCAGTATGTCGTCCACGACCACCACCCGCTCCTCGCCCGCCATCGGCCAGCCCCGGCGAAGGGTGCGGCCGGCCGGCGACCCATGGGCGGCGGCCAACGGCTCCGCGAAGATCCCGCGCACCTCGCGCCCAAGGAGCGACGTCAGCTGGCGTGCCACCTCGAAGGCCAGCAGCACGCCGCCGGTCGTCGGACCGACCACCAGGGTCGGGTCGTACCGCGACAGCTCCCCAGCCATGCGACGGCCGAGCTCCGAGGCCACCGAGGGGTACTGGAGGACGAGGAACTTCTCAAGGTAGCGCCCGGAATGGCGGCCGCTCTTCAGCAGGAAGTGCCCCACGCGGAGGGCGCCGGAGCGGGCGAAGAGCTCCTCGACGCTGGCGGCAGCCAGCGCGGATGGGTCGAATGACGGCCCCGCCATCGGGCCGGGAGGCTCGGGCGGCACCTGGCTACTCGTAGACGGCGGAGAAGTCGACGTGCGGGTAGCGCTCGTTGAGGGCGTCGGTGACCCAGGCCAGGACGTCGGCCGGGTCGTAGAAATCGCCGATCACCCTGGCGTCGGTGACGGTCAGGCCGGAGCGGTGCGCCTCGATCGAGTGCGCGGACCCGGCAGGCAGGTCCGCGAGGTCCAGGCTCGTCTCGAACCGGGCATCGGAGCGCAGGACGAGGGTGTCGTCCGGCTCGTCGACGAGGACCAGGTCGCCGGTCCGGCCGAGCACCTCCTCCGCGTTGGCGGTGAACTCGCGGAGCGCCTGGCTCTGCTGGGTGGCGATCTGCGACCGATACGCGTCGGCGAGCTGCCAGAGGCGCTGCGCCGCGATCGTCTCCTGCTGCTGCTCGGGCAGGCCGCGCTGCCAGTCCTCGGTGCCCTCCTCCTCGCCCTCGGCGGCGCGCCGCTCGTCGGCCTCCAGCTCGTCAGCGGGGACGAGGTGGGTCGCGGGGTCGCGCGCGGCCTCGATCAGCCAGGCGAAGATGTCGGCCGGGTTGTAGAGCTCGACGATCTCGGAGATGGCCTCGACCACCTGCTCCTCGTCGTACCACTCGTTGTCGGCCGGATCCTGGTAGGTGAGGCGCGTCGTCCAGGTCTCGTCGGCCGGGTGGTAGACGAGGTGGTCCTGGTCGTCGTCGACGAGGACGATCGAGCCGGCCTCGGTGAGTCGCTGGTGGTTCGCGTTGAGGAAGCGGCGCAGCTGCTCGGTCGCCTCGTAGATGAAGTCGCGGCGCTCGAGCTCGGCCTCGGCGGCGACCTGGCGCACGGCAAGAATCCGCGGCGAGGGCCCGGAGCCTCCGCTCATGGCTTGAACACCAGGTCCGGTCCCATCCGCTCGCGCAGGAAGATGACGAGCTGCGTGTCGAAGACCGACTCCGCGATGCGGTGGCCGAGCCCTCGCGTGCCGGGATCTGCATAGAGCCGATCGAGGACGGCATAGCTGGGCAGGTCGAGGATCATGACGTTGTTCCACTCCGACCCCTCCGTCACGTTGAACCAGCCGACGAAGCGGATCCCGAATTCGGACTCGTAGCGCCGCATGGTCCGCGGGAAGAAGTGGCGCATCCCTCGCTTGAAGAGCATGTCGCGGCCGCGGCGCACGTTGAAGAAGGTCACCATCAACGGCATCAGGCGTGATCCTGCTCCATCTCCTCGGAGGCCGAGGGCGCCTGGTCCTCGGTCGTGATCACCATCGGCTCCCTGACCACCCCGACCGTCCGCCCGCGCCCTCGCCGACGATCGGCGAAGAAGACCCGAAGCAGGAAGACGGCGGTCATGCTCACCAGGAAGAGCAGCGCAAGGTCGATGAGCATGAGCGTACCGAGCAGCCAGACCGGCCAGTTGAGGGTGAAGACGCCGACCGGGATGAGCAGCAGGATGATGGCGAAGAGCGAGGCGAGGACCGCGAACTCGGTGAAGCTCGGGCCTTCGTTGGGGTCGAGTTCCTCGTTGGAGCGAACCGTCATGCGTCACCGTTGGTCGTGCCGCCGGGCGGCGGGGCGCTGCGGATGGTCCCATATCCAAGGAAGCAGCGCACGACGTTGGGCCGGGGCAGGTCGCGCTGTCCGGCACCGTAGCCGACGGAGGCTCCGGCGAACGGCGGGGAGGCCGGCCACTCGCTGGCGAGCGTGCCCAGGATGGCAGCGGCCACCGGGGTCACCATGATTGGTCCGGGCAGCTCCTCGTAGATCGGGGCGCCCGCGAGCAGGGCGGCCACGACCGGTGAACCGGCGCCGACGTTGACCGGGGAGCAGAAGACAGTCCGCACGTCGAGCGCCGCGAAGGCGGCGACGCATCCCACCGCCCCGACCACGCTGTCGATCCCGCTCGTGCCGGTGAACGTGAAGTCCTCGATGCGCTCGCCGGCGTGCCGGGCCTCCTCCTCGGCAAGCCGACGGAGGATGGCGGTCGAATCGTGGAGCACCCCGGGCCGCAGGCGGGCGGCCTGCAGCAGGGTCAGCATGTCGGGCAGCCGCGCATCGACGTCCGGGACCTGGTCGGTGATCCGCAGCTCGAGCGCCCGGACCGGACCCTTGGCGACCTCGCGGATTCGCAGGTCGAAAGCGGCACCTGCCCGTTGGAGCGGCGCCAGGAGATCGCGCAGGTCTGCCTCGAGCAGGCCGGCAGCGACGAGCGAGCCCAGGAGCATCTCGGCGCTGGCGCCGCTGGCGCAGTCGAAATACGCGAGCCGCTCTTCCCCGGTCACCGCCGGTCAGCCGGTCCGGAGGGACGCCCGGTCGGCCGATCTTCAAGGCCCATCGCCGCTAGCCTAGCGCAGCAGTCCCAGGCCATCGTCGAAGGTGATCCGGCCGCCGGTGACCGTCAGCCGCACCACCCCCGGCAGCTCGCGACCGAGCAGCGGCGTGTTCGCGGAACGCGAGAAGAGGCTCGACCGATCGACCCGCCAGCCAGCCCCCGCGTCGAAGACGACCAGGTCGGCGAGGACGCCGGGTCGGACGCTGCGCTCCTCGCCGATGAGCGCGGCCGGCCGGGTCGACATGGCGCCGAGCAGCTGGGGAAGCGTGAGGCATCCAGCCGCCACGGCAGCCAGCCCGAGCGAGAGCGCCGTCTCGAGGCCGATCATGCCCGGCGCAGCCGCGGCGAACTCGACGGCCGTGCGCTCCAGCGGATGGGGTGCATGATCGGTGGCGATGGCATCCACCGTCCCGTCTGCCACCCCCTCGAGCAGCGCGAGCGCGTCCTGGCGGGCGGCGAGCGGCGGGTTGACGCGGCAGCTGCCGTCGTAGGCCAGGTCGCGGTCGAGTGGGGCATCGAACGGGTCTGCGACGAGCGGACCGGGCTTGTCCCAGGTGAACGCGCGATCGCCGGCTACCCACGCGTCGGTGAGGGCCAAGTGGTGCGGCGTGACGTCGCAGGTGACCCGAACGCCGCGGTCCTTCGCCCGCCGGACCGCCGCGAGCGCCGCGGCAGTCGACAGGTGCGTGAGGTGAAGGCGCCCGCCCGTCTCTTCCGCCAGCGCGAGGTCGCGCTCGACGATCGTCAGCTCCGCGCTCGACGGCCAGCCGGCGAGACCCAGGCGCGTGGCCGTCGGTCCCGCGCGCATCAGCGTCCCGGCCGCGAGGGTCGGATCCTCCGCGTGCTCGATCAGCGGGAGGCCGGTGGGAATGAGGGCCAGCAGCGCAGCGCGTGCCAGGCTGGCGGTCGGAAGCGCGGCTCCGTCGTCCGAGAAGCCCACGGCGCCGGCGCGTGCCAGCCGGCCGGCATCGGTCAGCGCCTCGCCGGCGCGTCCGCGCGTGGCCGCGGCGATGACCCGCACCCGAGCTGGCGCCCCGCTTCCCAGGGCGGCGACCCAGGCGACGCGGGCGGGCTCGTCGAGCGGCGGATCGGTGTTCGGCATGGCGCACACGGTCGTGAACCCACCGTGAGCCGCCGCCCGTGTGCCGCTGTGCACCGTCTCGGAGCCTTCTCCCCCCGGCTCGCGGAGGTGCGCGTGGAGGTCGCAGAGGCCCGGCGCCGCAACGAGGCCAGCGGCGTCGATCCGTCGCGCGTCGCCGGCCGCTCCGTCGGCCGCGTCGGCGATCCGGCCATCGACCACGGCGAGGTCACAGACGATCTCGGTCCGCTCGCCAGGATCCACGACGCGGACGCCGGCCAGGACAAAGGAGGCGGCGGCATCGGCCTGGGATCCGAACGCGCCGCCCATGAGTCCGTCAGCTCGCGAGCGACGAGAAGACGGCCATCCGCACCGCGACGCCGTTGGCCACCTGCCGCCCGATCAGGCTGCGCGGGCTCGCCGTCAGCTCCGCCGTCAGCTCCACCCCCTCGTTGGTGGGGCCGGGATGCATGAGCACCGCGCCCGGCGCCGCCCACGCCATCCGTTCCTCGGTCAGGCCCCAGCCGGCGGTGTATTCGCCGAGCGAGCTCACGCCCCCGCCGGCGGCGCGCTCGAGCTGGACGCGGAGGGCCATGACCGCATCGGCACCGTCGAGCGCCTCGCGCAGGGAGGGGGCGACCACCACGCCGGGCCAGCGGCCGAAGCCGCCGACCCAGGCCGGCGGGCCGGCCACCACGATCCGCGCGCCAAGCGTCGAGAAGGCGTGGATCCCCGAACGCGCCACCCGCGAGTGGGTCACGTCGCCGACGATGGCGATCCGCCGGCCGTCGAGCGGGCCGATCACCTCGCGCAGGGTGAGCGCATCGGTGAGGGCCTGGGTCGGGTGGGCGTGGGTGCCGTCCCCGCCGTTCACGATCCGCAGCCCCGTGGCGCGAGCCGCCAGGTACGGAGCGCCGGAGGCGGGGTGCCGGAGGACGACCGTCCCGATCCCGGTCCGCTCCAGCGTACGCAGCGTATCGGCCAGCGACTCTCCCTTTGGCACGCTGCTGCCCGCCACCTCGAGGTTGACGACGGTGGCGCCCAGCTCGCGAGCGGCGAGCTCGAAGCTGACCCGTGTCCGGGTCGATCCCTCGTAGAAGGCGAGCCCCACCGCCTGGCCGTGCAGCGCGGCAACCTCGCCCAGGGTGCCGGCGGCTCGGCACTCGCGGAGCGCCACGGCCTGGTCGAGCAGCGCCTCGAGCTCGCCGCGGGACAGCTCGTCGACGTCGAGCAGGTGACGGCGGCTCCAGGTGCCCGCGACGGCCTGGGGGGTCATGCCGCCGGACCTCGCGCGATGACGACCTGGTCGTCGCCATCGGTCTCGACCAGGCGGACCTGGACGTTTTCGTCTCGGCTGGTGGGCAGGTTCTTGCCGACGTAGTCCGGGCGGATGGGCAGCTCGCGGTGGCCGCGGTCGATGACGACCGCCAGGCGGACGGCGAGCGGCCGGCCGTGGTCGGTAATGGCGTCGAGCGCGGCGCGCACGGTGCGGCCGGTGAACAGCACGTCGTCGACGAGCACGACCGTCTTGCCGCCGACCTCGGGCATGGCGTCCGTGCGCTTCACGATCGGCGCGTGCGCGATGCGTGTCAGGTCGTCGCGGTAGAAGGTGATGTCGAGCGAGCCCACCGGCACCTCGACCCTCTCGTGCTCCTCGATGAGACGGGCGATCCTCTGCGCCAGCGGCACGCCGCGGCTCCGAACGCCCACGAGGACGAGATCGCGCGTCCCGCCGTTGCGCTCGACGATCTCGTGCGCGATCCGCACCAGCGCCCGGCGCAGGTCGTCCGCGTCGAGGATCTGGCGCTCGCTCACGCCGGAGATGACGACGCCATCGGCCTCCGCAGACCGATGGCGTGGCGAAACGGCGATGGGTGACGGCTCATCTGCGCTCCTTGGCGGCCTCGCGGGACCGCGTTAAAGGTCGCCCGGAGTATAGACCGATGGCGCCCGTATCGGTCAGCGCGCGATGGCCCCTGCAGACTACGGGCCGACGCTGGCCGGGACGAAGACGCCCGGACCCGACCAGGGCGGTGGGTTCAGCCCGCCGCTGCCGACATCGCTTGGCGGGCCGCCGGCGAGGGTGATGAGCCGCAGGTAGCTCCTGGGCGCTACGAGGTCGCCGGGGAGCGGGATGCCCAGGGTGACCGCCGCCGTGCTGCCGTCCGGGCTGAGGGCGACGTCGACGAGGTAGAGGGTGTCACCGCTCGACGAGGTCATCGTGCCGACATGGAGCGCGGACGACTGCGACAGCTGGCCCTTCGAGATCCGGCTCGCGTAGACAGCATTCGGGTCGGGGTAGTTGTTCCCCTCCGGCGTACCGGTCCAATTCGCGCCCCAGACGGCGTAGGCATCCGAGTCGTCGGCCCAGCTGAGCTCCCCCGCGGAAAAAGCCTGGCCATCCTGGGGGACGCTGAGGTCGCTGAAGAGCGGCGTCCCCTTCCAGCTGCCATCCAATGGCGTGAGCTGCGGCATCCCACCCATGGAGAAGCTCCAGCCGTTCGTGCCGTCACGCGCCATGGTCCCGGTCCAGTAGAGCGCGTGCGCCCCGTCCGGGGAGACGAGTGGCGCGAAGACACCGCCCACGGTCGTCGCCTCGCCGGCCAGCGGGTCGCTCGAGGGGATGCCGCCATCGGCGGGGAACTGGGCAAGCTGGCTGACCGGGTTCGCCTCGCCGAGGCTGACCCACAGCTGCTCGTTGCCCGCCTTCGACGGAGCCCAGCTGGCGAAGTACGCGTTGCCGGCGTGCGTGAGTTGGTGCCACGCGGAGCCGGTCGCGCGGTCATAGAGCCAGACGTCGGACGTGCCATCCGACGTCGGTGGAGCGACCGTGAAGGCGAGGTACCGGCCGTCCGGGGACCAGGCGATCCGCCGTCCGAAGGCCACCGGCAGCGTCTCGGCGAGCTGCTGCGTGGAGCCATCGACGAGGTTGGCGACGAAGATGCGCCACGTTCCCTTCGCCCCGGTCTCGGTCGCGAAGGCGAGCAACCGGCCGTCTGGCGAGAGCGCCGCGCGCTTCGGCTCGCCGTACTGGCTGCCGGCGGGATCGGAGAGGCCGATCCTGGTGCCGCTCTGCGCGTCGATGACGGTGAGCTTGAGGCCGTCGAACGGCCCGGTGAGCTGGGCGTAGAGGAGGTCGCCCGGCTGCATCCCCAGGGGCGCGGTGTTCGGCGCCGGCGTCGTCGACGGCACCTGCGACGAGACCGCGCTGGCCGTCGGCGTGGGGCTGAAGGCACCGATCGAGGGGGTGCTCGGGCGGTTGAGGAAGACGACCGCCAGCAGCGCGGCGACCGCCACGGTCGCCACCGTCGCGGCGCCGGCGAGCCACCCGACGGGCCGTCGATACCAGGGCATCGCGAACCTCCTCGATTCGATTCCAGAGCGGACGCGTGCGCCGAGATCGCGCGGGGCCGGGAGATCGGTCATGCCGGCGAGCAGCTGGCGCTGCTCGTCGAATGCCTCAAGCGTCTGGCGGCAGGTCGCACACGAGGCGAGATGGGAGTCGAGCTCCCGACGCTCCAGGTCGGTCAGGTCGCCGCTCAGCGAGGCCGAGATGAGCTCGTCGGGGTGGCTGCCAAAGCGCGTCATGTGCCGATCCCTTCTCTGGCCAGCTCGCGGCGCATCTCGCCCCGAGCCCGGCAGAGGAGCGTGCGAACCGCTCCATAGCTCATCCCCATCAGCTCCCCGATCTGGTGGGCGCTCATGTCCTCGACGTCGGAGAGGACCAGGCACTGGCGGTGGTTCGGCCGCAGCCGGAGCAGTGCCCGCTGGATGCGGTCATCGAGCGTGGAGGCCAGGAGCTGCGCCTCGGGGCCCGGGCGGCTGTCGGGGCGGTCGTGCTGCTGCTCGTCCTCGCCCATCGGACGCAGGAACCGCCGCCGCCGCATGTCGTCGATCGCCGTGTTCGTCGCGATCCGGTACAGCCAGGAGCGGGCGGAGGCCTCATCGGCCAGGGTGTCGAACTTGCGGTAGGCCTTGATGAACGTGTCCTGGGCGATGTCGGCCGCGCGGTCGGCGTCGCCGACCATACGCAGCGCAAAGGTGAAGATCGGTTGGGAGTACGTCGCGAACAGGCGCTCGAAGCTCGCCTCTCGCGCCGAGTCGCGCGCCGGCGTGCTCATCCGGACATCGGTCCAGGCGTGCGAGGGCCAGAGCATCGCGTCCATCTCGTCCTCCGGGTCGGGCACTGCGTCCATTGCCCTCCGGTACGGCTGGCACCTCGCATCTGTTACGCCGTCGAGGCCCGATGGAGCTGCTCCCGCAGGACCTCGGCCGCGTACTCCGGGGCCGCCGGGTTCACAGCCAGGGCGGTCGCACGCTCGAGCCCGGCGATGACCCGCAGCCGCGGATGGAGCTCCCAATGCCAGTGGAAGGTCTGGTCGAGGCGCTCGCCGGCCGGGGAGGTGTGGAGGAACAGGTTGTACGGCGGGTTTCCCAGCGCGTCGAGCGCGCCCAGGGCGCGCTGCAGCGTGGCGCGACAGGCGGCGATCCCGTCATCGTCGAGGGTCGTGAAGTCCGCGGCATGCTCGCGCGGCACGATCATCAGCTCGAAGGCCGAGCGGGCAGCCGCCGGCGCAAACACGATGAACGCCTCGTCGCCGAAGACGAGACGTTCGCCGGCCTCCTCTTCCGCCCGGGCCAGGCCGCACCAGACGCAGGTCCGCTTGCTGATCATGTGCCGGGCGCCGCCGCCGATCTCCTCCGCCACCCAGTGGGGGATCTGCGGGATGGCGTACAGCTCGATGTTCAGGTGCTGGCTTCGCGATCCGGCCTGGCGGCCATAGCTCTGCACCGCCTGCACGTAGAGCTGGCCGCCCTCGGGGCGCTCCACCTCGCCCATCTGGCGCATCGCATCGCGCACCCCGCGCAGGAGGTTCATTGCCAGCTGGGTATGGGCGTCGGCCAGACGCTCGTGATGACCGCGCGGTCCGACCAGGATCTCCCAGGAGCCCGAGCTGGCCTCGACCTCCGAGATCGACAGCTGCGCGGCGCGATCCTTCGACGCGTCGATGCGGTGGAACGCGTCGTGGCGCAGGGTCACGCGCCTGACGCGACCGTCATCCTCGTCGGGGGCCTCATCGCAGTGCCGGCAATGGCTGCCCTCCACCGGGAGCGCGTCGACGGTGAACGAGCTGTGCTCGAATGAGCGGTCGGTGACGACCGACGACCACCAGCCGGTGATCGGATCGCGTCGCAGCTCGAACACGTTCCGCATCGTACCCGAGCGGCGGTGGCCTCCTCTGCGCCGATGGCGGCCGTCCGCGGCCGCCGGAGGAGCGACGCGTCAGGCGTCGCGCGCTGCGGATGCGCGGCGGGGCAGGGCCAGCCACTCGTCGCGCAGCATCGACATCCGCCGGACGTCAAGGAACTCGCCGCGACGGAAGGTGCCTCGCCGCATCGTGCCCTCGAGCACGAACCCGGCCTTCTCGTAGCTGCGCTGCCCACGGCGGTTCGGCTCGTAGACGTCGAGCCAGACCCGCTCGAGGCGCAGTTCCCCAAAGCCGAAGTCGCAGATCGCGTTGAGGGCATCGGTGCCGTAGCCGTGCCCCCGGTCGGCCTCCTCGCCGATGGCGATGCCGAACGCGGCGCTGCCCGACTCGAGATCGACCTCGTGCAGCCCGGCCGTCCCGATCGCACGACCATCGGCCAGCAGACAGATGACGAAGTGGTAGTCGCGCTTGCCCTGGCGCTCGAGCATGCCGTCGAACCACCGCTCCTCCGCGGCGCGCCCCATCGGTCCGACCATCGCCAGGTAGCGACGCGTCTCGGCGTCGTTGAACCAGCGCACGAACAGGTCGAGGTCGCTCCGCTCGGCGGCGCGGAGGTAGATGTGCTCGCCGCGGATGATCGGGTTCGGCTGGGGCTGGGGTGAGGGATCGGTCGTCATCGGGCTCTCGATGGGGGTAGGCTCGGTCGAGCAGGATACAGGCAGGAGGAACAGTCATGGCAGCCGTGCGGACGGCGACGGTCACCTGGCAGGGGGATCTCGGCGGGGGTAGCGGAACGGTGAGCGCCGGGACGAGTGGGATGTTCCAGGACCTGCCGGTCAGCTGGGCATCGCGCACCGAATCCCCTGGCGGACGCACCTCGCCGGAGGAGCTGCTGGCTGCGGCACATGCGAGCTGCTACGCGATGGCACTCTCCGGCGAGCTGGGCCGGGCCGGCACGCCTCCGGAGCACCTGCACGTCGAGGCGGAAGTGCATTTCGAAAAGGTCGACGCGGGCTGGACGGTCGTGTCCTCGGCACTGACGGTGCTCGGCCACGTGCCCGGTGCGACGCACGACTCGTTCACCAGGGCGGCGGAGGCCGCCAGGGACGGCTGCCCGATCTCCCGTGCGCTCAAGGGGAACGTGGAGCTCTCCGTGCAGGCGACTCTCGAGGACGAGGATCGTCCGCACTAGGCGACGAGCCCCCGGTCGCGGTGGTCGAAACCCGCAGGGTTCATCCGGCACCCGGCGCTGGTCATCGCGTCGCTCTTTCGCCGCGCCCCGACCTTGCGCCGAAACACCGGCGGTTTGGGATGCACGATGCGCCCCGGCCTTGCTGGACCTAGCGGACGGCCTCGACGATTTCGGGAATGAGTCCGGGATACCGCTCGAGGAACTCGACTCGCTCACGCTTGAAGCGGGAGACCCAGGTGGCGTACTCGTCGGCGCGGCCGGTCCGCTCGTAGAGGAGCCGCGGCTGGAGAAGCTCCATCTCCGCAACGCCCGGCAGCTCGGCTGCGACCTCGTATCCGAAGTCCGGATCCGGCGTCCAGCGGACGGTGCCCTCGGCGATGGCCTTGACGATCGCCCCGGAATGCTCGATCTCGACCTTTCGCGATCCGGGCTCCATCGGCTCGCCACCGACCCGACCGGTGTTGAGCAGGAAGACCTCGAAGTCGCAGGTGCCCATCAGCTCGAGGAAGCGATTGGCCTGCTGCTCGTCGCGTAGCGGGAAGAACGGATTCGTACCCGGTACGCGGAGCGCCCGGCCCTCCTCGGCTTTGCCGCCGGCGGAGGTTCCCTGTGTCTCGCCGAGCATGAAGTAGGCGGCCGCCTGCTCCCTGGTGAGCCGCGCGACGGCCGGAATGATGTTGTCGTTGCGGTTGAGGATCAGCAGCTGGGTGACCGGTCCGACCTCGCGCGGATCCCGCCAGATGCCGAGCGAGGCCATCGGGAAGGTGGCGCGCCCATTCTTGGTATAGCTCGTGTCGAAGAAGTCGACCGGCCCACCGGGTTCCTTCTGGCTCACGTTCTCGAGGTAGGCGTCCGGCTTGACGACCGCACGGTGGATCGCCGGCTCGTGTCGCGGATCGAGCCCAAAGGTCTTGGCGAAGCAGCCGTTCTCGGTGCCGACCACGGTGCCTCCGGCAAACAGGCCGATAAAGTCGTCCTGCACCGGTTGGCTGTCGTTCTGCCGGGTGAAGGTGGTCGTCGTCTTGCCGGTCCCCGACAGGCCGATGATCAGCAGCACCTGCTCGCCGCGGGCGGTGGGAACGACCTTGCAGCCGGCGTGCATCGCCAGGCCGCCGCGCCCGAAGACGATCGCGTTCCACATCCGCAGGCCGCCCTTCTTCGACTCGCCGAAGTAGTCCGAGTTGAAGACGCGCGAGATCCCGGCGGGGAGGTCGACGCTGATCAAGCGCTCGTCCGGGTAGCCCGCCATGGGCAGGTTGGGGGTGTAGATGATTACCAGCTCGGGGTCCCACTCGTGCGCCGGGGCGTCGGGCGGGAAGTAGAGCTGTTGCTGCATCCCGGCGATGTTCGCGTTGGCCTCCTCGATGTAGAGGCGCAGCCGGCTGCGATGGACCGGGTCGTTACCGAGGTAGCCGTCGATCACGAGCATGTCGCGCCCGGCGATGTAGTCCGCCTGGAGCTGTGCGACCCGTCGTCCCTCCTCGAGGCTGATCGACTTGCCGGTGGTGGTCGATGGGTCGTCGGTGACGAGGTAGGTGGAGGCGGCGGATCGGCTGGTCACCCTGGTCTGGACGTTGTAGTTGCCGAAGCTCGTCCGGCGAGCCTGCGGCATCCGGCTTGTCAGCTCCTGCAGCTCGGCCGCGGATGGGTTGTGCCGCACCGATCGTGCCCTGGGAAGCGGGAGTCCCTTGGGGCCCAAGGGCGATCGGGATCTGGCCGAGTTGGCGAGCATGCTCATCGCAGGTGCTGATACCTCGCTGCTGGTTGGTGCCATGGTCGTGCGGGCACCCTGGGCAGGGCCGACGGCGAGCGTCATCGTACCAGTCAGGCTCGCTGAAACCTTTGCGGTGCCGGTTGCCTCGGTACGAAGAGCGGACTGCTGCCCGCTGTCAGCCCAACCGTCAGAGGTGTCACATGCCACTCGCGAATCGATTCAAGCTCCTCCGCGGATTCCTCGCCGCTGGAATCGCGGTCCTGGTCATCGCCGGCGGCGCATTTGCCGCCCAGGGAGCCTTCAGCGGATCTGACGAGCGCCGGCCCGACAGCGTCGCCTCGCCGACGTCGATCTCCGGCGAGCTCCAGGGAACGAGCGCGTCGCCGGAGGCGACCGACTCGGCCGATTCCCCGAAGCCGGTCGAGACGCCGGAGGCGAAGTCATCGGCGGAGGCATCCAGCGACGTCAACAGCTCTGACGCCACCGAGCCGACGGAGACGCCGGAGCCGACGGAGACGCCCGAGCCGACGGAGACGCCGGAGCCGACGGAGACGCCGGCCGCTACCGAGTCCCCCGATCCGGGTGACGGTGGCGGAACCGATGGAGAAAGCCACGGCTGATCGATCCCTGCTCGCGAGCCCATGGCGAGCGCCGCATGGCACGATTCGGGTGTGCATGACCGGGAGATCGTGCAGGCGGTTCTCAGCGGAGACCGCGACGCCTTCCGCCTCCTCGTCGAGCGGGAGCAGGGCGCGGTCTTCCGCATCTGCCTGCGGATCCTCGGCCGCCCGCTCGACGCCGAGGACGTGGCACAGGAGAGCTTCGTGATCGCCTATCGCTCGCTGGCAGGCTACCGCGGCGACGGGCCGCTGGGGGGCTGGCTGATGCGGATCGCCACCCGGCAGGCCTACCGGCGCCTCGGACAGCGACGACCGTCCACCCAGCTCGAGGAGGCGGAAGGCGTCAGCGTGGCAAGCGTGGGATCGGACCCGCTGGCTGCGGTTCTTGCGGCAGAGCGCCAGCGGTCCGTCCGGCGGGCGGTGGCGGGGCTGCCGGATCCGTACCGCGAGACGGTCTCGCTCCGCTTCTTCGGGGAGCTGGCGCTCGAAGAGATCGCTGCCCTGACCGGCCGGCCGACGAACACGGTCAAGACGCACCTGCGACGCGGCCTCGAGAGGCTGCGAGGCAAGATCGGTCGCGAGGCGCCGGCATGACCCAGCCGCGTGGCCAGGATCTCGGGCCGGACGGTCAGGGCATCGAGGGGGTGACCGATGAGCTCCGCCGCTACCTCGATGTGACCGAAGCGGACCCCTCGCCGGGCTTCGCCGGGCGGGTGATGGACGCGGTCGCGGGCGAGCCGATCCGACGACCCGGCCTGCTCGCCCGGATCGAGGGCTGGCCCGGGTTCGCACGCCGCGGCCTGCAGGTGGCCGCCCTCGCCGCCGTGCTGGTGCTCGCGGTTGGCGGGACGCTCGTCGGCGGCAGGATCGCCGGCCTCCTGCGCCCGACGCCGGCGCCCGGTGCCAGCCCGACTGCGCTGCCGTCGCCGGTAGCCACTCCCACGCCGACCCTCTCCCCGAGCCCGTCACCAAGGTTGACTGCGCCACCGCGAACGTCCGCCACTCCGCGCCCCGCCGCAAGCGCAGAGGCAAGCGGTGGGGGTGGCTCGGCCAGCGGGACCCCCGACCCGTCGGTCGATGGCAGCGGCGGAGCAGGGGGCGAGAGCACTGCGCCGTCGCCCACGCCGCAAGCCACGGCCTCGGACGATCACTGAGCCTGCGCGCCTGGGCTGAGTTGAGGACCGCTCCAGCAGCATTCCAGTCTCGCGGCGAGCCGCCGCGACGGTGGTGCGGGCGCACACCGCCAAATAGTCCCGAAAGCGTGTACGTCGCCGGCCCCCTGCAGCTATGGTCTGCGTCGCTCGCCGCCAGCTGCCCGACGGCTCAACCCTCACGGAGAGATGTCCCATGAGATCCGCCACCCGCCTGCTCGTCCCACTTCTCACCGCGGCCGCGCTCGTCGCCGCATCGGCCGGCGCCGTCGGCGCGGCGCGTCAGTCCGCCCCTGGCGCTTCACGCGCCGGCGTCGAATCGCTGGCCATCTTCCGGGGACGCGACGTCAAGCCCGCCAAGCCGCAGCGACCCGCGCGTAACACCAACCTGTCGAGCCACGGCGGGGCGGTCCAGACCAGCCCGCAGGTCTACATCAGCTGGTGGGGCCCCGAGTGGGCCAGCACCTTCTCGACCGGCGGGTACTCCAGCACCCAGGCTCAGACGTACACGACCGATTTCTTCAAGGGCGTGGGCGGCACGAGCTGGAACAACGTCGTCACCCAGTACTGCCAGAACGTGCCTTCCGGGACGCAGAACTGCACGACCGTGACCAGTGCGGTGTACATCCAGAACGTCACCGGCCAGCTCAAAGGCACCTGGAACGACACCACCACCGTGCCGAGCAGCCCGACCCAGACCGACATCGCCAACGCCGCGAAGCGGCTGGCCGCGCACTTCGGCAACCAGCCGAACACGACGTACATGGTCTTCACGCCGCACGGCAAGTCGATGAGCGGCTTCGCGACCCAGTGGTGCGCCTGGCACAGCTCGACGAGCGCCACCGGCGGCACCATCGCCTACGCCTACATCCCCTACATGCCCGATGCCGGCACCTCGTGCGGGATGAACTTCGTCAACAGCACCGACACCGCCTACGGCAACGGGTACTTTGACGGGTTCAGCGTGGTGGCGGGCCACGAGTACTCAGAGGCGGAGACCGATCCCTTCCCGAGCTCGGGCTGGGTCGACCGCCAGGGCGCCGAGAATGCCGACAAGTGCGCCTGGAGCAACAGCTCCGGCAACATCAGCTTCGGCGGTCATTTCTATGCGGTCCAGCCGACCTGGAGCAACGCGATCGGCGGCTGCGCCATG
>Ga0070730_10002636_pt1 | contig 16251 bp, 17 predicted proteins | sample Coa_R1_3_FD_66447 | JGI IMG/M metagenome (GOLD analysis project Ga0070730, IMG submission 66447) | Surface soil microbial communities from Centralia Pennsylvania, which are recovering from an underground coalmine fire - Coalmine... | ecosystem: Environmental > Terrestrial > Soil > Unclassified ...
AGGCTGTAAATAGGGAAGTGAAGACGAGCCGCGCAATATGTTCCATGTGATAATAAATGGCAATGACGTTGAAACTCATGCCAGAGCTGGTACCTGCTCCCTTATTTCATCAAAGCGCCCATAACATTTTCAAGAAGGACAAACGGTGGAAGCGGATTCGAGGCGATACGCTCGCCAAAGGTAATGGCCTCTGTTGTGCATGTGGGAGTGATCAGAATCCGCAATGCAATGAAATATGGAACTATCATGACAACGAAGAGATCGGGCTTGCGGAATTGGTTGGATTTGAAATTCTGTGTCGGGATTGTCATGCTGCCCACCATATTGGCCGGATCATCAGTCTTCATGACAAATTAGTTACTGAAAGAGTTCTAACGCATCTGGCTCAGATAAACGAACTCACGTCCGCGAAAGCCAAGGCACTCGTGGCCAACTGTATGCGCATACACGTTGCGAGAAGTCAGAAGCCGTGGACCATGAAAGTTGCAGAACATTTATTGAGCGCTTACCCTGAGCTGAGCCTCCTGAACACTGGTCCGCAATGCGTCTATTTTCCAAAAGTGAGATCTGAGAGTGCGAGTGGGGAAGCATAGCTTGGACATCGCAAAAAGTAGCCGCCATTCCAGCATTACTGGGAGATTTGCCGAAGCGCTCGTTCTTTATTGGCTATCGAGGGACGGATTTGAATGCGCTCGTATCGATCACACCGGGATTGATCTGCTGGCGAATAATTGTCGCACCGGCGAGCTAATGGGAATTTCAGTAAAGAGCCGAAGTAGATTTCCTGGCACGGAGTCTGTATCGTTAACCTGGAAGACAGATCATGTGAAGGTTGATCGTGCCTGCGAGGCATTTCGATGCAACCCGTATTACGCCATCGTGGTAGATGCTGGCAATCAGATCAGATTGTTTATTGTCTCGAAGCGTTACCTCATGACGATCTCAAAGCCGGGAAAAGGGACGCTGTGCTGGGGAATGTCCGAAAAGCATCTTGACAAATATCGTAACGATCCGCAAATCCAATACGTCGAGTTTACAATATCGACGGAATCCTGGTGGAAGGAACGACGAGCAGCGAAGTCTTTGCAGTAATCTGTGGACCCAAAGTTGACCGGCGAATCCACCGGCTTAGGGCGTAGATGTCTTCATTCAGCCAGTTCTTCAGACGGGGGTTGAGACTGCGGGGTTGTGAAAGAAAGATAGAGGGCAAGGGCACCCCTGGATTGGAGAGTACCCTCTAGCCTACAGTTCGTTAGGTGGCCGGTTCCTTTTGTTTTTCGTCCTCGGCCAATTCTTGTTTCCGATATTCCGCTTCAAGGAGAACGTCATTTGGGTCGGCCAGTTCGCGTTCCCGCCGCGCACAAAGTCGATCAAAGTAGAGCGCATTTGTCTCGGCTCGTTCTCGAATGGCTTCAGAGAGAGCAAAATTGGTTTCAGCCTGGATTAGGCCAAGGAGGTTTTGCCAAGCGGTCAGTTTATGGTGAGGAAAGTAAGCAACAGTTTGCAAGCCTCTAAAGTCGTGAAGAAGTCTTTCAAAGCGGGCATTGACTCTTTGGATTGTTTCGAAAACTGTCGATTCAATGGGGAGCAGTTCGGACGGAGTGGTTGTCGGCGGTCGGTGCATACCGGAAGGTTGCACCGCAGGAGCGGTGTTACCATCTATTTCAGCCATGTTTTGCCTGTCCTTAATACAGGTGAAATGCGGTTAGGGCTGCGCTCGTTGTTAGTCGCATCGGGCGCTGCCCGCTTGTTAAGATTTGGGCTTTCGAGTTGATTTCTTCATCGATTGCTTTTTCTTGTGCCGGGTTTTCCTGCCGTTAGCGATATGCGGCAGGAGTTTTCTAAGCTCTTCAATGTCTTCTTCCGTCCAGAAATGTATCGTCATGCCTCCGCTTGTCGCGGATTTGGGTTTGGGAATTTTGCCAGCTTTGATATAGCGAACGAGCGAAGCATCCGCGATACCAAGTTTTTTGGCAGCCTGACGGGTAGAGTAAGTCGTCATTTCGGTAGCAATGCTACAGATATAAATGGAAAAATGCAAGTAAAATTTGCGGGCATTATCCCTTTGAGAAACCCAATTATTGATTCGCTCGTAATTTTGACTTCCAGATGGGGCTGGGTTTCGGTATAAATGAATTGTGGCCGCGCTACTCGTGAGAAAGAAACTGTGGTGATTGTCACTCTGCAATGTTTTCTTTTTTGTTCGTTGAACTTGAAGGTATGGATGGGTGTAAGCGTGTCGGTTGATAAATGAATTCAAAGGGCAGCGATGCATGTATCCCAACACAGTAGACTTGGGACGCCTGAACCATCGCGGTTTTCTGGAGGCCAGAAATCCAAGCGGCGGATCCCAGGCTTTCCAAGTCTTTCCCAATCAACTCGGGGAGCTTTGCCGCAAAATAGGGAAGGCAATCCGCTAGATCAGCTTCTCCTTTCAATTCATGCTTGCACCGAGCGCGGCAAGAGCGTATATTTTCCCGCGGTTTCAGGCATATCGTCTCACAGATCAGATGCTCGACCTTGAGCAACAGGTAAGAAACTCCACAAGTGCAGCAAAGGCCATTCAAGGAATCATGAAAGCCGGAAAGTCGCCGAAAAAGATCAAGACCATATTGCTTGTGGTCTCGTGCCTTGCGGTGATACTAGGAATTCTGGTTTACAGACGACATTCGCAAAAAAATGCCACGTTCCACGTTGTTACCGGCTTGCCCACGAAACTTATCCTGGCACCGGATCAATTCGCATATCTTAACGGCACTCCAAAACAGGATTTCGACGTTGCTGATAGTGGTGCCATCGTGCTCGCCGTTGGCGACTTCGTTGTAGCGCTCCGGGACAAAGCAGGATACCGTTCCGTCACCAAATGGACCAGGGCAGCCGGGTTGCAGAGTCTGGCTTTCGACGCAACCGGTTCGCTCTTACTAATTGGCAGCCAGGGAATATATGTTGTTCAAACTGCTGAAGGCACGGCCACGACTGCGACCGTGGCTTCCTTTCAGGGAATCGATTCCTCAACCCATTTGGCCAGCTCGTCCGCCAATGGCCAGATATACATTTACGGTGGTAATTCCGACTACGGCGGGTTTAGGACGAAAATTGTCAAAATCCGCAGCGATGGAAGCCAACAGTTTGTGGTGAAAACGGAATCTGCGGTGACGGCGGTAACTGAGAACTCTAATGCTCTATATTTTGCCACGGAGAAAAACGAGGTTTTTGGCATCTACAAGGGAGATCTCCGTTTGATCATTCGCCTGCCTTCAGACTTTTCCAACTCTAGGATTGTATCTTTAGCCGCTGAGCCTGAAGGCGGGCTGTATTTTTCAACTACTGACGCAGTGTATTTATTGGAAGGTGCAAGCGCGATATTGGTAGAACAAGGCCTCGGCGGCGGACTAAGAGTTCACAATGGAGCCCTGTATCTTCTAGATGTCCCACGGAAAACTCTGCTTTGCCTGGGAGAACCCTCTTAGAGAAAACAATGTTGTTGAAGTCATAGGCTTAAGGAGGCAGAAATGGCGACGGCATCAACCTCGGAACAGTTGGCGCAGCAGACCGAGGAAAAGCCTTGGAGATGGCTATTCGGGTTGGCCCATAGACTGGGGCTCGACATATACGGCGAAGAAAATTTGACCCGAGCGGCCCGAGCGGATATGTGTGCCGCTGCGCTGATCTTGACGAGTATTTTTCTTTTCGACTTGGCGACTTGGTGGTTGCTCGCCTATTTTATCTCTAGTCGTGGTTCGCTCGAGGAGTTTGACCTTGGTCGTGCAAGCTTGTCGGTCTTTTTCGCTGGACTGCTGGCGCTAGCGTTGTTGCTATATGAGCGCGGAATCATGATTTCCGATACCGAGACGTTAGGGTGGAAGCGCTTGGCGGTCCCCACCGCGGCCCGGCTGCTGATAATCGCTGGCGCCGCATACGCCACCGCGCAGCCCGTAGAAATCGTCACCTTTTGGCAACCAATCCAGGAACGAGCGTTCGAGGAACAGCTTAGGGAGGATCTGGCTAGCCGCTATAAAAAATTGGATGAAATACGGCATCGACAGGGTGAGCCTGGCGGCGGCGCTGTTGAGGTAACGGCTGTTAACAAGGAGATTGACCGAGTCGAACGCAAGGTCATTGCGATGAATGCTCAACGCAGAGATCTCGCGAGTCAGGTTAGCGTACAGCAGGGTGCAGTTGACCATGCGCAACAAGAACTCAATCGCGCCCAGGTAGCGGCAGAGAACGCGAAAACTCAGGCCGAGGATTCTAAAAACCAAACCGTCGAGACACAATCTACGCTAGCTGAGCGGAGAGTTGCAGAGGCCCAAAGAAAGCTGGCAAACCAGCGAGCACAGCTTGCCCGCAAAAGGGCAGACTTACGGCAGATAGAGAGCGATTTACAAATAGAGGAACAGAAAGAAGGCGACGAGAAGAAAAAGGAAGTAGCCGCACAACAGCACTTGAATGCCGACATTGAAATGGATCAGCTTCGGGGCCTGACTCGACGTCTACGGAACCGGGATGCGGATCTGCCACTCCGTGACTATACGTTCCTGGAGAAACTCCGCGTCATTGATGATTACCGGTATGGCCGTCCTCCTCGTTGGCCTGGAGCTTCTGACAAAATTGAATTGAAAACCGAGTCCGGGAACCTTGAAAGTATGCGGTCTTTCCTGCAGCGAGAACTCGGGTTTGCTGACCCGCCTCAAGCGGACCGCTCTGCCGATATGTGGAACGCAAACCGAACCTATTACGGAGTTTTTCTAGTGGCTAGCGTAATTCCTTTGATGTCATTGCTTTTCAAAATCTCAATGCCTTTACCTCTGCGACTGTACTATTCATCGAAATGGCAAGGTACCCTTGGACATGCAGAGGCTATGGACATCGAGAGCGGCAGACAAGGGAAAAAGCCGCCGTCCTCCTGAGACTTAAGCCATTTATGGCACATCTGCTCTTTCTGCCATATGGCGACCTCCCGCTAGTAATTGAACTTAAATGAGTCCTTGGCCTCCATCGGCTGTCCGGTAAGTTCGAAACTTTTCGGCAAATTTAACGAAGAGAAGTGCGGGCTGCTGCTTGAGGATTCCGTGTGGCTTACGGTGCTACTGTCGGGCACAACCGACGTCGTGCTAGAAATGCTCGTCGTGGAGTCATCGTCGCCCCCCCCTCCCCAAGAGTAAAATCTTGCACTCCGCACCGGACGGCTTTCGATTGGACGAAGAGTTTGCATAGGTACCGAAACTGGCGCAAGCAGTATCTGATGACTTTCCATCACTGCGGGACCGAATTCTTTAGTGATCTGCGCTCTAATGGGTTCGGCTAGCCTGACTGCCGTGGGCGGCTCTGCCAAAGGAATTTCTTTTGGTACTTCGAGGTTTGCCAATAGTGTCTGTGGCGGTGTGGGTTTTGTCTGGAATAAGATTATCTGATGATCGACGCAGTTCCCGAAATGAGACTGGCTCACCACCGCAGCTGGTTCCCCATCATCTCCAAAAAACACCTTCTCAATCACTTTCTCGGGTATTTTCTCTGCTATCGCACCCAGATGCCGGCCTTGCGCGTCAGTCCACACCCATTGGGCCTGGGTTGCTCCAGTCGCGAACGCCGAGTCGACGCTATCGCGGACGACTTCTTTGATCCCGAGAGCCTTTGACATAGTTTGTCCTGCTATCGCGCTCACTCCTTTGCCCAAAAGGGATGTTCCGACAATTCTGTATTCTTTCATTCGCACAGCGCGGTCCTCAGTCATAGCGTCAAAGACAAAACTCGCAACCGAGGAGCTGCTCTTTCGGTTGCGCTGTTCTCTAAGGCGATGTTCTTCTCTTAAATATTCAAGAATTCTCACCTGAGCCTCTTCGAGCTTTTGGCGCTGGGATGAACCTACCGGAGCGTTATGCAACTCCTTGGTAATCTCTCTGACTACTTGTCGCTCCTTGTCAATCAATAAAAGGTCGGCCTCATTTTTCTCGACCTTCTCTACTACGGCATAGTTCGCAGCCTTCCCAATACCCTCCGTCGCGTCTTTGGCCACCATGATCCAGAAAACTTCTGGATTTAGTCTCCCGGCATATTCGGAAGCGTCCAAAATATCAACAACATTCCCACCCATGTCCAGGGCCTGCTCTTCAAACCTGCCCACCGTAAACTGCGGACGCTTACCCTCACTCTGGTCAGTTCTGGTCGCGGATGCGTTAGACGAAGAAAAACATGCGGGTGGGGGTGGGGGCGGCGGGGGAGGAGCAGGAGGAGGAGACCCGGATCTCAGTGCACTGCTGCGACCGTCACCACTCCGGTCGCCTCCGCTCCCGCCTTTGTTGGGATCGTTGACATCATTCCCATTTCCCCCTCCGGTAAATCGGCCCTCTCCGCCATTTCGGGAATCGAGGTCGTTTCCAGATGAGTAAGGGCCGCTATTGCTTCCACCGATTGGTCCAATTGGGTGATATCCACCAATTGGTCCCGTGGGGTGATATCCACCAATTGGTCCTGTGGGGTGAGATGGGACGCCAATGCTATGCTGTACCAGTAAATGCCGGGCGGTGATTGGAGGATGATATATGGGGCGCATGGCCCGCTGCGCCAGCAAATGCCCAGCCAATGTTAGTCCCACGACGGCTATCCAGCCAGCAATCTTCGTTGTGCGCATATCGCCCTCCCAAGCTTAGGACACTTCTCCTGTCGGCGGTTACCATCATTTTAGATGCACCGGCTCTGCTTTGTCGTTCACAAAATCGACGAGCCTGCTGAAAATACATATATACGCCAGGCGGTGGTTGCAGAAGATTGCGCTATTGAAAAGACGATTCGGAGACGCTGCCATTTTTAAAGGAACGTCCTTGTGCCGATAAAGATGTTTAAATACGGCAATGAACGAAATCGAAAATACGAGAGTTGATAAGAGAATATTAATGTCATAGAGCGCTGCTGCGATGTGCCCGGACTTGAGTTCCATAGTTTTGCGGTTCACACAACCGGGAGGGGCCCCAGCGGATTCCTGCTCCCGAGGCGGCAAATACTTTTGCGGCAGAGGACCCGAGTTTCCTTGGGCAAGGAAATATTCGGAGCCGACCATGCGTCCGCCAGGGCGAAGCAGGGTTTTCAGATTGGCGTGACCGCAAACCGGAATTCATCAGACTAGATGGTTTTTTGCAGCATCAGGATTGGCATAAGGGAACCTAACTGAATAATGATCGAATAGGTACCGCGTCGTTCAATCTTGGTCGAAGAACATTTCAAATAGCTAAATTAGTTGTGAAGGTAACGCGAAATTGGCACGCGAAAAGCATCCAACTAAGAGGAACGGGCGGCGGCGTGTATTCATTTTGGGCGCCGGAGCATCGGCATCATGTGGAATTGCAGTTGCGCGACAGATTTTGCGAGAAGCCGTGCAGCGGCTGGCAAAATACAATAGCGAGGATGCAGACAGAGTTCATGCGCTGATAAGTTATATTTACCCAGGATTCAACGAAGCCTTGTCAAATTATCCAAATGTTGAGGACTTCCTAAATCTCGTTGAAATGGCGAAACAGTTTCATACTGAGGCATATATAGAGAATAAGAAGTGGTCGCAAGCAAAACTTCAGGAAGTAATCGAGATTACCCTGCGCGCTATCACTGAATATATCTGGGACTGTATGGCTGAGGAAGGACGTAGGGGGACGCTGGGCAGTTTTGCACGTGAACTGGTTCGAGCAGGTGACGTAATTGTCAGCTTCAATTGGGATTTCATGATTGATCTTGTGCTTGAGGATCTGCACTTGGGTCCAGCTTATTCTTATCCTTCGTCCCCGAAATCGGTCGTACTGCTCAAACCCCATGGTTCGATTGATTGGTTCGAGAAAGACAAGTTACCTACAGATGATAAAAAACTAATCAGTGAAATGCGCCATCGGGCTTCCGGCGTTTTCTACTATCCCTACTTCCATCTCGGAAACCCAGACTTGCTGAAACATCTCCTGCCGTTTATCGTGCCCCCGCTATCCATGAAGAAATTCAGTGGATTTCTTGAGCGTGTATGGAGAGATGTTTACCATGCGGTAGCAGCGGCAAAAGAACTTTATATCATAGGTTACTCGATGCCTCGTGAAGATCAATTCGCCAGACTCGTGATCGGACGAGCGATTCAGCGCAACAATTCAACTAGGAAAAGTGGTCACAAACCATTATGTGTAACCGTCGTGAATCCAGATGAGAGTGCGCTGGGAATATTTGGCAATCTTGTCGGGAGCGCCAGCGTGAGATTCTTTCAGACAACGCTTCAGGATTACATATCATGGCTTCGAGCAGGGGCGGATGGATGATGCGAAGTCGCGATCCTTCACTATTGTCGGTAATTTAGGTGAGTTGTAGTCGGGTGGCCACGTCGGGATCAGTTCGTTTTACCTCCTCGACTCGATCAAGCACTTTCTGAATTGTATCCCTAATCACCCGAAGCCGCAGTTGATTTGAAGTTAACGACCGTGCTTGCATCCGCTCGCCTCGGCGGTCGATCAGGAACGTGTCTATGTCTTGCCTAAGTTGAGGGTCAGGAAAGACTAGCCCATAACCATTGCCGCCAGCGCGGCCAATCCCCGGTGGACCGGGGCGGCCTGTATAGAATCGTGGAACGATATTGCTGAGATGGCGAATCGCTTGAGCGTACATCTCGGCCCAACGATTGTCTTCGTCCTCTCGGAGCTTTTCATCTGATGGGCCGCCCTCAATCGCTAGCCGTGCGGCTTCTTCTGACAGAGATTTCCATTTTTGCAATAGAGGGATGGCGTAGCGGGAAGCATCATTGTCGATGAGTTTTGCACAGTTTTGGCAGAGCCAAATCCCATTGTCGATGGATTGCCTTTGTTCCGCGGTAAGAGTGGGTTCGTAGCGGGAGCCTCCTGGCGATGCAGCGGTAATATGAGCGGCAACGCCTACATTGATTACCCCCAGGGGATTGACTTCCGGGCCGCTGGTCGGCTGCCGACAGTTGGGATTGGAACAGCGCATCCCAACCCGTTTCGCCAGTAAATCTTTGGTCTTTAGACTGAAATCGTCACGGCTCATGTCGTGTGCTAGCCTCTATTGATTTGCGCAGGCATTACTATGATCTGGATGGTTTTGAGCAGTTTTGTCCAGAGGCGCTTACCAGTAGACATGCCAATAGACATGCCAAACAGGGGGGCCAGCAACGAAAACTTGAGCAGTTTCATGTTCGGTGATCTCTTTCTCACTGTGGGTGGCATTCATTTTTTGGTCCACTCGACAGACACGCTGCGCGCCTCGAGATGCGGGACCAAACTTGCTTGCATTACGCTTTCATCGGTAGAGGTGACGTGAACGGTGCCATAGATTTCATTCCCACGTCCAATACTCTCCAGCGCAAGAATTTCAGTACGAATTTTGAGGTCAAGCTCGTCTTTGGTGTTTACCTCGAAGTGCCAATCAGGCATGGCGACATTCACCCCCGGTACCGGCCAGTATAAACGCTGGGTTGGCTAGAGTATGACTGGAATATCGGAGCCATAAAGTTTCACATGAGGATAACCCTTTTGCTTGAGGATCAAGCCTAGCGATTTCTCATCGCGCTTCTTGTCGAGTGTGAGGCCGTATCGAACAAAATTGATTGGCAATAGGTCTGCATCGGTTTGGAACGCACAATATTAAGATTTTCTCACTTTTGGCGCCCCTGTGTGAGCCTCACGTTGTTCCGGTTTTTGAATCCAGTTCCACAATGGGAGGAATGTTCACAATTGATCTCGCGAAAAATTATCTTGCATCCGGCAACTATTTCGATTTAGAGTCTACCTATTTTTAACACCCGATAAAGAAGCTCTGAAGCATGAATTCTGGCGCAGAGCGACAAAAGTCATCCTAGGGTTCCCAAGTGCTCGACAATTTAAATTCTTTGAGTGAATTATGACATACATGCGATCTGTGTCCCCCAGAAGGATCCTCTGGATTTTGAGTGCTTTCTTTGGGTTCGCTTTAATGGCTGTATTGTCACCAGCCCAAACATCGCCCGATCAACCAACCACGACTCCAGCGGCAAGTCGAGCCTTGGTTCGTGTAACCCTAAGTGGCGCATATAATGATTCTGCGGAGCAAGCTGCGATTTTAGGGTCTATCGCAAAGCAGCTTCCCCCCACCGTTGTGGATATACCTCCGAACGACACGATTTCAGCATTCGTTTCCAGACAGTATGGTTTAGGTAGATCCGATGGCTTTAGCCAAATCTATGAGAGCTTCGAAAGAGCCATTCTTGACTTGAATGGTATAGAGGACCCGACGGAGTGGAAGCCTGGGAAACGACTCGCGCCTTTGCTTCCGCATTGGGCGAAGACAGATTTCAATTCCAAGAAAAGCGCAAATAAGCTTGCGGTTGTGACAACGACCAGTCTTGCTACGATTCAGGCCCAGAATCTTGATTTTGCACTAACGGTGCCGAGGATAATTAACAGGCCTGCCGATGCACCACAAAAGTTTTCATTCGACATGGAGGTTTCATCGGAAATAGCTCAACGGCTCATGAGTATGTCGCCTGACGCATATCAGGGAGTGCTTATCGGTCGCCCTTTGCTGCTGAACGATACTATGACCGTTCACTTCGCAGACAACACGAATCAGGGTGATGGGCAGACCGTCGTTCCTGATGGCATCAAGACTCGTCTTTCTTCATTAGCTACGAAGATTCACAACAAACAAAGTTTGTTATTCGTATTGGATAGCGGCTGGCCCGTGGATGCTAGACAACAATCTATTCAAATGCTAAAGGCCATTATTGAGTCAGTGCGTCAATCATATAAGCTGGGGCCTGCTTATGGTCAGGTTAATGTAGATGGAAATATTGCGAAGCCCGTGAATGACCATTGCATAAATATTTCCAAGAGCCTTAGTGATTTGCAATCTATCGACAACGGCAATATTGTCAAAGTTATATTTGTTCCCTTGAGCAAAGAGCAAAATTCTGTGCCAATTCTATCCGAGTTGCTTTATACACATTTTCTTGCCATTAGTATCGATGATTCCGAGTTAGGAAAGGCTGATTTGTCAGCGAGCCAATTTGCCGACATTCGCAAAGGAGCTAGAGCGGATACACAAAAAGCCATACGTGATACCCCTGACAAAGCGGAGGGCTCACAACTACCAACAGCTAAAGCAATATTAGATGCGCTACTGACAGTATCAGATCTTTATGTGAGAAGTAAGAATATCCCATACTTCATCAATGAGTCGTGGACCGTAGGTAAGAGTAGGTTATTCGTCATGTTTCCAAAGACCCCGCGTGGAATGATTCTTGCTGCCGTGGACAATACTGGTGGTCTGAACGTATATAAAAGGGAGTGGGATTTTGCTCAGCGAAGTTTGCAATCCAGCGACACCGTGGCCGTGATCAATGTTGACTTCAACGGGCAGCCTTTGTGTGGTTCGAATATCGTGGATGACTTGGCGAGCACACGGGCAATTTCATTTAACGGCAGTATCCCAAATGGCCCCTGTGGGACGAGCTACTCGTCACCACGAGCAGCGTGGCTTCTCGCTTTTGCGGCGGCTATTAAACCAGCAAGCGGCGATCCCGATAATTGGGCCAATGATTTTCAGGTGTTCATTTCTGGCTTACGGAGCAGCGGTGTTGGATTGGGCAAATACCTCTTCAATTTTGAGAGCTATGTCGGGTTGCTAGAAAACATGAATCATTAAACTCTAAAGGAGAACGTATAAATGCGAGCGCGAATGTTCTATAGTGTGTTGGTTGCGGTGTTGTTCCTGTCGGTCATTTCTTGCGGTTCGAAGGATGCTCGTGTTGTGTGGAATGATACGCTGAAGAAATGTTCCTCAAATGATCTTCTGGGCTCAAAAGTGTTGTTTTTTGGGGCTTCCAATAATATTGGACCCGGATCAGTCTGGAGGCTCAGAGCTGATGGGAAGTATTCACCACGTTGGATTTTGCCCGATGCGCCCATTCACAACAACAATGAATCAACCTGCGGTGGCGATGCCAGTGCCTCTTTTACATTGAGCAGCGGTGCGTCATTGGATAATGCTATAGCTCCCGTCACTGGTTCACTGGGATTTGATCTCAAAAGGGCAAGAAAAGTCACACTAACTCCGACTAAGTTTCGTTGGGACGATGTAGTAGAAGGACCTTATGAAAACTACATCCGGACACAAGCCAAGGATGATGTGAAGGCAGACCTAGTGCCGGCGAATAAACGCTTCGTCCTGCAGCGCGCGCTATTTATTACTGGTTTGACTGCAACGTTTGAATTTGATTCGACGACTGGTTTAAATGTTAAGGGGAAGGTCAAGGAAGGGGCAATTCCGGCAAGCGATTTGGGCTTCAATGCGGATGCCAAGTGGGAAGGAAACACAAAGCTCACGCTGTCTTCAAAGGAGGGGGTATATTTTGTCGGAGAGCTAGTGCCTTATAACGGTGGATTTGCAGGAGGTGCCCCCGTGTTCGGTGCCACGGTTGATGCAAGTAAAGCTCGGGTAGTTATTCGTGAAGAGTAATTGCAATGGATCATATTTTACGCGCATTCTCAGCCCTTCGATTAAGTATCATGGCTTGAATCCGGTTCGGAACCAGGGTGGTCGGCCTCCTAAGGTCGACCATGCTTTTGTTTGATCCTTGCGAGTGCTCGGCTCTGTCCCCTGGGATAGCATTGAGCGGTCCTTCTTCAAATCCACTTGGTAATCGGTTTGTTTCCATTAGTGTGCGGTTCAAATTCCAGCTTGACTTTAAATTCATCAGACACGGCCAAATGAGCGTCGTATGTTCCGGTACCACTTTTGTTTTTGAAACCCTTAATAAGACCCGTTCGCCCTTTGTTGACAAGTTGCCGAATGTGTTCCTCGGTAAGTTTCTTGCCGTTCATCTCCCACCAAATTAAAAAAGTGCATCCATCCTTAAAACGGGAGCAACCGGCTCCCATTTTGGTTTTACGCACAATTCCGATTTTGCACTTCGGGCACGGGCCGTAAGCGTTAGGATCGGCAGTGACGATCATCGGAGTGGGGGGTGCGGCGATAAGTTCGTGGAAGATGTCCTGAACAAACGTAGTGATGGCTCTGGAGAAGGAATCAGCAGGTTGTGTTCCTTCCTGGATATTGGCCAATTGCTGTTCCCAGGATGCGGTAAGCGAGACGTCTTTCAGGGTCTGGTGCACCTGATTAATGAGAGCTTTGGCTTTCTCGGTTGGAATCAACGATTTCTTTTTTCGCTCCATGTAGCCGACTGCGATGAGCTTTTCTATAATCGCGGCGCGGGTGGCTGGTGTTCCTAAGCCGTTTTGCTTCATGGCAGACGCAAGCTCTTTGTCCTCGATTTCCTGGCCGGCGTTCTTCATGGCCGTCAAGAGGCTGGCGTCGTCGTAGGGCTTTGGGGCTGTGGTCTTACCTTCTTTAAGTTGGGCGCTGCGTTTGGCAACGTGTTGCCCTTGGAAAAGGGCAGGCAGTTGTTGGGTATCGTCGCCGGGCGTTTCGTTTTCCGGCATCCCTTTAGACCCAAGCACGGTCCATCCTGGCTCTTTGATGATCGAGCCGAGGGCACGGAAAGAATGCTGGCCAAGCTGTATTAGGGCGGTGGTCTCATCACGAACCTCTGGCGGGAGAAAGATGCTTAGGAAACGCGCTGCAACCAATTCATAAATGTCACGTTGCTTTCTCGGCAAGTCGCGGTCGGCTGGCTTGTGTGTGGGAATGATGGCGTGATGGTCGGTCAACTTGGCATCGTCTACGTAAGACTTGGAGAGATGTAATCCGTTGGCAAGAGCAGTTAGGGCCGTCTGAACTGGCCATTCGCCCGGCAGAGCGCGGAGAATGTTGGGCAACTCGGGGAGCATGTCCTGGGAGAGGTGTCGCGATTCCGTGCGGGGATAGGAGAGCAGTTTGTACTCCTCATAAAGACTCTGGGCGATGTCGAGGGTTTCCTGGGCGGTGTAGCCGAATCGCTTGTTGCTCTCTTTTTGCAAGGTCAGGAGATCGAACAGGGGCGGGGCCTTGGTGATCTTTTCCGTTGTAGAGACTGACAATGCCGTGCCGCTGGGAATGGGCGCAATGTGGTCGAGGATGGCTTGTGCGGCGGCTCGGTTCTCAAGCCGGGTTTGCGGTGTTTCGTCCTGGCCGGGAAGGATGTATTTTGCAGTAAAACCGGGGTCCATCACGGCATGAATTTCATAAAATGCTTTAGGTTTGAAATTGTCGATCGCATTCTGGCGATTGACAATGAGGGCCAGGGTCGGGGTCTGTACCCGACCCACGGTGCAAGTCTGGCCATTGATAAGTGTGTAGGCGCGAGTGGCGCTCAATCCCACGAGCCAATCGGCGCGGGCCCGCGATGCGGCGGCTGCGGAGAGATTGGCAAAGTCACTCATTGGTTTCAGATTGCGGAAACCGGTGCGGATGGCTTCCGGGGTGAGCGAACTTATCCAGAGGCGCTGTACAGGCTTCGTTGAGCCGGTGAGTTGATAGATGAGGTCGAAGATGTGCTGGCCTTCGCGTCCGGCATCGGTGGCACAGATAATTTCAGTTGTGGACGGATTTAGAAAGAGCTTCTTGATGCAATCGAATTGTTCTTGCGCTTTATCAGCTACACGATAACGCCACTCGGTTGGGATCATGGGAAGCTGCTCCATCCTCCACGGCTTGCCCCAAGCTGGATTCATCTGTTCGGGTTCGGCAATGGTGACCAGATGCCCGAAGGCATAGGTCACCTGATAATTGCTGCCTTCAAAATAGCCGTTTTTCTTTTGGTTTGCGCCAAGCACGGCGGCGATGTCGCGGGCGACACTAGGTTTTTCTGCAAGTACGACGATCATTGGTTGGACTCCTTTTCTTGTGTTGGCTGGTTGTGCGTGAAAACGGTTTTCAGGTCGTAGCTGTCGTCAGTGGGGGAATAGCTTTCGACTGAAAGAATCTCCTGGACGTGGCGGCTTCCGTGCCGGCGCTCGATATGGATCAGGAGATTGATGGAATCGGCAATGCTGGCCTTGATTGCCTTGTAAGGCAACTCAATGCCGCTCTGCAGAACGCAGCTTGCAAGGCGCGATAGTGCCTGACTTGCGGAATTAGCATGAATGGTCGAAAGACTTCCGCTGTGGCCGGTGTTGAGGGCCTGCAACAGGTCGAAAGCCTCCTCGCCCCGGATTTCCCCCAGGATGGTGCGCTCGGGCCGGTGCCGCAGGCTGGCCTTGAGCAGATCACGGATGGTGACGGCTGGAACCTTCGGCCCTTGCTGGCGGCGGGCCTCGAAGCGGACAAGGTTCGGCTTGCGGATGTGGATCTCGGCGGTATCTTCGATTACCAGCAGACGGTCATCATCGGGAATGAAGTCGGCCAGGATGTTAAGCAGGGTGGTCTTGCCTGTCCCGGTGCCCCCGCTGATGAGGATATTTTGGCGATTCAGGATGGACGCCTGGAGATAGGCGGCCATCTCTTCTGTAATGGTCCCGATGCGAATCAAGTCATGGATGGTGAAGCTGCGGGCATTGAATTTGCGGATGGTCAGAGTGATGCCCTGAATGCTGCACGGTGGAAGGACGGCGGCTATCCGGCTGCCGTCCGGCAAGCGTGAATCGAGGATCGGCTTCTCCTCGGAGATGTCATCGCCCAGGGAACGGGCGATGTTCTGCACGGCAACCCGGAGCTGGTCGGCAGAGATGACCACCTCCGGGACTTTTTGGAGAATGCCATGCTTCTCGATAAAGATGTCGCTGGGCGAGTTCACCATAATTTCGCTGATTTCCGGGTCGAGGATGAGCGGTTCGATGGGACGGAGATAGGGCAGGATCAGACGGAAGGCCGGATGCACTGCCGGAGCACTGGCGGGATTGGGAGTCAGCGGCATGGGAAGACTCCCAATCCGTGAAGGATGCTGCCCGGAACGATGATTCGTTCCGGGTCAAAGGTCGGCTTCAGGGCCAGATTGTCGAAGAGAAAGAGGGTCAGATAAAAGGCATCGGTAGAGTCAGCAACGGGCAGGATCAGGCTGCCGGTGGCGATCTTTTCTTTCAGTTCGTCCGCTGAGGGCAGGCGGGTTTCTGGCGCGGGGAGCATCATGATGCTCAGGTGGCGCAAGGAACCGCCGATGTTCAGCAAGAAGCAGGATGGCCCTTGAATGTACTGGGTGCGAATGGCGTACCAGCAAGCCGAAGGCTGATGGCCGACATACTCGCAGATCGCAGTCGAGAGGGCCAGCAAGCGGCTGCGGTCGGCTGCAATCACGATGGAGCTGCCGCCCGTGCCAACCGGAAAGATGATGTTGAGTGCAGTCATAGGATTGTTCCTTTCGGT